>BNJS01003872.1_pt1 | contig 112993 bp, 202 predicted proteins | sample 8540461 | NCBI WGS metagenome assembly BNJS01 (sample SAMD00202454, study PRJDB9452) | human saliva metagenome | isolation source: human saliva | place: Japan | reverse complement strand
CGCCGGGACGCCGATTTGCAGGACCCTGCTGCGCCTGGCACCCCGGTGATCGCCGGCCTGGTACTGGGGGCGACGTTCCTGGCCTGGGCCGACAACACCACCATGCGACGCACCATCGGCGTCATCCTGCTGGCGTTGACGGCCCTGACCCTGTGGAGCATGCGGCGCGGCGCTCGACGACGCCGCGCACGAGTGTGCCGGCGCGGATCGGTTACGGCGCCCTCGGGGTTTCACGACGATGGCCGCGAACGCCGGCGGCCCCGTCATGACGCTGTACTTCCTGGCGGCCCGTTTCGACATGATCCGTTTCCTCGGCACCCAGGCGTGGTTCTTCTTCCTCATCAACGTGGCGAAGTTGCCGTTCTCGCTCGGTCTCGGGTTGCTGGGCGGCGAGATGCTGGTGCCGCTGCTGGTCCTGGCGCCCGTCGTGCTGCTGGGCACCTGGTCTGGGTCGTGGTGATCGCCGCATCGACGAGACGTGGTTCACTCGCGCCATCATCGCGCCGACCATCGTCTCGTCGCTGCTTTCTGTCTGCACTGGCTGCACCGAGCCGCGATCCCCGCAACCCGCGCGACCACTAGTCACAGCGACATGTCGACCACCGCCCTGCCGGTGATCTGGCCGTCGTGGAGCTGCTGGTAGCCGGCGGCGACCTCGTCGAGCCCGTAGCGGCGGCTCACGATGTGCCGGTAGTCGATGACGCCGGCGGCGGCCATCCGCACCACCTCCGGCAGGTCGCGGCGGGTCCTGGCCCCGTAGGAACCGATGATCGACTGCGACCTGCGCACCGTGCGGTTGATCTCCACCTCCGCCTTCTGCACCCCGGCGCCCAGCCCGATCGGCACCATCCGGCCGCCGTCGCGCAGCGTCGAGGGCGGTGAGCCACGTCTGCAGCCGCCCCAGCACCTCGAAGGCGACGATCGACGCCCGGCCGCCCGTCGGCCATCACGGCCTCGCGGGCGTTCACCTTCGCCGAGTTCACCGTGTCGGTGGCGCCCAGTTCGACGGCGGCCGCCAGTTTGTCGTCGGCGACGTCGATCGCGATGATCCGGTGGGCCCCGAACGCCTTGGCGATCTGGATCACGTTCGACCCGACGCCGCCGGTGGCGACCACGGCCGCGGTCTCGCCGTAGCGCAGGTCGGCGCCGCCGCGCTGCGCCGTGCGCGGTCGCCATGCTACCGCAACCCAGGATCGCCCGCGACCGGGTCGACGTCGCCAGGCAGCTCGCGACGGAGGTCGAGGGGATGACGCAGTACTGCGGCCAGCCCTCCCATCGAGTACATCCAGATGGGGTTGCCGTCGAGGTCGAACAGGCGGGTGGTGTCGTCGTAGGCGGCCCTTGAGCGCGGTTGAGAAGCACGGCTCGCACAGGTCTCGCGACCGGCGGCGCAGGACTCGCACTGCCCGCGGGGCATCAGGAAGCCCGCGACCCCGGTCGCCGACGGCAGCCACCGAGTGTTCGTTGTGGGGCCCGATCTCCACCACCTCGCCCGCCACCTCGTGACCCAGGACGCAGGGTGGGGAGAGAGCATCGCCCCTGATGACGTGCAGGTCGGAATGGCACATTCCGCAGGGGAGACCTCGACCAGCACCTCGCCGGTCCTGGGCCGCGGGGTGCGGACGAGTTTCCACCTTCATGCCGTCGGCGACGTCTCGCAGGACGGCAGCTCATCGTCTCGGGGATGGTTGGGGTCATTGGGATCACAGCTCCTTCGCTACTTCCCGACTGGGGTTCAAGATGCTACGCCCGTCAACACAAAAACGTCTAGAACAAATTGGGGATTTTGTTCGCTCTGAACGCATGAGATGCACACCTGCCCACCCAACCGCGCCAAAGTCCCGCCCTCCCACCCAAACCGAAACGCCCAGCCTTGTGGGACGAACGCCTGCGCTGTAGCGCTGGCGGACGACGACAAGGCTGGCGTTTCGAGAAAGGCTGGCACTCGGCGACAAGACCAGCAACTCACGGGACGGGCTGTACTGGCCGCACGGGACAAACCGGCCCCTCCACGACCACAGTGGTGCGGCCCATCACCTCCGGGACGTCGTGCCAGCTGGCCGTCGGCGGCCGATGCGACGGCGGCCTCGTCGATCTCCGCGGCCGCCCAGCCGTCGGCCACCGATGGGGCGAGCTGCCTCGCCCAGTCAGCGCCGACTCGATGAACTGCGCCGCCTCGACGGTCTTCATGTCGTCGAAAGCCATGGACGTGCCCGCCCCGGGCTGGAAGATGCTGAACGCGCGGGAAGTCGGGGCCCGGCCATCACGCGCGTGTAGCCCCTGGAACTCCTGGTCGCGGCCGCGCAGACGAGCAGGTCGTTGAGGTGCTCGAAGTTCCACCTGAGCGACCCGTTCGTGCCGTAGACCTCGACGACGTACTCGGCGCGCGGGCCCACCGCCACGCGGCTGGCCTCCATGGTCGCGACCGCCCCACCCTCGAGACGCGCCAGCACCGCGACCCAGTCCTCGTTCTCGACGGGGCCGAGCTCGTCGGAGACCTCCCAGCCGGAGTGCCCGATGCCGGCCTTGGTGGGGATGGGACGCTCGGGAATGAACTGCGCCGACGTCGCGGTCACGGCCTCGATGCGCCCGGCGAGGTACTGCACCAGGTCGGCGCCGTGGCTGAGGAGGTCGCCGATGACGCCGGAGCCGCCCTTGTCGCGGCTGTGACGCCAGGTCAGCGGCCCCTCGGGCGAGCGACCCGTAGTCGGCGATCAGCCAGCACCGCACGTTGGTGACGCGCCCGATCCGGCCGTCGCGGATGAGCTGCCGGGCGCGTTCGATGGCGGGCGTGTGACGGTAGTTGAAACCGACGGCGGTGATCAGCCCGGCCGCCTCCGCGGCCTCGGCGATCTGCCCGCGACTGCGCCGCCGAGACCCCCATGGGCTTCTCGATCCAGAACGGTTTCCCGGCGGCGACGGCGGCCAGGGCGATCTCGTGATGCAGGAAGTTCGGGGAGCAGATGCTCACCACGTCGACCTCGGATCGGCCAGCAGCTCGCGGTAGTCGGCGTAGGCCCGCTCGAACCCGAGGGCGGCGACAGCCTCGTCGCGGGCCGCCTCCACGGGGTCGCAGGCGGCGACGAGACGCACCTCGGCCCCCAGCCCTTGATAGCGCTCCGCCAGGGCGCGGTAGCTGCGCGCATGCAGCCTGCCCATCCATCCGAGGCTGATGACCCCTACACCGATCCGCTGCTCATGTTGTTCTCCTGACATCCGAGGCGGCCCTCACGGCGACCCACATGTCCGGGAACATACCAAGGGTCTCCTGTTGCGGATCCTTTGCCAAAGGCAAACCCCAGCCAGGCAGAGAAACCACCGCCCCGCTGGTTCCCGTGCCGACCGGGCGAGACGGACGACCGCCACGTTGATGTATGCGTACCGCCGACGTCGCCGGTAGGGTGGGTGTGACCTCCACCATCGACGACGCCGACGCCCGCCCGCATCGTGCGTGCCACCCGCACCACGGCGCAGCTCACCAGGGCCAGCTCGCCGAGGCGCGGGGTGAGCAGGTTGTTCGTCATCGAGATCGAAAAAGAGGCCATCAGGCGGAGATCGGCAAGGTGCTCACCCTGCTGGGGCGCGCTGGGACCAAACACAGTACACGCGCGGGACGGTCCCTGGACGAGGCCGAGGGCTCGACGCGCTGCTCACTGCCTGCTCGACCACGGATTGGAGCAGGTGGCGAACACCGGCCGGCCGTGGCCGCGGCGCTGCGTCGGATGCTGAACAGCGACCGGCCGGGCGTGGTGGCTCCAGCACCTCACCCGCGGCAGCCGCCCCGAACGGTTCGGACAGCACTGGGACCACAAGCCGACCCTGCTGCGTGCCTTCGCCCGCGGGGGCCGGGTGGCCGACGAACACGCCCGCGACCGCCTGCGCCACCTGGGATCCGCCACCAGCCTGGACGCGCACTCAGGTCGCCCGCCGGCTTCGCGTGACATGATGGGAGGGTCCTCGGCCTGGATGCGGCGGCCCTGGCCGAGGAGGCAGAACGACTGCGCGTGGCGGATCATGACGACCTGTTCGACCAGCCGGATACACGCGACCGGATCACACCCGCCAGCGTGAACCGGGTGCTGGAGGGCACGCCGCCCCTGCGTCCGGGACAGCTGGCCTTCATCCTCGAGCACGCACGGACGTGAGCCGGGTGCAGGTGGTGAGGGATGCCTGAGGTCCTCGAATGTTGGCTGCAGCGATCACGTCGGACGCTTCGAAGACAGACCGGTCGCGCTGCCCGGTTGGTCTGCCACGCCGACGCCACCGCGTCGTCCGCTGTCATTGCCGATCGGGTCGCGGCGACACACCGGCAACATCACCTTGAAGGACTGGAACGCTCTGGCCGTCGACTGCGACTTGGAGCCTGACCACGTGGTGAGCATCGTCAGCGATGTCAACCAGCGCCTGTCCTCCAGCCTGACCCGGCCCTCGGAGGTTTGCCGCCCGGCACTCGAACACGGAGCAGGCCGTGAGGCAGATGCAGCGCTGCGGCGAGGAACATCTGAGCCGCGCCAACCCGGCGGACGGGGTGCCGTCGTCGAGGTCGTCGACCGGCCTCCTGCCGGGCGGCAGTCAACCGCTCGGCTGGTGCAGGAGGGGCAGCGCCATGACGTCATCGCCTCACTCGCCGCAGGGCAGTCGAACAGGTCCACGCGCCGGGGCCGTCACCCGCAGGATGTGCGCCGGCAGGCCGTGCCAGTTCAGCGTGCCGTCGTCGCTGCGGAAGAACCGCTTGTCGCGGTGCAGCGACGGCAGGGTTCCCTCCCAGCCGAGCCGAGCATATCGACGGTGGCCGGCTTCCAGTCGTCGCCGGGCGTGACGTCGGCGCGGCGCAGCCCACAGGCCGGCGCACCGGTCGGTCTCCTCCCGCCACGCCGCCCAGTCGTTCCCGCCCCAGGCCCAGACGTGGCCGGTCGGGATGACGTGTTCGGGCGGTTCGGGCGCGACATGCCAGCCGGTGTGATCGGCCCAGGGCGTGAGCGGTGAACTCTTCCGGGCGTGCCGTGAGGGGCGCGCAAACCAGTCAGCCATTGTCGGTGTCCTTCCGCTCGAGGGAGCCGAAACCGCTGGTCGTGCCGCCGCCGATTCCGATGATCTGCTCGTCGAGGTCACGGCGCGACGGCCCTGAGGAGGTCGCGTTCCTCGTCGGTGAGCGGCTGCAGCTCGTGGATGCGCAGGCTCAGGGTGGAGCCGGGCGGCAGGCTGCACCGAGCTACAGCGACCGTGCGACGCCTCCGCCGTCATCTGCAGAGTTCATCAGGCTGCCGCCGGAGATGCGGTCGATCGCGACCTGCGTCAGGCACGGCAGCCCTTCGGTTCGGGGGTGGTGCCGTCGGGCAGCTGCACCCGGCGACGACTCGAACCGCAGGATCCCGCGCGTCCCGCCGTCGAGGATTCCCCTCCGTCCGCGCCGACCCGAACAGTCGCTCGTCGATCCTTCACCTCCGGCCGGTGACCTGCAGGATGTGTCGATGCGGTGCCGGAAAGATGCCGCGCCACGAGTCGGCGGGCATCTCGGTCTGGTGCAGAGCACGTTGTCTTGTCCGGATCCGCGTCCCTGGGGGTTTTGCCGTCGCCGATGTGCAGCGGGATCGATTGCCTCGAAGCGGTACTCGATCGAGGGCTTCGGCGACGGGGATTCGCCCTGCCGCGTCTCCCAGCCGGTCAGGTCGGCATCGGGCGCGAGGCAGGCGCGTCGCTCCTGGAGCCACCATGTCAGGCCGGCGGGATCGCGGCGGTCAATGGTGCGGTGATGGATGGCGTGGAGAGTGCCCCAGCCCTGGTTCGATGTCCGTCGCCGACCAACGACCGGCCGCCACGTGGCCGCCAGGTCCAGGAAGGCGCCGAGCGTGGCGGTCTCGGCGTCGTCGCGGTCCCACAGCAGCCACCACTGCACCCGCGTGCCGCCGGGAATCACCTCACGGGTGAACAGGTGGCCCCCTTTGGCGGCGCGCCGATGGCCGTCGATGGCGACTCCCGTGACCTCTTCGGGCGCTTTCGCCTCGACGACGTTCGCGCCCAGGACCCGGAGCCGCGACGGCGACGTCTCCCCGCTCTTCTCGGCCCCCAGATAACGGGAGGCCGCCTCGCCGAGGTGGTCGCGCAGCCCGCCGACGAGGGAGGTCGCCGGCAGGTACACCGACCCGTCGGGTCGGCGCTGGATGGGCGCCTGGACCGCGTCGTCGCCTGCGCTCGGAGCGCGTGAACGCGCCGATCGCCCAGGGGGTGTCGATGGTGAGGTCGAACCGCATCAAGGTCGCGTAGCGGGGCATCACTTCCTCCTCCCTTTCTTGTTCCTGCTCTTCTTTTGCTGCCCGACCGCAACAGCCCGGCCAGCTGCCTCAGCTGCCGTGGCTCCAGGGCCAGAGATCTCCCGGAGCTTGTCGTGGAACTGGGGCGGGGCCTTGGCAAACACCTGGATCGAGATACTGTCGGGCGCTCTCCTCCGACACCTCGCTGACGTCCGCGAAGATGGTGCAGGCCAGCTGCAACGGCATCTTGTACTCGCCCCAACTCTTGTGTTTTCGCAGCTCGACGCTCTCTTGTCCCACCACTGTTCGGTGACCTCAAAAGGAGGCCTGTTGGTCGGCTCCCAGCCGGTGAGCGCAAGCTGGCCGTAGCCGTCGATGCGGCGCCAGCCGATCCCGCGACGCAGCCGCCGCCAGCCGTCGGCGGTGAGGCCGTCGACGACGAAACTGGTTCCTGGCGCGAATGCCCAGTCCGGCACCTTCGGCAGGTTGCTGCGCCCGTGCCAGCCGGTCAGCAGTTCGCTGCGCACCCACTCGGGGTGGTGGGCGCAGCGTCAGGTTGTCGCCGCTGACCCGCTGCAGCTCACGCTCGACGTCGTCGAGGTCCAGGCTCGGCGCGCCCCACTCGTCGGTGATGATCGCGGGGCTGGTCAGGTGGATGGCAACGGGGCGGTCGTGCCACGTCAACGGCTTCTCCTCCAGCGGCGCGACGGTGGCGAGGCGCGGCCCCGGTCCTGGGACCGGCCCTGACCGATCCGGACGGTGGCGTCGTGGAGCCAGGTGAGGTCGGCACTGGTCTCGATCTCGGCGATGTAGCGCGTGCCCTTTCCGATGTAGTCGCGGGAGTAGAGCCGCCCGTCCTCGGCGGTTTTGTTAGCCTCCAGCTCGACGCGGCCGCGCCGCACCGGGTCGGGCAGGTCCGTCCACCGGCTTGGCCGCTCAGCGGCCCCTCGCAGCGCGGGACACCCCGACGTCAGGGGCATCACCTGGGGCCACAAACAGCGCACAGTCGTAGACGACCTCCCCGCATTCGGTCGTGGCGCGGTACTTGCAGATGACCTCGGAGGTGGTCCGCAGTCCCGCTCCTTCGGGGACCGCCTGGGTGACGAGGAGGTCGTCATCGAACAGAGCGGCAAAGTCGGCGGCGGAATCGAACCTGCGCCACCACAGCGCTGCCAGGGCGCCCCGCAGCGTGGCTCCGGGAATCACCCGCTGGGTGGTGGTGGGAACAACGCCTCGTTGCCGATCCCGACGCTGAACGGCGTCTCGAAGCGCAGTGTCAGCTGGTATCTCACGACTCCTCCTTCACGGCCAGCAGAGTGCGACTGTCGTCGTCGGTCCAGGGCTCGGCGTCGCGGATCGTGACCCAGCCGAAACCGCGACGCCGGTTCAGCCTGATGCTCACGATGTCGCGGGCCGCGGCCCGCAACACCAGGACGATGCAGCTTCGGGTCGCCCTCGGCCGATCCCAGGCGATGGTGAATCTCGCCCCATCGCGGCCCAGCACTGTTGGCCCGCAACGAGGGCGCCCGTTCCTCGGCGCGGCCGTTCTCGTCGACGCGCACCCGGTTCCACGAGCGACGGCTCGACGCCGTGCTGCAGCGACCGGTGCCGACGCGTTCCGGCGACGTCGGAGAGATCCAGTCACTGCCTTTGCGGGCCGTCCCGAACACTTCGCCCACGAGGGTTTTCAGCAGGCCGAGCCAGTGCAGCGCGTGGGCGCGCAGCAGCCCCTTGACCGCGGAGCTGGGGAACGGGGTTTCCTCGTCGATCGTGTGGTCCAGGCCGTCGAGGGCCTTTGCCGGGAGCTGATCACGAACGGTGTTAGGAACTCCACTTCGAATTTCAGGCTCATTCCTGACCCTCCTTGGTCTTCCTCGACGACCGGCCACCAGCGGGCGCGATCCAGGTCGGCGTGGATCTGGTCCTGCAGGACTCTGCTCCCAGGTATTCGACGATGCCCCGCTTGGTGCGCGTGGCCCAGGCGACGGCGTCCCGCCCCGCATCGAGCTCCTGCTTTCGGGGCACTCGCGGGCGCTGGGGCCGAGGCCTCGCAGGACGTGACCCTCGCGCAGTTCTCGGGAGGCCCGCTCGGTGTCGATGACGTTGCGTTCCAGCGCCTTGTGGTCGGCGGTGGTGATCTGCCCAGGCGATGTACGATTTCCGCCCTGCCCGTCTTCTTGGCGATCCTCTCCATCTCCTCAGCCCAGCTTCGGGCCCCCGCGAGACGGCGCCTGTAGTGGGTGAAAGACCATGCCGACTCCGAGGCTCGCCTGCTCGCCGCCGCTGACGGTCCTCCACACCTGGGCGGGTTGGTGCCACGACATCGTCGACGCGACTCTCGGAACTCGGACTCAGAATGCCTCGGCGAGGGTTACCGCCCATAGCCAGGGCGAGACGACCGGCGACGCTGAGCCATCACGTCGTCGCCTCCGATGTAGTGCAGGACATCGGGACAGAATTCGGGAGTTCACCATCTTGGCGATGACGGCCTCGCGGGCCTGCCGGCGGCCTCCGGGTGGCGTCGTCGAGGGCCTTTCGGCAAGGCCTTATGTGCCTGCGGATTCTTCAGCTGGGCGACCTTCTTGAAGAAATCACCCATGCGGTTGCCGTCAGCGAGGATCAACGCCAGGTGGTTGTCGGCGTCGCGGCGACCCATCGCGCGGACGGGGTGGGCGTCTTCTCCCGGCTCTTCGATCTTCGTTAGGTGCTCGAACATCTCCGGTCTCCACAACGCCGTCCTCACGAGGTTTCAGCGCGTCCTTCCACTGCTTGAAAGCCTCCCGCCGCACGACGCAGTCGGCGCCATAGCTGTCCTTGCCTTCGGGAACGGCCACCAAAACCTCGGCGGATTCCTCGTGGCAGCCCTCGCACTCGGTGAGCATCGGCAGCCGGCGCACCGACGGCACCCGGTGCCGCACCTGCGTACAGCGCTGCCCGCCGCCCGTGGCCCGGTAGGCCTCGACGTAGCTGTCGGCCTCCTCGCAGGCGTTCCACTCCAGCCCAGGCAGGCCCTCGGCGACCACCATCAGGGGCCGCATTGACGACGTCATCGGTCGACCGGTTCTGTCAGTTCCAGAACGACGACACCGGCGATGTCGAGCACCTCGTCGCTCAGGCGAAGCTCTTCGGGGAGTCTGCCGCTGAGATGGTCTCGGGAGGTGCGGGTGGTGAGGGCTGGGAAGCGCCCTTGGTCAGGGCCAGGCGCAGGGGTACGGGCGATCCATTGCTGGATCTCGTTTCGCCCCGATCACGACGATGGTTGTCACTTCGCGCTCCAATCGCTCTGGTCGTCGGCGGTGATCTCCGGCATCGGTCTCCAGGCTCCGGGCTTCAGCTGACGTTCTTTTGGCCGTCGGATTGGGCTGGGCCGCCGAAGTCCTTGAAGAACGTGACGACTCGTCGAACTTCTTGGAACCAAACTGCTGCCACGCCTCGCAGGTCGGGTAGGTGACCTTCCACCAGTTCTCGCCCAGCCCGTCGAGACGGAGCACCTTCCGGGCGCCCTCGTGGACGGCGTCGAGGTCGCCGCAGCGGTCCTCCACCTCCGCGGGATCGATGACGAACGTCTCCAGCAGGGGTCTCTGCTTTGTCGCGTGCGCCGTAACGGGCGGCAACCGTCGTGATCCTCGCGCGGCGGTGATCTCGGCGGGTCACCGACCCCAGGCCGAGCGGTTTGCCGCGCCCGAGGTGCAGGGCGAACTCGCCGTCGCCGAGGAGGCGTCCGGGCTGGAGCGCCGCGAGCAGCGAGGCGACGCCGAACCTGTCCAGACCGTCGAATGTGATCGTCTGCCGGAACGCTGCCGCCCGTGACCAGCTGGGCCTGGGTGCACATGTCGTCGCCGTGGTGCTCGCGCTTCAGGTGCCGGCCGGGGACATCCCGACGCCCTGGGGTGTGTTGCAGGTGGTCGAGCTGGCGTTCCGGGTTGGAGTGCCAGTAGAACTTGCGGCCCCGCAGCTGGCGCGCTTTCGGCGTGCCGTCGCTGTCCCAGCGACTCCAGCGCGTCATCGCGCGAGGCCGGGGCGGCCTCCGGCGGCGGCTGAGTTCGAGGTAGGTCAGGCCGGCACCGGGGTGCGGCTGGCCGAGCAGGGCGCCAAGGTCACCTCGCGCCGCCCTGCAGGTCGATCCGACCGCCGACCCCGAAAGCGGACGTGCGCGGCGTAGGGAGCGCTGGTCGCCCTCGCGGCGACGCTCATCGGTGATGGCCTTGTCGTTGAGGGTGTCGGCCGACCCGAACACCGAACACGACGGGCACAGTCCGCAGATTCTCGCCGTCGCACGGCTTGGTCTCCTGCGGGATGCGGTCTCCCAGGCACTCCTCCGGACCGCTCGCGCCAGAACTGGCTCAGCTTGATGGCGGTGACCATGCCGTCACGCACCTTCACCCAGATGACGCTGCCGGGCTCGAGGGCGTGCTCATTGCCGCGCGCCTGCCCAAGCTTCGTCTTCCCGCGGAACACGTCATTGATCCACCGCTCGCCGTCGGGGCGGGCCTCATCATCCTTGGCTGAGTCGCGTGTAATGGCCTGCGACCGGAGAAAGGTCGCGCGCTCCCGGGTCAGTCTTTCCCGGCGACCATTTCCACTGGTGCGCACGTCGTGTCCTTGACCATAGCCGTCACGTGACGCGCGCCTTTCTTTGGTGATCGGCATGACGCGGCAGCCGGCCAGGTCTCATGCGCTCGCGCGCCTCGGCTGACGCTCGCGTGACCTGGAACCGCTCCGCCACCCGCAGCTCCCGACCCTGTCCGCAATCGTTCTGTCGGAGTTGACGGCGACTTTGACATCGCCAGTCTGGCGCGAGTCCCCACACGCTCGCAGAGGGCCTGCGAATCGATCGAGGAGCGTCGCTTCGGATCCTCCTTCTCGCACAGCAGGACCTCGTCGTCATCGAGGACGACGGCCATCCGCCAGTCTTTGAGCGCGTCCATGTTGGGCAGCTGCCGGTAGGTGGGGCGGTAGCCCAGGTCGACCTGAGCGCAGACAGACCGCCGAAGCAGCATCTCGTGGTGCTGCGAACCGCACCCCTTGATGGAACTGCCGGGGATGCGGACGTCGCCACGATGCGCCCCACTCCTCCATCGGGATGGCGGCGGCGATTGGATGCGCCACGTGACCCTCCAGCGCCCCGACGTAGCGTTCCCGCGCCTCAGCGGGGCCGGGGTCGTGCCCGGGTGGCTGTCTGCGCACCACCTTCTGGGGTAACGGCACGAACGTGTAGGGGTTGACGAAATCAGTCACGCGTTTCTCCTTCCACACGTGTTGTTTTGCTGGGTCGAGCGACCTTCGTCGAAGACCTCGACGATAGGGCCGTGTGGCATGCCCGCGGCCACACGCAGCACCTTCTGGTAACGCTGCCTGGGCACGAGGCGGGTTCTGGGTCAGCTCGCTAGAGCACGCAGTTTGAGGTGTTGGTGCGCGCGCGACCAAGGGCGCGAGTGAAGTCGCAGTCGACCATGCGATGTGCAGTTCCCTGCCAGCGCCGCGTTCGCGCAACTTGTCCGCGATCTCCGTGGCTAGGCGGGCGCCCTCGTTGGACGGGTAGATGTGGCCACCCTGACTCTGTTTGTCGTCTCTGAATGACAATCTCGAAGCTTTCGTCGCAGGTGGTCTTGAGTTCGTCGAGGGCTGTTGATTCCTGCTCGTTGCTGTTGCGGATCAGGACGGCGACACGGTACAAGTGGTCGGCTTTCTGGGTGAGGGATCCTGGGGTGTGTGCTCGGCGGACGGCCCCGCGACCGCGACTGGAACGTCTCCTGGTCGTCGCTACGGCTGGCGTCGGTCCACTCATTTGCCCTGCAGGTCGATGACGCAGGCCGCCCTGTCGGGTGATCGGCGGGGCGGTGCCGAGCGCCCAGCCGAGGCTGGTGACCGCCACCGGGTCGCGTCACGCCACTCACGCCGTGCGCGTAGAGGGCATCGACCATGATCGGCAGCGTCTCCTTCAGGTGCCGGTAGTCCTCGGCGGCGGGGATGCCGGTATCGGGTCCTGGCGCAGCCCGGATGGCGGGTCGTGCTCGCGACCGAGACGGGTGGTTCCGGAACGACGCGTGGGCATCGGGGATCAGCGGGTCTGTGTCTGGATGGTGACCTCGCCGTCGCCAATCCCCGATCGCCGAACAACCACGCCGAGGGCGCTGGAGATCGCCGCGACTGACACTGCCGTCGGCAGCCGATCGGCAGGGTACCGCTCCCGCCGGTCTCATGAGATGCCCGAGCCTGCGGTGGAGGGTCGTACAGCTGACGGCGCTCAGCCGAGACCAGTACTAGCTTTCAGCTTCTTCAGCGGCTGGCCGGTGGTGTTTAGCAGCCGGTCGGGAGCCGACACGTCGATGGCCTCATCCGTTCGCCCGCACCCCCGTGCGGGTGATCGGCAGAAGCATCGTCGGTTGAAGGGTGCGCTCGGTTTTCGCGTCTTCCCGCGGCCGAGCCATCGTTGGAGTCCGTCTCGTCCTGTGTGGGGATGGTGTTGAGGACGAGAAGACTGAAAGTCGTAGGGGTTCCCTGCTCGAGCGCGAGCAGTTCCGGGAAACTCTCGCGGGGACGAACTGGCTGTCCTGGATCCGGGCGTGACGGTGAGAACGGCGGCGGCGATGCCCTCGTCGAAGGCCTCGTGGACGCGGCGGGCGGTCTCGCGGGAGGTAGAGATCAACGAGGTACGCCAGCTACGAGACCGCCGGCGCGCAGGAAGACCGTCAAAGCACTCGCGTGCTCGGTACCGTCGCTTTGTCTGATACGCCGAGATGAAAGATCCGCCCGGTCGGGTCGTGAGCGATTCTCGTGGTCGGCGCCGCATCTGTCTCCTATGATTCCTCCAGACCCGCCCAAAGACTCCGAAAGGCCGTCGTGAATGCTGCTGACGGCAGACCGACGACCACATCGTCGCTCCGCGGTCTGCGCCCTCCACGCGCCTCGAGTGCACACGGAATGAGACTCACACCAGGAATGGAAACAAACCATGCGGCAACCCACGCACATGCGGTTTTGCTGCCGTCCACAAACCCCGTGGGCAGCGGCTCCAGCGGCTTTCTGCGTGGGCGGGCTCCTCCGGGAGCGACTACCACGGAGGCAACCCGGCAGCGATGCCAGCCGGTACTGGCTTCCGTCAGGTGAGCGCACCAGCCGCCGCTCGTCGATGAGGGCGCGCCGCAAGGTCACGGGGTCCTCCGTGATCGCGGCCAGCTCCTGCGGTGATCTCACGCTCCGTCCACGTAGGGCCTTCGTGCATGCAGTCGATGACGATGTCGAAGAGCAGTCGCGCAGCGCCTGTTTTTCGTGGCCAGCGCCTCGACCTGACCGCCGGAGAGGCAGCTTCTCAGCCTCGGGATCTCCTTGACTCGCTCCTCGAACAAGGCAGTGTCCATGGACCGCATCCTAGCTGGCGCGGCCTGGCCGGCACCGGATGCGCGGTCCGCCCATGGGACTCGAGCCACCGCACCCACGACCCCGCCACGGCGCATTGAGAATCACTTTCATCACACACATCAGTGCCCCCAGGCAATTGACAGGACATATGCTCGAATCTAGGCTGATTTGTGCCCAACGACGCGCCAGAAAGGACCTCCATGGCCGACAAGTCCCGCAACCCCGAACCCCGATACAACAAGCTCACCATCGGCGTCTGTCCCGACCAGTGGGGCGTCTGGTTCCCCGAGGATCCCGCGCAGATCCCGTGGGAGCAGGCCCTCGACCAGATGGCCGAAGCCGGTTTCTCCGTGATGGAGACCGGCCCGTTCGGATACTTCCCCACCGACCCCACGCGCCTCGCAGAGGAGATGGGCAAACGCGGATTCCGCGTCGTCGCCGGCACCGGCTGGGGCATCCTCCACCAAGGCCGAAGCCTGGGCCGACACGGAACGCACCTTCCGCGCCATCGGCGAGACCCACGCCGCCGTCGGCGCCGAGTACGTCGTGCACCTGCCACCGATGTTCCGCGACGAACACACCGGCGACTTCACCGACGTACGCCACCTCAACGGCGAAGCCTGGGACCTGTACATCAACAACGCCAACCGACTCGGCCGCATCATGAAAGAAGACTACGGCCTGAAAATGGTCCTCCACCCACACGGCGACTCCCACATCGAAACCCGCGAAGACATCGACCGCATCTTCCAAGCCACCGACCCCGAATACGTCGGCTTCTGCCTGGACACCGGCCACATCGTCTACGGCATGGGCGACAACACCGCCCTGATCCGCGACTACCCAGAACGCATCTCCTACGTCCACATCAAGGCCATGGACCCGCAGCTAGTCAAACAAGCCCACGACGAGGACTGGCCATTCGTGAAGAAAGCCGTGAAAGCCGGCTGCTCGTACCACCACCAGAAGGCGAACCCGACATGCCATCACTCATCGAAGCCCTCGCCGACCTCGACAAGGAGCTGTACGTCATCTGTGAGCAGGACATGTACGGCTGCGACCCGCGCCTACCCACACCCAACGCCATCACAGTCCGCGAATACCTGGCCTCCATCGGCCTCGGCATAAAGTGAGCGACGCCATGACCCTGCGCATCGGCATGATCGGCCCCGGAAACATAGGGCAGGCACACATCGAACGCATCCACAGCGTCATCGCGGGCGGCCAGGTAGCCGCCATCACCGACATCAACCCAGACAACACCGCCGCGGTAGCGAAGCGGATCAGCGCAACACCATTCCCCACCTCAACAGAACTGATCACCTCCCCAGACATCGACGCCATCATGATCTGCAGCTACGGCCCGGCCCACGAACCCGACGTGATCGCCGCCATCGAGGCCGGCAAGTACGTCTTCTGCGAGAAGCCTCTGGCCCCCACCGCCGACGCTTGCGTCCGCATCATAGAGGCCGAGCAGAAGGCAGGGAAGAAGCTGGTCACCGTCGGGTTCATGCGCCGTTTCGACGCCTCCTACCAGGAGCTGAAGGCCATCCTCGACTCCGGTGAGATCGGCGAGGCCCTGATGGTCCACAACGCGCACCGCAACCCGACGGTGCCTGAGTCCTACACCTGGGACATGGCCATCAACGACACCGCCATCCACGAGATCGACACCATGCGCTGGCTGCTCGGCGAGGAGTTCGTCTCCGCCCGCGTCGACAAGCCCAAGAGGACGTCGCTGCGGTTCGAGCACCTCCAGGACCCGCTGGTCCTGATCCTGACCACCGCCTCCGGCGTGAGGGTCGACGACGAGGTGTTCGTCAACTGCCAGTACGGCTACGACATCCAGTGCGAGCTGGTGGCCGAGAGGGGCGCGGTGCGGCTGAGCGACCAGGAGCTGGTGCAGCGCGCCGACAGCCACGGCCGGCGCAACCGCCTGACGATGGACCACAACCAGCGCTTCGGCAGGCTTTCGTCCGTGAGGTGCAGGAGTGGATCGCCGCGGCCGCCGAGGACCGTCACACCGGCTCCTCCAGCTGGGACGGCTACGCGGCGGCCGTCGTCTGTGACGCCGGGGTGCAGGCTCTGACCGCCGACGGCGAGGTGCCGAGTCACGATGATGCCAAAACCCGGTTTCTACGCTTAAGGAGCCTGTGATGGTGAAGATTCTGCTGGACCCTGTCGATGAGTCACCCGCATCTGAGCGTGGCTCAGGAGTGCCAGAAGGCGGCTGACCTGGGGTATGAGTACATCGAGCTGTCGCCGCGCGCCGATTTCCACGAGTGGCACCACTACCCGAAGGTCGACGACGCGGAGATCGCGAAGGTCAAGAAGGCCATGGCCGCCACCGGCGTGAAGATCTGGACCTTCAACCCGGTGTTCAACTGGTCCTCCCCGGACGAGCAGGAGCGGCAGGCGCAGGTGCGCAACTTCCGGCGGCTGCTGGAGATCGCCGAGGAGCTTGAGGTGCCGTTGATCGCCACCGAGTTCTCGGGCGACCCGAACGAGCCACTGAAGTCGGAGCACCAGTTCTACAAGTCCATCGAGGAGCTGATCCCGGACTTCGAGAGGCGCGGCATCGAGTGCACCATCGAGGCCCATCCGTACGACTTCGTCGAGACGAACGACCGGGCCGTGCAGGTGGTGCGCGGGGTGAACAAGCCCTGGCTGAACTACGAGTTCTGCCTGCCGCACCTGTTCCACCTCTCCCAGGGCTAGGGGAACCCGCGGGCATTGATGGAGTACGCCGGGCCGCGCCTGAAGCACGTCCACGTAGCGGATGTGTGGAATCACCTGGCGAACGTCGGCAACCGGTACATCATCAACCTGCCTGGCGTCGATGCCCGCATCCACCAGCACAACGAGGATCGGCAACGGCGAGGTGCCGTGGGACGAGGTCTTCGGGCTACCTGCGGGAGATCGACCATGACGGCCCGCTGTCGGTGTGCGTCTTCGGCTGAGGAGGACGCCGACGCCATCCACGTGAGGATGCGGGAGCGCCTGGAGAACGAGCTCACGAAGAAGTCGCGTAGATCCTGCGCTGGGATCGCACGAGTCGCTCGTGGAGCTCACCGCCACGGCAGGGCGCGTCGCCGCCCACGTTTCCGCAGAAAACCTACGCACCGTGGTCTGTCAGACACCCTGGTTGCCTCATCCGGATAATGGGTGGCCCGGCTCCATCACTGCCCGGACCGGAACCCCTGGCAGAAGCGCATGGAAGGTCTCATCGTCGGTCGGCATCGGCGTGCGGTGGTGGCGGCGGGAATGCCCTGGCACCCATCGTGCGCATCCTGCCCGCTGACCCAGGTGCTGCTCGGGTTCGCTGCTGGCCTTCGTACCCGGGCTTGGAGAGTCCTCACATGCCCCACGAGGTGGTGCTGCTGTTCCTCCCGGCGCTGCTGTTCTGGGAGAGCCTCACCACCTCCAAGAACGCCATCCGACGCGACCTGCGCGGCATCCTGATCACCTCGACGGTGTTCGTGGTGGCCACCGCCTTCGCCGTGGCGTGGATCGCGTCGTCGCTGGGGATCCCGTGGGAGGCGGCAGCCTGATCCTGGGCGCCGCCATGCGCCCGCCCTGACGCCACCGCGCGCGGCAGCGCTGGCGAAGGGCCTGCCCGCAACGCCAGTTCATGCTGCTGAAGGCCGAGAGCCTCACCAACGACGGCACCGCCCTGGTGGTCTACACCATCGCCGTCGGCCTGGCGCTCGGCGGCCAGTACACCCCTTGGGACATCACGCGCATGGCCGTGGTCTCGTTCTTCGGTGGCATCCTCATCGGGATCGCGATGGCCGCCGTCGCCTACCCGGCTGTTTCGTCGCGCCGCGCGATCCCATCGTCATCAACATGGCCCTCACTCGTGACCCCCTACGCCGCCTACCTGGCGGCGGAGCTGGTCCACGCCTCCGGGTGCTGGCGTCGGTGGTGGCGGGCCTGATCATCTCGAGCCCTGTCGAACAGGCTCAGCACCCCCGCAGTCCCGCACCCAGGCGGAGCATCGCCTGGCGCTCGCCACCAGCCTGCTGAACGGGGCGCTGTTCCTGCTGATCGGCGTCGAGACACAGCCTGCTGGTCGTCCGCTTCCGTCCTCAGAGCTCCTGTGCTGGCAGGGTCATCGCGGTCGCGTGGCCGTGACGCTGGTGGTCTCACGTTTCCTGTTCCTGCAGCTCACGGTGACGATCATCCGCGCCCTCGACCGCCGGCCCCGAGCAGCGGAAGCGTCGCCTGATCCTACCGGGCGCGGGCTTTCGTCAGCGGCGTGTCTCGGCCTTCCGGGGCGCGGTCTCCCTGGCGATCGCGCTGTCGATCCCCCTGACCATGAACGACGGTCGCCGTTCCCTACCGCGACGAGGTGGTCTCTGATCGCCGCCCTCGGCGATCGTGATCGGGCATCGCGGTGCAGGGCCCGCTGCTGCCCAAGGTGATCGCCTGGGCCGCGCGGGCAGCACACCGGCGACCACGAGGAAGGCAGAGCTGTCCGAGGAGCAGCGAGATCACCGAGCGCGGCTGCAGCGATCCTGCGGTCGTGCGCCCGAGCTGCCGCCTCTGGCGAACAGGTGGGGTCTCCCCGCGAGTCGCGGAGGACATGACGATCGCATCGACGACCATCGCGGCGCACACGATCGGATGCCGACGACGACGAGGAGGGCGTGGCGGAGCATCGCTCGCCCTGGAGCGCCTCCACGTCGCGGTGATCGCGCGGAAACGGGAGATCCTGAGGCAGCTCGTCCGGGAGCGCCGAGATCAGACGACGAGACAGCCCGGATCCTGCGGGGCCCGCATGGACCTGGAGGAGATCCACCGCGACGGCTATCTCCTCACGAGTGAGGCTTTTCCTGCACGAAATTCCTCTGCCATCCGCTGCCCCGATGCAACGACCTTGGACGCTGCGTGTCGACCCCGCAGAGGCCATGTCGCGCACCTTCTGCATCATTTGTATTGACATTTTCGACCTTCTGTGCGACAGGATCGCAGGTCGCGCAGAGGCGACTTCCACGGTCCTGCGTGGGGCACACCGACACGAGGAAGTGAGAAGGAATGAAGCCAGTACCCAAGCTCGCCGCGCTGGCCATGGGCGACTGCTCGTCCTGACCGGATGTGGCATGACGACCGACGGAGTCGCCGGTGCGGACGGAGAGCCCGGAGCCGCCACCACGCAGGACTACCAGCCTTCGGAAGTCGTCAAGCCGAAGGACGGCAAGAAGCTGAAAAATCGGAGCTAGCTTCCCCGTACTGACCAGTTCCCGCAGAACGTCGAAAACGCCATCAAGGCCCGCGGCGAGGAGGCTGGGGTTGAGGTGAACACTGTCTCGGCTCAGGAGAAGGCGGAGGTGCAGCTCAGCCAGGTCGAGGACCTGATCGCCTCCGGCGTCGACGCCCTCATCGTCATCCCGCAGGACACCGCCACCACCGCCCCGATCACTCAGCGCGCCAAGGCCGCGGGCATCCCTCTGGTGTACGTGAACCGCCGACCGGATCAGCTGCCGTCCGATGTGCCCTACGTCGGGATCCGACTCGATGATCGTGACACCGGAGATGGAGGCACTGGCGAAGCTCACCGACTACAAGGGAAACGTCGCCATCCTGCAGGGTGATCCGACACAGGAGGCCGCGCAGCTGCGCACCCAGGGCTGCAAGGAGATCGTCGCCCAGCATCCGGAGATGAAGTATTGTCGCCGACCAGACCGAGCGCTGTGGGCAGCGCGACAAGGCGCTGGCGATCACCGAGAACCTGCTGCAGTCCGGCGAGAAGATCGACATCATCTGCTCCAACAATGACGAAATGGCCTTGGGCGCCATCCAGGCCTTCACGAACGCGGGCAAGCTGGACCAGGTAGGGCATCGGCGGCGTGGACGCCACCGCGACGCCCTCGGCTGCCATGTCCGCTGGGAAGCTCGACGTGACGGTCTTCCAGGACGCCAGGCCAGGGGCAGGCCGGCATGGACACCGCCATCCGCAGATCAACGCGCGAGGAGGTCCTGAGTCATCAACGTCCCCGTACCAGCTGGTCACGCCCGAGAACATGGCCGAATTCCAGAACTGATGAGGTCAAGCGGCCGGGGCGACTCCCGGTGCACCGTTCACAGGAGAACCAATGCAAGAGGTAATTCTGCGGATGAGCAGCATCCGCAGACCTTTCCGCGTCGTGGCGCTCGGACGAGGTCGACCTGAACGTCCGCAGCGGCACCGCGCACTCGCTGATGGGCGAGAACGGGCCGGTAAAGTCCACGCTGATCGAAGTGCCTGATCGGCATGTACACAGCCGGATTCGGCTCCCGTGGAACCTGTGGTGGGGAGATGAACTTCAAGGACACCAAGGACGGCCTGAGCACGGCATCTCGATGATCCACCGAGCTGTCGCCGGTACCGAGATGATGGTGGCGGAGAACATCTGGCTGGGCCGCGAGGCCCTCGCGGCTGGGCAATGCTGGACCCGCCGATCATGATCCGCAAGACCCGTGAGCTCTTCGAGGAATGGGACATCGACATCGATCCCAGGGCCCGATGAAGAACCTGCGATCGCGAAGCAGCAGATGGTCGAGATCGCGAAGGCCATCAGCTATGACGCCAAAGATCATCATCATGGACGAGCCCACCTCGGCCATTCCGGAACGCGAGGTGGGCACCCCACAGGATGATCAAGCGCTCACTGATTTCGGCGTCGCCATCATCTACATCACCCACAAGATGGACGAGGTCTTCAGATCTCCGACGACATCACGATCTTCCGCGATGGCAAGCACGTCGGTTCCTACGCCGCGAGGACTCTGACCGCGACAAGCTCACGTTGATGGTCGGCGGGCGAGCTGACGGACCTGTTCCGAAGCTGGAGGCCGAGATCGGCGACGTGGTGCTCGTGCAGGGCCTCAACCTGCAGCGTGGTCAAGCGACGTCAGCTCGACCTGCGCAGCGGCGAGATCCCGGCATCGCGCTGATGGGCGCCGGCCGCACCGAGGTGCTGGAGACCATCTTCGGCATCGAGAAGGCCGACCCGGCGAGATCATCCTCGACGGCAAAGTCGCTGAGGATCAAGCAGCCTTCGGACGCCATCCGGGCGGGGCTGGCCCTGCTGACCGAGGACCGCAAGCTGAACGGCATCATCGTGCTGTCGGTCGGCGACAACATCACGGTCGCCGCGCTGCCGCGTTACAGCCCCAGGGCGGGCGTTCTCAAGGTCGGCGAGATGCGGAAGGACCGCAGGACCAGCGCGAGAAGCTGCGCATCAAGACCCCGTCGCTGAACCAGCTCATCAAGAATCTCTCCGGCGGTAACCAGCAGAAGGCGCTGATCTCGTTGACGCTGACCGTCCCGGACGTGCTGCTGATCGACGAGCCCGACCTCGCGGCATCGACGTGGCGCGAAGTCCGAGATCCACCGTCTCATGTCGCATGCTGGCCCGGAGGGCAAGGCAATCTATCCGTGGTCTCCTCCGAGCTGCCCGAGGTGCTCGGCGATGAGTGACCGCATCCTCGTCATGCGCACGAGGGACGCATCTCCGTGAGCTGTCCCGCGAGGAGGCCAACCAGGTCCGTCATGCATCTGTAACCGGGCGGCGACGACGTCGTCGCGAGCGAAGGAAAACCCCAATGATCGAAACCGCCACCGCCACCGTCGAGCCTCAACTTCGAGAGTTCCTGAAGAAGTACTCGATCGTCCTGATCCTGCATCGCCTTTCGTGATCTTGATCAGCATCATCACCGAGGGCCGGTTCCTGCAGACAGCAGAACCTTCTGAACGTCGTGGTGCAGGTGGCCCGATCGGCATCATCGGCCTCCGGGACGATGGCGCCATCATCACCAAGCATCGACCTGTCGGTCGGCTCGACCGTGGCGCTGTGCGCCATCGTGTCGGCTCCCTGGCGCAGCTTCCCGGCCCCGAACGCCTTCTTCCCGGAACCCGCCCGCTCCGCTCGCCCTGGCCGTGGTGGCGGGCGCTGGCGATGCACGCTCGTCGGCGCCGTCGTCGGCAGCCTGATCGCGGTCTTCAGGATCCCGCCGTTCGTCGCCACCTCGGCATGATGACCTGCGCCCGTGGCTTCGCGAACATCGTACACGACGGCCGCCCCGATCACGCAACCGCCCCGAGTTCAATGATTGGCGAGGGCGATCATGTCCCCATCATCCTGCTGGCGTTGCTCGCCATCGTCGTGCTGTGTCGCCGAACCGCACCTGCTTTCGGCCGTCACGTCTACGCCATCGGCGGCAACGAGATAGCCGCGAAGGTGTCCGGCATCTCGGTGCCGAAGACGCACTCAAGATCTACGCCCTGATCGGTCTGCTGGCCGGGCTGGCGGGCGTCATCCTGACCGCCCGCACCGGCTCCGGCACCCGACCCTCGGGCACCATGCTGGAGCTCGATGTCGATCACCGCCACCGTCATCGGCGGCACCTCTTTCAACGGCGGCATCGGCACGCGTCTGGGGCGTGCGGTCGGTCACCTTCGATCATCGGCGTCATCAACAACGGCCTGAGCCTGATGAACGTCTCGCGTTCTGGCAGATGGTGGTCAAGGGCGCATCATCGTGCATCGCGCATCATCATCGACGAACGCAAGAACAGAGTAGCGCTGGGGCCTCAGCGCCCGTCGTCCCTGACCGGCATCCGGGAGGTGGGTGGTGTCAGCATACGCGGCGCACTCACCGCATCTCTAGAAACCTTTCCGCGCGGGCCTTCGCCAGCCGGCTTTGGCCTCCTTCGCCGCAGAACGCGGGTCTCTCTGTTGAGGGGCATGTCTGTTCCAGATCCTTGAGCTTGACCGCGCATCATCTGCCTCCACCTGTGCCCCTGAGCCCACGCGCCTCTACGACGACCTCCAGGGCTTCTTGGCGAAGAGGCCTCCGTTGGCGCTCTCTGTAGCGTTGTTCGGCGGAGATGACGACGTCGGAGAGAGCCGGTTCGAGGGGACGGGCGGCCAGAGATGGCGTGCTGTTCGCTTATGTGTCTCGATGCCGGGGATCGGAGTTGAAATCTTCCGAAACAGATCGGTCACGTTCGGTTTCCATCGCGCATACTCTGGCCTCGCGACGTGCACCACCCACGAGAGTCACCACGCGCAGGGCGGGCTGCCACTGGATCTTCGCGTCCCGGTACCTGGTTCCCATTTCAGGCAGCCAGCCTCGTCCGGGCGAGCTCCACGAGGGTACAGGTCGATTCGAACGAGCCATCCTCGCGGTGTTGACGTCGAGCATCCCCATCGTCTGGAAATCCGATCGACATTCTCTTGCCCGCCAGAAAAGTCCAGACCACCAGCCCGGCGCGAGAGACCAGCCTCGTCCCGGCCGACGGTCGCGTCTCGGAAATTCTTCACGCCCGGAAGGTGGTTGGTCGTTGGCCTGGCGGTCCAGCACCTGTCGTCTGCAAGTTCCAGGTTGTGGTAATCGACGTGCGTGGGCGGCTCCGGTCGCACGGGCGGCTTTCAGCGCAGTGTGTGGCGCCGACGACGATGCATCATTCTATCAGCGCGACCGGCTGGCGGAGGCAGAGCAGAACATTTACGAAAGCCCTTCGTGATCCCGCCTTTGTGATCGAATGCTGGGAGTTTGGGACCTCGTCGATGGGCCCATCAGCCTTGGTGTGCGGGGCTCACTCGCTTTCAGCACGACCCGTCTGGCACCTGTGATGCCATGCCGACCTCACTTTCATCCTGCAGGAGCTATCTCGATGTCGCATCCTACGTATGAAACTGGCGGCACCCCTCTGCCGAAGAAGTCGTTAACAGCACCGCCTCTGCGCCAGACGGCCCAGCCAGTCGGCAACGGCGCCGCCGCCCCGCCCGCGGGGCCTATTCCGCCACCTCGGCGAGCCGGCGAGGCGGGTGGCGGCAGACACAGCGCACCACAAGAATCAGACGGATCAGACCGAGAAGACGATGCGGACGAGGCGCGGCCCGCCAGCTACGATCTCGCCAAAGCAGTTCGAACACATGCACGACGCAGACGGAAAACAAGTGGGAGTCGAGGACGCCGCGTCGCCTCTACAGGAAGAACTACCAGCAAGAAACCGTGCTCTTCATGCGGGACGAGTTCCAGACTCTGGGAGATTCTCAGATCGGGAAGTTCGTCGAGGCCTCCAAAGACACCGTCACGCTCTGCGAGAACGACGAGCAGGACGCCGAAGCCACCATCCAGGCGAACCTGCAGACAAAGCTCCAGGCGGCAGCGATGCGCTTCCACCACCACGACCGGCCCAGGCCCCTTACACCTACAACGCGCCCGCGCTTCCTTCCCGATCAACACCTCCACGTCCCAGGAAGGCTGGCACGTGTCGGGAAACGTCTGCACGGCCTCAGACAGCTTACCATGACAGGCTGGCGAAACGTCTCGGAGCCGATCGGCTTCGCATTGATGGCACATCTCGACACCGCCGAAACCAATTCCGGGTGGATGCCGCCCGCGAGGCGCGCAAATTGGTGACGGATGTCAAGAAGAACTCGGCCTCACCGCGCGGAAGGTCGGGGAGATGATCGACCGAAGCAGCTCGGCAGCTACCTGAGCGCCTGGCTGACCGGCATGAGGAAAAGAACATCAAGACCCTGAAGGAAAGCTACGACGAGGCCCGCAAGGAGGCCACATCCGATGCCGGGAGACCTTCCGCACTCTCACCAGAGCCTGCTCTCCTGGAATCGAGGCATCAAGAACATCACCGAAAAGGGTGGGAAATGGGCGGGCGTTCTCATGCCTCGCGTGGACAGAGTACTCGAAAGGAGTCTCCCAGCAGAACAACTCTGAAACGCGAGGAGCTCTCCAAGAAAGCCTTGGACACCTGTGGCCAGCTTGAAATGGAAATCACGCCCTGATATCGAAAACTGGCATCCCACCGAAAAGAGATCAAAAAGATCCGAGGACGGCAACAACAGTTCCCACGGCGGCGGAGGTGACACTTCCGGCGGTGGTGGGGGCAGCATTCCCGGCGGTGGCGGCGCTGGTGGGGGCAGCATTCGGCGGCGGCGGCGCTGGTGCAGCATTCCCGGCGGCGGAGCAGGTGTGATTTCGGAAATCGGAGGCGGGAGGGAGCCGGTGCGTGCACGCCGCGGCAGTGCGCCTCCGGCCTGCATTCGGGCGCCGACGGCACCGCGCACCACTTCTCCGACCGCTTCCGCGTGGGTGGGGTCCGCTGACGCCCAGTGGCGGGATGCACTCGGCATCATCAACTCCGCATCACCGCCGATCGGCCCGGTGGGCGGCACCTTTCCCGCGGATGTGGGTAACGCCAACGATCCCCGGTGGCGTTCCGACTACTCGCATCCCGCCATCGGGTCGGCGGGTGAGCCCAAGGCCGGCATCGCGGGTGTGGAATGCTCGCGCGGGGCATCCGGCGCCATCGCGAGGCGGCGGCGCCGAGCTCTGGCGGCCCGCGGCGCATGGGCGCGCTCGGAGCGCGGCAGATCGGTGGTGTCGGAAGCATCACGCTGGCATCGGTGGTGTCGGCGGCATCCGGTGGTGTCGGCGGAATTGGTGGCATCGGCGGTGTCGGCGGCGCGGGGCAGCGGCACAACCGGCGGCCTGGCGGGAACGACCGCTGCGAACGCGGCTGCGCGCGGGAGCCAGCGGTGGAGAGCCGCATCCGGCGCTGCGGCCTGTGGCGGCGCTGGGATGAGGCATAGCGGCGCCGGCGCGTGGCGCGGCCAGTAGGGACAACAGTCCCGCAACCCTGGTGGGCCACCGGGTGGTGCGCATTTGACGACGACGAGGACGCCGCTGCCGTGGATCCCTCTCTCTTCGGCGCCGGTGACGCCTCTTCGTAACAGCCCTTGACGCGCGAACAGGACAAGTAGTACGACCTTACGCAGGAAAATCCTGCGCCGGGCGGGAGCGTTGGCGGCCTTGGCGTGCAAGCTGGCGCTCCCCTGAGCGCGTACTCCGCCGCGGTAGCCGACGATGCAATCACCCACTCAGGACTATGCCGATTTCGCTGGGCCACGCGACCTTCACGCCAAGAGGTTGCCACCGGTAAGGGTGTGACCATCGCCTACATCGCAGAACGCCCCCGACGCCGAGCGTCCCCGTGCAGCAAACATCGAGTCAGCGCAAGACGCCGTGCGACTTCTGAGCCAGACCCGGGCCTGACGTCCACTGACAACCGTCCGCCTCGAATTCTGCAGGAGATCAGCGGGAGCCTGGGCGCCCGGTAGATCGTCAACCATATCCCGGCTCACCTCTCGCGAAAACCGACCTTTCGACAGAAGTGCTCAGACGACGAGCACTGAACAACAAATGTCAATGCGCAGATCAACCGGGCCCTCACCCATGGGGTGGACATCATCAGCCTGTCGTGGCCGGAGCCGAGCAAGGAATCCAGCCGTGATGGCCCGAGCCGCACGCTGAGTACCCACTCATCGCCAGCACTTGGGCACAACACCGGCACTATGAGCAAAAACGTGAGCTATGGCGCCCCTCAATACGGTGGTTGCGGTTGGCGCCGCTGATCCGACAGGAAAACGTCTCAGATTTCTCCTCCTACAGGGACCACTCTGACCATCATGGCGGGAGAAGGAATCACCAATCGCCAACCTGACTTTACAAAATGGAAATCTGGCAGGACATCTGCAGAGGCGAGACTTCTCTCGACTTACGTGGTGACAGGGCCTGCTGGCCCTGGGAAAGCAGAAGTGGCGAATGCCACCGGAAATCAGCGCTGATCCAGTTCCTCGTTAACTACGCCAACAACAACGGGCAGGGATGGACCAAGGAGTACGGGTGGACTGATCGATCGGTGGAAGTTCCTCACCGAGGATCCGACCTCAGCGGAGGACCGCAACCTGTGGGAGAAAATTCCCGGCGCCCCGCCCAATCGGCGAGACGCTGGCTGACTACCAAGACGGGCTTGACGGGTCCAGTCAATCTCCCGGCGGACGGCTCCACCACGTGTATCGCGGGTGGATGACGCCATTGATCGCCAACCTCCCGACATCTCCGAGTACGCCATACTTCCGCCACGCAAGAAGTGGTAGCGTGTTCCCCAGAGTGACGTGCGACTTGACGGTCGCGCGCCCATGCCTGTTCGTCCATCCGAGATCTGGTGGACATGAGCTGCGGCATCTCATCTCCGACGCCATTCCCGAATCGAGATCAGCCTCTGACGAGTTTTCCAGTGCACACGGAGCCGCTTCAGCTTTGCCCGGCTGGGCTCGGGCCTGGCGCGCTCGGTAGGAGCAGGCGGTCGGTGTTGATCGTACGAGGTGGCGGCGGGCGCCGCGGTCGGACGAGATGAATGAGGTCGTGTCCAGCATCCCGATCCAACTCCGCCGGAATGGTGTTGCGCCGCGAGCCCTGAACCCTCGATCCGCCAAAACCCATCCTCACGCCACACGAACCATGTCTGATCTCAGGAAACAGCTTGCCTTCCTCCCGATGATTTTCCCCATGCTCGCGTATCCCCACGCCTCCGACCCACCGATCTGGCGAGGCCCCAGGGGCTCAGTGAACCTGTCTGACCTCTCTTCTCCGCATCAGCCATGCACAGATCGCGGTCGCTTTTCAGGTCAAGTCCGGGCCTTGCATCGTAAAAGTAAGGCGGATAGTTTTTATCCACACTCCCACGGGAGGGGATCTATCCAGATTGGGCGCCACCACCAGGTCATACGCGGGCGGTCGGTTCTCCTTGTCCACCAGCACCCACCCATCAGGAACGTCAACTGTCACAGCGTCGTGGATCTTTCGTTCCTCCCACGAGACGCTGGGCGCCGGCTCCTGATCGGAGCTTGCAGCGCAACCTGACACCCGGAGAGGCAGCCACGATTGGCAGGAAATACCCCGGAAGATGACTTCAGACAAACGTCGCATGACATCTCGCCTCCTCTGACTCATCGGCCCCGCGCCTCTCTGCCCTCGTTGGCTCTGCTCGCGGCAACTCTACTGGCCCGGAAACGGCTCCACGTGGGATCACGATTATTTGCATCAGCAGCCTTGCGGGCGGGGTGCCTCGACACGGCTGTGCTACGCAGGCCTTAGTGCCCAGGTTCGGGAATGCAGTTCCTCGCTGCAACCGGGTGGGGTGTCTTCAGGTCACCCCTTCACGATGAGCGTGCGCGTCACCGGGGCTCCATTGTCCTTTTCCGCTCGCCAAGGTCAGCGCGCAGGCCTTTCCCGAGCTGAAAGGAGACTCGCCCGTGGCCACGGTCCACGCCGACCAGTGGGTGCAGTCCTGCGAGGTACATAGGTCAAGGGTGCCGTCCTGGAATCGCCAGTTCGTCGCCTTCGACATGTAGAGCAGGGTCTCGGACGGCCCGGTGACGGTACCGTCGGAGTTCAGCCGGAAGGGTTTATCCTTCAGTTCCTCGTACCGATCCTGCAGTACCAGGTCTTTGTCGAGGAACTCTTGCCGGCAGGCACCATCAACATCGCCCGCCGCCCCGTTGCCCGCTCCCCTTGCGACGCCCGGGTGCCGACGGCCCGCCCGAGGAGCAGGCCGGACAGGGACAGGCCCAGCACAACCACTTCCAGGAAGAGCTGCGCGCAGCGGGCCGCGGTGCGATCCTGCCCAGGTTCACTCCTGCCTCAACACTGCCGCGCTCGTCGGGGACGCCACGGCAGTAACGACAGCACGCGCGGCGCCTCTCTGGTGTGGGAGTCTTAGCCACCGATCAGCCTCCTCCGGAGCCGACGTTTCGGCAACTTCGCGAGGAACCACCAGTACAGATCTCGTCCAGGCAGGCCCGACGTGCTTCACCACGCTGCAATGATGCCTATATCCGTCTCACGGGCAAATTTTCTGTGGAACTCGTTTCACCCGCCCTCCTGCGGACCGCCACCTACAATCATCCGTGGGCGCTTTGGTCTCGAGCTGAAAGCGCTCGGATGGGTTTTTGCTCAGTGCTGTATGTGCTTTGAGGGCTGTGTGGTGGATGGGCTTCCAGGCTCCTCCTGAGGGTTTACGTTCCACTGCCCACCGGCAGGTCAGTGACGCGTGCCTAAGCACGTCTCGACGCGGCCGGACAAGCAACAGCACCGACGGCCGCCTGCAGGAATGATGATCGGCTGTAATCACGCCACCCAAATGCTCCTAGTCCGAAGAAATAGCCAAATTCAGCGATCTCCTCTTCCGGAAACACGGTAGAAAGATCAATGACCGCAAATCCAGGAAGTCGCGGCAGACTTCGAAACCTCCGAAACCAGCACCACCGCACACACCTCCACACTTTGACTTTCGACATCCCCACCATCACCACCACGGCTCCCCACCACCGCCACACCATCCCACTCCCAAAGCAGTACAGGTCGCGGCTGCAGCCTGCACACCTGGCAGCCCGAATGGGCGGGCAGAAACACGAATGCCAGAAACAAACCCCCTGGTCGCCCAAACGCAAGAGACACCACCACACCCCTCGAGCAGGAACCTTCCCTCCTCGAGACGGCGAAGCCCCCGTCCAAGCCATCAACAACAAAGGGCACGCAGCAGGCGGCCCTCGCCCTAGTCGGCGGAGCCTTCGACGCCGCCGCCGCCGCATCCGGACCCCATCGGCACCCTCATCGCCATATGGGCCAGGCTGGGCCTCGACCACGTCCAACCCTTCAACACCTGGCTCGAACAACTCACCACGGCGACGCCGACCAAGCCGCAGCACGCCGCCACCTGGAAAAGCGTCCAGCTTTAACACCTCCAGGCCACCGCCGGAGCCATGGCCTCCTACGTCACCACCGACCTGCAGCCGACATGAACGGCCGCACCATCACCGCTCTACCGCGCGCAGCCAGCGACATCACACGCGTCATCAACGCAGCCGGCACCTGCGGCGCCATCGGCTACCGCCCTCACGACATCACCGCTTTCATCCGCGTCCACCCGTCCCACGACTTCGTCCGCGACGCCATCAGCGAAGTCGTCGGCTCCACTCCTTCTCCTCACGTCGCAGAACTCATCGCCACCTTCGAGCCTGGCCTGGCCCATCGTCGCCGAACAAATCGCCACCCGCATCGCATCCCTCATCGGCCAAGTCGGCCGCAACGTCAAAAACCTCGCCACCAGCGCCCGCAGCCTCGCCGAAGAAAGCTCACCGACCTCAAAACCCTCTTCCACACCCTCCTCAAAACAAAATCGACACCCTCTTCAAAACCTCCACAAAACCGACACCACCCACCACACAAAAGGGGCACTCACACACAGGCGGAAACACCAACCCTCACGGTGGCACGGATCCACAGCGGAAACAGCGGAGCAGGCAACACCGGCTCTTCGGGTAGCAGCACCCATCCGGGCGGGGCCAGCGGCGGACCTACCACTCACGGGCAGCGGTGCCGGTGCTCCAAAGGAACACCTCGAGCACGGAAAAACCAACAACACCGCCCCCACGGATGGGGCACCGGCCCCTCGACTGGTTCCCACCCCGGCGAGTTCACACTGGCTTCCATGACCGCCGACAGCGCGCCCTCCACCAACGACTGGCACAACCCTCACGGGCAGCGGTGCGATTACTCCAAAGGAACACCTCAGACGGAAAATCAACGATACACCGCCTCCGCTGGTGCATGGCATCGAACTCCTTCCGTGGGAGCCACTTCTCCCGGAGAACCTTCCATCCGCTCCAATGGAAAACCCCAGCAAGCCCGGACAGTGCGCGCAGCCATGGCTCACCCTCGAGCCGCAACATTGACGACGCAGTTCACTGTCGGCGCGACCGCACGCTCCTCTGTAGGAGCGCTTCCCCGAGTGCATCATTCCGCCCATGAGGAAACCCTCGGCAGTTCAAGTCTGCGGCAGCAGCACTCCACCACCCTGCCGGAGGCGCCAACGCGTCAATTCCTCACCGACAACAACGTCACATCCCGCGCGGCAGTTCATCTCACACAAATAGCGGTACCGGACACACCAGCGGGCAGCAGTGGAGCAGGCAGCACCGCGCTCTCGGAAGCAGCACCCATCCAAGCGGAACCAGCAGCGGATCCACCACTCACCACCAGGGCCCAGGCCACACAGGCGGAAACACCAACCCAACCAGCGGAGCAAAGCACTCCCACCACGCGACGGCTCACACGCCGCAATGACGGCTGGCGACAAACGCACCCCCAACCAACAGCAGCACACCCACGGGCAACACCACAACCCCAGACGACCCCTGGACACCACCGGAGGCCTAACCCCACAAGCAGGCCACACAGCCGTGGAGCCGGCACCCCAAACGCGCCTCGACGACGACCAATTTTGCGCTCAATGAATTTGTCGTTGTAGACGCGCGTTTGGGGCCGGCTGGGGCGGGCGGGGGGTGGGGGGGGGGTGGGGGGGGTGGGGGGTGGTTTTGGGGGGGGGGGTGGGGGGTGGGGGGGAAACAACCACAACAACGACGGGAGACGGCGGAACAACCACAACAACGACGGACGGCAGAAACAACTACAACAACGACGGAGACGACGGAAACAACCACAACAACGACGGAGACGACGGAAACAACCACAACAACGACGGAGACGACGGAAACAACCACAACAACGACGGAGACGACGGAAACAACCACAACAACGACGAGATGACGGCAGACAACCACGGCGGCGGCAGGCGATGGAGATACCGAGACGGAGAGGCTCCCGGGCAGCAGCTTCGGAAACCCGTCGATGACGTCAGGCAGGTCGACGAAGAACTGCCATCGAACCACGACGAGAACACCGCCGAGGTAGGGAAAGCACTGGACGACGGCTACGGATTGATTGACGATCCGACTCACCGCTTCGGAACCAACCCAGAAACGGGTCTGCTAACTCTTTATAACGACTGGGCCGAGAAAATCGACTCAGCGAAACGGATTGCTATTGGCCGGAAAGCAGTCCCAACAGCCCGGTAACCAATGGGATGAAATCTGATCTCGATCGATGAATACAAGATCCGCACTACATCGAAAAATATGGTGATCCTGCATAGATCGCGTAGGAGATCCGGGAGGAAATATATTTTAGGCCATAACGAAGGAGACCACGTGTCCAGCTTTTCAGAAGATCTATCGATCCCAGATCTGCCTGCAAGCCTTATTACCGCAGCAAGCTCACAGGATGCTGGCCAGAGGCTACAAGATCAGAAACGGAATCGTCGCTCCGTGGCTACGACTCACCAGGCGGCGCACGGCAAGTGCAAATTCATTACGACGAATCTCGCCGCACCGTAAGTAGCAAGCATTAAACCAGCTGCATACTAGAAGCAGATGCCAACTATGACGGATTGCATTGGCAGGCTGACCGCATCCTTTCGCGAAGTCGAGATTCGCATTTGACACGGCAAGTTTCTGAGTTTTCCCCGCCGGGCGAAAACATCAACGATGCCTGCTTCCTGCAAACGAGGCCAGGCGTGAACTTGGCTATTCACACTGGCCCGCGGAACCAATAGCAGTTCTCACTCACCTCCCGACGACGATGTCGCGCTTCGCTGGCTGATCTGCTGCACCGGCAACCTGTATCGCAAGAAACAGGGAATGGCCCTTCCTCCTTCCCTCCGGAAACCATTTTCCTGACTCGCGAGCGGCTGGACAGCCAGAACAAACCTCTGAACAAACCTGGCCTACAGTGTCAAAGCCACAGGTCGTCTCATCCGACCCGACGGCACCCCGGTCGCGATGGACATGACCACCACCTTCCCCCACGCCCCAGAACTCGGCCCTCTCCACCTCATGCACTAACCCCCGACCAAGTCCTGGACGCCTACCTCACCCCCATTGGCGGCCTGACACCTCCTCGAACACGGAGACCGTCACCAACCAAGGAACAGACTTCAAGCGAATGGTCGACGCCCACCGAACCTGCATCGGTACACACGAAGGCTTCACCGCATAGACTGGAACAAAACACTTCTGGCTCGAGGACGGCTGCTGGCACTACGGAACCTCGGGAACGCAGCGAAAGCAGAAGCGAAGAGCATCTCAGCCCCCATCAAGACTTGGTGCTGCGCTGGGCCGCATTCGAAACCCTGAACATCTTCCGCAGAAGGAAAAATGGCCACTACTCTTCACTAGCCCTCTCCCGAAAATCGCCATGGGCTGGACTGTGAAAGAAACACACAACAGGACCCGCGGCACCTTGGTCTCCCTGGAAGGAACCACTGGAGATGGTCCTGAAAGCACTCATGTCAAGCCCTTGGAGTTGAACGTATATTCATCTCGCACCCAGCACTCCTGAGCAGATCATCGACAATTTCTGCTGGATGGCGGCTCCTTCGAATTACCTCGCCACCACCATCCTCCTGGACCAGGAACCCACAAGTGACGCATTGAGGCCCATTCACAGACAGCGTGGCAGCCAGTAAAAAACTAGCCAGGGCGCACTTGAGGAAGGCTGAATAAGCCCTCATTGACTCCGCCCCACGGCATCAGTACCACGCCAGAGCCTGCTCACAGGCCGCCGTCCAGCCATTGAAACGACTGGTTAAGTCGCGTTTAGCGGCAAGGTGAATAAGTTTTACATAAAGAAGGATCCAGCGAGAAACCTCGAGGCCATTCGTTCATTACCTAGCATGAAAGGAGAACGGCAGAATCCGCTGGGCAGAAGAACAAAGTGGCGTGATTGCTGGCTGGCCTCCACGGTATAGTCAGGCATCTGGCGCGCTGACGTGATAATTCGCGGCTCGCCGAGTCAAAATGGAAGGGATTGATTCTTGGCGCTAACTAAGAGATCAAGAGAGGTCTTTAAAAATCTTTCAGAGCTTGGGAGGAGAAAAATTATCCTGACGCTAGCGAAACCTCCTTAAGCGACTGGAATATCGGTCAATACAAAGAAGTTTTTCACCATGGTCCCTAGCGGAGGCAAGAGGGGAAACGTGTATTTTGTGAAGGATGACAGATGTTATGGGTTTTCCCCGCCTTCGCGGATGCCGAATCGATATATCAGAAATTCCTTCGAGACGAGGGGTAACTGAGAGGCTTATTCATAGGGGTGTTTTGGCTTTTCCCAACTAACGCTTTATCCGAGATGTGTGTGGCTTTGTCTGATCTGGAGCTGGATTCAGATGTAAAAACAAAAACACCTCAGATAAAAAGACAAGCCGCCGCCATGAACACTACCACAAGCCTTGACCGCAACCAGATCCTCAACCTGTGCGAACTGATCCACACATCCCGATCCGGAAACCTTCCCGCAGCAGGATCCCGTGTCCTAGGGTTGTTCCGCTGTATCCAAGTCACTGTGTTAACACTCAGACACAACCTCACCCAGGAGTTGCTGGCCGACATCCACACTGTCTCCCTAGCCACCATCCTCGAGAGTGGTGGCTGTCTACATCCCTTGATCGCCGAGGCCCTCCAAGCCTGGGTGCCCGGCGTGGAAGATCCTTGACCCGGATCCGTCAGTACATCATCGACGGTACTCTGGCGCCCTGCTGGTCATGGTCGAAGCGTCCCGAACTGTACTCAGGCAAACACCACGCCACGGGGGTGAACCTGCAAGTGGCCTGCACCCTGGCCGGACACCTCGCCTGGATCTCCCCACCCCTGCCGGGTAGCATGCATGATGCGAAGGCCATCAAGGAATCCGGATTCCTCACAACCCTCAATGCTCACAATCATATCGGGGACAAAGGCTACATCGGATTGGGAATAGATCACCCCGTGAAGAAACCGCCCATGGCGAACTCACCACACCGACAGGAGAAACAACACGACCATCAACCGCGTCCGCTACCTCTCATCGAACGTGTCATCGCGAACCTCAAAACATGGCGTGTTCTACACACGATTACCGCCGCCCCTGCAACACCTTCGAAACCACAATAAGCGTCTCGTCACGGACTCATCTTCACCTACACCCATGAATAAGCCTCAATGATTCCGAAATTCAGCAAGACTCTGAGTGGAGAGGATTGGACCTTGGAAAACAAGATAGATAAAGAGTATTTGATTTTTGCCGACTGGTATTCAAGAAACATAAATGCCTCAACCTGACTCCAACCGGATGACTGGGACGTCATTCCCTATGGAAGACGCCTACATTGTAAAGCCAGTGGAATAAGAGAACGAGTTATATGCATCTCGTCAGAGATGGCGATTGCATCAGATTCCTTGCCCCTCCCTCTCCTGGAGAAGGCGTATCAGAAACTTCTCGAACGCAAGAACTCGCAGGAATAAGAATTCGAAGGACGCCACCCGTCACTATACACCTCCAGCAAAGAGGGGCTCGGAATTCTACTTCGCGCAAGGAGACCACGAAAGAAAAAGCATCCCACACGATGGCTTGCATTGTGATTTTGAAGACTTATGGGCTCTTCATCGTTGGGGGTGAAGTCCGCCAGCAATGAGGAGCATTCTGAGGCGGTAGTTGTCGAGCCCGTGGAGTTCTTGTTGGACGCGGCGCCGGCATTGGTCCAGGGCGCCTCGAGCAAGGCGGACGACAAGGAACGGGCCCATCACCGCCGTCGCGGTTGGGAGTTCCTCGCTGGCGGCGGTCGTGGACCCGGTGAACCCGTCCATCGCGACCACCTCTACCCCATCGCACCGCGCCTTGGGGCACTGCGCCAGCCACGCTTTAAACGCGGCTTTGGAGCAGCCCTCGACCATGTCGAGCAACCTGGCCGGCCCGGTCCCAGCCAGGACAGCGTCGTCGACCGCCACCCGAACAGGACATGAACCAGCCGCCGGATGACCCTGCCCCACACCACCCCGATGACACCACTCGTCCGGATCAACCACCCAACACTCAGGCTTGCCTGACCGGGTCCAGCCTGGCTACGCCACGACCTCCAGCCCCAACTCATCCAGGCGTATGGATGTGGTCAGATCAGGACGAACAAAGGTACCGGCGACATGTCGAGGTCTTCCCGCAGGGCTGTGCGAGAACTCCCATCACCAGAAGACCTCGACCCTCACCCCACGACCACCACACCAGCCACTCCCACACCCTGCTTTACGATGAGCCGCGGAAACCTTCGCTGGACCAATGAACAGAACGGGATAACCACCGACCGGCCTCCTAGATATGATCATGATATCTGGAATCTAGATGCAATGATTCGAAATTCCACAAGAATCCGAGTGGAGAGGATTGGACTTTTGGAAAACAAGACAGATAAAAGAGTATTTGATGCCGACTGGTATTCAAGAAAACATAGATGCCTCAGCACATCTCCATCCGAATGACTGGAAAGTCATTCCATATGAAGACGCGTGCATTGTAAAGCGAAGTGGGAATAAGAGAACGAGTTATGCATCTCGTCAGAGATGGCGATTGCATCGGATTCTCCGTAGCCTTCCTCTCCTTGGCGAAGGCGTATCAGAAACTTCTCGAACGCAAGAACTCGCAGGAATAGGAATCACAGGACGCCGCCCGCAACGGCACACCTCCAGCAAAGAGGGTCCGAACTTTAGCTTCGCGCGAGAGAGAGCGCGAAAAGAAGAAACGCATTCCACGCGATGGCCTGCATTGTGATTTTTCGAGGATTTATGGATGCGATGATATTCGACACAGAAAACAACCAGGAGCCCCTTCACAGACGACACTTCGACCAGCACTTCCTTAGTCGAATCACACTCGAGATTGCCGCGCAGTTATTTAAAGAGGCGCGCATCGACAAGGGGATGACAGCCTGTTCTTGTCGCGCGTCAGACTATGCGGCAGGGCTGTTATGTAGGGAGAAAGTCACCGAGTAGTCGATCAGATGGCGAATAGCCGAGTTCATGGAGGCTGGCAGGACCACTCTGGCGGCTGGCGGGCTCAGCCTCGTCTCGGAAGGAGTAGCTAGAGGCCAAGGGCACCACGTTGCCCCAGACGCCGGGCCAGGCAGATCTTGGAGGTCAGAGTGTGGAACAAGTCGGCTGGAGGCCGGCTGGGCGCTTCGAAGACCTCGAGGTGATCCGAATGAAGGCGGGCATGTCGACCGTGAGGCTCTGCCAGCTCTTCGACATGCCCGAGCGGACCTCGCGCCGCTCGCAGGCCAAGGGCCCGCACCGAGGGCACCCTAGCCGCAACAATGGCGGGGACGACCACAACAGACGGTACAGATCCCGAGCTGGTGAGGCTCCGAGACCAACCCTCGGAAACCATCGATGACGTCAGGCAGGTCAACGAAGAACTGCCATCGCACTACACTGGAGAACATGCCGAGATAGGAAAAGTGCTGGACGACGGCTACGGATTGATTGACGATCCGACTCACCACTTCGGAACCAACCCAGAAACGGGCCTACCCAACTCTTATAACGACTGGGCCGAGAAATACCGGCGCAACGAAAAGGATTGCTATTGGCCAGAAAGCGACCCCGACGGTCCGGTAACCAATGGGATGAAATCTGATTCGATCGAAAATGAATACCAAAATTGACAATTACATCGAAAAATATGGTGACCGCATAGATCGCGTAGGAGATCCGGGAGGAAAATATTTTGGGGCCATCGAAGGGAGACCACGTATCCAGCTTTTCAGAAAGATCTATCGATCCCAGATCTGCCTGCAAACCTTATTACCAGTATAAGCTCACAGGATACTGGCCAGAGGGCTACAAGATCGAAAACGGAATCGTCGCTCCATGGCACGACTCACCAGGCGGCGCACGGCAGTACCGTGCGATCTCAAAACCGCACCGATGAGGTGCAGAAGAAGCATTAAAAGAAGGTATTTTAGAGGAGATGCCAACTATGATGGATTGCATTGCGGATTTGATCAGCATCCTTGTCAGCTGAGGTTCGAGCTCGCGTCATGACAAGGTTTATGAGTATTCACTGCGGACGAAACATCAAATAACGTCCGCTTCTGGGGGCACAGAGGAGGCATCGGAATTTTGGCTATCTCGCTGGCCCATGGAACAACAGCAGCTCTCGCCACTCCCGATCGCGATATTGCGCTTCGCTGGCTGATCTGCTGCACCGGCAACCTGTACGCGAGAAACAGGAGATGGCCCTTCCTCCTTCCTCTCCGAACCACTTCTGAATTCGCGAGCGGCTGGACAGCCAGACAAACCTCTGAACAAACCTTGGCCTACAGTGTCAAAGCCACAGGTCGTCTCATCCGGCCCACGGCACCCGGTCAGATGGACATGACCACCACCTTCCCCACGCCCGAGAACTCGCGGCCCTCTCCCACCTCATGCACTAACTCGACCAGGTCCTGGACCTCTGACCCCCGACGGCGGCCCCTGAACCACCTCCTCGAGCACGGAGACCCCGTCACACCAAGGCACAGACTTCGCGAATGGTCGACGCCCACCGAACCTGCATCGGTACACACGGAAGGCTTCACCATAGACTGCAGACAAACACTTTCTGGCATCGAGGACGGCTGCTGGCACTACGGAACCACAGAGACGCAGCGAAAGCCGTGATGACATCTCCAGCCCCATCGAGACTTGGTGCTGCGCTGGGCCACGCGTCGAAGCTGAACATCTTCCGCAGAAGGAAAAAAGCCATTTTTCTCTTCACTATAGCCCTCTCGAAAATCGCCATAGGCTGGACTGTGAAAAGAAACACAACAGGACCCGCAGCTTTTGGTCTCTGGAAGGAACCATGGAATGGTCCATAAGCACTCATGTCAAGCCCTTGGAAGTTGAGCATGTATTCTCTCATCTCACCCAGCACTCCTGAGCAGATCATCGACAATTTCCTGCGGAGGATGGCGGCTCCTTCCGAAATTACCTCGCCACCACCATCCTCTAGACAGGAACCCACAAAGTGACACATTGAGGCTTATTCACAGACAGCGTGGCAGCCAGTAAAACCCTAGCCAGGGCGCACTTGAGGAAGGCTGGCCAGATAAGCCTCCATTGACTCCGCCCACGGCATCAGAGTACCACGCCAGGCCTGCTCACAGCCGCCGTCCAGCTCGATGAAACGACTGATTCGTCGCGTTGGCGGCAACGGTGAATAAGTTTACATAAAAAAGAAGGATCAGCCGAGAACACTCAGGAAGCCGTTCGTTTCATTACACAGCATAAAGGAGAACAGCAAGAATCCGCTGGCAGAAGAACAAAGTGGCGTGATTGCTGACTGGCCTCCACGTTTATAGTCAGAGCATCTGGCGCGCTGACGTGATAATTCGCGGCTCGCCGGTCAAAATGGAAGGATTGATTCTTGGCGCTAACTAAAGAGATCAAAGAAGGTCTTCAAAATTTCCAGAGCTTGGGAGAGAAAAATTATCCTGACATAGCAGAAACCTCCTTAGTGACTGGAATATTGGTCGGTAAAAGAAGTTTCATCATGGTCGCTAGCGGGGGCAAGGGGAAACTGTGTATTTTGTGTGAAGGATGATAGATGTGTTGGGTTTTCCCGCCTTCGAGGATGTCGATTCGATATCAGAAATTCCTTCGAGACGAGGGGTAACTGGGGGCTTATACATGAGTGTTGCTTTCCCCAGCTAGCGCTTTGTCCGAGATGCGAGCAGCTTGCGATCTGAGACAATTCAAAGGTGTTCTACTACAAAAGACTCTCAGATGAAAGACAAGCCGCTGTCGTGAACACTACCACAAGCCTTGAGCGCACCTCGAGATCCTCGACCTGTGCGAGCAGATCCACACATCCCGATCCGGAAACGCTTCCCGGCAGGGTCCGTGTCCTAGGGTTGTTCCGCTGTATCCAAAGTCACTGTGTGTTGACACTGCAGCGCAATCTCTCACCCAGGAGTTGCTGGCCGACATCCACACGGTCTCCCAAGCCTGCATCTCCGAGGTGGTGGCTGTCTACACTCACTTGATCGCCGAGGCCGCAAGCCTGGGTGCCCGGCGTGGGGATCCTCGGCGGATCCGTCAGTACGGCATCGACGGCACCCTGGCGCCCTGCTGGTCATGGTCGACGACGCGTCGAACTGTGCTCAGGCGACACCACACCACGGGAGGTGAAGACCTGCAAGTGGCCTGCACCCTGGCCGGACAGCTCGCCTGGATCTCCCGCTGCCGGAGCAGCGTGCATGATGCGAGGCCATCAAAGGAATCCGGCTTCCTCGCAGCGCAGTGCTCACGACGCCTCAAATCGACAAAGGGCTACATCGGATTGGGAATGATCAGCGTGAAGAAACCCCGCCGCTAGCGAACTCACCAACGCCGGCGGGAGAGACAACACGACCATCAACCCGCGTCCGCTACCTCATCCGAACGTGTCATCGCGAACCTCAAAGACGCCAGCGTGTCTCACACCGGTTTACTCGCCGCCCTACAACACCTTCGAAACCACGATGCAAAGCCGTCGCAGGACTCATCTTCACCTACACCCCCTTGAATAAGCCTCGCGGTTCCAAATTCCACTTAAGACTCCGAGTGGAAAGTTGGACCTTGGAGCAAGACAGATAAAGGAAAGTATTTGACTGCCGACTGGTATTCCAAGAAACATAGACGCCTCAGACCCGATCTCCATCGCGGATGACTGACGTCATTCCCTATGACAGAACGCTCACATTGTGAAGCCAAGTGGGAATAAGAGAACTTGAGTTATATGCATCTCGTCCAGAGATGGCGATTACATCGGATTCTCCGTGACCCTCCTCTCCTTGGAGAAGCGATATCAAGAAACTTCTCGAACAGAACTCGCGAGGAATAGGAATTCGAAGGACGCCACCCCGTCACTATACACCTCCAGCAAAGAGGGCTCGAATTTTACTTCGCTGAGGAGACACGAAAAGCATCGCGTGATGGCGCATTTTATTTTGAAGCTTTATGGGCTCTTCATCGTTGGGGTGAAGTCCGCCAGCAATGAGGAGCATTCTGGGCAGTGGTGTGGAGTTCTTGTTGGACGCGGCGCCGGCATTGGTCAGGGCGCCCCGAGCAAGGCGGACGACAAGGAACGGGCCCATCACCGCCGTCGCGGTTGGGAGTTCCTCGCTGGCGGCGGTCGTGGACCAGTGAACCGTCATCGCGACCACCTCTACCCCCCATCGCACCGCGCCTTGGGAACTGCCAGCCACGCTTTAAACGCGGCTTTGGGCAGCCCTCGACCATATCGGAAACAACCTGGCCAGCGGTCCCAGCCAGGACAGCGTCGTCGACCGCCACCCGAACAGGACGCCAGACCAGCCGCCGGATTATTGCCCACACACCGCGATGACACCACTCGTCCGGATCATGCAACACGCAGAACACCTGACCGGGTCAACCCGCCGCCACGACCTCCAGCCCCAACTCATCCGGGCGTATGAATGTGGTCCAGATCAGGACGAACAAAGTACCGTGCGACATGTCGAGGTCTTCGCAGAGACTGTGCGAGAACTCCCATCACCAGAAGACCTCGACCCTCACCCACGACCACACCAGCCACTCCACCTGCTTTACGATGAGCCATGGAAACCTTCGCTGGACCAATGAACAGAACAGGATAACCACCGACCGGCCTCCTAGATATGATCATGATATCTGGAATCTAGATGCAATGATTCGAAATTCTGCAAGAATCCGAGTGGAGAAGTTGGACGCTTAGGAAAACAAGACAGATAAAGGAGAGTATTTGACTGCCGACGCAGGTATTCCAAGAAACATAGACGCCTCAGCCCATCTCCATCGCGAATGACTGAAGAATCATTCCATATGCAGACAACGTACATTGTGAAAGCCAAGTGGGAATAAGAGAACTAGAGTTATATGCATCTCGTCCAGAGATGGCGATTGCATCGGATTCTCCGTAGCCTCTCTCTCCTTGCGAAGGCGATATCAAGAAACTTCTCGAACGCAGAACTCGCAGGAATAGGAATTCGAAGGACGCCGCGTCACTATCGCCACCTCCAGCACAGAGGGCTCGAACTTTTACTTCGCTGCAAGAGAGACGCGAAGAAGCATTCGCGCGATGGCCTGCATTGTGAGTTTTGAAGGCTTTATGGATGCGACGATACTCGACACGAAAAGCAACCAGGCGCTTCACAGACGACATCGACCAGCACATCCCTAGTCGATCGCGCTCCGGATAGCCGCGCAAGTTGTTTAAAGAAGCGCGCATCGACAGGGATGACAGCCTGTTCTTGTCGCGCGTCAGACTATGCGGCAGACGACATGTTATGCAGGAGAAAGTCACCGAGTGAGTCGATCAGATGGCGAATAGCCATGAGTTCATGGAGGCTGGCAGGACCACTCTGTGGCAGCTGGCGGGCTCCAGGCCTTCGTCTCAGGAGGGTAGCTAGAGGCCAAGGGCTCACGTTGCCCCAGACGCCGGGCCAGGCAGATCTTGGAGGTCAGAGTGTGGAACAAGTCGGCTGGAGGCCGGCTGGGCCTTTCGAGACCTCGGTGATCCGAATGAAGGCGGGCATGTCGACCGTGAGGCTCTGCCAGCTCTTCGACATGCCCAGGCGGACCTGGCGCCGCTGGCAGGCCAAAGGCCCATGGAGTACAGCACCCAGGGCACCCTAGCCGCAACAATGGCGGGGACGACCACAACAACGACGGTACAGATCCCGACTGGTGAGGCCCGAGACCGACCCTCGGAAACCATCGATGAAGCGTCAGGCAGGTCAACGAGAACTGCCATCGCACTCACGCAGAACATGCCGAGGACAGGAAAGCGCTGGACGACGGCTACGGATTGATTGACGACCCGACTCACGCACTTCGGAACCAGCAGAAACAGGCCCTGCGACTCTTATAACGACGGCCGAAAAGTACCAGCGACGAACGAAAAGGATTGCTATTGGCCCGCAAAGCGACGACGGAGGTCCGGTAAACCAATGGGATGACAGCTGATTCGTCGAAATGAATACAAAGAATTGCACCGCAATCGATAAGCATCCTGGAGAAATACGACCGCCTGGATCGCGTATGATCCAGGACGATACATACCTTTGGGAGGGCCATCGACGAGACCGTGTCAGCAAGTTTCACAGAACGATCAGTCGACCCAGGTCGCCTGCGAAACCATGATATACCGCATCAATGCGGATGCTGCCAGAAGGGCCTACAAAGATCGAGGCGGAACCGTCGCTCCATGGCACGACTCACCAGGCGGCGCACGGCAAGTACAAATCTACAATGATTCAAACCGCGCCGTGAGTGCAGAAGAAAGAAAACATTAAAGAAGGAATTTTGGAGGAGGTGCCGCTTCTGACGGATTGCGTTGGCAGATTGATCACATCCTTGCGTGAGGTTGGGAGTTCGGCGCTCATGATGACAGGGTTTCTGATGTGTTCACCGCGGATTTCGAAACATCAACGACGTCTTAGCTGCGGAAACGCATGAAGGCATGGAACTTTGGCTACTCGCGCACTGGCCCGTGGATACCAATAGCAGCTCTCGCCACTCGATCGCGATATCTGCGCTTCAGCTGGCTGATCCTTGCTGCGCAACCTGTACCGCAAGAAACGAGGAATGGCCCTTCCTCCTTCTCTCCAGACCACTTCTGAATTTTCGCGAGCGGCTGGACATGCCATGACAGAGCCTCCAGACAAACCGTGGCCCTACTGGCGTCAAAGCCACCGGACGCCTCGTCCGGCCCAACGGCACCCCGGTCGACGATGGACATGACCACCACCTTCGCACACACAGAACTCGCGGCCCTCCTCACCTCGTGCCTAACACCGGGTCCTGGACGCTACCTCACCCCCGACGGCGGCCCTGGACCACCTCCTCAGTTCCCGGACACCCCGTCTGTAAGGCACAGACTTCGAGCGAATGGGTCGCGCCCACACCAGACCTGCATCAGCGGTACACGCAGAGGCTTCACCATAGACTGGAACAAACACTTCTGTGGCTCGAGGACGGACTGCGCACCACGGAACCACAGAACGCAGCGAAAGCAGAAGCGGCGACATCTCCAGCCCCCATCAGACTTGGTGCTGCGCTGGGCCGCATTTGAAACGAACATCTTCCAGAAGGAAGGAATGGCCGACACTCTTGTAAATCCTCATCCAGTCATGGCAACAGGCTGGACTCTAAAAACATTCGGCAGAAGCTGTAGCTGTAGTTCCCAGAGAACCAGGAGATGAGGTCGTACGGGCAGCTTTTCAGACCCAGAGTTGAATATATTCCATCTCGCACCCACACTCGAGCAGATTGTCGACAGCTACTGGGATGGTTCCTTCGAATCATCTCGCCTTCTTCCCTAGAACAGGCCCTACAAGCAGGATCTCATTATCTCACGGCATCGACACCGAGAACCTCGAACGCTGTGAAGATCGTACGTACCAAATAACTGCCCCAACAGCGGCGGCTCATCTCCACAAAAATGAGGTAAGATCTTGAACAATGAGAGCAATGAGACTTATTCGTAGGCAGACACCGACAAACCCCTAGTCAGGGGGAGTACTTGAGGCGGCTGTGGGTGAGCCTCATTGAGAATTTTTTTCCCATGGTCAGTAGTCGGAGAAAACCTGGAGACAATCAATCTACCCATAAGCCATCCCGAACGCCACGATTTCATGAAAGGTAGAGAAGACATTTACTTTTATGTGAGACCTCTAGCCACGTTGTTCTCCTGCGTGCCGTGGGAATCAGTGTGTACTGAGCCCACCATTAGTGGCTACATCGCGATCAGTCGCGAACAGCGCGTTCGCGAGGTTCGATTCTGGAACACGAGACGGCGTGACGGCACGTCGGCCGCGTCAGCGATTTCGCAGGCAATAGCCACCCTTTCCACTCCGGCCGCGATGTCGCGCTGCGCTGGCTGATCTGCACCGGCAACCTGTATCGCGAGAAACGGAATGGCCCGCTCCCTCTCCCCTCCGACCATTTCCCGAATTCGCGAGCGGCTGGACAGCCCGGAACAAAGCCTCTGAACAAACCTTGGCCTACAGTGTCGAAAGCCACCGGGTGCGTCTCCTTCGGCCGACGGCACCCCGGTCGCGATGGACGCGACCACCGCCTTTCCCCCGCCCGAACTCGCGGCCCTCCCACCTCAGCCACTAACTGACCAGGTCCTGGACGCCTGCTGACCCCGACGGCGGCTGAACCACCATCTCCTCTCGAGCACGGATCCCGTCCTGCTCCAGAGATTGCAGACTTCAAGCGCGGGTCGGCGCTTGCGCCGAGACACGCGACCACGTACACGCGGCTTCACCATCGAGCTGGAGCAACCACTTCTGGCTCGAGGGACGGCTGCTGGCACTCGCGAACCACAGAACGCGGAAAACCGATACGCGCATCATTTCCAGCCCTACCATGACCTCATGGCCACTACGCTGGGCAGCAGTCACGTGCTCAGCAGTAAGAAGCAAAACGCCACTGGCAGACCATCTTTTCCCTGAGCTCAGCTATCCATCTCGCACCCGGATGGACGGCCAAGGACTCAAGCGATGGGGACTCGGCACCAGTAAGCCCCCGACAGAGACACACCGAGCATGGTCATGGGTCCTCTTTTCGAAACACAAAACACTCACCTGGTATTCCACCTCCATCGCCACGCTGGGCAGGATCATCGACAATTTCCTGCTGGAGGATGGCGAAACTCGCTTCCAGAAATTACCTCGCCACACCGCCATCCTCCCTGGAACAGGAACCTACACGTGACACAGTGGGGATTATTGTCACAGCTATCACTACGATGTGATACGGCGAGTTTTGCTGGTTGACCTGCCGTCTGTCAAATAGCACGCCAACGCCTCTACGTCCAGAGACTTTGGCAGGTAGAATGCCCGTACATCAGCTATACGCTCGGGAGGTCATGCGCGAGCGACCCCGCCCTCCACACTCATGAGCCCACACCCGAGCACGTCATGCAACGCCATCAGAGAGCGCCGCGTCACCTACCTCCTGTCGGTGAGCTGTCACTTTCCGCGGCGTCACTCCTATTTGCAGCCCCCAAGCGTTCGGGTCACTCGGAACATCCCGGCCACCAGCCGCATGACCCGGCCATGACCGCCAGCTGAGCCAGCCCTGGCAGCTGTGGCCGAAATCGTCCTCCATACCGGAAGAGACGTCACCCGCTCTCAGCGGTACGCCAAGCCCCAAAGTGGCGCTGGCGCTGCCCGGCACCGTCCTCTTCACCGGACGTTTCCGTAGAGTATCGCGGGCATACCATTGAAATCGAAATCAGACAACTCCTTACCACCGACGACGGCCAGTGGATTCCTCATCACCACCACGGAAAGCCTCGGCTCGACCCATAGCCATCGCCACCGCGATCCGGCAATGCCACAGGACAGCCTGCCCCATCAACACCGCATATTGCGAGGCGCTTCACACACGCGGTGGCCTAAAAGAAAGACAAAGCTGATCGAGCATCATCGAACGCATCGACACGAGAAGTTGATAGATCCTGCATTCACGCATGACGATTTACGTGGCCTGGATGGAGACGGCTTGCCCATGTGCCGTGGCCGTTGGCCTCGACGCTTTCACCGATCTTGCTCCAGAACTGGGACTGGACTTTCGCGGTATCAGTGCAGCTACAGCAGACTTCGCAGCCGGAAAGACAGGACGTGGTGGTCCTAAAGAACAGGGCAGGAGACGTCCGATCAATCTCGCTATTCTGGTCAAACCCGCCCTGGAAGGCATCGCCCCTGCGGAGCCGCCCTGAGACGACTCGCTATTGACTACGTCACCTCTGCTTCCACAGGCTTGGGGAAACCGATCCGAGCCATCCCAGAGAAGAACCCCATGATAGCATGGTCTCTCCTTTGACTGGAATAGCAGAAGTCACCGGGAACGCCAACACAGTTTACACAGCATTCATCACACCACAGGGAACAGCCCCCTGCTGCTTGAGCAGCATGTACTGCCACGCCACCTGACCATCGAGGAAGCTGCATGATCTGGTCAGATTTTGAAACGCGCCTCTTCGTAACGATAACGGATCTCGCGTCGCGGACGAGGTCACGCGATCATCGGCGCTTTACGGGATGATCAAGGAAAAACAGGATTCCCTTTCGGCGTACCCGGTTCGCCGACCCACGCCTGTACGGAGGAAATGACGACATCATGGCTGAGCTCTGTGGGGAAAATGTTCCTGAAGACATGGCAAATTTTCACAGCCCAGCAACGCGTGATTTGGAACGTCTCGGTTTTCGCTCCAGCCGAAGATGGTCAACAACGTGGCGCCAGAACCTCCCTTGGCCCACCCGAGCTGCATCATCATGAACACCGTTCGAGCCAAAGCACTACGCCTTCGAGATATCAGTGGCATCACCATCCCGGACGACTCACCTATCAGGCTTGGCGCTACTAGCAGAGGGCACCAGAATTTGGAACACGATCCCGGGGATATGAACCTCCACATTCCCGAGACTTGAATCCGCGAGAACAATAAGGATGTCCAGCGCTCAAAGCCCTCTCTCTCCCTGCCACGCATTCTGAGCAACACCGCCGGTGACATGCCGTACGGCAATCCGCCACGTTCACACGCCATCGCATCTGAAGGTGGGATGTCGCGCATTCCTCCGACGAGAGAAGATACCAATCAACATCCCTCAACACACCTGCGGCTGTCATCCCAGTACACTACGAACAAGGCCCGATCGACGTCGAGGACACCGCGGTCTCTTCCTCTCACAACACAATCGTCACGACACAGCAAGCACGCGACCCGACTGATCCATTCCAGAAGGAGATCATCACGATGGACCCATTTGACCAACGCCTGGCACAACTCGACGTGGACATCGAGGGCTGTACATCAACGAGCCGCCGCAGCCGGCTTTCCGGCAGGGGCACGGAGAAGGTGCGCGGCAGAAGCAGCGTGGACGGCATCGAGTGACCGTCGACTCAGCTGGCACCTGATCGACCTCGACCTCGGGCGGGACCTGGCATGGGGCCGGGAAAGCGATCCTGGAGCGCCTACCAGAAGGCCCGGCGGAAGCCGGGACGCGCAGTCGTCACACTGGCCCAGGAAAAACCTCGGCGAGGACGACCCTCCATCTCCCGACTCAGGAGGTCTACGGCATCACTGATGAACCCAGACGGCCTGAGGACGGCGCAGGTGGGTGTGGCGTCGGTGGATCACTCTGACCAACGTCTGGCGCGTCCCGCCCAGGGTGGGCGGGACGTCGTCCCGGCTCAGTGTTCGGCCCGACCACACCAGCTGCGCCAAGAAATTACCTGCGTCACGTGAAATCACCTGGGCGCGACCCGCATCCAGCTTCATGGGCTGGATCCTGCCGATGATCGCGCCCTCATCCGGGCTGCCCGACATGCAGATGCCGGTCGTCCCCAAATCCCTCATCGCCTGAAGCACCGGCTCGAAGGCCGCTCGGGAAGCGCCACCCATACGACGAACCACCATGACGTGCAGGCCGACATCCTGGGCCTGGCGCCATCAGACAACTGCAGTACCGCCGCCGGGTTGCGTCCCTGCAACGCCACCAGGTCGTAGTCGTCGACCAGGACCCAGGCCTCAGCGCCCGTCCACAGGAACGATCACGCAGCTGCTTCGATGTGACCTTGTCGTTCGGCATGCGCGTCTTCAGGTATTCGGCCAGGCCACCAAGGTTCTCCTCGGCCTCGTCCTTGTTCGTCATGTACGCGGCAAGGTATTCCTCCGGCACCTGATCCAGCAGCGAACGCCGATAGTCCACCACGAAGATCTGCGCATCCTTCGGGCTGTGCAGTGCGCACCACTTCCTGGGCGATCGAACGCGAGATGTCGTCTTGCCCGCCTTCGCATCGCCAAACAAGAACAGGTGGCTCTCCTGACGGGGATGGAACATGAAGGGGACCGAGACGGGACTCCTCCACCCCAGCACGAGCCCCTGCGCATGCATCGGCTGATCCAGCAGTTCCTTGACCGTGATCCGTCCGGGCAGCAGCCGCAGCTTTCGGTCCCCGGCTTCGTGGCCTTCGCGATAGGCTTCAGGGTCGTCGCCACGCCCTTACCGGTCGAGGGATCGTGATCGCCGTCAGCACGAGGCAGCGCCACCAGGACGTGGTGGGTTCCCACCTCCCTGGCCGCGACCGGGACGCTCCAGAACCCCCGCCGCCACCTTCCGGTTGAACTTCGTGTCGCTGGCGTCGCCGAGCCTCAGCTCCAGCCGCGACCCGAGAGCATCCGCCACCTGCTGGCGGAAATCCGCCCACCGGTTGGAGGACACCATCACGTGCACACCGAACGACAGGGCACGCGCCATGAGCGCCATCACGCGCATGTCCAGGCCCTCGATGTCGGTTTTCATGGCGGCCCATCCGTCGATCACGAGGAACACATCCCCGTAGCCGTCGTCGAACCGTCCCTCGGCCCGTCCCTGGCGGTAGGTGTCCATCGAGTCGATGCGATTCGCGCGGAAATACTTCTCGCGATCATTCATGATGCCCTCGATCTCGGCCATCATCCGGTTGATCACGTCCGGGCGGTCACGGGTCGCCACACCTGCTATGTGGGCTGCACCCTCGAAGGGTGTGAAGGTGCCACCGCCCAGATCCAGGACGTAGAACTGCACCTCTTTCGGGGTGTGCACCAGGCTCAGCGCCATCACCACCGACCGCAGAGTGGTCGACTTGCCCGTCAACGGGACCGCCGACCACGGCGAAAGTGGCCGTTGGCGCCGGAGAGTCGAACTCCAGCATGTCGCGGCGCTGCTCCAAACGAAGGTCCACGATCCCGACAGGGATGCACAGCGGCCCGCGGGCACGCCACGAAGGACATCAGCCCAGCTCCGGGACCGACCGCGAGGTCCTTCATCATCGAGTCCATCGTGTCCGACACATCCAGCGGCGGCAGCCACACCTGATGGGCCGGCATGCCCTTGCCCTTCATCCGGGCGACGGCTATGTCCATCTGGGTCATGTCGTCCCACATCTCGTCGCCGGGTTTCACAACCGGACCGCCTGGACAGGTTTCCTCCACGGGCTCCTCCTCTTGGCGACCAGCTCGGTCGTGAAGGGCAGGATCTTGACCGACACTGCTCTGCCCTTCCCGGGCCACGGTCTCCGCCTTGCGGGTCGGCGGTGGGGCGGCCACATAGGAGGCTCGGAAACGGATCATCTGGTCCGTGCCCGGTTTCAGATACCCGACGCCGGGGTAGGACGGTAGCTCGTAGGCGTCGGGAACACCCTAGGACGTCGCGCGACTCGCTCGCGAGAAGGTGCGCAAACCGATCCGGTAGGACAGGTGCGAATCCAGGCCTTTCAGGCGTCCCAGCCTCCAGGCGCTGCGAGGACGGCAGCAGGTGGATCGACATCGAACGTCCCCAGACGCCCGATCGCGACGAACAGATCCACGAATCTCGGGTTTTCGCGCTCAGCAGCTCCGAGAACTCGTCGAGGATCAGGAACAGCGCGGGCATGGGCGGGAAGTTATGCTTTCCCGCGATCCGGTCCGCCTCGTAGTCCGTGACATTGGCGTAGTTGCCGGCGTCGCGCAGGACCTCCTGCCGACGCACCATCTCGCCGCGCAGGGCGTCCTGCATGCGATCCACCAGGGACAGCTCCGCCTCCAGGTTCGAGATCATGGCCGAGACGTGGGGCAGATCAGACATGCCAGCGAAGGTCGCGCCGCCTTGAAGTCGACCAGGACGAAGTTCAGCTGCTCCGGCGAGATGCGTCAACGCCATCGCCAACACCAGCGTTCGCAGCACCTCGGACTTGCCGGAACCGGTCGCGCCGACCAGCAGGCCGTGCGGGCCCATGCCCTGCTGCGCCGATTCCTTGATGTCGAGGGCCACTGGACGCCCTCAGGAGTCACCCCGAAGCGCACCTTCAGCCGATCGCGACCCTCACGCCGCTTCCACTGCCTGTCCGGGTCGAAGTCGCGGATGTCGCCGCAGCCCAGCAGCTCCGTCAAGTCCTGGGAACGTTTCGGATCGGACTTGCCAACCGGGGACTCCGACTCGGGACGTTCCTCGCTGACCCACGGGGCCATGCGCCGCGCGACCTGCCTCGGCCTGCGCCTCCCCCATCGACGTCCGGGGTGGCGATGATGGGTTCCTGGTCGAGGAGCAGCAGCTCCATCTGCCCGCGGTCCCCGTCCTCCTGCCCAGGGTGCAGGATCATGCGCAGAGTCGACCGGGAGGTCATCGGCCCCCAGGACGTCATAGTCCGCACGACCGTCACGCCTCGGTCCCCCGAAACCGCCGAGGTGCTGTTGACCCGGAAGGTCCATGCCGTCGAGGATCAGGAAAAGATGCGGCCACGTCGTCGCCTCTGAACGCGCCCTGAACGTGCCGCGATCCGTGTACTCTCTCGCCGAGCATCTCCTCCAGCTCACGGCAGGACCGGTGACCACCATGCGGGCCCGGCCCCAGGGCATCGCTGCCTGCGTGGAGCGGGCGTGGGGCAGCCACTTGACCCACTCCCAGTGCTTCCGGTTCGCCTCGGAACACACAACCGCGACGCGCAGGGCCTGCGGGGAAGCGAAGGTCGTCATGTGCATGAGCATGGCCCGCACCTGCGAGCGCGTCGCATCGGCGGGACCGGCGACGTCCACGTGGCTGAGTCGCCGAGCATGACGCCGAAGGGCATTTCGCGTCCACCATCGAGTGCGAGTCGATAAACCGCCGCATCGCGGAATGACACACCACGTCAGGCTTGGCGAGGGGGGCGATTTCCGGCTCGACGAGCTCCATCGCCAGCGACTGCGAGGAGGTGCCCAGCCGCACCTGCATGGCCATCATGTCGCCCGCCTCCCGTTCCCACAGGCGGGTGCCTTCTGGGCGATCAGCACCAGCGCATCCGGTGAGGGCAGATGCCAGCCGATGTGAGGCGCGCTGCTTGCGGGTGACGTGCGCACGGTCGTGCGGGGTCTCGCTCAGATAGGTCAGGTATTCGCGACGCAGGGTGTCGATCTTCTGCCGGTGCCGGAGACCTGGCGATAGATGTTGAACCCACCATCGACAGCATGGCGACGATCATGCCGCCACCCGCAGGCAGCATCCTGGTGTTTTGTCCCTGGGACATCGCCGCGAACACCATGACGCCCATCGAGACCCATCATCGGAATGACGGTCATCAAAACGTTTCCCATGCCCGCCGCCTCGGGCTGATCGAGGGCGCCTGGATGTCGATCTGCCCGGTGGGAAGATCAGGGAGCCTTAGCTATCACCCTGCTTGGTCTGGGCCATTCCCAAAGTACTCCCCGTCTCGTGTGGTCTGGTCCGTCGTATGGTCTAGGTACCGTCGAAGCCGGCACCCATACTATCGTCATACGATGGGTCACAGCTCGGCCCGAGGCCGCCCAGATCACCGATCCAGCACCATGGAGGAACGCATGTCCACGCCTCTCGCGTCGACCACGGTCCTGCACGGCATGTCCAAGCGTGACGTCGCTGTCCCGGTCGGAACGACGGTGGCTTCCCTGATGCGCATGTTGGAGATCGATCCGACGTCGATGAACCTCGCCCACCCGGACGGCACCCCGGTGGGGCTGGAGCAAGTCATCGGCCCCGATCTGCCGTCCGGCGCCGTGCTGACACTGAGCGGCAGCGTCGAGAGCGCCACCATTGCCAAACAGGTCGCCACCCGCGCAGCCTCACCCTGGCTGCGTCCCACCCTGGTTCTCGTCGTGTTCCTCACCCTGATGGCGAGCATCGAGACGGCCTGCCTGATCGGCCCCGCCCTCGGGTGGTGGTCCGTTCCAGTGGCTCTGAGGGGTGACGGCAGCCGTGATCTGCGCAATGACGGTGGCCGCTTCACTGCGCTGGTGGCGGCTCCGCGACACCGCCCGGGCCTCCTGGCCACCACGACGCTGATCGGTATCTGCGGGACAGCTGCCCTGCCGCCGTCCACAGTTTTCCTCTCACAGCTGGCGGTCGCGGTGACCACCTGGACGGCGCTGATGGCGGCACTGTGTATCTGGTTGATCGACAAATCGGCGCTCAGCGCCACCCTCGCAGTCGTGTGGGGAGCAGCCGGTCTTCTGGCGTCGTTCGTCATCATGTGGACATTCCCATGACCATGGTCGCCCCCTGGTCATGGCGGTGACCCACGATCGCGGTCTCGACCATTCAAGTTTCGCGTTCCGTATCCGGAGACCCAGTTGCTGGACCTACCCACCGTCACCACGTCCGCCCCGACCGTGCGGGCTCCGCAGGTCGCACCGCCTCCCCATCACCGCCGGCGGGATCCGCCGCACGATCAGCGAGGCCACGGCCCGGGATCAGCTGTTTGCTCATCGTGTGCTGCAGCGCCGTCGGCATACCGCCTTCCCGGCCTCACGCACGATGGGTGCCGATCAATGGGCCGGAATCGTCGGCGCACCGTCATGATGGTCACCGCGTTCCTGAGCATGGCGCTGGTGCCCCGTGCCCGACGCGACAGGCTGGGACGGATCCTGCCCCGGATCAGTGCCCTGCTGATCCTCATCGCGGCACTGACCACGCCCAGCACCTCCAGGCCCTGGGGTCGCAGATCACCACCTTGGTCCTGACCATCATGGCAGCGACGCTCAGCATCACCGCCACGGCGCTCGCCGAAAAGCCGTCCCTCAGCGCTGATCGGGCGCATAGCCGACATCACACAGACGTTTTCTGTGTTCCTCCTCCTACCAGCAGCGGTCTACGCCGCCGGGCTGTTCGATCTCGTCCGACAGATGACATCATGACCCAGACCTACAGCCCAGTACCTTCCCCAAACCGGGTTCTCCTCGCCCGGACCCGACCTCCCGTCGGCCACGACATCCGCGGCCCCCACCAGGGTTCTCGCTCCTGCCAGCGGGGCGAAACTCGCGGGCGCCTACCTGACGGACGTGCTCTGTGTCTCAGCCGTTGCCAGCCTGGTCTGGCTGCTGTTTCCCCTCTCTGGTCATCACCGGCATTGTCGTGCTCCAGATGGCGGTGGTGTTCAGCCTGCTCCGTGCCCGCACAGGGCGCACGCCCGGCGCATGCTCACCCGCACCGCGGCTGTCGCCGAGGGCACGTCCCGGGCTCCCGGCCTGAAGCGTCAGCTGACTCGCTCGATGCTGATGACCCTGCTCCACATCACCGCGTTGGGTCCTCTGATCAGCATCCTGCTGGGTCGCGACGGTCAGGACTGGATGGATCGCATCTGCGGCACTGCCTCGGCAGATCTGCGTAAACCCGCCATCTCGGCGGACCAGACACCACAGCCAGAACGCTTTCTCCCCGCACGGAGATTTCGCCACTGCAGGCCTTCCCCCGCCCACGATGCCGCCGTCCGGGCCTGCCCTTCGCCAATCCAGCATCCCCGTTCCCGCAGAGCGCACCCTCCGCGAACCCCGTTGCGCTACCAACTACAGCGCAGTCGTCCTGGATGGGAACCCCGCAGACGCAGGGACCCTGGGATCTTCCAAGCGCTCCTCAGCCGATTCCGCCCATCGGCACTGGCTACAACACCGCAGCGCCCCTGACTTCTTGGGCCAGCCCTCCTCAGGCACCCCCACCGCGCCGCCCGTACCCTGGGGCCCAGCCGGCGCGCACAAGCCGCCAGAGCCAACCCAGCGCTCCTCAGCCGCCCGCCTGGCGCAGCACCGCGACACCTCAGGCAGCCCCGTCAGGGGCGCTCGGTGGCAGATCCTCGGCGGACGGTATATCCGCCATTGGTGGCCCGTGGTCGTCGACTGCCCGGAAGGCTGCCGCCAACCACGACGACGCCTCGGGCGCGTCACAACGCTGCGCAGAGTCGCCCGGCAACACCGGCCACGTCCGAGCCGCCGCCCCTCCACGGTTGAGGAGGCAACGTCACTGCCCAAGGCACACCGGTTGTCGGGTCCGCGCCGCGCCGCCGCCCAGGCCCCGACATCACCCAGACCCGCTGCGCCCGGAGTCCTCAGCATTCCGCGGCCTCTCCGGCAAGCGCCGCCGACGATGAACCCGTGGCGTGGCTGGTGGTCGACTCGGGTCAGCGGGAAAGATCGACACCATTCTGGTGATCGGTCGCGAACCCAGCAACGCCACCGCGGAAGAACGACTGGTCGCCGTCCCCGACCCCACCCATTCGCTTTCACGCACCCACATGCGCGTCGGGGTCACCAGCACCGGCCCATGGGTGGAGGATGCCTTCTCCACCAACGGTGTCATGATCCGCACGGCGGAAAACGCCGTGACCCGGCTGGAGGGCAACAAACGCACCCCGGTTCCGTTCGGCACAACCCTCATCCTGGGGAACGGACGATGAAAATCGTGGACTCCTGAGAAATGCCACACGCTCCGGGGCTCTTTGTCGGCCCCATTCTGCGACGGTCACGGCGACCGTGTACCCGGAAAGAAAAACCGCCCGCCTGATGAGCGGACGGGGACAAGGAGCCTTATTCAGCGCTTCCTCAAGTGCGCCCTGACTAGGGGCTTTGCTGGCCGACACGCCGTCTGTGAATAAGCCTCAAGATTCCCTGAAACGAATACGTCTACGGCCAGCGGGACGAAACCCTTCCTCGCGAATCTGTCCTCAGGAGACGTCGCGCGAGACAGCCTAAAGATGGGGCAGGAGCTCTCGCTCCTGCCCCATCTCTCAGCAATCGAGGCCTCGAAACGGCTCGCGTTCCTGGATTCGGTGTTCTGGTACTGAACACCAGCCTCCCCGACCTTCGCGTGCGGGTCCTGAAGGATGCTGTGCATATCGGCCATCTTCTGATCCCACTTGGACTTGGAAGTCTGGTAGGCCTGCTGGGCCTGGCCGTCCCAGCTGCCGTACAGCTTCTTGACCTCGCTATCCAGGGTGTCCAAGGACGTCTGAATCTTGTTCGACTCGTTCTGGACGTCGGTTGCAAGCTGCTGAATAGCGGAAAAAGATACCTTGATGTCTTCGCTCATTGATGTGTCTCCTTTGCTCCGAAAAATCAGCCCATGCGGGACGCGATGCCCTGGAAGGTCGACTGGTGCTCGTCTTCAGCCGCGTTGTAATCGGTCTGCGTGGAGCGCAGGTTGGCCTCGAAGTTGTTCAACTCATTGTGACTCCCTCGGCAGATTCCCGCCAGCGAGCAACCGTTTCAAGCATCGCCTGGAGGCGGGGCTTTCCCAGCCACCACGCACGGCCTGCGCGGACGAGTCGACTGCGCTGATGCTCGACTGCACTTCGTTGCGAGCCGTCGCGCTGGCGTCGGCACCAGCAAGAATTGCGCCTGCACCTGCGCTATACGAATTACTTGACATGTACATCCTCCAGTGAGATGGGTGCGGTGCGACCGACAGTTTCTGCCGCGCCGTTGATGACAACGAAAACTTTACTGCACGACCGGGTCAGGCTCCCAGACAGTCCAGCGGGATACGACGTCACCCCTGGAGGAAGTAACCTTGAGCGCGGACCTCGTTACAGGTACCCACGACGAACCCCAGCTCCAGCAGACAGAGGAACCCGATGCGCTTCAGCCGGAAGCTCCAGCGCCGGCGCCCTCATGCCAGTTTCACTGGCCATGAGCGGCAGCAGCACCGTCGACATGTCGGTCCCACCCAATGTCGCCCTGGCCGAGCTGGTCCCCGCCATGGTCAGGCTCTGGGACCGCTGGATTCTGGAACCGCCACGAAGGGTTTCACGGTTCGCACATCCGATGGCCACGCTCTCAACCAGTCGCGGACGCTGCCCGATCAGAGGTGCGTCCCGGCGCAGTTCTCGCGATCGAACCGATGGGCAGCAACGCCCAGGACCAGCGATACGACGACCTGATCGAGGCCGTCGGAACAGCGGTTGCCGACAACTCGACGCCATGGAAGAAAGCCAATTCCGTCCAGCTATCGGCGCACGCCTCAGCCGCGCTGGTGCTGCTCGCGGCCCTGCTCCTGGTCACCGGCACCCACGAACCGATCCTGACGGGGGTGGTTGGCATCAGCGGAGCACTGCTGACCACCTGGCAACCGCGATTGTGGCGCGGATGCCGGATCGTCCGGGCGCTCTCCCTGGGGCGCACCACACCCATCCTGATCGCCTGCGCCGCCTTCGCGATCGCCCCGGGGGACTGGTCAGCGCTTCCCCTGGCGATGGCCGGGGCCGGCCTGTTGACGGGCGCCACGGCCCTTCTCGTGCTTCCCCCGGAGCTGAGCATCTCGATGACAGCACCCATGTCGGCGGGCGTTTCCTTCTGCCTCGTCGGGCTCATGGTGTACCTCATGAACCTGCGTCCTGACCGCGCGGCTAGCCTGGTCATGGCTCTGCTGGTCGTGATCACGCTCAGCGCCCCTTGGGTGGCCCTGGCGCGGATGCCCGTCACCATCAACACGGAAGGAGAGGACGAAAAGATCGACCCGTCACGGTGTACTCCCACGTCGGTGGCGCACGCGTGCTGGTCATCTCCTTGAAGGCCGGATGTTCTGCGGCCATGGTGATTTTGTCCCCGCTGCTCACCACCTCACCCACCACCGTCACCCTGCTGGCCTGCATCGGTGTGGCGCTGATGCTCTCCACCCGGTCGCTACGGTCACCAGTGGAAGTGCTCATCGGCGTGCTCACAGGTATGTTTCTGACCATTTTCGCCGCCATCTCGACCACGAATGTGATCCCCTCGGCCCTGCCCTGGATCCTCGGCATGATCATTCTGGCGGCGGTCCTGCTGCTGGCGACCAATGTGGTGTCACAGAAGTTGCGTCCCTGGCTGACCCGGCTGGCGGATGCGGCAGGAATCCTGGCTTTGTTGGCGATCCTGCCGCTGACCGCTTTGGTCTGGGGAGTTCTCTGATGCCGTCGAACAAGGAGATCCTGGAAGCCCAACGCTACAACCGCCGCCGCCTGATCACGGCGTTCACGTCAGGGATACCGGGCGGGCGTGAGCTGGAGTCCAAATCGCCCTTCATCCCCCTGATCGTGGGCAGTATCGTCGTCGCGATCATGCTGGGGGTCGGGGTCGTCATGAGCCGCTTCCTCCCACCCTCCCCAGGACTGGCAGGATTCCACCCTCATCGTCGTCAAGGGCACCGGGGCGAGTACTACACGATCCACGGCGTTCTGCGTCCGGTCACCAACATCACCTCCGCTCGTCTGTTGTCGGAAGCCGGCAAGTACAAGACCAGCGAGGTGCCCGCCTCCACCATCGACGGCATCCGGCGCGGCTCCCAGATCGGCATCGCGGCATCCCGGACGATGTGCCCAAAGGCCGATCAGCTTCACTCGGACCAATGGTTTTCCTGCGACATTTCCGGGAAGCCACACACGTGGGTGGCCCAGCTTCCAGCGGCGCGAACCGCCCGAGGCAGCGCCCTGGTCAAGTCCCAGGATGGCGATGTGTTCCTGATCTCCAACGGCCTCAGACACAAGATCCCCAGCGGAGCGAGCAGACCTCCAACCCGCTGTACGCCCTGGGCCTGGACTCCGTCGCCCCGGTCACGGTCCAATTCGCGATGGCTCTCCTCTTCGAACCGGGCTCCGGACCTGAACTTCCTCAATCTCGAGGGCAACGGTCGGCCTGTCAACGGGATGCCCCGTCGCTGAGCACAGCAACCATCGGAAGCGTCATCGAGGGTCAAGAGCGGCGACTCCACCCAGACGGTACGTCGTCATCGGCGACAAGAAGGCCACGCAGCTGACGAACCTCGCCGACAAGCTCTACAGGACGGGAACTCCGCTCAACGCCACACTCGATGACATCTCGAAGATCGACATCGTCAGCATCGACGCAGCCAACATTTCCCAGCCGACTGGCCGAAGAGCATCGACGACACCATGCCGGCAGGCTCCCTGCCGTGCGCCCAGCTCACGAAGAAACTCGACAACTCCTCGACGTCTGTGCTCTACTCGATGACCAGCCAGGACCTCGCGAGGCCCTCCCGAAACAACGAGGAAAGCAACGGCGGGACCCCACCAACTCATTGAATCCACCAACGGCCACCTCGGTTCCGGGGGCGGGTCGGGTGCACTGATCCGCACCACGTCCGGCGGCAGTCTCGGCGTGGTCTCCCTGGTATCCGATCTGGGAACCCTCCACGGCATCGGTTCCCCAGCTGATGACACCCTGAAGCGCCTGGAGTACGACGCGAGCATTGCGTACGAAATCCCTGCCCCGTGGGCGGCGCTGATTCCTGAGGGAGAGGCATTGAATCCAGGGAAAGTCTGGGACACGGTGAAGGAACAATGACGAACTGGTACTCGCGTTCCCGTCATTGGCGGGACACAACCGCCCAGGCCTAGCCAGCGGGGTCTGCGGCCTGGTGATGGCGGCGATGTCGGCGGTCCCCGCACGGGCAGACCACGCTCTGGTGCCTGCGAAGGTCGTCGAGGAGAACAGCACCACGCCCGCACCCGCCCAGTGCACGGTCGACAAACCAACCCTGATACCCCAGCGCCCACCGGCGCTCGATCAACTCGGCATCGAGGATGCGTGGAAGATTTCACGCGGCAACAAGGTGATCGTGGCGGTGGTCGACGCCGGCGTGGATGGCAACAACGTCCACTTCAAGAACAGAACGTGCCCCTGCGAGGCACGACATGATGGACGGCGGGGACGGGCGCCATAGACCCACATGGAACCGCGATTGCGGGTCAGATCGGCGCCCGGGGAGGTCGAGGGTTCCGGACTCGATTGCGTGTGGCACCGGAATCCAGATCCTGCCGGTTCGAGGTACTCACGAAGACGAACGACAAGGCGGAGGCCGAGAAGACCCGTGGACCGAGCCCACCCACACCGCCGCGGGAATCCAGTGGGCCGCCGACAACGGTGCGAAGGTGATCGTCGTGGCCCTGTCCTCCTCCACCGACAATCCGTCGCTGAAGAACGCCACGGGTATGCGGCCAGTCGAGGCGCCCTCGTGGTCGCATCGGCTGGCAACGTGGATCCCCAGAACCCCGCGAAGCAACACAATGTGCCGCAATACCGGCGGCCTCACTCCGATGCGTTGGCGGTGACAGGAGTCGACACCGGAGCCCGTCGGACGCCGTGATCCACGGTCCACATATCGATGTGGCAGCACCGGGCATGAACGTGCTCGACCTTCGTGGGTGCCGGGGACTGCGTGTTCTCCGGGGACAAGCCATCCACCTCATACGCCACCGGGTAGTGGGTGGGGTCGCCGCGCTGGTGGCTGCAGCCCATCCCGACGAGACCCCGGCGGATTGGAAGTATCGGATCCTGGCCACTGCCCTGCGGCCCACACGCTCCATGCGTGACAACACAATCGGCTGGGGTCTGGTTGCGCCGTACGACGCCCTCACCTTCACCAACGATGGAGCCATGCCCGGCCTCGAATCCGCGTTTCTCAACCTCAGCGACGCGGGAGCCGCCCACCATGACACCTCCTCTCGCAGAAGGATCAAAGACCGATGCGCACGATGGTTCTGGGAGATCATCGCCGGAATCGGCTGCCTGGGGACTCTCGCAGCCCTGGCTGCTTCCGTCTGCGTTCGCAGGATGCACGCGCAGGAAACCACGCCGGTAGGTTCTTCCCTTCGCGCTTCTTCTGGACAGAGGCACACAGCGACGCTTCCCCCTGTAGGATACAGAACTGTATGCATCGCGCTGAACTACCTCCAGCTCCGGGGTGTGCGCAGTGTAGAAGGTGCTATTGGCTGTTGTGCGTTAGGAGGGTGTGTGGTGGATGGGCTTCAGGTTTCTCCCGAGGGTTTACGTTCCCACGCCAGCCACTTAGGGCAGGTCAGTGACGCGGTAGCACAAGCCCTCGACGCGGCCGGACAAGTAAGCATCACCGACGGCTGCCTGGGAATGATGATCGGCCCCTTAATCACACCACCATTACTCCTAGTCGAAGAAATAGCCAAATTAGCGATCTCCTCTTCCGGAAACACGGTAGAAAGACTGGCCACCCAAATCCAGGAAGTCGCAGCAGACTTCGAAACCTCCGAAACCAGCACCACACAATTTTCCGCAACACCGACATCCCCACCCACACCACCCACGGCTCCCCCACCACCGCCACACCATCCACTCCAAAGCAGTACAGGTCGCGGCTACAGCGCACACCTGGCAGCCCGAATGGGCGGGTGAACACGAATGCCAGAAACAAACCCCCTGGTCGCCCAACGCAAAGACACCACCACACCCCTAGCAGGAACCTTCCTCCTCGAAGACGGCGAAGCCCTCGTCCAAGCCATCAACAACAAAGACTGGGTAGCAGGCGGCCTCGCCCTAGTCGGCGGAGCCTTCGACGCCGCCGCCGCCGCATCCGACCCCATCGGCACCCTCATCGCCATGGGCCTAGGCTGGGTCCTCGACCACGTCCAACCCTTCAACACCTGGCTCGAACAACTCACCGGCGACGCCGACCAAGTCACAGCCCACGCCGCCACCTGGAAAAACGTCCAACAACACCTCCAGGCCACCGCCGAGGCCATGGCCTCCTACGTCACCACCGACCTAGCCGACATGAACGGCCGCACCATCACCGCCTACCAAGGCGCAGCCAGCGACATCACACGCGTCATCAACGCAGCCGGCACCTGGGCCGGCGCCATCGGCACCGCCCTCGACATCACCGCTTTCATCGTCCAATTCGTCCACGACTTCGTCCGCGACGCCATCAGCGAAGTCGTCGGCTCCATCCTCTCCTACGCCGCAGAACTCATCGCCACCTTCGGCCCTAGCCTGGCCCATCGTCGCCGAACAAATCGCCACCCGCATCGCATCCCTCATCGGCCAAGTCGGCCGCAACGTCAAAAACCTCGTCACCAGCGCCCGCAACCTCGTCAAGAAACTCACCGACCTCAAAACCCTCTTCCACACCCTCAAAAACAAAAATCGACACCCTCTTCAAAAACCTCCACAAAAACCGACACACCCACCACCCACCCGAGCCCGGGCCACACCCACACCGGGGCCCTACTGCAGACATCACAGAGCCACACGGGCGAAAAACCCAGCACTCGAGAGCAGGGCCGCCGAGCCCCACACACAGATTCAAGCGAACGCGTCACAGTAGAACCCCGCCGCGCCGAAGAACCTCCCCACAGACGGCGGCGGTGGCGGCCGCGGAGGCGGCGGCGGAGACGACGGCAACAACAGAGGCGGTGGCGGCGGAGACGACGGCACCGGACACGACCACGGAGACGACCACAACCACGGGGACGACGACGGCAGCGGACACGACCACGGAGACGATGATCATTCGGACGCCAGGCACCATGGCGATGATGCTTCTCGACTGGACAAAAATGGCAAGCCCATATGTGGGAGGATGGAAAAACCTCTTCTGGATGACAGGAGATGGCCTTAAGCACTATTACAGCGACCCGGATGGAACCTTTAGAAACAAAAGTGGCGGACTACAGGAGATGACAGCAGACATTTCCACAGTGACCCATATGCAGACGCAGCCAAAGAAATTGATCACCACGCGAATAAGCTGACTACAGAAACCTATGAATGTACCCAAATTCAGATTTCCACGATAAAAATCGCACATGATAATGAAATCTGGGATGCGCAGCGAACTGAAAAACGCAATACGCTCGCCATCGGTGACGAAGCACTGGAAGGCCAAGAATTTGGTATTGAAGGAAAGGACTACAGAAGCGCCGCGGGAAGAGCTGCTCAAAAAGCTAGATAGCCTAGACCCGGCTTCCACCGCCGAGGCGGCCAAGTTGAGAAGGGCCCTACTAGATGCAGATGCTGCCCCCACCAAACTGCAAAATACCTCAGAATGGGCAGGGGATCGCGCAGCTACCACCGGAACGAGGATTTGGGCCGAGACACCATCCTCGGCGTGCCCTCAGATCGCCCCTACAACACTCGGGGCCAGGCAGAGGAGAGCTGGATGCGGCAGCAATAGAGGGATCACACACTGGTAATCCCAGAGAGACAAAGGGGAGATAACCCACAATTGAGCGATCGCAAAATAGCCGATGGAACACGAGCTGAACAAGGGTCTCCTGAATACTTAATAGATCTACTAACCGGAAAAAACCAAGACTCACGTCTCATAGATGCTTTGGAGCAGGCAAGAGCTTCTGGAAAGCACGATCAGTTCTTCAAAAATCTTGCGGAAGGCAGGGTAGAAATCGTCTACGAAATGGTCAATGCCCGCACCAACGGATCAGTGCAGGTGACCCCGTTTGATCTTGGTGGTACAATGAAAATGACACTGGACTTAGATGGATCCAGAGAAGTAAAGATCTCCATTGAACGAGATTAGAAGAATTCGAGGCGTTTGTGACTGGATTCGCGACAGAAGATTTTTACGGCATGGATGGATCGGCTTGCCCGGTTGGCATGGCCGATGACTCTTGACGCCTTCACCGAACTTACCCCAGAGCTAGGATGGCATTTCACCGGGTATCAGTACAGCTACATGGCCGACTTCACCGCCGGGACGCGAAAGGTAGTGGTCATCGACGATACAGCAGGGGACGTCCACACAATCTCCTTTATTCTGGCCAAACCCACTTTGGAAGGGTAGACCTACTCGCCAGCCTGAACGATTTTTCAGCAGCTATTTCGCAGCCGCCCTCGGGGGCAGGGAGCGCCCGTACGGACCGCGCAGGAAGAAACCCTGTGGCGGCTTGGACTGTCCCGCAGGCCTGCATCGCGGAGGTTACCAGAAGCGAGGAGAAAATCCATGCGAAGTTCCTCACGCCCCAAGGAGCAATGTTCTACTAGAGAGACCAGCCCCTCATCACCCACGAGCGACACTCAATGAGGCTTCATGATTTGGCAAGACTTTGAAGTAAATCTTTTCTCCACCATAACCAATTTCACCGCTCGGACGATCTTGATCGTTGGCGCATCGAATGAGCAAGGAAAAACTGGCGTCCCCTTCGCGCAATTCGCCGGAATCAATGCCCTGTATGGAGGGGAATACGGACATCGTTGCCGAGATTTGCGGAGAGATGTCCTAGACGACAAGATAACCTTCACGCCCCAGCAACGCGATGACTTGGATCAGCTCGGTTTCACTCCGTCCGAGGATGGGACGACATGGCAGCGAAGACTTCCTTTGGCCAGCAATGAGCCATGACATTTGGAACACGGTCCGGGCGAGCATCATGCGCCTGCGGGACATCGGCGGCTTGGAATCACCCGATCTACTAACATACAAAGCGTGGCGCTACCCCGACAACAGCATCGAAAAAGAAAACGACATCGGCGACAAGAAGCTTCACATTCCCGAGCTCGGTATTCCACGAGAGCAATGAGGAAATACAACACTCAGAAATCGAACCACGGTCAGCAGCGCGCGCATCGCAGCCGTCCTGCCTAAATCAACAGTCTCCTGGCCGAAGACGGCGGACACCTGCACGACCACCTCGGCCGAGAAGAAAGTTCCTGAAACGTTGTGAGCCCGGCATCACCATGCCAGGAATGATCCGAGTCGCGGACTTCCGTCGGGGCACGGTAGGAAGCCAGTACTTCGTCATAGGGCAGGCGAGATCAGATGTGAGAACTCGATGAGGCTCCGGCACCGGGGAAAAGTCGTTCTCAGCGACATGGGGATCTGTCCGTCCTCCAAACTCAGGCTTCCCGTCAGTAGGGTCTGCTGAACGAGTCCCCACCGACCCCAGGGTTTCGATCGCTGAGGGCAGAATGATCTGAGGCAGCTCCCGCGCTTCTCGGGCGTCGAGTGCGATCCGGCCGGGCCGCCCACTTGTACACGATCTGATCATGTGTGCTCCACATGGTCGGAATGCGATCGTCGCCTCGCTCGCTATACCCGTAGAGCCATTTATCATCCGCGCGCCACAGGGTGGTGTGAATAGAATCCGCCATTCCACGTCATGGAATGCCCGCCAAGGGTTTCTGTCACCTGAGCTCCGAATTCCGACGCGTAGGCGACCAATTCGTACATGATGGACATCAGGCGTCTCCTTCCAGAATGCGCAGGTCAATGCATTCCTCGGCTGTCAAGAGAATTTCACCGATGTGGAAGATCACCTGACGGGCGCCGCCCGGTTGACCGAACCAGGGGGGAATGATGCTGGTCACCACGTTCACCTCGGGAGGCAGGTCCAGCAGCCGATACCGGTAGTAGGGTTCCTTCACCACATTGGGTGGAAGAGAACGTTGTTCAAAGGCGTAAGGTGCCGGGCCGGGCACCGCACAGAAGTAGCTGCCACGCGGGTCGCCCACTTGGTCGAGACGGTCGCCGTACTGTGCGACGTATTCCAGAGCAGCCGGGTTGTGACGCCGGATTCGGGGTCGACGACCTCGCACAGCAACCCGCCGTCCTCGGACAGAAAGGAATCGACCACCTGATCCAGTCTCAGATTCATCAGATGTGACAGCACGTCCAGAGCGTGAGGCCGGTTTCCGCGCACGATCAGTTCGGTTCCGGACCCCGTGATCCCTGTCAGGATCCTGCGATTTCCCAGCTGTTGCTGACTCGAGTCGGGCGCCGTCGCCGCCTCCCAGTATCCGGTCATGATCTGCGGCCAGCCCCTAGCAGATCGCACATCGTTCAGCCATCGGAAAGCCATCCATCGCAGCACCACACCCAACTCAGGACTGGTGATTTCGGCACTGCGTTGCTCGCCGCGTTCGGTGTGGCCGAAGCACCAACAGCCGTCCTCGATCCAGAGGTGGGAGACCCATCCGGTCTCCGTGGCGTGAAAACCGTCCTCGTCGGGAACTATCCGGAGTTCACGGGCGGCTGCCATGCGTTGAAAAGCCTCTTCCGTGCCCACCAGCGGGTCGCTCGTCTCCGCCAGATGCTCCAGGACGCCGCCGTTCGGGTCGAGGTAGGCATCCAGGATCTGGTCGGGGCTCAGGTCCATCAGATGGGACAGGACCGCAACCTCTGCGGCGGTCGGAAGAGTGGTGAGCATTCGCACATCAACTGGTTCCTCTTCCAGACGGACCGGTCGTGCCCACACCCGAATGTCCGCGCTCTCCGAGGTTGATGATTCCGGAACCGGCTCAACACCCCACCCCCATGCGAGTGCCGGTGCCGCCCGCAACGGAAGCAGCCACGACCATCCCTGCGCACGGCGGTACTGGTTGGCGACGCGGCAGATCAGCCACCGCAGTGCCACGTCACGATCCGCAGCGGTCAGGACGGCGACGCGCTCCTGGTCTACTCGATCCAGATGACCGACGTGCCACGCTCCGTCGTCCTCCCAGAACATGACGGTACGGGCGTTTCTTTCGCCCCCGATGAGCAGACCATCCTCACGGTCATGTACCGGCACACCCACATCGTTCAGGGCGCACCTCAGCCGCTCCACGCATTCAGGCACGTTCCCGCACCTCCTCCAGGAGACCTGTTTCCAGCAGTTCCTCGACGCTGAGCAGACCTTTTCCGGCGTCGCGGAACAGCACCTGACGTCCCCGCCACGACCTCCGACGGCGGGAACCACCCGCGGTCTCGATTCGCCACTCAGGCGGCGGTTCCTGACCGGTCATTCGATACCGGCGGTAGGGCAGCTTGGCTGCTGCTGGTTCGAGGGAACGTTCTGCAAAGACGACGGGGCGCGGGGCGTCGACCCCGAAGAGATATGCCCCGTACGGTCTCCCGACGCGGTCCATCCTGGGTCCGTATTTCTCCAGGTACTCCCCGATCCCCAGAACGTCTCGACAGTTGCGGGATCCATGCCGTCTTGCGCCGCGCCATCGCCCTCGTAGGGCCAGATGCTGTCACCGTTGGCGTCGCAGCAGTCGGCGATCCATTGGTTGTAGGAACGAGGCTGGCCTTCCGCTCCGGCACCGAAGTGCCACCGTGGATCGTCGATCAAACGAGAGCTGTCCTGCATGGTTCTCCAGGGTGGGTTTTCCGGAACGAGGTGACCCCACAACAGTAGCGCCGCCGCGTGGAGCCCTACCTGCAAATCACGACACTTCGCGGGCCTCACCATTCAGGCCACGACCGAGTGGTTGCGCGCACATGACGCGGGGCCCCTGCGACCTGTCTGGTCGTCGGGGCCCCGCGCTGCTGCAGGCCGGAGCGGTCACTCCTCGCGCTGGAAGCTCATCGTCGCGGCGTACGCACCGGACTCCGAGGGCCACCGGGTGGTGATGGCCTTGGCGCGGGTGTAGAAGTGCACACCCTCGGGGCCGTGGATGTGGGTGTCGCCCAGCAGCGACTCCTTCCAGCACCGAACGAGTAGTAGGCAACCGGGGGTGGGGATGGGCACGTTGACGCCCACCATGCCCGGCCTCGACGTCCAGCTGGAAAGCGCCGGGCGTAGCCGCCGTCGTTGGTGAAGATCGCCGCACCGTTGCCGAACTCGCTGGCATTGACGATCTCGATGGCCTCCGCGTAGTTCTTGGCGTCGACGATGCACAGCACCGGGCCGAAGATCTCTTCCTTGTAGGCGGGGGCGTCGAGCGGGACGTGAGTGAGGACGGTGAGGCCGAGCCAGAAGCCGTCCCTCGTAGCCCTCGACCTTCAGGCCACGACCGTCGAGCGCCACCTTCGCGCCACGCTTCTCGGCGTCGTCGATGAGACCGACGATGCGGTCGCGGGCCCTAGCGGTGATGACCGGGACCCATCTGGACGCCCCTCATCGAGACCGAAAGCCGACCTTGATCTTCGCGCCATTGGCGGCGACCAGTTCGGCGAGCTTGTCGGCAACACCACCGACCGCCACCACGACGGGCAGCGCCATGCAGCGTTCACCTGCCGCACCGAAGGCGGCAGCGGCGATGTGCTGGGCGGCGAATTCGAGGTCCGCGTCGGGCAGGACGATGGCGTGGTTGTTCGCGCCGCCGAGGCATGGACGCGCTTGCCGTGGGCGACGCCCGTGTCCTGAATGACGTGCGCCACCGGGGTGGAGCCGACGAAGGAGATGGCGTCGATCCCGGGGTGGGTGAGGATGTTGGAGACCAGGTTGCGATCACCTGCGAGGACGTTGAACACGCCGTCGGGCAGGCCGGCCTCCTTGTAGAGGCGGGCGATGATCAGCGACGCGGTGGGCGTCGGGGAGGCGGGCTTCAGGATGAAGGCGTTGCCGGTGGCCACGGCGATGGGGTGCATCCACATCGGCACCATGACGGGGAAGTTGAAGGGGCAGATGCCCGCGACCACGCCGACGGGCTGGCGGATGGTGTGGATGTCGACGCCGGTGGAGATGTCGAAGGAGTATTCGCCCTTCAGTGCGACGTTGATGCCGCAGGCGAAGTCGAGGGTCTCGCGGTCCGCGCTGGATCTCGCCGATGGCGTCGGAGTAGTCCTTGCCGTGCTCCTCGACGATCGCCCTGGCCAGCTCGTCCTGGTGGGCGAGCACCAGCTCGCGCATCTTGAACATGATGGCGGTGCGCTTGGCGAGGGAGACCTGGCCCATTTCTTCTGGGCGCCTTGGCGCTGGCGACGGCGTGGTCGAGGTCGGCTTGGGCTGGCCGACATCAGCTCACCGACGACCTTGCCGGTGGCGGGGTTCTCGACGGGAATCATGTGGGAAGGCTGACCCTCGTAGGGGCGCCGTCGATCCAGTGGGTGATTGTGGTCATGTATCTCTCCCTGGTTTCTGGGGCATTCAGGCTGGTCCGGCGGATTGCGTCGTCCCCACCGGCAGCAGTGCCGACTGCACCGCGTTCGGGTCCGTCCAGTCCGCTGGCCCGACGACCGGAGCCGCCGGCAGCTTTGTATACACAATAACCCTCCGGCGCGGGATGCGCCACCCTGCAGCAGCCGGGATCGCCCGGGAAAGTCGGGTTCCGGCGAACCGCCACCGCGGGTCGTGGAACTTTGTACTAACAACCGGCGGGACGTTTCATGAGAACTTCCTCACGAAGATCTGCGCCATTCCTCATCCGCATGGGGTTCACTGAATCATTCGGAAGGAGAAGCATGATGAAGTCGGAGCGAGACCGTCTCACCCTCACGCTGGTGGGCATAGGCGCTGCGGGACTGCTGACGGCGGGCTGTTGTTTCAGCTCGCGCACCGACGGAGCCCGAGAGCACCTCACCGGCAATTGTCGTCTCCCCGCGACGACAGCTCCCTCGCCGAGCCTTCCCCCAGCGAGCCCCCGGCACCCGTGGAGAGCCCCTCGTCCGAACCGACGGTCCCCGCCGCGACGGAGACCACCGCGGTCACGACGCCGCCGGACAGGGACCGGCTCCACACCGGACCACGACCCGGGCCACGAGCGCTCCGTCCACCACGGGTCGCGCGAGGACCACCACGGTGCACCTGCACCCCCGAAGAAGGTCAGCGACGACGACGATGATGATGACGACAAGAAGAGCACGACGAGGACGACCAAGAAGGACAGCGACGACAACGACCGCGACGACGACTGATCGCTGAGCCCGGTTCGCCGGCCCCTGCCCCAGAGACCACGTGGTCGCAGACAGGCTCCACGTCTCACCGGCACTATCCTGTTGTCAGGGCAGCGCCGGGAGGAGCCAAGGATGTCGAAACGGTCCACGCGATCATCTGATCCTGGCACGTCGGTGTGGTGGCTGGTTCTACCACTCGCCGGAGCCATCGTGGGTGCCGTAATCCCCCATCTCAGTGCCCTCGGCGGGGTGTGGAGTGTGCTCGGTCCACTTCTGGGGCCTTTTGTGGGCGTTGTCACGGATTTCACACCACAGGTTAGGGACTGGATCTCGACTACGGGCGCGCAATAAATGGATCGCCGAGGTGTCTGGGGATTCCGCCCGATCGGCAAGGACAGACCTGGATTCGCTGCGCATTCACAGGTCTGACAGGAGTATCAAAGGACTACGTTCGTCGCGATGCACACGACGAGCTTCATGCTCTTTTGAAAGACCGCACCCCCGTCCTGGTGGAGGGCCCATCGATGGCGGGCAAGACCCGCCTCGTGGTTGAGGTGCTCCGCAGGAATGGCCCGACGCCCGCGTCCTGTTTCCCAAGAGCGATAATGACGTGGAGAAGCTGCTGGAAAAACTGGCATAGAACCCATTCGCAACACCATCATTTTTCTCGAGACGAACTGGAACGTTTCCTGGGTAAAGAGGAGTTCACGCTCAGGGGTCCTGAACACGTGGACCGATGATTTCCTGCACCGTGGTGGCCACCACGACCCGCATGAACTACACCAGATGGCGCGCAGAGCTGGACAGCAAGTTCCCCGGCTGGGAGATCGTCAACGGTTTCCGTCCGCTTCCCTCGAAGCCAAGTTGTCCAACACTGAGCTGGAGGCGGTGAGAAACACGAGCTACGCCAAGCATCTGGCATCCATTGAGCAGCTCGGGCTCGGTCGCGTGCTCGGCAGGGGCCGAGGGACATACGCCGACGGTTCACGTCGGCACTCGACAGCCACCAGGGGCGGGCCGGCCTGGTGAAGGCCGCGGTGGACTGGAGCCGCGTCGGCCTGGGGTCCGCGAGCAAAGAGGCCCTCCTCACGCTGGCGAAAGCCTACGATGACGATCTCTGGGAGGATCCCGACTGGGAGTCAGAGTGGTCCTGGGTGATCGGCAAAACCACCGATGCGCCACTAGTGCTACAAACTGGCAAGGATTCCTGGGAAGCCCTGGACCTCTTGGCGGAAGAAGCTGACTGGCCCCTGACCAAGACCACGCTGAGAACCATGGCCACCTGCCCGCACACAGCAGTCCAAGCCGTGACGCTGGTGTTCGAGCTGCATTCCAAGAACCTGCTGACAGGGGATACGGTGACGGAAAGCCTCGTGCAGGAAGCGGAATACCTGCTACACTCTTCTGCAAATCCCACCAATGCCAACAACCTCGGCAACTACGCCATCTTCCCTCACAGACATTCATCACAACCACGACCGCGCCGAGAAACTCTATAAACAAGCCATCGCTATCGACCCCAACAACGCCAAAATTCTAGGCAACTACGCCATCTTCCTCAAAAACATTCGCCACAACCACGACCGCGCCGAGAAACTCTGACAAACAAGCCATCGAAACCGACCCCAACAACGCCAACAACCTCTGCAACTACGCCATCTTCCTCAAAAACATTCATCACAACCACGACCAAGCCGAGAACTCTACAAACAAGCCCTCACCATCGACCCCAACAACGCCAAAATTCTCAGGCAACTACGCCATCTTCCTCAAAACATTCATACAACCACGACCGCGCTGAGGAACTCTCACACACAAGCCCTCACCATCGACTCAACAACGCCACCAACCTCTGCAACTACGCCAACCTCATCGCACACATTCGTCACAACCACGACCAGGCCGAGAGAACTCTACACACAAGCCCTCTACCATCGACCCCAAAAACACCAGAATCCTCTGCAATTACGCCAACCTCCTCACAGACATTCCCCACAACCACGACCGCGCCGAGGAACTCTACAAACAAGCCCTCACCATCGACCCCAACAACGCCAACACCCTCGGCAACTACGCCAACCTCCTCACAGACATTCGCCACAACCACGACCGCGCCGAGGAACTCTACAAACAAGCCTCACCATCGACCCCAACAACGCCATCTACGTCCCGGGAATTATTCAGCTTCTGTTCGTGACGGGTCGGATGAGGAGGGGCGAAGTTTGCGGAGCGCGCGTTGAAACTTGCCGAGCAGGGTGAAGAAGCGCTGTGTGCGGAGTGTTACTTCTACTTATTCATGCACTCCCGCGGCACCGGATCGCGTCGGGGCGGGCACTCAAGGCCCTCTTGGCCGACAGGGTCCGACCGGCGACTGGTCGTTTGAGGGAAACCTGGAACGCCTCAGACGGGAGGAAGACCCCCGGTACGGGCTCGCCCGGGCGGTCGCCGAGGCGCTACGGACCGGCGATACAAGCGCGCTGGATGACTTCGAGGAATGGCGCGACCTCGATCTCCCGGACCGGAAAGCAATAGCTCGGGCGGTTTCGCCTCGGCTCGACCGGCTTCACGCAGGGCAGCCCGGGGCGCCGGTCAGGTGGCGAGGACCCATGCCGCGACGGCCCAGGCCTCGGTTTCCAGCGACCGCTCCGCCTCGGGCGGGGCGGTTCCTCCCACCAGTCGGGCGGGGGTTCAGGGATCCCAGGGCCGGGGCGGCGGGGAGGCGATGCGGATGGTTCCCTGCGCGGTGACCAGGTACTGGTATCCGGTCGGGGAGATCAGTAGGAAGACGCCCGGTTCGGGTTGGGTCAGGTGCCAGCCGCCGTGGGTTTTCACCCGGTGTGTGAATCTCGACAGCGGCCCGAGGTTTCCCCACCTGGTCTGGCCCGGACCGCCGTCGTCGACGTAGGGGATGGTGTGGTCCAGGTCGCAGCTCCGTGACGGCGTCACCCCGTAGGGAAACACGTCGTGCGGCATGAGGATCTCGACCGCCGTGCGCAGCGACACGGAAGGACGGTGCGGGGTCTCGGGGCTGATGGCCCAGGGATCCACGACGGGCCGGACCGTCACCCGCGAACCGGCCAGGAACTCGGGGAGCCGCGCGGTCAGGAGCGCACCCCAGCGCTCCACCACGGCGGCACCCGATGCGACGGGACTCGAACCCGCGATCCCGCCGGCCTCATCCGTCGGCCCCACGAGCCCGAGGGCGGGGTCGGTGGCGTTCACGTGCACCACCACGGTGGCCGCGGGCAGCGCGTCCTGGCCGCGCAGCCGCCGGGCCAGAACACCAACCGCGGCGGCGCGCCGCCTGCAGGTCACCCTCCTCCGCGGGCAGGGTCCGGGCGACGGCAGTGAGGGCGTGATCGAACGCGACGCCGTCGGCGGCGTCCACGATCCCCCAGATCGTGCAGTGCCCATCGGTGATCCCAGAGACCTCCACGTCCCGCGGCGGCGCTCCGCCTCGGCCCGCTCCGCGGCGACCGCGGGATCGGCCTCCACGATCCACCGATCAATGTGCTTCGAGGATCCGCTGCCACGACCAGACCTTCATCGCCCAGGCGAGCTGCCGATCCAGCCACTCCACCGCCTCACGCCCAGCACGGCGGCCCGGTTGGTGACGTCAACCACCTGCCACCACCCGCAGCTCCCCACCCAGGAAGGCCTCCCGCAGCCGCGGGAACCTGAAGCGCACATCCAACACGTCGGCGATCCTCTGCAACGCCGAACCGGTGGAGATCCGAGGATCCCGGCAATCTCGGCGGCGAGGAACTCCCCACCCCGGGGTGCCCGCGTGACCGGGAAAGATCACGCGCTCCATGCCCTCGAACACCGCTTCCTGATCAACCTCGTAGAGTTCGGCGGCCTTCGCCACGGCCACCACCGCGGCGACCTCGGCGGCGCGGGCATGGCGATTCGCCTCATCAAGCGCGGCAAAAGCCTCCGACACACACCCGGGAACCACCTCGAACATACATACAGATTATATCGCACCTCACCCCCACATAGAAGCTATGTTCGATAACCGTTCGATAACTTCTTCGCAGGTTTGGACTGCGGTCTCCGTGGTTTCGACACGACCCGCTCTGCAGAGCGAGGCAGGCCAGCTCAACCAACTTCGAGAAGGACAAAGCCGGTCGAGCCGGGCCGCGAGGAAGGAGCAGTCCGAGTCGAAACCACCCCACACCCGAAAACCAAAACCCACCCAAGTTCCCCAGACATGCACAAGAGGTTTCGACACGACCCCTGCTGACACTCGCGAGGCCAGCTCAACCAGCTTCAGGGAGGACAAAGCCGGTTGAGCCGAACCGCGACGAAGGAGCAGTCCGAGTCGAAACCACCCCACACCCGAAAAGCCAGAACCCGACCCCAACACCCCGGACACCCACGACATGGTTTCGACACGACCCACTCGCTGACACTCGCGAGATCGGCTCAACCAACATCAGGAGGACAAAGCCGGTTGAGCCGAACCGCGACGAAGGAGCAGTCCGAGTCGAAACCACACCCGAAAAGCCAGAACCCACCCAAGTTCCCCAGACACGCGCACGAGGTTTCGACCGGCTTTCGCGTCGATTTCCGCCTGCTTTTAGGTCCCCAGACACGCACACGAGGTTTCGACACGACCCGCTCGCTGACGTTCGCAGATCGGCTCAACCAACGGTGGGGATGAGATGGTTTCGACACGACCGGCTCAACCAACGTGGGAGAGGACGAAACCGGTCGACTGTGGCGACGCCCCTCACACCAGGCGGTAGCCCATCCCCGGACTGTTTCGAAGCGTTGCTTGCCCAGTTTGTTGCGCAGGTAGGAGACGTAGACGTCGACGATGTTCGAGCCGGGGATCGAAAGTCGAAGCCCCACACGTTGCTGAGGGCTGCTCGCGGCTGAGCACCTGGCCTGGGTTACGCAGGAAGACCTCCGCGAGGGTGAACTCACGGGCCGACAGATCCACCCATTGGCCGTCGACCTGGGCGCGACGGGTACGGTAGTCCAGCACCAGGCCGCGATGCTCCAGGTGATTCGCGGACGTCCCGGCGGGTTCGGGTTCGGCCCTGAGCCGCAGCCGGATCCGCGCCAGCAGCTCCTCAAAGGAGAAAGGGCTTCGGCATGTAATCGTCGGCGCCACCCTCCAGTCCTGCCAGCCCGGTCGGCCACCGACGAGCGGGCCGTGAGCTATGATCACCGGCGTCGCCACGCCCTGCCCGCGGATGCGTTCCAGCACCTCAGATCCGTCGATGTCCGGCAGGCCGACGTCCAGGATGATCAACGCGAAGTCGCCGTGCACCGCCAGCGTGGCCCCGTCTCACCGGAGGGCTGTGGTCTCGGATGTGAATCCCCGCCGACTTCAACCCCTTGGCTACGAATCCTGCGATCCTGGGTTCGTCCTCGATGATCAATATGCTGCTCACTGCTGTGATTCCCTCGGTTCGGATGCGCCCTCCGGAGTGGCCCGATGGGCGAGGCGTGGGGGACTCGCGGGGTTCATCGGAACCCGCAGCGTGAACACCGATCCGCCCGCTTCGGTACGGATTCGATGTCCAGGTGCCCGCCGTGGGCCTCCCACGATACTGTCGACGATGCTCGGTCCCAATCCTGACCCCGATGCCCGCTGCGCCGCAGCCGCCGTCCGGGCGAACCGTTGCCGCACCGTCGCGGTTTCCTCCGGTGTCATGCCGATGCCCTGATCGCGCACCCACAGCAGCACCGACGCGTCCTCCACCCGGGACCCGATCTCGATCCGGGTTCCCTCGTCGGAGTATTTGACGGCATTGGCGGCGAGCTGGAGCCACGCCTGGGTGATTCGCCTCGGATCCAGCACCGCCTGCACCATCGCGACGTGTTCCAGCTGCCAGTCGCGGTTCCCCAGCGCCTTCGACTTCTCCAACACCTGATCGGTCAGCTCTGCAACATCGCAGGTGACGTCACGAAAGTCGCTCTGGGAGGCCTTCGCGAGCGTGAGGGAGGTCGTTGACGAGCGCCCCCATGCGGTCGAGCTCGTCGATGGCGAGTTCGGGTCTGGATGACGTCATCGGGGTCGTCGTGGTCGATCAGCTCAGGTGTCCGCGCACCACCGTGATGGGGGTGCGCAGCTCGTGCCCGACGTCGTCGAGGCCGACGCTGCCCTCGACCGCACCCTGCCCGGTCCAGCATCCGGTTGACGGCCTTCGCCAGGGCGGTCAGGTCGTCGGCCGCGCACAGGAACACGGGTGGTCAGGTCGTGTTCGTCGATCTGGTCGGTGGTCTGCCGGAGCTCCCGATCGGTCGCAGAAGCCTGCCAACGACCAGCCACGTGGGGCGATGAGCACACGCCACCGTCAGCGCCGCGGCCCCGCGTAGAACGCCATGGACTGCTGCAGCTGGGCCTTCGCCAGGTCCATGTCGATGACGCGCAGCAGGGTGGCGCGCTGGTCGCCGATGATCACGGCTCGCCACGAGCCCGGTAGCTCGTCCTGGACGTCCGGACGGATTTGATGACGTTGTCGCCCCGCCAGGTTGTCCTGAACGGCTGCCAGGAGCTCGGGGTCGTCCTCGGGTTTGATCACGTCCAGGGGTGATGAACTGGTGCACACTGTCGATGAACCCCGCCTCCCCGAGTCGTGGCTGATGACGCTGCGGCTCATGAAGGTTTTCAGCACGTTGGGGGCGGAGGTGAACGGTTTCCTCGTCTCCGGGGTCCACCTCTCGTGGCCAGCGCCCTCAATTCACCCTGCACCCGCTCCAGCTGCTCCTGGTGGTGTCCCAGAGGTGCCGGTTCTGAAGGATCCCGACAATCGTCCCGGAGATGGTCAGCGCAATCCCGGCCACCAGCACGAGCGCGACCATGAACCTGGTGAATGGTCGCCCGCCGCGACGCCGAAACCACCTCATTGCCTCATTCTGCCTATTCACCATCCCTGGAAGCCGGTCGGGCCGAGTCGCGGCGAACTTTTCCCCCACCGATCGGGCCGGCTCAACCGGATTCCAGGGCTGGTTCACCGTCCCAGGCCGTGGTAGTCCCAGCCCGAGGCGCCAGCGGGCCGGGTCGAGGGCGTTGCGACCGTCGATGATGGCGGGGCGACGCACCCAGGTCGCGACCTCGGACGGATCCAGCTCGGCGTACTCGGCCCATTCGGTGAGCAGCAGCACTGGGTCGGCGTCCCGCAGCGCCTGGTGCGTGTCGGGTTCCGTGACGAGGTCGGATGCCGCCGAGCGGCGACGTCGAGGGCCTTGGGGTCGGTGATGCTCACCTGCGCGCCGAGCATGTGCAGGCGGTGGGCGATGTCGAGGGCGGGCGAGTCGCGGATGTCGTCGCTGTTGGGTTTGAACGCCGCCCCGAGCACGGTGATCTTCGCCCCGGGGGCAGTTGGTCGCCGAGGCTGCGCAGAGCCAGATCGACCACCCGGTCGCGGCGACGCTGGTTGATGGCGTCGACCTCCCGCAGGAAAGGCAGACGGCGTCGTGGACACCGAGTTCCTGGGCGCGGGCGACGAAGGCGCGGATGTCCTTGGGCGGGCAGCCGCCGCCGAAAGCCCCACCCGGCCCCCAGGAACCGCCGACCGATGCGCTCGTCGTGCTCGAGGGCGTCCGCCAGGGCGGTGACGTCGCCGCCGGTGGCCTCGCACAGCTCCGCCATCGCGTTGATGAAAGCTGATCTTGGTGGCCAGGAACGGGTTGGCGGCCACCTCACCAGCTCCGCCGTCACGTGAGTCGGTGACGATCTGCGGGATGCCGTCGGCCAGCAGCCGGGCGTAGGACCTCGTCGAGCCGGGCGCGTCCCAGCTCGCGCGTGGCAGGGATCAGCGGACAAGCCGTAGACGATGCGGTCGGGATGGAGGGTGTCGGCCACGGCGAAACCCTCACGCAGGAACTCGGGATTCCACACCAAGGCGATGTCTCGTTCCGCCAGCCGGTCCGCCAGGTGCGCGGCTGTGCCGACGGGGACGGTGGACTTGCCCACCACCACCGACCCGGGTGCACGCCCCAGCCAGCAGGGTGGCGACGGCAGCGTCGACGTAGCTGAGGTCCGCGGCCCCGGTGTCGGACTGGGGGGTGCCGACGGCGATGAAGTGCAGATCCACGTCGGCCAGGTCGTCGCCGGGGGTGGTGGTGAACCGCAACCTGCCGGTGCCGAGGGCCCGGGTGAGCAGCTCCTCGAAACCGGGTTCGTGAGACAGCGCCCGGCCCAGCGAGACAGCGCCGCCACCTTGCTGTCGTCGACGTCGATGCCGAGCACCTCGTGGCCGAGTTCGGCCATGCAGGCGGCGTGAACGCGCTCGGGTATCCGCAACCAACAACCGAGATCTTCATGTGTTTCTCCTCATTTCACGGGTTCACGGGATGACGGGGCCGGAGGACGCGAGGGTCTCCTCCGCAGCGGGGCAGCCAGCCGGCCGACTGCGGCCGGAAGGCGTAGACGAAGAGCGAGCCGCAGCCGGGCAGGCCCGGTGGTGTACTGACGACGCGCCCAGGAGTGGTGGGGCAGGAGCCGGCGAGCTCGCCCAGCAGCAGATCGAGGATGCGGTCGCGTTCCTGCAGGTGCGAGGCGTCCCTGCACATGTCGCAGCTCGACGTGGGCCCACAGGTTCCCAGGTCCAGGCGGCCTCTGCCGCGGGCCGCAGTATCGAGGTCAGCAGAGCCGAGGGGTCGCCGTCCCACAGAGCTGCTTGTCGTGGAGGTCGCGGTGGTGAGCACGCGGGGGCCGTCGTCGCCGGATGCTGAGCTGCTGGCAGGTTTCGCGACCTCGGCGCCCGAGCCGGTCCAGCAGCGGCAGCGCCCGGTGTTCTGGGCGCGTTCGAACCACCGCCACAGCACGTTCGCCTCGTCGGCCCCGGTGTGTTCTGGCAGCCCGACGAGCCGCGCGACCAGGCCGGCCACGTCTCGGCGAAACGCCGCCACCCGGGTAGCGCGTCGCCGGCGAGGTCGTGGAGGTGCGCCCGGGCGGGAGCGCCATGCTCACCCGCGACGGCGAGTGGGTCAGCACCGGCGCCGCGGCGGTCCGGAAACCGTCGCACAGCTCCGCGACCTGCGAGGACTGCACCGCGACGGCGTTGGCGCGGCCCTCGACGGGTGAACTTGATGGCGCGGTGCGTCGGTCAGCACCACGGCCCGGCGGTGGAGCCGGTACCACGAGCCTGCCTGCGACGCGGGGTCAGTCCGGGAGCTTCCGGGTCGGAGGCGTGGCCGGTGATCCGCACCTCCCGTTCAGGTGACCGATGCCCGGCGCGGAGCTTGCCCACGGAGGCGGCCAGCTCGAAGGTGATCGAGCCGTGCGCTCGGGCCAGGCGCGCCGCACGCCCGACTGAGCGCACGAACCGTTGACAGGGCTTTCACGTCGCAACCTCCCACGTATCTCGATCGAGATTCGCCGACGACCTGCTGCTCTCCAGTCGCGGGAGGCCGTCTGCAGCAGGGTCGGCGGCCCGCAGGATCAAGCGACGCCGCGACCGCCCGTCGCAGCTGGTCGCCGGGGGCAGCTGGCCCGCCACCGTCGCGGTAGCCGTCAGGGAAGGCGTGCCGTCGTCCAGGACCGCGAGGAAGGACCCCAGGTCGACGGCGCGGGGCGCCAGGCAGGCGCGGTCGAAGTCGGTGAGCCACACACGCGCGTCGCCGGCGGTGTGGTGAGCACCTGGTCGGGTGACAGGTCGCCGTGGGACAGCACCGGTCACCGCGAGGCGCGCCCGGAAGCCACGCGACCACCCGGCGCATCCGCTCCGCCAGGTCCGGGGCCAGTTCGTCGAGCAGGGCGGCGTGGGCCAGTCCCGGGCGACGGGGTCGTGCAGGGGTGCAGGAGCGAACTGGGCCAGGTCGGCGGGAACGGGCGGCGTGGACATGGAGCATCGCGGAGCTGCGAGCGACCACAGGTGCCGTGGACGGGTCACGGTCGGCCCGGCTGTTTCGTCGAGGGCAGCTCGGCCAGGTCCAGGTGCGCCGGTGAAGGCGTGGACGCTGACGCCGTCCAGGTGCCCGTCGTCGAGACGGGCGGGGGTCTCGACCACCCCGCGATGAAAAGCGGTCGAAGGCCACCCCTGTCCCGCTGGTCGCGACCCGCACCACGACGCATCCCGTCGCGCACCACCACCCTGCGTAGCGGGTTGTAGCGCAGCACCTGCGACGCCTCCCAGCGCCCGAGTTTCCCGGACGCGGTGGCGGCTGCGATGCGTGTCAGCAGTTTCGGGTCGGCGGGTAGCGGGCCGGTTTGCGCCAGCAGCTCCCCGAGTTCGCGCTCGGTGGTTTCACGCCCAGTTCACCGGCCTCCCGCGGGTCCGGCAGCCTTTGTTGCGGCTGATGAGCCACAGGAACGCAGCCATCCGACCGGGTGGCCGGCGGTGCCGTCGAGCCGACGACCAGCGAGGGTGCGGGTGTTTGATCCGCAGCGAGCTGGCCCGGACGAGGCGTCCCGCCTGCTCGCTCAGCCAGCCGGGGTCGAGCACGCGGGCGACGAGTTGTCCGGTGTTCATCGCGAACCTCCGATCCTGATGGAGTCCATGTCGCGGCCGCTGGCCTGCACCCAGGCCCGGAACACGTCGCTGGTGGCGACAAGTTCTCCTGGGATGGCATCGAGCCGGATGCGTCCGTCCTCGATCCACACCACGCGCGTCGCTCGGAGCGCCACCTCGGCGTCGTGGGTGACGGCCAGGGTGGCATGCGCCCGCGGCGAGACGGTCGATGGCGTCCAGCACCAGGCTCGCGGCCTCGGGGTCGAGACCGGTGGTGGCCTCGTCGAGCACCACGACGGGTGAGCGGCGCAGCAACGCCCGGGCGATCGCGATCCGCTGCCGCTGGCCCGCCGGAGAGGGTGCCGCGTTCCCCACGACGGTGTCGTAGCCGTCGGGTTGTTCCGTGATGAAGTCGTGGGCGTTGGCGGCGCGGGCGGCATCCTCCACCTCCGCGTCGGTGGCGTCGCCGCGACCCATGCGGATGTTCTCGCGGATGGTGCCGGTGAACAGCACCGCCTCCTGGTGCAGCAGGGAGACGCTGGCGCGCAGCTGGGTCAGGTCGAGGTCGGTCAGGCGGTACCCGTCGAGCCGCACACACCCGGAGACGGGGTCGATGGCCCGCACCAGCAGCGACACGAGGGTGGACTTGCCCGCCCCGGACGGCCCGATGATCGCGACCCGCTCGCCGGGCCGGATGTCCAGGCAGAGGCCGCGCAGCACCTCGACGCCGTCGTATTCGGTGACCACCCGGTCGAACCGCACCGCGCCCGTCACGACGTCCGGCCGCACCGGCTCATCGGGGGTGACGACGTCGGGGGTGATCTCCATCAGGTCGGCGACCCGCTCGCCCGACGCGCTGGCCCGGGCGATGCGACCCGTGTACTTGGCCATGTCGCGCAGCGGCTTCATGGTGGTGCGCAGGTAGGTGGTGAACAGCGACCAGATCGCCGGGGCTCATCGCGCCCTGCATCACCCGCAGCCCGCCGCCGACCAGCACGATCGCGGTCGCCAGGCCGACGATGACGTCGGTGGTGCGTTCCAGCCTCGGCGGCGTAGCGACGCGACCGCACCCCCTCCCGCAGCGACGTTCGGTTCGCGGAGGTGAAGTTCTTCTCCACCATGTTTTCCAGACCGTAGGCCTGCACCACGCGGATCGACGCGAGGGATTCCTGAGCGGTGTTGGCCAGATGCCCCTCGCCCTTGCGGGTCTGCCGGGACGCAGCGGTGATCTTCCGCGACGTCGGACCCGACGTCACCGCGAAGGCCACGATCGCCACCAGCACGACGCTGGCGAGCAGCGGGATCGAGGACGAACATCACCACGACCATCACCAGCAGGGTTGCGACATTGGCCAGCAGCGGCATGCCTGCGGTGATCGCGACCTCCTGCATCCGGGCGACGTCACCGACGATCCGCTGCACGGTGTCGGCGCTGCGGTTGCGGGCATGGAACTGCTGGGACAGGCCCTGGACGTGCCGGAACACGCGGGCCCGCAGCGACGTGGCGGCCCGGGAACCGACCAGCGCGAAACAGATGGTGGCCAGGTAGTTGCTGAGGGCACGCAACCCCACGATCAGCAGCAGCGCGACACCGCACCCGATCAGCAGCTCAACGCTCGCGGGCTGGTGGGACACCTTCGCGCCCCGGAACGCCGTGACCGCGTCGACGACGATCTTCAGGGGCCACGGTTCCAGCACCCGGAAAGCCACCTCCAGTCAGCACGGCGCGGGAGCACCCGCGACAGGATGAGCGCGCGATGTGGGCGATGTCGGTGCGCGATCAGCTTCGAGCTGCGTGCGCCGCATCGAGGGCTTGTCGCGATCAGCCATCGGCCCTCCCGGCCAGGTCGAGAATGTGGTCGACGGCACCGGCCCAGCTGTGTTTCTCCTCGGCCTGCACCCGTCCCCGCCAGCCCAGTTCTCCGCGCAGCACGGGGTCGGCGGCGAGGTCGTCGATGGCGGCGGCCAGCGCAGCCGGGTCGGAGGGCGGCACCAGGGTGCCCAGCTCGCCGAGGATCTGCGGCAGCTGTCCGACGGCGGAGGCCACCACCGGCAGCCCAGCCGCCAGGTATTCGTAGACCTTCAAGGGCGAGAAGTACTGCTGCTGTTCGCCGCCGAGATCGGGGTAGGGGGCCACGCCGATGGCGGATCCGGCGAGCTGCCCCGGCATGTCGGCGGGGGCGACGGCACCGCGGAAGTCCACCTCGATCCCGAGGCCCGCGGCCTGCTCCTCCAGGGCGGCCCGTTCGGGCCCGTCGCCGATGATCCGCAGCTTCCAGGGCCGCTTGGCGAGGGCCGCGGCGGCCAGCAGGTCGGCGACGCCGTGCCACGGTTTGAGGGTGCCGACGAAGGTCACCACCGGGTCGCCGACGTCCTCGGGCCGCGGAACGATGCGGGTGATGCTGACGCCGTTGGGGACGGGTGTGGACGCTCTCCGAGCCGGTGCGTTCCGCACCCAGTCGCGGACGGGATCGGAGACCGCGATGGTGGCGGTGGCTGCCGCCACCTGCCGGCCAGCGCGTTTCCCGGCGGCCTCCTCGTCGACGAGCACGCGGTGGGTGCGCTGCTCCTCGATGAGGCGTTGACCTCCAGGACCCCGACTGCTCCCGGTGGCCTACTGTCACCGGCGAGCGCGGTGCTGAACAGCGAGTAGCGCCTCGTAGACCCAGGTCGGCGCCGTCGGCGATGATGCGCGCCGCGATCCGCGCGGAAACCCTCCTGCTGGGCGCGTTCCTCGGCCGCAGGGTCGTCGGCTTCGATGCGGGTCTCGATCACCTTCAGGCCGGCCAGGTCGTCGGGGATGTCGCGCCCGGCGCGGGTGGTGTGGACGCTGACGTCGTGTCCGCGACGGATCAGTTCCCGCACCACCTCCTGGATGTGCACGAGGCACCCTTTCGTGCCGAAGCACGGATTCCCGGGATCGACGGCGACATAGGCGATACTGCACACTGTCGTCCTCCTCCACGCGGAGAGCGGTTGCGCCTGGCGGCGGCTGTTGAACTGTTCCTCGATGAGGGCCCGGGCGTTGCAGGGCGAGGGTGACCACGGGCACCCGTCCCGGCGGCCAGCTCGGCCGAGGCGGGTCAGGGCGGCGACGTCGCCAGGTTCGATGAGGATGCCGGTGAGGTCGTCGCGCACCACCTCGGCAGGCCGCTGACGGAGGTCGCGACCACCGGAGTGCCGAGGGCCATGGCCTCCAGCACCACCGTCGGCAGACCGTCGATGTTGCCGTCGTCGGCAGGAATGCAGGGGGCAGCGAAGACGTGGGAGCCGCGAATCAGTTCCGAGACCTCGTTCTGGGTGAGCGGACCCACCAGGCGGACGCGATCCCCTCGAGGCCGAGGCGTCTCGATCTGGGCGGCGAGCCTCGTCGTCGCAGCTCGACCGCCGCCCGCGATGTCCAGTTCGACGGGAACGTCGAGGGCCGCGACGGCGTCGATGAGGTCAGCGAAACCTTCTTCGGGACGAGCCTCCCGACGGTGGCGATCCGCAGCGGAAGGCTGGGCTGGATCGGGTCGCGGTAGGGGAAACGTTCCAGTTCGAGGGCGTTGTACTGCAGGGAAATTCTCGCCCCGGTGCCGTCGAGAACCTCGTTCAGGTAGCGCTCGTTGCACGGCTGATCGCGATCACTCGGTCGGCGTCGCCACAGATCCGCCGCAGCCAGTCGCGGTCCACGGACTCGTGGTAGATGTCCTTGGCGTGCGTGGTGATGGTGTAGGCACCCCGTCAGCGGACGCGAGCCACGCCATCCGCCCGCCAGGGGAGGCGAAGTGGGCGTGGAGGTGGTCGATGCCGTCGTCGATCACGGACGCCGCCAGGGAGATTCCCTGCGCCACCTCGTCGGCGGGCAGGCCGGCGATGTCGGGCGCGAGCTCGGCGAAGCGGCGTCGCAGGTCCTCGTGGCGCAGGGCAGTCGCTGAGCTGAGCCCAGAACTCGCTGGCCTCGCGGGGCGCGGCACCCACGAGACCCGGGCACGCACCCGCGCGATCTCCGGGGTGGAAGCGGGGCATCGGTGGTGGGACGCAGCGCGCGTAGATGCGCAGGTCGTCGCCGTGGGCCTCGCGGGCCAGGATCTCGGTGACGATGAAGGTCTCCGGAGAAAACCGCGGGTAAACCTTGAGGACAGTATCCGATGCGGGTCATGCCACGACCTCCTGGGCGTCGAGATTGGCGTCTGAGCAAGTCGGCGGCGAACGGCGGTGGCCGCCAGGCCGTCGCGGGCGATGTGGGAGCCGTCGACGCTGGCGCGTCACGGCGTCGGCCACCCAGTCGCCGAGGGTCTCGGCGGTGACCCGCGGGTGCGCATCACGTCGAGGGCGCGGGCGTCGCGAGGGCCCTCGGCGCGGATCAGCTGCTCCAGTCGCGGGGTCCTCTGCGGGGCACGACCAGCGCCGGGGTGTCGGTGGCGAGGATCTCGCAGACGGTGCTGTACCCGCCCATGGAGATCACGGCGGCGGCCTCGGCGATCTGGCTGCCCGGGCCCGGCCAGGAGCGGTGCACCTGCGTGCCGGGGCGGCCTGCGCGGCGATGGCCTCGAAAGCTGGCGTCGTCGAGCTGCGGCCCGGTGACGACGATGTTCTCGTACCGGTCCGAGCGCGCATGTGACGGCGGCGCAGCAGCTCGTGACCGTCGGACCCGCCGCCCGTGGTGGTGAGCACGAACGGCTGTGGGGCTCGATCGGTTCGCCGTGGTCGCGACGCGACGGTCGTGGGCGAGGTAGCCGGTGAAGCGGATGCGGTCCGCCAGAGCGGGCGGGGCCTCGCCCGTGGCGATGGGGTCGTGGACGGCGGGGTCGCCGTAGACCCACACCTCGTCGACGAGATCGCGCAGCCGGTCGGGGTCGCCGAGGCGCTCCCACTCCGCAGCGGCGACGCGAGGTCGTCGAGGACCTCCGCGAGCCGAGCACCACCCGCACGCTCGCGGTTGCTCACGCAGCCACACGAGGGCTCCCGCAGCTCGGACCAGACGCCGTAGATGTGCGGTCGATGATGACCAGGTCGGGTTTGAAACCGAGCAGGCGGCCTGCAGCAGCCGCGAACGGAGCTTGATCGGGTCGCCGGTGGCGCCGGACAGGCTGCGCGCTGGCAGCCGTCGACGGCCCTTGAGACGCCCGGATGGTGACCCAGTCGAAGCCCTCGGCGAGGGACGTGATGCGGTGCCAGCCCGGTGACCAGGAGCCCGCGACGTCGGCGTCGATGGCTCTGCAGACGCCGGGCCAGGTTATGAGCGATGGCCAGGTTGCGTCGCACATGCCCCAGGCCTTGGGGAGTCGTGGCTGTACAGCAGCACCCGTGTAGGTTTTCCGCCATGATCGTTGCTCTTTCTCTCCAGTCCCGTTGTCCGGGACTGGGAAAGCATTCTGAACAAATGAAGCAGGGGATGAGGCCGACGTGAGACTTTCTCATCTTGTTGAAAATAGCCTCATCAGCAGTCCCTCGCCCGCTGCCCCAGCCCCTCACCCTCCCCTGTTGTGCTGGCGCTTTACCCCGTTTGCTGGCCCTACATGCGAGCTTGCTGGCTTTTGTTCATGCTTCGCACGGCCGCACAGCGCAGGTAAACGTGAACAAGGCCAGCAAAACAGGAACAAGGCCAGCGAACCGGGGGAACGGGGAGGGGATGGGCGACAATGAGGACATGCTGAGCATCCTGTCCCCCGCAAAGTCACTCGACTTCGACTCACCGGTCACCGCCACCGGGCACACCGAACCACGGTTGATCGACGAGACCGAGGGGCTGATCGAGGATCATGCGCACCACATCACGCAAGGACATCGCGAAACCGATGCGCATCTCCGAGACCTGGCCCATCCAACGCGACGACAGCCACCGCGAGTCACCACCCGCACACCCCCGACAACTCGCGCCCGGCGGTGCTGGCCTTCAACGGCGACGTCTACCAGGGGCTGCGCGCCCGCGACTTCGATGCCCGTGACCTCACCGAGGCGCAGAAGAGCCTGCGGATCCTATCCGGGCTCTACGGGCTGCTGCGTCCCCTCGACCTAATCCAGCCGCACCGCCTGGAGATGGGCACCCGCTCGCCACAGACCGCGGCCGCAACCTCCGCGACTGGCGGGCGGGCGCATCACCGATTCCTGCGCGCGAGGACCTGGCCGCCTCCCCGGGAGAAGGTGCTGGTCAACCTGGCGTCGCAGGAGTACTTTTGCCGCCGTCGACGCCGACCGCCTCGATGCGCGGATCGTCACCCCGCGTTTCGAGGACCGCGACCGGAACGGCACCGCCCGCGTGGTCAGTTTCCACGCCAAACGCGCCCGAGGCGCCATGGCCGGCTGGCTGGTCCGCAACCGGATCTGGCTCCGCTGCCGGGAAACTCTGACTTTCACTCGAGAACGGCTACGCCTACGACGACCAGCGCTCGACGCGATGCCCCGTCTTCGTCCGCTGACCGACTCACGAAGGGAGCTAACCAGGAGGGATGCTCACCGCGGCGCATCGCGGGCTGGTGAACGTGTGGATCGGCGTCTGTGGTGTCTCAGGGAGCACCCACAACGCCGGGAAGTGCGGGTATCGTCAGCCGGTGACAGCCGATGTGAAAGTCCAGAAACGCTGGTCCAGACCAAGAACCCGCAGGATCTTTGACCGGTGTGCTGGCCCAACCTCGCCTTCCAATCCGCGCTGGTGCTCGGGGCACACGGGGCCTCCCTTGCCCCGGCTGCCCCACTTCATGCCAGAAACTATTGCCTCGCGCCTCCTCAACAACTGCGTCAGCATGATGGCCAGTGATTCGCCAGCGCGGCGGCGAGCCGTCGCCGCACGAGCCCAGTGCGGAGTACGTCAATGGCGGAATCTGAGGGGTGGCTTACAGGCGACGCCGAAACCACGCCCCGACAACTGGCGCGTCAGTTTGACATGGCGCGACGAGGTGGATCACCGCCCCACACCGCGGTCAAGGTCCACACGCGTCCCGACTGAAGCCGGTCCCAGCCTGCCATCCAAGGCCGCCACACGGGCCTCGAGAAGATTGATCCCTGAGCTGAATCCGCGCATGCGGGGGACGTCGGAAGACGAGGCCACCTGGTTTTGAACCTCGATGTGGAGCCGTCCGTCGCGGGTCGATCAAATGCGATGCTGCGGGTGGCTACCCGCGCCGTGCTTTGGCGACGTTGGTGGTTTAGCCTCCTCGCGAGCACTCGCGCCTGACCGTGCGGCGTGCAGGAGCCGGGCGTACTTCGTCCCAAGCAAGGTCACTGGAAACCCGACACGATCCCACATCCTCATCAAGACGAATGGGCTGCGCGCACGAGATATACCGGTCGAGGTCGAGCCTCGGGTGTGTGTGAATCCTTTCGCTGTCCTCGGTTCACCCACGCTGATGATCGACACCAGATGTCGCATCTCCAGGCGCCACGAGCAACAGTTGCTATCTCCCGAAAGCAGCGCCGGGCCTCTTCTGGGAGAGTGTTGTTTCGGCGGTGAGTGCTGCCAGCATCGAGATTCTGGTGAGTTCAGTGCCACGGCGTCGTGCAGCTCCCGTGCAATCCCGACGCTGCGCGGGCGGTGAAACGTTGTTCCATGAGTTGAGCACGTATGGCTGCGGCTTCCTCTCGCCCTTTCGCTCTGCGCATCAGTTGCCTGCTCTCGCGCTCTGAGCGCCCTTGCAGGGTGAGTGGAGAACCGCCACATGATTCCCGCCGAGTGCGATACCCGGAAACGATTTCCGACGACGTGGAGTTCCCAGAAGGCGCTTCGCATCGAGCGTGAAAGGTTACCGCATCACCAGATACGGGAGGATCATGCTGAGCAACCTGAGCTAGTCGAGCGTTAGCTGCTGCGTACCACTCAGGAAGAGTGCGAGCGAGATCTCAAGTTGTTGGAGTCGCATCAGGGCTGCCCGCCCACCAGAGAGGGCGCGAATGGGCACCGCCCAGGAGGATCTGGAAGGCCAGAGCCAAAACCGGTTCCTCCGCAGCCCACGAGGATGCAAATAGGCAGTGATGAATGCCGAGGAGGGGAGCTCCGTCATCACACTCCCATCAAGAGAGACAGCGTCATCCAGCATTCCGGCCGCCGTGATGACTGACAGAGCCCACGACATCTTACGTGTGGAGCTGGTGAACCGGATCGTGGAGTAGGGAACGCGGTAATCGCAGCCCAGGTGATGCACCGCTCAACGCCATGTCAAGTCTCCGCGTCTCCTCACGCGACCAAACCCCTGCGCGAAATGCCGATACGATCAGTTGCACACGATCTCACTGTCGAACTTCCCCGCGAGATTGGACAGATAATATTTGATCGTGGACCTGAGAGAAACAAAGTGGCTTGCCATTTCGCTGTTGCTGCTGCTCGCGCAAAGTTCCTGCAGTATCTGTTTTTCGCGCTCGGTGACCGCGGAGACGCCCATGTGCTGGTTGAGCGGCTTGCTAGCGTCGATCAGGTAGCGGATCACTGCGTACCACGACAAGCCTCCTCCTCGTTACGTCACGCACACTCTGGACACCTCTTCTGCGGCCCGGAGTCCTTGACGATGTAGCTGCTGGCCCCTGGCCAGCAGACAAGACATACTGATCGTCGACGCGCGGCTTACCACAACCATCCGTGTGGTGAACCCCTTTCCCGGAGGCGACGCGTGACCTCGACTCCATCAAGATCAGGCATCCGAAGGTCGAGGAGCGCGCACGTCGGGATTGCTGTTCTCAACCATCGAGATTGCCTGGTACCGCCAGCCGCCTCGCCGATGACTTCAATATCCTCGGTGTTACTGAGGTACACCCGTAGTGCACTTCGGACGAAAGCCTCGTCATCGACGATACCCACCGCGATATGAGGTTGAAGCGATGCCACTGTTGGGCCTCCCATGTGGTTACTCTGACCCATACCACAAGCAACCCAGTAGCTGCTGGTTGCAACGCTGATTGGAGAGACGCTGGGAAACCTCAGCAGGTTTGACAGACGGAATCAGTTGAGCGAGCCCCACGCTTCGGGGCGAGGGATGCTGCGAACACCCGACAGGTGAGCGCCGGGATGCCTGCCCCGTGACCAGGACAGCGCAGAACGCCGCGGCGCCTGGTATTCAGCGCGATGTCCAGGGCGAAACCTGCAACCAGAGGCAGCCAAAGGTGTCGTCACGGATCCGAGAACGACACTGCGCTATCGACCCGGCCCTGGAGCAATGATGGAACCTCGCTACCAGGTAGCCGCCGACCCGCTGGCGTTGAGGACGGGAGCGGAAAGAATTGTTATTTATGAGGTTGATCACTACCCAAGCATTGCTTGCAACTATTCCGATCGGCAGGATCATCGCCGTGAGCCACTACCAGGCAGAGTCCGATGAGCACCCCACCACGGACGCGGGGCACCACGACGGCCGCGACCATCGCCCGAGCATCGACCCAACCGCCAGAAAGCGGAGGTGGATAGTCCCACCACGGCGGCGGAAACCCCGCGAGCGGCAGATGGAAGATCGTGGGCAATCATGACCGCCGATGCAGCGAAGTTCACGACGGTGACCGTAAATACTAGCGTACAAAGAGTGCGGGTTCGATCACAAAGCTTATGCCCGACCAGGAAACCTTGATGTTCAGCTGGAGCTGCCGCAACGGTGGTACTGCGTCGTGGGAGCCGTCGTAGCGAGAGGCCAAGAGCGCCGCGAGCGCCGCGACCAGGAAAGGTACCCAGCTTCCCAACGTGTAGAGAACGCCACCCACCGCGGAATTGCCAGGCCAAGCGCAGCTGACCGTCCCTCCGAGAGACTCTGCCGCAGCGGCAAATCGGTCTGCGTGCAGCGCGACTTGAGCGTCGCGGAGAACGCGCTGCAGGATTGGAAGACCGCGGCACTGTAGAAGACGAAGCCCAGGAGCCAGACCAGACTGACAGATGAACGCAAGGACTCTCGAATCCCGCGATCAGGCAGTACGCAACTGCCGCCGTCAAGCAGGCATGTGCCGATAAGCCGATCACGCTTGAGTCGGTCCGCCATCATCCCGCCGGGCAGGAGGGCTACGCCGCTTGTTCCAGCCGCGCTTGCCGCCACTACCAGGCTCGCGGCAACTGGAGGAAGTGGTCGCTGGCGATCAAGCAGTAGCAGGGCGACGGACGTGAGCACCCGTGCCGCCAACCGTGAGGTGTCCGCGGCGAACCAAAGTCGAAGAGTGGTCGTGCGCGCGGGACCGTGTCTTTCGACAGCTGAGCGCCTCGGCGCGAATAACTGGCGGCGGAGGCTGCTCGCGAGAATTGTGCGTATCCCGTCGTAGGCGCGTGCCGGCGCGGCTGTCATCGCGATCCTCCTCAAAAATCCAGCCCAGCAGGTCCCTCGCGGCGTTTTTCCAGCGCCCGCAGCGCGACAAGTACGCCTGCTGTCCCGGTGGCCACATCCTCCGCTGAGGCGCCAGCCATCCCCACAGATCATTGCGGCGGGTGAGTCGGTGGCAGAGACCAGGCCGACCGCGTTGCGTTCAAGACTCCTCCGAAGCCGCATCCGAGCTTGCTCGGCGGCTGAGTTCTCGTCCAGCAACCGAGTCAGGCCGGCATATCCGAGCAGCAGGCCCGCGTAGCCGTTGAACAACCTCATGAACATGGGACTCCCGTGCGTCGCAAGCCCTCAGAAGCCCTGGAAGACACGACCTGAGGCCTTCGGGCCAGAGGTCTTCTCGAACTCGCGGGAGAAGCACCCCGAAGCCAGCGCTGCCGGTTGCGAGGTATGGCAAGCCCCTCGTCCCTTGATCGGCGAGGAAACTGCCGTCCTGCTCGGTGTAGGACGCCAGCTCGCGCGCCAGGGCTGTGGCGCAGGCCGTCTCCAGCAGGTCGACTTCTCTCAGGAAACCGGGCTGACGAAGGGCGGTGTTGAACACCCAGGCGAGACCGAGATTGCCGCAGCAGCAGGCCCGTGCCTGCATGCGAGGATCGTTGCCTCGATTCATCTTCGATATGACGATGAATTCCGAATCTGCGATGTATCACTGGCGGGCGAGCGACTCCACCGCTTCAGCGACGCGGGTGGATAGCCTCCGTCCTCTCTCTTCACCACACGTAGCCGTGTGAGTCCCAGCAGTATGCCCTGAAGCCCTGAGAACACGGGAGTGACTCCGATGCCAGGAGAGTCTCGAGTTTGCGTGGACTACCCCGGCAGTCTCGTGAGGAAAGTCCTTCTCCGCCAGCAGGTCGCCAACCAGACCGTTCATGAGGCCGAGATGGCGGGTATTGGGGGTCGGGAAGCTGGGCAGTGAGGCACCAAGAACCCGTGCGATGGTGGCATCGCCGCTGGCTATGCCGGTCCAATCTTCCTCGAGGCCTCGATAGTGAACAGGATAGATCCTGCCCTTCTGATGGTGAAGAGCACTTGCCGCGATGAGGCCGTTCCTCAGTTCCCTCGTCCAGGAACGATCCGGGACGCGGTTCAGGGCGCGCACAGGAGCAATGGGCGTGATCACTGAGCCCTCAATTCCGGCCACCTCGCGCGATATATCCTCGATCTCGTCCAACAGGGCATCGGTGGCGGAGGAACCTGGGCGCAGCCACGGATGATCGTGATCGTGTCGTGCCAGGTCAAGCACTGTGTGCAGGTGATTGGGCTCAACCGCGCTCTCCGAGCGGGAGATCCAGAGCATCGACGCCGCGATCCGGCTCAACCCGTACAAGTCGTGCCGCCGGGGCGAGTGAAGTCCTTGGAGCCTGTAACCTGGTGCAGCCAGGATCTGGGTTCTGTGCTGGGCGGTGGAGGGGACACTGTTTTCAAAGTCAATCAGGACACGTCGAGAGTCGTGGGATTGATTCAAGCACGTTTCCTGGGTGGACATCCATATGTGCCCAACCTGATCCGTGCAGCCTGCTCAGAGAGTTCTGAGCGCAACGAGCACCGAGTGACACGATGCAGCCCACTGGTCACCGGTTCGAGGGTCGGTCCTCTGGCGGGGCTCGTTGTAGTGAATCCAGTTCTGGAGCTGGATCCCAGGAGGTACTCCTCAACCAAGCACAGGTGCTCCCAGAGCCGACCGCTGTACAGGACATTCGGAACCCCGGGCAGGTTCTCGAGCCCTTCGAGGACTTCCCGCTCGCGGTCCAGCCGATCCACTGCATCCAAGCCCAGTTCAGATCAAGACCGGCGTGGGGACGCGCCCTTGATGATCACGGGTGTATCGCCGTATCGGCCGAGATACACGCCCCCGGCGTTCGAGTGAGTGAGCGCACTGTCGATCGTGAAGGGCAACGCAACCTTGGCTCACTGCCGAGACTTCCTGGAGCCATGATTCCAAGAAATTCGGGACCGGAGCCCAACCAGGAACTGAGAAGGACAGCGCCCTATCATCTGGTACGACATTGCCCTTGGGGTCACGCAGGTGGGTATCGGGCACTCCAGCTTCTACCGAGTGAGGGCGGAAGAGCCCGTAGCGGAGATAGATGGGCGCCTGTGCCCACCTCCGGTCGGAGAGAATGTAGGGGCCGTCCAGACCGGCGAGGCGACTCTCCAGCTTGCGCAAAAGATGCGGAAGCTGATCCTCGACGGGAAGAGCGCCATGAACTTCCCCGAGTGACGGCGATCGCACCTTGCTGTTTCGCCAAAAGGAACTTGTCCTCGTCCGGGAGGTGTTTAAAAGCTACGCTGGAGGTCAACTGCGATGGCCGCTGTGGTGTCGAGGACTTGCTGAGCTTTGCTGGCGCAAGCGCTGACGTGGACCTTCCACCCTTGAGCAGGAAGTTCGGAATCCGAGGGTGCGTAGAACACCCAGTCGGCCGTCCGTTTTACGTGCCAGCCGACCGGTACAGTGACGGTGAATGGGCTACTGGTTTCAGATGCCCTCACGGTAGAAGGCATCCAGTTTGGACATGTGGGCGACTGCAAGCTCAGCATATAGTATCTCCTAGGTGATGGTGGAATGTAGGAAAGCGGAAAATTGTTCAACAGGTCGATGCCTCGTGGCTTGATCCGTCGGGCCGCGATGGCTACCGCGACCTTCCAAGAGCGCGGCTTGACCGCCACGACCGGTGAGGGTGTTGACGAAGGCCCTTGCACGATGGAAGGGGATCCTGTCGTCATTGCGTTGCGAACAGACCAGAAGCTCCGGCAGCGAGCTGCAGTCATTTGGAAGCTGGTGGATCGGTGAGTAGGCGTGCATGTCTCTGGAATCCTTCGACCACGATCCGTACTCCCCGGAGCCAGCCACGGCCGGCCGAGGTGGATTCCATGACGGATAGATCCAGCAAGGCGTTGTTCAGGACCGCCGCCCGCAGGAGGTCGGGATGGCGTATGCAGGTCAGAGCTGTCAGGAGGCCTCCGTTGGAACTGCCCAGGCAGGCCAGATGGGCCGGGTCAGATGCCTGAATCGGTTAGGTCCCGCAGGATCGAAGCCAAGTCGTCAGCGGCTTGAGCTTCGTCTCTCTTCGCCCCGCGAGGGCCCAGGCAATCCCTTCTCTCACACTCGCACGTGAGCGAGGACCAGGTTGGAACCCTGTGAGCCACCCATCCTGCGTACATTTCAGGCGATACTCGACCTGACGCTCACCCGAAGCCGCCGTAGACGCACACCAGCGTGGGGGCAGGGGCACTGGAGGTCCGGCTCATGGTAAGTCGCCTCCGAGGCGGTGGTACTCAAGTCGCGGAGCGACATCGCGAATGGGTTCAGCAGCTCGGCAGGTCACGGTGTACGGCAGCGTGCTGGCTGGACAACGAGGTGACGACCTGGTCCCGGTCTGCTCGGATGATGGTGCAGGCCCCACCCAATGTCCGAGATCATCGATCGTCCAACCCGGTCTAGCGACGTGCATGCATGAGCCATTCCTGACCGTCGCGACGACGACAACTGCGATCCTGTCTTCAAAGGAGCTGCGCTGACCACGACCGCGCGCTCAAGCACGACCTCTGGGCGCGAGGGCTCCTCCGCAGGAAAGAAAACGAGACTCTGAACCTTGAAAGCGGTGTGACTTCCGGCAGCAGGGTTCGCGTAGACACCGTTGTGCCCAGCCCAAACCTGCGACCCGTGGGGCAGGTCCAGGGTTCGGGTTTCTCGGCTGCTGCACAGGTGCCAGCGACGCCCGGAGGTAGTTTGGTCTGTGATGAGGTAGGCGTCGTTCCCGAGATGCTCGGCCATGACCGTCACAGCATCCTGCGGACTCCGCATCACCGTGGCCTCGAGAGCGACTCTCCCCGACGCCAGGCGGACGACACGGGGGTGCCCGCCACGAGTCAGCTCTGACTCATCTGCGGCCACAAAGGCCAGAACCGTGTCCTCGTCCTGCCACTGGAGTCCCCCCTTGCTGGCGGCGGCTTGAAAGTAACCTTTTTCCAGGCTGGCGCCGTTGACAATCACTTCATGGGTCATGGCATGGTCTGCCCCGAGGCGGGAAGCGCGAACAAGGAGGGTTTCTCCGGAGGGAGAGGAGAACGCCGAGGACACGCGTATCGCTGTCAGAGTCGCCGGAAAGTCGCCGCCAGAAGATCGCCGAGGAACTCCCACTGGTTGCCCACCTGACGGCTGATAGGGGCTCGTCCAGTTTTCATTGAAACCACTCTGTGATCACTGACCTCGGGCGAAGTGGGTAACCCTGGAGTTGCCTCGTTTCAGGGCATCGCGCAGCAATCGTTCCACTGGGGAGATCGGAGGTGAGCCCGGTGAGTCTGCTGGAAGTGATAGCGACGTTGCTCGCTCATCACTTTTCTCATTCGTTTACTAGGCAGGTTGAGAGTGGTCGGTTAAGCAGCAAGCCCGCCCATGAGCATGATCATGACGTACCGATCCACCCAGGAGAACTACGGCTGTGGCTCCGGTCAAGTCAGAGGCTGCTCAAGTCGATGGATGTTTGCCAAACGGCTGGCGCATGCCGTCAGTATCAGGAACACGATGCCCGATTGCATGAGAGCGACAGGACCGCGGTGACGACGTGCATGACAGCTTCGCAGATGAACACTGCAACGCTTGCGAACGGGGAGGCGCCGGCTACGCGAAGAGACGTCAGATCATGCGCCCGGCGACGGGAGGCCATGAACACTACAGCGGTACTACCGACAGCGCCGATCATGGCAATAGTGAGCATGAGAATACCGTCAAACGTGTTGATAGGAGTCCCTGTGCGCTCGTTGCTGCTGCCACCACCATGTTGAAGTTGACGAAGAGGCCGATACCAAACCATGAGGGAAGTAACTGTCGCGCTTGATTGGTTCACCCGGGTGATGGCGATGTGCCGAGCAATAGCCCATGACGTCCATTGAGTGAGGCCAGGAAGCCATGTCCAAGCTCGCATGAGTGGGGTTAGGAAATATGGGGCGCCGAGGGCGACTGTGAGGACCAGAGCCTGAGTAGCGGGCAACAGGGTGACAAATACCGCGGCAAGTCCCTGTGATCTGGGGACGGCAAACATTGGCGAGAGGAGCGGAGCTTGGACGAGGGCCACGAAGAGAAGAAGTTTCGTGAGGCGTCGCCTGGAACCGGGGCCTCTGTATCCGGTGCTTGGCCCGCTAAGGGGGAAGCATGAGATGCGCGAACACCGGGCCGAATCCCAGCCAGGATTCCCCACGCGGCGACGATTGCAACTGAAATCAGGATTCCCAAGTACCTGGCGGACTCCGGTGGTGTTTGAGAAGCGTCGATCGTGCCTCGTCCCAGCAAAGAGGCCACAGCGGATGGAACGGGACCGAAGCCACGGCTCCAACCAATGCACCACAAGCGGAGACGAGGATCACCTGGGTACCGAAGATCCGCACAACTTGCTGGGGGCTGGCCCTCGCCAGGCGCCACAAGCTGTGTGTGTGACGAGTCTGTGACACAAGCGTGTTCAGCACCCAGCCAAGCACCAGAACGGAAGGGATCCCAGACAGCACCATCAGGTTTGCGGACGCCCCTTGCAGGGCGTCGCGTGCCGTGGGAGTGAGGAAGGCGCTGTCAGGCCAGCAGCCCCAGAAGAATTGCATAGCTGCATCGAAGCAGTGAACATGGCGGTCACTGCTGTGACCAGGAAAGCCCCGCCCAGACGTTTCGGTGTTCCACGGTATCGCGAATTGCGAGATCAAGCATATTGGCCGCCTAACAGACTTCCGGCGAACAGCTCATCCGCCGTCGGGTTGACGAATACTCTCTGCACTTGTCCGTCGCGGAGCGTGATGGCCGCTATCAGCGCGGGCAGTTGCTTGAAGATCGTGGGTCACCAAGAGGACGGCGCTGCCGGCTTGTGCCAGGGATTCCAGTGCGTCGAGAATAATCGATCCGTTGTGAGAATCCAGAGCGCCCGTCGGTTCGTCGGCGAAGACGAGTGACGGTTGAGAGTATATGACACGCGCGACTGCTACGCGTTGTTGCTGCCCGCCAGAGAGGTCGCCAGTCCGCTTTTGTGATCTCAGCGCCAAGGCCCATCTGTTCCAGAAGGAGTGATGCGTACTTCTTGTCACTCGTCGACCGGCGAATCTACGGGGCAGGGTGACATTGTCGATTGTCGGCAGCGATGGGATCAGGTTGTACTGCTGAAAAACAAATCCCACGCCAGCTCGATGGATGGCGGAGATTTGCCGCTGACTTGCCTTTGTGGTGCACCTCCCAAGCAACCCGTCGTCCCATGGTAGGGTCGGGTGAATCCCGCCAAGGTGTACAGGAGAGTTGACTTGCTGCCACCGGACGGTCCTACCGATCGACACCATTTCACCAGGAGCGACCGCGAGATTTATATCCTGCAGACCCATGTTGGATTCTCGGCTTGGGGTTGTGTGAAACGTGTAGAGTTGCGACATCTGCAAACAAAACCGGAGGTGGGGGACATACTGCCTCCCATGGACTTTCGGTAGAATAGACGTGACGCCCGGCGTGAACTCGGATATGGATACCCACTGATGCGGGGCGTCACGTCCAATTCTCATCATAAGCTGTTGTGCCGGGTCAGCAGACGATGGAGAAGATGCTCCAGGCGACTTTCGGCTTCGTTGGTGTGAAGGTGTTGAGGTCCCTGGTAGGTGAGGACGTCGGTCATGGTTTTACCCCTTTTTGTGTTTGTTGTTGCTGTTGTTGGGTTGTTTCAGCAGACGATGGAGAAGATGCTCCAGGCGACTTCGGCTTCAGTTGGTGTGCTGGGTGTTGAGGTCCCTGGTAGGTGAGGACGTCGGTCATGGTTTTACTCCTTTTGTGTTTGTTGTTGGTTGTGCAGAGACGATGGAGAAGATGTCCGTACCTGCTTATTTCAGTGTGCGTTGGTTGAGGTCCTGGCAAGAGGACGTCGGTCATGGTTTTACTCCTTTGTGTTTGTTGTTGGTTGGGTTGTGTCAGCAGACGATGGAGAAGATGCTCCAGGCAACTTCGGCTTCGTTGGTGTGCTGGGTGTTGGAGATCCCGTAGAGGACGTCGGTCATGGTTTTACCTTTTTGTGTTTGTTGTTGGTTGTTGCTTGCTTGTTTTCAGCAGAAGACGGACCAGAGGCTCCAGGCAACTTCGGCTTGTGTGCTGGGTGTTGGAGGTCCTGGTAGCAGGACGTCGGTCATGGTTTTACCCTTTTGTGTTTGTCAGGTTGGAAGCAGACGATGAGAAGATGCTCCAGGCAACTTGGCTTCGTTGGTGTGCTGGGTGTTGAGGTCCTGTGGTGAGGATCGTCGGTCATGGTTTTACCCTTTTTGTGTTTGTTGTTGGTTGGGCTGTGTCAGCAGACGATGGAGAAGATGCCCAGAACTTTCGGCCTCATTGGTGTGCTGTGCTGAGGCCTGGTAAGCGAGGACGTCGGTCATGGTTTTACCTTTGTGTTTTTGTTAGTTGCGTCAGTCAGCAGACGATGGAGAAGATGTCAGGCAACTTTCAGTCCATTGGTGTGTGGGTGTTGAGATCCTGTAAGCGAGGATGTCGGTCATGGTTTTACTCCTTTTTGTGTTTGTTGTTGGTTGGGTTGTGTCAGCAGACGATGGAGAAGATGCTCCAGGCAACTTCGGCCTCATTGGTCCGTCCAGAATCGAGTTCCTGGAAGTCCAGCAGGTTGATCATTTTGTCATCCTGTTGATGTTTCTCGTCGGCTTGTCTTGACAGGAATAAATCTACTGGATCTCGGGAGGCGCAATACCGTCGTGCGGACGAAAATGCTGTCCGATTGGCTAGTCTCCAGGTCGTCGATCCGCCAGGGGCCGGCCCGGCGCTGGCGACGACGAACGATCCCGTCACCAGCGCACGTGAGGAGGCGGTTCAGGGCAGGTGGGCGTGACTCATCGGCAACGACGAAGGCATGCCCCGGTCACGCCACGATTGGCGTTGCGTAGGCTGGCTCTTGGCAGAGCGGTGGGCACTGGCAGCGATTGTCATTGACCATCTGGGTGTCTCTCGTGTCATCGCGGGCTTGGGCATGTCCCGGCACACCGCCAATGATGCGGTCCTGACAGAAGGACACCGACTTTCATCAACGATGAGACACGCCTCAACGGGGTGAGGTGGTCGGGGTAGACGAGCATGTCTGACGACACACGAAGCGTGGTGACAAGCACGTCACGGTGATCATGGATCTCACCCCGGTGCGTGACGAGACCGGCCCCGCACGGTTGTTAGACATGGTTGAGGGGCGCCCAAGGCCGTGTTCGCGAGTGCATACCTCCCGCCCCCAGACGTGGCGGGATCGTGTCGAGGTGGTCGCCATGGACGGGTTCACCAGGTTCAAGACCGCTGCACACCCACGCCGGTGCCGAGTCTTCACCGACAAACAGCAAGCTCTCCTTCGCCAGGCAGGTTCGCAAAACGGCTGTAGCACGCTGAAGTCGAAGACCTGGGGTACCTACCAGCGGGACGTCACGCTCACCGGGAACCCGACCGGGGCTCGGCAAGTTTGTAATACAACAACTCATCGACTCTCACACGTGGCGCACCAGGCCCGCTTGTCGCGCTACGCAACGGCCGTACCTGAAGCAGCGCACAGTCGATATCCCCGCCTTCTGATCGACCAGACATGTCCAACGGACCCACCGAGGCCGTTAACGGGCGGCTCGAGCATCTGCGCGGCTCGGTTCCAGGGTTCCGGAGCCTCACGAGCCACACCGCCCGAGCACTGCTCGAAACCGGCGGATCGGGAACCAACTTCCACCCTCAGATGCGAAGAGCTGATTATCGCTCGCGGAGTTCGGCCGCCACGTTGACGATGCCCCTGAAAAGCGCTCCGACCCACAACCCTTGGAAAGGACAGGACAACAACCATTCAACATCCCGGAGGCGGCGGGTGAGGAGCCGTAGCGGGACGGCCCGAGCGAGGGGACAGCCATGCCCTTGAGGAAAACCCATTTCTGTCATTACCCAACTGATCGGGGGTATCACGGCCTGCGCAGTGAAGGACAGGACGGTTGAGTCAGCACGCGAACGCCAGCGAACGTGCTGTTTGAACTGGTTCCGGAAGCGTCTCGTCCCCGCGACCCCACCTCCGTTTCCTACGCCGCCCGGGAATCGGGTCTAGCGTAACGGGCCAGACAATGAGGAGTCCCCGATGGAGTTGACTGGTTGTTGCTTTTGCCCTCGACGCACCCCCTGCCTGGAGGATGGAGACGAACGACGGGGTGGTCATCGCCACTAGGATGAATCGTTCGCGGTCTACCCCGAACGTCGCTGCGGGAGTCACAGCCGAGGCACCTGGAACCCACCTCCTGGCAGCCGCGTCGCAGGCCAATCTCGCGGTGCTGTCGGCCCAGATCCCTGGTTCTTTCTTCTTCCACGTGAGGCGCTCCCGACGCCAATGCCGCGCCGGGGCTGGCGGAACGCCGTCGACTGTGGGCGTTCTCGACGCTGAAGATCCCGGAGGCGCACGGAACGCTCTGTGCCTGGTGATGATCCAGACCTCCTCGTGGTGGGCGACGTGATCGCAGAGGTGACCGCGACCGTGCCGCTGATGGTTTGGCATCGCGGCAGCGTGTACGAACCATCCTGACAGCCTTCGTCCCCTGCCACCCAGGGCTCGCCGGGTCCCCCACACCGACTCGGACGTCTTCACGGTCGATCTTGACGATCAGCCAGCAACCGCGACGGCGCGTTCCCCGAGAAATTGGACGTCCAGCCGGATCCTGTTCCGGCGCTGGCCGGGGAGATCGCTGACCTGTCGGAGGACGCCTTCAGTTCTCGACGACCCGACCGCGCTCGGGCATTCCAGAAGAACTTCGAAGTTCTCGGCGGCTGGCCAGGAGTTTCGCAGCGCGGGACTGATCGACGACCCCGGTGCGCTCACGGAAACAGGCGAGGGGGTGGCCGCCCATCTGCGTGACGGTCGGCACATGGCGGTCTCCGGCAAACAGTTCACCTCCGCAGTTGTTGACCCTCTGAATCGGCGACATGACGGTTCCGGGCCATATCCCATCTCACTGATGCAGCCACCGGGAGCATCACTCACCGGATCGTCTACTGCCTGGCGGACGACATTCCTCGTCCTGCGTTCATGTGGCTCGAACCCAGCCCAGCTGGACATGACTCTCGAGATCACCCGCAGCCAGGCTGAGTTCATCGCGAAAACTACAGACCGACGCGCCACCCGGACCGTGCCTCGACGGGGATGCCGCCGAGTTCACGCGGCAGCGCTGGGTGGTGTCGCTCATCGGGCCGGATGACGACAAGGATGCGCCTGAGGTCGCCTGGACGATGGCCCGGCCCCGGGGAGTCGCCCTGCTCACGGAGGGCACGGACGCGACAGGTGGTCGTGAGCAGAAACCCGGCAGAACCGTTCTGGCAGGTGCTCACGAGGCCCCTGCTGAACCTCGTGGAAGGAGAGGAACCGTGACCCATTACAAAGTGAATGCCGAAACCTGCTATTCGATTTTCACCAAGGCAGAATCGAGCGTCTCCCCGGCACAGTCGGCCCATTCGAGCATCCGCAGCAGCGTCGATCAACTGGGCGCCCTGTGCGCCAAGGGCGAAGCCGCCCAAATCACGTCGGCGTTGCAGGGAGCCTACAATCGGGTTCTGACGCAGAACATGACCACGGCGGAACAGAGGATCACACACAGCGGTCGCGGAGGACGTGGCGCGGTGGCGGCCATCCAGGAGGGCGATGAGATCACGGCCAATCGGAGCCAGGCCAGCGCGAAAAATGTAGGTGAAGTGCGCATCACGGATGGTTTTGAACGATGACCGTGACATATGACGCCCTGTTGAGTGGCTGGATGCCGCTTGATCGATTCGGAGGCCGAAAGGTCCCATCAAGCAGGGTGAGTCCTTCATGACGATGTGGCCGGGCCAAGGGCGCTTGGGGATGGCCTCCGTCCGAAAACTACGAGGCACCTGAGCAACAACAACTGCTCCATGTTTCTGATCCCGCGCTGCGGAACGCGGAATCCACCACAGCGGCAACCGCATTGGTGGCGTCGGCAATGGGAGGGTTTGCAAGCGCCCTTCAAGAACTGGAGCCACGGAGAAAACAGCTCATCTCCGATCGCCGAGGCTTCAATGCGCAGGAGTGTCCATCGGACGATGGTGATGCGCTGCCCATCAGGAGTGAAGAGCAAGAAATTCAGCAGCGCATCAATGCACTCGCCGAGGAGTACCGCCAGAAGATAAAAGATTGCACCACGCATCTGGCAGGAATCACCAGCGAGGGTGGCTACTCGGACCCCAATGCACCAGACTTAGGCGGCTACATCCAAGGCCAAGGGGCCGGTCTCGCAACATCACTTGCACAGTCCCGGGAAAGGGTAGGTCAAGAGTGTCTCGGAGCCCTGAGACTATGGACAAATATCGGGGACACCAAGGTGATGCAGTGGCTCGCGAAAACGCAGATGGCTGCCATCATGGCTGGGCAAGATCAAAGGCTCCATTCGCTTATCACTACCCCCAAGACGACGACAAGTTTCCGCTGGAATTTCAAAGGATCACCTCCAGGAATTCCCGAGAGATTCTCGCCACAAACTTCAAGGAGATGTTCCTGGCCATCCACTGCCAAAGCGTCGGCCCCTTTGAAACCGACCGTCACCATGGACACGAGCCACGGAATATTTGGGGCAGGCGTGAAAAAGCCGAGCGAACCATAACCAACGTGACAAAAACCGGAAGAGCACTTGGTCGCGGCTTCTTCGTGCTAGGCACCTGCGATGACCTTCAGCGCGAATACTCAGAAGGCCGATGCGGCCCTGAAAGAGCAAGAACCGGGCCTCCGCCGGGGAACGCTTCGCCAGAGCAGGAGAAAAGCCACCGTCCGTACAGGATCGCTGGGGCAGGCGCAGCAGCACTTGCTGAGCCGCCATCGGCTCGGTCCTGCCCTGTGGTGGAACAGCCGTCGGCTTCGCTGTAGGACTGGGAGTCGGCGCCTCATGATGGCTCCCACCGGCGACGGAAGAAACGTCGGAGACCGATTTGCAGATCTCGGGGATGGGCTGAACGGACTTAAGGGAACTGGGGGAGAACATCTTCAACAGCATCAAAGGACTCTTCGATGACCCTTTGGCAATGCTCCACCCTGGAGCAATTTTTGTGGCACTTTCTCTTGCCGCCGGCGTCTGGAGTATATTTCTTGGCCTGCTGATTGCGATATGACCTATCCTCACTTCGTGAGAGAGACCACAGCGGTTGGACATCCGTACTTTACCCTCCCGTTCGGAGGTCTATTCATGCTAGGGGGCGGCGTATCAATCATTGGGCAACAACTACCCGCCTGGACGAACATGGTGTCACGAATACCAATCTGGGTGAACCAAGTTGTTGCGATACCGTTATTCTTTTCCTTGGTAATAGGCTTGTCGGGACTCTTTGTTCGTTTTCCAAAATCCTTGACCTGAGGTGGCATCGCAGTGGGCCCTGAAAGCCGGAATACCACGTAACGACCCCACGTCATGGGCAAATTCAAAAGCACTCGCACATCGAAACCCAGAAGGCACTCATCCAGCTACACAAAGAGCATACAGCCAGAACGAAACAGAGAACCATAATACCGCTCCGAAAAAACCAAGAGCGCCATCACCCTTCCCACCCACGACAGCGGTGCCGTCGGAGCCGATTGCGACCATGGACACGACAAAGAAGGTATTCGGCGCCGTCATGGCATTCATCCAACCAGGGGTGAAGAGTCTCAGAGACCGGGCAGGCGAGGCCGGACCCCACGGGGCTTCCATGAGCGGGAGCCGCGGCTGTTTCGCGGGTTTTCGCATCGCGCCCATTGACTGGAGCTACCGTGTGGGAAATGGAGTTGATCGGTTCCCGTTTCGCCTTCGACGTCCCTGCCGGCTGGGCGCCGGAGGCGCGTGAGGCTGACGATGAGGTGAGGGCGGCGTCGAACGAGGTGCTCGCGGGCTTCCCCCCGAACGTCGTGCTGCGGGAGTGGCAGGTGAAGCACGCCTACCGAAGCATCCTCGCGTTGGCGTCGCAATGCAGTTTCCGGGAACCGCGAAACAGCACGCCATCCTGCACGTGGAGGCGATCCCTGATGAGAACGCCCTCGATCATCGGGGAGCGTCGCCGGCTGTGGGCCTTCTCCACGCGGGAGATCCCCGGTGCGAGTGGAGACCTGCTGAGTTCGCTGACGATCCGTGACCTGCTGGTAACGGAGGAAGCGCTGGCGGAACTGACCGTGACCGTACCGCTGACGACCTGGTGCCGCGGCGACGTGCACGAAGCGATCCTGAACAGTCTCCGACCCCACCGACGCAACCGACTCGACGCCCTGCTGCGCGGAGGCAACAGGGCTCCCGGCACGGTGATGGACACCGACGAACAGACGATCATCGACGAATGGGCCACCCAGCGTGACCACGCCACACGGGAGAGCCTTCGCCTGCCAGAGACCACGACATCCGCACCCGGACAGGAGATACCCTTCCTTCGAATCCGTTCGCACCCGGCCTCCGAGGAGGTCGTGAACTCGGAGAAAGCATTCAAGGCTTTCTCCTGATTTGGCGCTGCTCGGATGTTTCAAGAAAAGTGCCCGATGGTCCTCGGCGGGCCGGGAACTGGTGAGGCTGGCTGATCGACCGAAAGGCATCGCCACCGCGCAGGGAGAACGATTGATCCGGCACCTGAGGGATGGGCGGCACATGGCGTTGCTAGTGGATTCGGCCCACGCCTGTTGCTGACCTTCTGATCCACGGTCGGAGGCCTTGGCCGTCATGTCTTTCGTCGCCTCGGCACCCGCGCCCTCGCCTCTGCCCCTGAAAAAGAATCCCCCAGCCCTGCTCAGCCTGATCAGTTTCTACGTGGACATGAACTTAGCCACACCATGACGCGACATGAATTCCTCGCGAAACTACCGCGGACATCCCGCCCAGGACCGCAACCAGCGGGACGCCGCCGAGTTCTCCGAACAGCGCTGGGTTCCCGTCCTGCTCGGCCCGGACAAAGAAGCGAAGCTCTGCGTGGGTGATGACCCCACCGTGGCGCGGCGATCCCTGAAAGACCACGGGGGACGCGAGTATCACCGTTACCAGCGACCCGAATAAACCTTTCTGGGAACTGTTTCTGGAGACTCCACGAGACTTGCTGAGGAACAACACACTCACGAAACCCTCGACCGCCCCACATCCATGACATCGACGCGCCCTCAGATGAACTGCAGGCGATTGAACCTGACAGGACGAGACCATCAGAGACGGGGCTGAAGAGCTTTGGAATTTCGTAAAAGGGAATGTTCGATGATCGCTGGAAAATCAACTCAGGATCTTGATCACAGCTTATCTTTCTGTTGTGCATAGGAATTCCTGCGTTGTCGTTCGGGCTGTATCAGAGATATAAAGCAACACCAGATTTTGTTACATCTTATCGAGGCGGAACCTCAACCGCGTTGGGGCTACCTTTTGGAGGTGCCGCAGTGATCGCCATGGCGGCATTCACACTCACCCCGCAGCCACCCAGAACTATTGGGGCAAATTCTGCTGGTCTGTGGCGTCAATGCCGATCTGGCTTTCGAGTTTTTGATCAGGTTTCAGATTCCCCACCCTCCTGGTACCGACGGGCCCTGGAGCCGGGGTCCCGCGACACGACCCCCATCGCATGGGAAAATTCAAGGCACTCAAGGAAACCCAGAAACAGCTGGTCCTGCTCCGACGAGAGCACGAGGCCGCGCCGAACGAAACCCCAGGAACCGAAACGTCATGAACCCCACCCCTGACCGGGCACCTTGTTTCTGCCTTCGACGTGCCCGCCGCCTGGACGGCGGAGGCGAACGACGGCTGGTCACCGCCACCGGACGAGTCGGTCGCGGGCTTCACCCCGAACGTCGTGCTGCGGGAGTGGCGGGTGAAACGTCCCATCCGATCCCTCCCTGGCGCGGGCATCGTGGGCGAACTCCGGGAGATCTCCTGAAACAGACCGTCCTCCACGTGGAGGCGATTCCCGATCGAAAGGCCAACGGGGACATCCGGGAGCGCCGCCGGTTGTGGGCGCTTCCGCCCGGACGCTGCCGGAGGACACCGAATCGCCTGGTTTGTTGACGATCCGCGACCTGCTGATAAGCGGAAAAGCGCTGGCGGAGCTGACAGTGACCGCGCCCCGGCGCTCGCATCGCGGCGACATGCACGAGACGATCCTGAACAGCCTCCGCCCCTACCGCAAGGAACGCGGATTCTCGCGAGGAACTGACCGCCGACGCGCTCCTCTGCGACGAGTGGGCGGAGCGGCGCGACGACGCGCCCCGGAAAACCTGAGATCCTCGAACCACCGAACTTCAGCCGGTCATACCTCATTCTCGTGGCGAGCCGAACCCGTCGACACCGCCCCCGTCATTCCCTCGCTCAGTCCACCGAGGTCGTCGAGCTCCCCGAGAAAGCCTCTTCAAGGCCTTCAACGACCTGGCGTTGCTCGACCGCTCTGCGAAGAAAACAATGCTGAACTACACCGGCTGGAAGCTGGTGCGGGCAGGGTTGACGGGCTGGGACGGCGTGTTCACGGAGCTGGGGGCGCGGGTGGCTCGGCACCCGACGAAACGGACGGCACCTGACATTGCAGGTGAAGGCCTTCACCGAGGCTGCTGACCTTCTGATCGACGGCCCGGAGCGCCCTGGCTGTCTTGTCCTTCATCTGCCCATACACCACTTCCGACAGGAGCGCCCCTGGTTTCGCCCCACGGAGCGGATTCCCCGTCCTGCTGGAGCTGATTGGATTCCATCCCGCCTGGGACATGCGTGTTTCCGCTACACCGTGACGCGGCACGAGCTGCTGGCAAAAGCGTGTCGCCGACATCCCACCCAGCACCGCGACCGGGAGGGATGCCGTCGCATTCTCCGCGCAGCCCTGGGTTCCGATATCACTGCTCGGTCCGGACGGGGAAACCGGCGCTCACCTGGGTGATGACCCCACACCGCGGGGCCGCGATCCTGAGGAACCGGAGGATGCAAGCGAGATCACCGTGACCAGCAACCCACGACGACCCTTCTGGGAGCTCCTCCCGGAGGCCTCCATGCGACTCGCCCGGCAGGGATCCGACTCATGATCCTGCTTGATTCCGCACAGCGCGGCACCACATCCCCCGTGTCCTTGGGCATCTTCCTGGTTGTCCTCGGAATCCTGGCGCTCTGGGGAGGGATACGCATGCGGAATGCGCGGATCCCGAATTTCGTCACGACCTACAAACGGAAGGGCCTCAGGAACCCTGGCCCTGCCCTACACGGGGATCTGTCTGATCTGTTTGGGCGTCGCGGATCTACCCTCCCGTGCTGGGGCGAAAAGGACTGATCGGCCTGATCTTCTTCCCCACCGGGCCATCGCGCTGCTGGGGATGCTTTTCTGGTTCCCACGTTTCCTGCTGCCCGCCTGGTACCGCAGAGCGATCAAGGCCGGCATTCCCCGCAACGACCGCCATCTCATGGCCTGGTTCAAAGAACTCTCCGAGGACAGCCAGAAGGAGCTGATCCGATTGCGTGAGGAACACGAAACCCGAACCTCCGCCGCTGATTGACCCCACGACCCACAGGGGATAACGTCGTTACCCAATGCATGTCGTCGCAACTGCGCGGAGGGGTCGTGAGTCGCAGCTCGGAACTGACGAGACAACGCATCCTGGAGGCAGCCTCGGAGGAGTTCCGGGCCCACGGCTTCCAGGAGGCCAAAGATGCGGCGCATCGCACACGTCGCGAAAGCCACCACGGGCGCGATCTACCACTACTTCCCCAGCAAGGAGTTGCTCTTTGACGCACTCGTGCACGAACCCACCGAGCAGCCATATTTGAGCTGTGGGTCGTCCCACGAGTCACCAGGAACCAACGCCTTTGAGGCCCACAACCGTTCCGCCTGACTGCACCGCCGCAGTCCTCACCTCGTCTCACGACCACATCGACGCGTTCCGGTTGGTTTTTCTGCCACGCGACCGGGACGAAGTACGAGGACTATCCCGAACGGCCGATCGCCGTCGAGGAGGTGATCTACCGTCTTCGGGCTCGGCAACTCCCGCAGATGAACTCTTCTCCGCACCATCGCGGCCTCGGGCATCGAGGCGTTGCGCAAAGCGGTTGAGCAATGGCCTTTCCCGCGAGGAGGCCCACAAATACATGAACAAAACCTGAGAGTTTCACCAACGGTGGAACGTCCCGCCGCCGCCCGACAGAAACCACGAGCAACCACGCAACGCCCTCCCGGAGGGCACAATGATATTCGAGACGACGTTCGGCAGGGTAACTCGAGGGGGTCGGGGTATCCTGAAGCGGGAAAACCCATCTCAGCGTTTCCTGGAATCCCTTTACGCCCTGGCCGAGCGCGATTCCAGGATCCTGAACCTCTCTCCCTATCAAGGGACAGGACGTCAATTCAGAAAAGGCAATTGCTTCCAGCACATGCCCTCCACATTCATGAATTTCTTCCTGAAGAACATCCAGCCTGACGAGAATGGCAGCCCGGGAGGACGTCCAGGGCGAGGACTCCTGCGCGTCAACGTCCGGACGTCCGAACTGGAGACCCAGAAACCGGTGCCGTCGTCCTCCACGGCGGCGATCGCGGATCCGGCAATTTCGACCCCCATCTACGGACCGGCGCCCACCTCGCCGAACAGGACATCGTCGTGGTCACGATCACCTTACCGGATCGGGCTGTTCGGGCACCTCCACGTGGTCGACGACCCTGACCCGCCGTGACCGCGCCTCATTCAACAACAGCCGGCTGCGCTGGATCCGGAACCCACATCGCAGCATTCGTGGCGGAGACCCTGACAACATCACTCTGAGTGGGGACACCGTGCAGCGGCGCGTTCTACGCCCCACACCAGATCCTCAACCCCTCACAACTCGACCTCTTCCATCGCCTCGATCCTCAGCAGCGGACAGGGCATCACGCCCATTCCCTGATCCCGGAAAAGGAACGCGAAGCATTTCAGGATTTCCTCTCCACCAATCGCCTATCAAGCTATTCCTGAACTTCTTTCCTTACCCTCGGAGAAGATTCTCAAGCTCAAGCCTCCACAGACCTTCCTGTCTCACCACCGTGGATAAAACACATTCTTCCTGGGAGAGACCCTCGAACTCGCCGGAGGAGTGGCTATTTCCCGCATTCTCGCCATCTCGCCTGGCTTCCGACGAGCTCGTCTCATGCTCAAAATTCCCAGCGCAGTACAAACGCTTGAATCGCAACCAGCAAATCCAAGTCTCCCGTCCGCCGCTCGAGAAACACGTTCGGTCCCCGGGCAGGAGAGATCGCGGAGGCACTGCGCCCGGAGGCGGAGGACGTCGCCGACCTCCAGATCAAGATGATGGAGCTGGTGATGTTCCACGGCCCCGCCCTCAACCTGATGGACCGGTTTTCGCGTTTCACCGACATCTACGGGTACCGCTGCAGTACATCCCGCAGCTCTACCGCGGGGTTGCGCGCGCTCTCCACGGCGCGGGAGGTCGCGATGTTCTTCGACAACGACAGGTTGAACGTCCCGATCAACGAGATGAGAACGACTTCGGCATCACCACGATCCAGCAGGACTGGATGGCGTGCTTTATGAGGGAGTCATCCGCGAACGCTCCGACTCGACTCGGAGTGATCACCAGCACCATTACCGGGGCCAACCCAAAGACACCGACTTCCCGCACGCCGATTCTGCGGATTTGGAGGAGACGACCTCGCGAATCAGCTGTTCAACACCTTTCATGCGTCGCCTGCTGAGAACCGCCGCCGCGGTCTTCTCCTGAACATCGAGCCGACCACATCCACGAGCACACTCGTCGTGGTTTCTGACACGACCCGCCTGCTGACGTCCGCAGGTCGGCGCCCGCCCTCAGCGATCATCGCCCTCGTGGAGCACCGCGTACGGTATCTCGCTGGCCCCACCGCCGTAGACCGTCTCTGGATCGGGGTGTTCTCCGGTGCGCCGGTGCGCCAACGCTCCACCAGGTCCGGGTTGGCTGAAAGGTTCAGGCCTCGCCCACCCCACCGCTTTCACTACGCCGTCGGCGACGAGAGCGCGCTGCATCCTCCCCGATCCGTCACGGTCTCAAAACCCCGATCTCGCCACTCAGCGGGACGCCGATACGGCGCGTCGGATTCCCTGCACCAGATCGCTGTCGGGGGCGGTGGAGGATGTCGATGAACCCCAAATCCAGCGGGAGAGTTCCGGGCAAGGTGGCTGGTAGGTGGCTCGACGTCGGCGGGATCGGTTTTCCTCGCGATGCTCTGGATGTTGTGCTCGCGACAACCGATGGAGGTGCGCTGCCCGCCGATCTCGGCGGCGACCGCCCGCGTCACCGAGGGCCAGGCGTGCCTGCCGATGCGAATCGCCACCCCACCGTCGTCGCGCATGTTGGTGTTGGGCGCGAGGAACTGATGGATCAGGTAGCCGTTGGCACCGTGGACCTGGACGCCGTCCATCCCGGCGTCGATGGCGTTGGGCCGCCCGCACCCAGGATCTCGATGATCCGTTCGATCCGGTCCGGTGAGGGCTTCGGCCGGGGACGTAGTCGACGCGCCCCGACTGATTGTGCGTATCCGGGGCCGTCGTGGCGCTGGGCTGAGACCACCCGACCGGGCTCCGTTGATCGTCGGGTGGCTGGAGCCGTCCGGCGGCATGATCTGCATGACGATGGTGCCACCGCGTGCGTGCACCGCGTCGGTCACCTTCCGCCACCCCGTCACCTGTCCGGCTGCCTCAATACCCGGCTGCCCCAGCCAGGTGCGCGCCGCCAGGTCGGGAAACGCCCCGTCACGATCAGCCCCATCGATGCCCGCCGCGCGTAAAAGTACTCGGCGATCGCGTCGCTGGGGACACCGTCCCGACCGCAGCGGGAGCCGGGTCATCGGCGCCATGACGAGCCGGTTGCGCACATGGTAGGGGCCGAAGTCACAGGGGGAGAAAAGATCCATAAGGACCATCCTCACCCCAACAATCGGTTTGGGCAACAGCCCACGTCGCACAGTCCCCTACATTGTCGTGTTTCGATGGTCTCTGATGACCTTCGCAGAGAGATGTCGGCACATTCTCCGCCAGTCAGGTCCTTGAGCACATGAGCCTCGTCGCCCTCCTCGCGATGATCGACGAAGCCGGCGCGCCGGTACAGGCGCAGGGCGGGTTCGCCTCTGCACGAGCACAGGATGCCCGCTGGTGGCCGAGGGCCTCGTAGGTGGTCGAGCAGCCGGGTCCACTCAGTGGCTGTGCCACGTGCGACCCTGCGTGTTCGGCAGCAGGAGATCGACAGCAGTGGGGTGGTGTCGTCGACGTGACCGTACGTCCCGACGATGCGAGCCCACGCTGCCTCAACCACCGCAGACCACTCGACCTCCGCCACCCGGGCAGTGATCAAGCCGAGGGTGCCGGAAAACCTTCGATGGAACGCGGTGCAGCTCGTTCATCGGATGATCGAACGCGGAATCTCGCCGTCGAAGTCCGGGCGATGAAAACGCCTCGTACAGGAAGTCCTCAAGCTAACGGCGACTCCGCCTCCCGTCGCCTGCCGAATCACGGTTCCCGTGGGCACGGTGGTTGTCTCCTTCACGTCGGATGGCTCACAGCTCTACGCATCCGGTCCGCGACAATGTCGCAGGATCAGCATCAATGGCTATCGCATGCGCTTGCTCTGCCGCATCGATCATCTCGTCAAGAATGGCAAGATCACGCCGCATAGAAAAGGCTCCGCTTCGGCCAGCACATGGTCACGCATCCGACGATGAATGGCTCGACGGGAGACGAGGTCTACTCTCCGCCCAAGAATTTCGGACAGTCCTCCGTAAGATCCTCGATCTCCCACCCCAAACGCACACCAGGTTTCAGAGAAAAACAGGAGATCAATGTCGCTATCAGGGCCAGCATCCCCACGCGCCACGGAGCCGAAAAACTTCAAGGCTCGCGATCCCGTAGCGTTCATACACCCGCGCAAACGTTCTTGGTCCACGACTTGGATCGTCATGCTCAAAGTCTAGATGCCGCCCAACCCATCCCCGCTGCCAGCGGTTCACCGAGCCACCCCTGAGTTGCGGCGCAGACATCCCGTCGCCCCGCGGTTCGCTGACCTTCCCAGTACGGAAGCCAGCCTGCCTTCACAGGCAAACGTCTGCGCGCCAGCGCACAGCGCAAACACGAACCGCAAGACAAGCGAACCCTCGGGCGACGGCGATGGACGGCGGCTTCTACGTGGTGAAGTAGGCTGCGATCGTTTGTTTGTCGGCCTCCACCGCGGACTCGTCTCGATGAGGGAACCGGCCTGGTCGGTGAGGACCTTGGCGCGGGCGTCGAGGATGGTCTGGGCCACACCGGAGGTGTAGAGCTCCTGCTTGAGGCGGTCGCGTTCCGCCGACACCTTGGTCTCGCCGTCCAGGAGCGAGTTGAACTGATCCACCAGGGCATTCGCCCTCGTTCCGCGTCCGCCACCGTCACGGGTTGCTGTCCAGCATCCGCGGCTCCTGGCCCGGTCACCTGGCGGCTGGCACCGCCTGAGGCTGCTGACCGCCCACCGGGGCTTTCCCGGCCGCCGTCGCCGTGCCACCGCTGCCCGACCCCGGCTCCAGGTTTGAGGCCGAAGGCGCAGTTGTGATCCCATGCGACCACGGTCATCTGGTTGGCCTGCTCCGCCCACCACAGGAAGGAGTTGTTGCCGGGCCCGGTGATGTCGTCGAAGTTGTCGATGACGTCCTCGAAGGCCGGTAGGTGACCATCTTGTCGACGTCGACCCGCTGCGCCAGCCCCGACTGGAAATCGGCGTCGCTGGATTCGTTGATGAACTGCAGGAACCCGATCAGCGGGGTGAGGTTCGCCTTCCCGGTTTCCTGGTCGAAGACGTCCTCGTAGGCCGACTCGTCGGTGCCGCGGTAGGTGTAGTCGCCGGTGGATTCCGCCTTGTACAGCAGCCCCGCGACGTCGAAGTTCTGCGCCCACCCAGGATTCGTCGAGATCCTGGCAGGTCAGCCGCAGCACCGGGTCGGAGCCGTTGACGCTGAGGCTGATGTGGGCGGCCTTCTCGCTGGCCAGCCCGGTTTTGGCGAGCAGGTCGAGGGCCACCGCCTCGTTCAGGGCGGAGGTCGACGAGCTGGCACGGATCACCATGCGGGCACGCCTCGTGGTTCGCGCCGTCGACGAACTTGTCGAATCGCACCAGCCACGGGAGTTTCTGTGGTGCGCTGTCGGCGGAGATCCCCTGCAGGGACGAGTTTCCCTTCAGCTTTCAGCCCGGCTTTCTCGTGCGCGACCCCGTCGACGGTGACCGTCGCCTCGATCCAGTTCTTGGTCTGGTTCGACGTAGGCGGCGATCATTTCCCGATAGGCATTCTGGTCGACGGTGATCTCCACCGAGTGGAGCGAACTCCGCAGCGAGATAGCCGCTGGTCACACCGCCCGCCGATGCGCGCTCGATGTTCCCTGCGACCCCGCGGCCTGGAGCGACGCGCGGCATCCGGTCAGGGCGACGGTCCCGACCGCGGCACACCCAGTGCGCAGCGAGAAGCCACCGCGGCGAGATAATCCGTCGGCGAATCCTCCTGCTGCTGTTCGGAGATTCTCATGCGGAACCGGGAGGGTTCCCGAGCCGCGCGCCCAGCCGCCGACGCCAGTGCTCCTGCTGTCAAATCGTCGGGCCTCATCCGACGAGGTGCGTGACAGAATTGGGAGAACATCCCACGAAGGGAGGACATGTCTCGGCCACGGACCCGCGATTCTGCTCGCCGAACCCAGCGCGCCCGGACGTTCCCACTGGCACAGCCTCGTCTCCTGATACGCGAGGGGAAGGTGCGGATACCGCATTTCCGCAACGTGGCTCAGTCCGCGATGGGGAAGAAAACCGGATGCGGTGGCGCTCATCGACAGCGCGCGTGCTGCGCGGCTTTCTATCGGCAGTCTCCTGCTGTGGCGACGCCCAGCGCCGGCGGAGACGCATCAGGTTTCGGAAACGTGGAGATCAACGCCCCTGAGCAGAGCGATGCCCTGTACGTGGTGGACGGGCAGCAGCGGCTCACCACTCTCTCCTGAACGTGTTCGACCCAGTGCATGGCCTGGATGGCGAGTTCGCACTCGTCTACGACCTCAGAACCCGACCGTTCAAGGTACGAGCGCGTACCGGGACTGAGTCGGACGCCCACGTCATCCCACTGCCGGTGCTGTTTGATCTGGGAAAGCTATTGACCTGGACCCGGGACCGTCCCCAGTACCTGGACCAGATTGACGAGATCAATTCCGCTACGCAGTTGACTCGCGGGAGTTCCACGTCCCCGCTCTCACGAGGTGCGTTCAGGACGACAGGGTGCTGCGCGAGATCTACGACCGCATGAATAACGCGGGCAAACGCCTCACCCGGGCCGAAGCCTTCCGAGGGCTCTTCGCACCTGATGAGAACGCGATGAAGGCCACAACCCTTGAGACCATTCAGGATGACATCCGAGATCGCCTACGCTGGGGGAACATCGATCTGGACACCATTCTGCATGCCTTCCTGACTACCCGGGGACCCGACGTGTACCGGGACATCCACCTCGAGTTCAGCGATGAGCGCAAGCGAAAGCCGAGTTTCCGGATGATAACAACAAGGAAGCCCACCAAAGAACCCTGCGAGCCTTGGAGAGCGCAATTGATTTTCTGAGGAACAAAACAGGGGTACCTCATTTCACCTTCTTGGCCTATCGTTTTCTCCTCGTGGCAGCTACTCGTTTCTGTGCACATTTTCCTCACCCCCAGCCAACGCAATCTCGACCTCCTGAAAACGCTGGTACTGGAGAATCGCCCTGGCCGGACCGACCTTGGGCAGTGGAGGAACCACTGAATTGGTGCGTTCCCTCGACTTCTTTGCATTCTTCCCGGAGAAGAGAGCGAGTCGGTTCAGCGACCTTTGGAAACCGTGACCGACAAACTGCGAAATTCCTCCGAAAGCAGCGGCCTTCGGATCGAACCGCGCCTGGACACACTCATGCTGTGCGCACCGTGGGCCACGCGTCCACTGTCACCAGACGCGGCTTACCCTTCACAGACGAGGACCCAGCCCTGAGATCGAGCAGAGCCTCGAGCCCCAGACCGGCGTGCCCGGAAGTGTTCCTGCG
>BNJS01002954.1_pt1 | contig 113178 bp, 120 predicted proteins | sample 8540461 | NCBI WGS metagenome assembly BNJS01 (sample SAMD00202454, study PRJDB9452) | human saliva metagenome | isolation source: human saliva | place: Japan | reverse complement strand
CCATCTCAATCGTTCCTGGTGGCTTAGAAGTCAGATCATAGAACACCCTATTTACTCCCTTTACCTCATTCACGATTCGATTCATCACCCTCTGGAGTACGCTAAAGGGGATATCTGCGCACTCCGCAGTCATAAAGTCATCGGTAATCACCGCACGGAGCGCCACTGCATAGTCATAGGTACGGAAGTCTCCCATAACACCTACAGAACGCATATTGGTGAGGGCAGCGAAATACTGGCTATAAGATCGAGAAAGCCCCGCCTTCTCGATTTCTTCACGGTAAATGAAGTCCGCATCCTGTACCATGCGAACCTTCTCAGGCGTTACTTCTCCGATGATTCTTACCCCAAGTCCCGGTCCCGGGAAGGGCTGACGATAAACCAAATGCTCCGGAAGTCCAAGCTCCAGTCCTACCTTACGCACCTCGTCCTTAAAGAGCAGGCGCAGAGGCTCTACGATTTCTTTGAAGGAAATGTTCTTCGGAAGTCCCCCTACATTGTGGTGGGACTTAATCACTGCGCCCTTTCCAAGGCCGGATTCCACCACGTCTGCGTAAATGGTTCCCTGAGCAAGGAAGTCCACTGCCCCGATTTTATTTGCCTCACGCTCAAAGATACGGATAAACTGCTCGCCGATAATCTTTCTCTTCTTCTCCGGATCTTCCACTCCGGCTAATTTCTCAAAATACTCTTCTCCCGCATTGACACGGACGAAGTTCAATTCAAAATCTCCTTTTTCCCCGAAGATTTCCTCTACCTGATCTCCTTCATTTTTCCGAAGAAGGCCGTGGTCCACGAATACGCAATACAGCTGCTTTCCGATGGCTCTGGAAAGAAGCCCTGCTGCAACAGAGCTGTCCACACCGCCGGAAAGAGCTAGAAGCACCTTGCCGGAACCGATTTTATTTTTCAAAAGGGAAACCTGCTCCTCTACGAAGGACGCCATTTTCCAGTCTCCGGTACATTTGCAGACGTCATAGAGAAAATGATGGATCATCTTCTGTCCTTCTACGCTGTGCTGTACCTCCGGATGGAACTGCACTGCATAAATCTGTCTCTTCCCATCTTCCATTCCCGCAACAGGACAATGCTCGGTATGGGCGGTAATTGTAAGCCCTCCGGTACCTTGGCAATATAGTCGGTGTGGGACATGAAAACGGTGGTCTCCTCCGAAACATCGGAGAAAAGCACGGAGGACTTCTCCACATGGGTTTCCGTCTTTCCGTATTCGCTGACAGGGGCGGTAGCCACCTCTCCTCCAAGCTCATAGGCAATGAGCTGTGCTCCATAGCAGAAGCCGAAAATGGGGAAGCCCAGCTCGAAAATTTCCTTTCCGATATGCTGGCTTTCCTCTTTGTACACGGACTGAGGACCCCCGGTGAAGATAATTCCCTTGGGATTTAATTCCTTAATCTTCTCTATGCCAATGTCGGAACTGTAAACCTCTGCATAAACCCCTTCATCTCTCACTCTCCGGGCAATTAACTGGTTGTACTGTCCACCAAAATCCAAAACGAGAATCTTCTCATGATTCATGCTGTTTTCCCCTTTTCTTCTATTCGTTCAATTAAGTAAGCGGCTTTCGCTTACACAAAATCCAATTCATTATAGTTTATCTTCAATCCGTAAAGCAAGAGTCGGCAAGAAGATATTTAGCGATATTGAACTGATATTTTCAAACCGCCATTACTTCCGCCTAAGTACGGTTCTTTCCGCATATTTTCCAAAGAAATGGTAACCGGAACCGCCTTCACTGATGATGTCCAAAAGTTCATCTGCTTTCGTAACCTGAATACCGCCAAGCATTGTTACTCCCTTGGAAAAGAGGCAGTCGGGAAGCATGCTTGCAGTAGGGCCTACTACAAGAATTTCCGCATTCTTTTTTGCCATAGATAAAAGCTCCGGCAAAGTATCATTCAAGATGGTCACTCCGGTAATCACCAGCAAATCTGCGTAAGGTACACATTCTCCTGCTCTCTCCGGAGGAAGATAATAAGGCATCTCCCGTTCTTTCAGGGTTCTGCTGTCCTTTTCCAAAATATGAAAATCCGCATTTTCCTGCATAAGCTTTCGAATCATGGGTACCAATGCTCCCACCACCACGGATTTATTATATTTTTTCACATCAATTTCATCAAATGCATCCGCACCGTAAAGAAGCTCATACTCCGGATGCGCAGTCTTTTCCCATACTAACGTGCTCAAGGCATTTAACACCGCAATTCCCAGAGTTCTTCTTAGAATATTTTCCGAAAAAACATCCTCAAGATAGGCCTCAACCGCTCTTCCTTTAAGTTTTCCGGAAAATGGCATAGCTTTCGCGGAGCTTGGACAGCACACCGCCTCCGGAATCTCTTTTACCGGCGTGAAACATAAGCCTCCATGCCCTGTAGAAAGCTTCACACCGGAGAAAAAAAGGCCGAAAACAGCCCTTTCCACAGTGATAGAGTCCAAATCCACCGCATTTTCAATTTCATGAATGCATTCTTTTAAGAAAATATTGCTTCCCTCAATTTTCTGCAGATCTTTCATTGTACTGCTCCTTCAAATGAATTTTCTGTCATTATAACATGATAAATCTCATTAAAACCTTGCATTTTTATCAACTGACAAAATCTTTACTCTATTGAAAGAAATCTTTACTCTATTGAAGCTAAATCGAAAGAAATGAGATTCTTTACAAATTCCGCATTTTCCCGTAAAATAAGAAACTGTATATGGGCTTGTACCGGTTTCGACGGGGATGATGCAGCTTTAGAAGCTATCCGAAAGAAGTCGCGTTAAACTTCAAACTTAAAATTAAACGCTAACGATAATAGTTACGCATTAGCAGCCTAAGCGCTGCTGGCCAGCCTTCTCTCACTCACAGGAGAAGATCCTGACCTCATTTATGTGGGAAACGACGCGTATGGTTCCTCCCATGCTCGGGCGTATGTAGAGGATACCGGCTCATAAAAGAGGTGCACAGCTTTTATGAGTGGGGAATCTTGAAGTGTACTATGATAGTAGAAGGAAAGGGAATTCGTTTTCGGACATGGGTTCGACTCCCATCAGGTCCACGATGAAAAACAGCAGATTTAAGCCGATGTTGGCCTAAAATCTGCTGTTTTTTTATTCTTTACAAATTTGTTTTGCAGTATCTCACTGATAACGAATATCGCTACAATATCTGCAATATTTCATTTATAACATGTATCAAAGATAAAGCTTGACTTGGCTTGCTCTCCCCTATCAGAACTCCACTTCCTTCAGCACTTCCCCGTCCAGGGTATAAATCGTAAATCCCTTCTCCGTAAGAACCCCGTGACTGTTCGGATTGTCCTCTTTCGGAAGACTTCCCGACCCGGGATTTAAGTGATAGTAGAACTTTTCGTCTCGTTCTTTCTTCTCTGCCACAGGAAGGTGGGTATGCCCCTGCAAGAAGACATCGCCATTCTTTCTAAGAGGAAAGCTTTCATGGGTATACACATGTCCGTGACTTAAAAAAATGCTTCTACTTCCCAAGTCAAGTAGCGCATAATCTGCCATAATGGGAAAGTCCAATACCATTTGATCCACTTCCGCATCACAGTTTCCTCGTACTGCAAGGATTTCATCCTTAAGAGGATTCAGCATCGCAATAACTTCCTTCGGTGCATAGTCCTTCGGTAAATCATTTCGCGGACCGTGATAAAGGAGATCTCCAAGGAGGAGAAGCTTTTCATACTCTCCCGCCTTGTAGATATCCAAAAGCTTCTTTGTATAATAAGCCGAGCCGTGTAAGTCGCTCATAACAAAATACTTCATCTTACATCTTCTCCGGAGCAGAGAATCCAAGTACATGGATGGCATCGGTCAGGATTCTCCAGGTAAGGGCAAGGTGAGCAATATAGTTCTTCTGCTTCTCCTTATTCTCTTCTCCAAGAATCTTTACATTGTGGTAGAAAGCATTGAAGCTGTTTGCCAATGCATAGATGTATCCGCAGATCTTATGCGGTGCAAGTTCCTTCCAAGCGTCATTCATTTCGTCGGCAAATACGATAATCTGCTTCTGAAGCGCAAGTAAAGAAGGCTCCTCATCGGACTGAATCTTGTAGTTCTTTCCATAGTTCTTAATCCATGTTGCGGTATCTGCAGAGCTCTCTCCGTTTGCCTCAGCATATTTCCGTAAGATGGAGGCGATACGCACGATAGTATACAGAATATAAGGACCGGTATTTCCTTCAAAAGCACTGAACTTCTCCAGGTCGAAAATGTAGTCCTTTGTAATCTGGTTGGAAAGATCTCCGTACTTTAAGGCTGCAAGAGCGATAACTTTTGCAGTTTCCTGTCTTTCTTCACTTGTAAGTCCGGTATCCTTTCCTTCTTCCATACGGGAAAGTACGGAGTCCCGAATCTCGTCAATGAGCTTCTCTAAACGAAGCACTCCGCCATCTCTTGTCTTAAAGGGCTTTCCGTCCTTTCCGTTCATGGTTCCAAAGCCCATGAAGGTGAGCTTTGTTTCCTTCGGAAGGAGCTCCGCCTTTCTTCCTACACGGAAGAAGGAGGTGTAATGCAATTCCTGACGGCTGTCCGCCACATAAAGATACCAGTTCTGCGGGTAGAGTTTCTCTCTATCCATAATGGTTCCGAGGTCGGAGGTTGCATAAAGGCTTGCTCCGTCGGACTTTAAAATCATACAGGGAGGCAGTTCTTTCTTATCTTCCGGCTCGGAAATATCCACGACAAGAGCACCGTTCGAGCGATAGGAAAGTCCCTTCTCTTCCAAAATTTCAATGAGTCTTGGGAAATAAGGCTCCGCATCGGACTCACCCTTCCAGATCTCAAAATGTACATCAAGAGCATCGTAGTTCTTCTTTAAGTCGGCAATGGAGACCTTCATGATCTTCTCCCAAACCTTCTTGTACTTCTCTTCGCCCTTCTGCAGTCTTACCGTAATATCCTTTGCGCGGTTTGCGTATTCCTCGTTCTTTAAACTGCCGTCAGGATTTTTCTCCTTTGCCTTCGCAGAAGCCATGGGATAGATTTCCTCGAGTTCACCGATGGTAAAATCTTTCTCCAGCTCTCCTCTTTCTTCCAGCTCTCCGATGATCAGTCCCATCTGTAAGCCGAAATCACCGAGGTGCACATCGCCCACTGCTTCATTTCCCATACGGATAGCCAGACGCTTTAAAGCTTCTCCGATGGATGCGGAACGAAGGTGTCCTACATGGAGTGGCTTTGCTACATTTGCTCCGCCGTAGTCCACAAGAACTTTCTGTCCTTCCTTCGGATCCAAACCGTTTTTCTCATCTTCCGCCATCAAGCTGCAGTATTTTGCAAGAAATGCCGGAGAAAGTGTCATATTCAAAAATCCGGGCTTTACCACTTCCACCTTGGAAAACAAGGGTACGGATAGAGCCTTATCGCCCTCTAAATACTTCTGTACATCTTCAGCAAGCTCAATCGGGTTCTTCTGATACTTCTTTGCACCGATTAAAGCACCGTTACTCTGATAGTCGCAAAGGTCGGGACGATTGGAAACCGTGACCTTTCCCAGTTCTTTTTCATATCCGGCAGACTCAAATGCAAGCTCTACAGCTCCTTGTAAAATCTTCTTTACGCTTTCCATGTTCATCCTTTCTTTTGCTAAATGAGTGCCTACATCCCTTTAGACGACACTCGCAATACATTAATATAATTTTTTGCTACAATAACCGGAAGCCTGACTCTGAATGCTTCCCTGGTCTGAAAAAACTTCCTTATACTACGGAAAAAGACTTCCTGAATCGGAAGTCTATTTCTTATCTAGACAAGACATTGTGCTCCTTGCACAATGTTCTTATGCATAAAATTTATGCTCTGGACTCATAGTCTCCTGTCTGTGTGGAAATGATAATCTTATCTCCGATATTTACAAACAAGGGAACCTGAACCTCAACGCCTGTCTCTACAGTAGCCGGCTTGGTAGCACCTGTGGAAGTATTGCCCTTAATACCGGGCTCGGTATGAACGACTTCCAAGGTAACCTTCAAAGGAGGCTCTACAGAAAAGACATTTCCCTGATAAGAAATAACTTTAACTATTTCATTTTCCTTTACAAACTTCATGGAGTCGGCAATCTGCTCATGAGAGAGTGCAATCTGCTCAAAGGTCTCATTGTTCATGAAGTTGTACATCTCTCCGTCATCATAGAGATACTGCATATCTACTCGATCAATTCTTGCTGCCGGGAACTTCTCGGTTGGACGGAAAGTCTTGTCGGTTACACCGCCATTAATCACATTTCTTAACTTGGTTCGGACGAAAGCAGCCCCCTTACCCGGCTTAACATGCTGGAACTCTATAATCTGAACTACCTGTCCATCCATCTCGATGGTTATACCATTTCTGAAATCACCTGCAGAAATCATAAATCCTCCTAAACTTCTTCTACTTATGGGAAACCGCCATGAGGGCATAGTTCTACCCTAAACTCGCAGTCAATTTTAATATAAAATGAAAATGCACGCAAGCTTTTCTTGAAAATAAGGCGTTTCAGTACCTTTATTCCTACGCTTCACTTTTATAAATTTGAATTTTTATGTATAATTTTTGAATACTGAAATCAAAGAAAAGAGTTCAGCTTCGATCGATTTTTTTCGCTTCGTTATTACGCTGTAAAAAAAGATTCGAGTTTTGCCATACAGATTGCTTTTCAAGGAACATGGAGGGGAAAATATGGAATGGAAACGCTTTACCTTTATCGGTTTAGGATTAATTGGAGGCTCTTTGAGCAAAGGCCATAAAAAAGGCTTATCCCGATTCCCATATTTCCGTTCTAGATAAAGATGAACATTCTATACAGATTGCTCTTTCGGAAGCTGTGGCAAATCAAGAGCTAAAAAGCCTGAAAGAAATAGAAAAAGATACGGATCTCCTCTTCTTATGTGCTCCTGTAGAGCAGAACCGAGCCTTTTTAAAGGAACTTAAGACTCTGCTTTCCTCTCATACTATCTTATCGGATGTCGGCTCTACCAAAACCGCTATCATGAAGGAAGCGGAAGAACTGGGACTCTCTTCTCGATTTATAGGCGGGCACCCCATGGCCGGTGCGGAAGTTTCCGGCTATCAAGCTTCCGATTCTCTTCTTTTGGAAAATGCATATTATCTTCTTACACCGGGGAAGACTTTTCCGAACGAACTGACTAAAATAATGCAGAGCTTCCTCTCCTCTATCGGAAGCATTCCCTTTGTCATGAGTCCGGAAGAACATGATAAATCTGTAGCCTGCGTAAGTCATCTTCCGCATCTCCTTGCCGCAAGTCTTGTGAAGCTTTTAAAGGAGGAAGACGAAAAGGGCACAATGAAAAAGCTTGCGGCCGGCGGCTTTAAAGACATCAGTCGTATTGCCTCCTCTTCTCCCATCATGTGGCAGCAAATCTGCCTAAGCAACAAGGCACCTATTATAGACATGATTGAGGATTACATTACTTTGTTGGAAGACATCAAGACTTCTATAAAAAAAGAAGAGCCCCATGCTGTTATGGAGCTCTTCCAAGAATCCGGTGAATATCGGAATTCAATGGACAGTTCCGCCCAGGGACTCATCCAAAGTGAATATGCTATTTCTCTTCATGTGCAGGATCACCCCGGTGCCATTTCCATCATTTCGACTATCCTTGCTTCCAATATGGTAAGCATTCGGAATATCGGCATCAACCACAATAGAGAAAAGGGAGAAGGCGCTTTACAGCTCTCCTTCTATACAGGTGAAGACTGTGAAATGGCAAAGAAACTCCTTCATAAGTACGGATTTCAATTTTAGACTTACAAGAAAAACCAAGCACATCACAAATTTTCATTTTATCGTAGACTCATCTACACTTATGCCGAACTGCTGGCTTTCTTAGCCCCCTTGTCCGTTGACTCAAAAAGACTGTGCGTTGCCTTATAGATTTTTCTTGCGATATAGGAATTGTTCATGGTGTAAAGGTGCACGCCGTCAACCCCGTGGGTAACCAAATCCACAATCTGGTCTACGGCATAAGCGATTCCCGCATCTCGCATAGCAACAGGATTGTCCTCATATTTTTCCAAGATTCTCTGGAACTTCTTCGGAACGTTTACCCCACAGAGGCTAGCCATCTTTTGAACCTGTCTTTTATTGATAACGGGCATAATCCCCGCCTCAATCGGAACATTGATTCCCGCTAAGGCACAACGCTCTTGGAAGATATAGAAGTGCTTATTTTCAAAGAAAAGCTGCGAAATCAAGTGATTCACACCTGCATCCACCTTGTTTTTTAAGTTCCGGATATCTTCTACCTTATCCGGACTCTCAAGGTGTCCTTCCGGGATAGCACGCCGCGGAAATATTGAAATCCCCGTGCTCTCTCAAGAAAGCAATCAGGTCGGAAGCATACCGAAAATCTCCTTGGTTTCTTTCTCCCTCGGGAATATCTCCTCTCAATGCCAAAATGTTTTCAATTCCGGCAGCCTTCAACTCCTCGATTTTTTCCAGTACATCCTTCTTACTCTGATTTACACAGGGAAAATGTACTACGCTCGGCACATGGCAGATATCATTGATATGCTCTGCAATGGGGACGGTACTTACATTATTCTTTCCGCCTCCTGCTCCGTAGGTTACGGAAATGAAATCCGGTCTTAAGTCCCGAAGATCATATAAGGTGTCGTAAATTGTCTCGATGGAAGCATTCCTCTGAGGTGGAAACACCTCAAAGGAAAACACCGTTTTATCTTGAAATAAATCAACAATACTCATTTCTTAATTCCTTTGCCGCCTGAACAAGGTTCTTCAAACTTGCCAGGGTCTCTTCTCTTCCTCTAGTCTTTAAACCGCAGTCCGGATTGACCCATAACTTCTCTTTTTCTATCTTCTTCAGCATCTTTTCCAACGCTTCCTTAATCTCTTCAACGGAAGGGACTCTCGGGGAGTGAATGTCGTATACTCCGGGTCCAACCTCTGTACGGAAATGGTTCTCTCTTAAAGAATCCAAAATCTGCAAGTCGGAGCGGGAAGCCTCGAAGGAAATGACATCTGCATCCATGTTGTCGATTGCAGGGATAATGTCGGTGAACTCGCTATAACACATATGAGTGTGAATCTGGGTATTTGCCTGACAGCCACTGTGTACCAGACGGAAGGCGGGAATTGCCCAGTCCAGGTACTCGCTGTACCAGTCCGACTTACGAAGAGGTAATTTCTCTCTTAAAGCCGCTTCATCAACCTGGATAATCTTAATGCCGTTCTTCTCTAAGTCCAAAACCTCATCTCGAATGGCCAAGGCAATCTGCTTTGTGCTTTCTGCAATGCTGATATCTTCTCTCGGGAAGGACCAGTTTAAGATGGTTACCGGTCCTGTCAGCATTCCCTTCATGGGGCGCTTTGTTAAACTCTGTGCGTAAGTAGACCATTCTACCGTCATAGCGGAAAGTCTGCGCACATCTCCCCAGATGATGGGCGGCTTTACACAACGGGTTCCGTAGGACTGCACCCAAGCCTTTTCGGTAAATAAGAAGCCGCTTAAGAGCTCTCCGAAGTACTCCACCATGTCGTTTCTTTCGAACTCACCATGCACCAAGACATCAAGGTCCAAGTCTTCCTGAATCTTTACCCATTCGGCAATCTTTTCTCTGTTAAAAGCAACGTACTCTTCCTTTGTCTTCTCGCCCTTCTTAAAGGCATTTCTGTTCTGACGAACATCCGCGCTCTGCGGGAAGGAACCGATTGTCGTTGTCGGGAAGAGAGGAAGCTTAAACTCTTCTTTTTGAATCTTTTCTCTCTCGGAAAATGCGGGAAGTCTTGTATAATCCGCATCGGTGATGGCTGCGCAACGCTCTTTTACGGACTTGTCTTCGCTGTTCGGTCTTACAGAAGCAAAGAGGGCTTTATTTTCCTCTAACACGCTTGACTCGGCTTTTCCGCTTAATACCTTCTTTAAATCCAAAAGCTCGGAAAGCTTTTCTACCGCAAAGCTGAAATGTCTCTTTACTTCTGCGGAGAGCTTATTTTCCCCTTCTAAAGTATAGGGAACATGAAGCAGGGAACAGGAAGTGCCAAGCACTACGGAAATACCCTTAGCCTCCAAATCCTTTACTTGCTCTATGGTCTTCTCGTAATGGTTTCTCCAGATATTCTTTCCGTTTACAAGTCCTGCAAAAAGGAGCTTATCCTTCGGGAAGCCCTTAGCTACCAGATTCTTTGTTTCTTTTCCTTCGAGGAAATCTAAACCGATACCGTCAAAGGGAAGGGCTAAGATACTTTCGAAAGCATCTCGTACATCCCCAAAATAGGTCTGCAACAAAACCTTAGTCTCGCCCTTTACGGAAAGAATCTCCTGATATAAAGCAGTGAAAAGCGCAAGATCTTCCTTATCCAAGTCTCTCACAAGGTAAGCTTCATCAAAGGCCAGCCACTTCGCACCGAGAGACACAAACTTTTCCACATAAGCCTTGTACGCGGATACCGCCTGCTGTAAGAAATCTTTCTCCGTCTTCTTCTCGGTATAGCGAAGGAGCTTTAATAAGGTAAATGGTCCAATTACCACAGGTTTAGTCTCTACTCCTAAGGCCTTCGCTTCTTCGTACTCCTTAAAGGGCTTATCTCCCACAAGAGAAATCTCATCCTTATCGGAAATCTCCGCCACCATGTAGTGATAGTTCGTATTGAACCATTTCTTCATGGCAAGTGCCTTCACATCTCCTGCCGGTCCCTTATAGCCTCTAGCCATTGCAAAGTATTTTTCCAATGGACTTAAGGACAGCTCTCTGTAACGCTCCGGGATGATGTTAAAAAGAACGGCTGCATCCAAAAAGTTATCATAAAAAGAAAAATCGTTGGAAGGAATAAAATCCACTTCCTTCTCCTGCATCTTCAGCCACTGCTTTTTACGAATGTCTTTTGCAAGAGCCTCTAATTCCTGCTCGGATACCAAGCCCTTAAAAAACTTCTCTGTTGCGAATTTGAGTTCTCTTAACTCTCCCACTCTTGGGAAGCCGATAACTGATGTTTGCATAAATATTTCTCCTTACTTTTCCTTTTGGTTTTACTCTTACTTTTTTAACTGCTCTATAGAATATTTCTGAAAGAGCCGCGGGATAGTTTTATTTATCCCTAGTTTCTGAACTGGATATAGGATAGCGCAAAGAGCCTTCCTTTGAAAAATACAAAAAAACAGGACTTGGTTATAGCTTTGAACTATATCCAAGTCCTCTTCATTATCCTTAGTTTTTTATCTTTAGTTTTTTTTCTTAGTTTTTTCCTTAGTTTTTTTCCTTAGTCTTACATTTCAAACTAAAAACGATGTCCTCCACCACCTGAAGAAAATCCTCCGCCTCCGGAACTTCCACCTCCGGAAAATCCGCCTCCGGATTGCCCTCCTCTTCTGCTACTGCTTGAACTGAGTCGGACTTTTGTTTGATTCGTCATAATAACCTCTCGATTACCGAGTATCATATTCGGACGAAGGGCTCCAAGAACCGCTTTGGAACCTGCACGATTCTGCTTCCAGGTCATAAGGAGCATGGTAAAGTTAAAGAGAAGTCCCAAAAAGATAGCCAGGAAAAAATTACTGATCCAGCGCATCGGGGTCGCCACAAAGCGTCCCTCCATCTTCGCCTTTACTTGTGAAAATGCCACTGCAGCCGTCCTGTAGTAATCTCCATTGGAAGCAAAGACATAGACATTGTCCGTAATGCTGTTTGCTACATCAGAGGAAATGGTTCTATAAAATGCACCGCCGCTCTGGATTCGAATCTCTCTATTTTCCATATCAATAAAGAAAATCAGGCCGCTCTTTCCATAAAATACTTCGTTGTAAAAATCACGAATCGTAGCAGCCGCACTGTAATCGCCTCTTCCGGAGAGAAAGGCCACATTGCCGTACTGGGTTAAGGGAACCAGTTTTTTAAGCAGTTCCTCTTTTTCGCTGCTGCTTAGCAAATCTTCTTCATCATCTATATAAGCGGTGTAGCCCGTATCCGAATTTTGATAAACGGACGAGGATAAAAAAGCGGATTGATCCAATGCATAGCTCTTTCCTATCATAAAAGTACTGATACAGAAAGCAAGAAGCAGAACTTTAAAAATACTATTTTTCATCACTCCTCCTTCTTCTCAAAAAAATCGGGGATGGAACGTGTCGATAAAAGGTTAAACTTCTTAATCATTCGTCTCAGAGAAAAGATGGAAGCCACCGCAGATAAGACTGCCGCAATATAGTAGTACTCATCTCTGACCGGATGCCAGAATAAAATCAACACGGAAATAATAAGTGCAAGTAATGCGCGAAAAGTCCCGCTCTGCTCTGTATTGTTTTCTTCTTCCTGTCGTTTATTTCTGCTATAGCGTAACGCCTCCCTATCTCGCACCCGAATCTTATGCAGTTGAACCTGAGATAGGAAAATCAGAAAAACCGAAAGAACGAGGGTGATTATGGGTAAAGTCTCAGCAGAAATTTGGAAAAGCAGGTTTAGAACCAAGAAAATAGGAATCGCAATCAACAAAGAACTTTTGTGAAATTTCTTTTCGTCAATAGGGATATCACAATAAACCTTCCCCGTCTCTCCATTAACAATGGCATAGGAAATACGATCATTCTTTTTATAGCTTAAAAACCATATGGGAAACATTCCTCTATCAACGGTCATTTCATGATGAAGACAACTTGCATCGAACTTTCCTTGGACTTTAATATCCGGTCTATTAAAACCATTTGGTCCAAGAATTGTCCTTTCCATCTCTTCTCCCAGCATGGAAAAAGCTTCCTTCTCATAGGTTTTGGACTCGGTATCCGCTATTTCACTATAAAGCCCAAGAGATAATTGGGGGAAAAGTCCTTCATTTTCTCTTTCGAAAACGGAGCAATAACTCCGGCTATATCGTCATCAAAACGAAGAGAAGCATCAAAGGGAATTCCCTTCACGTCCCCCTGCAGGTTACCACTAAGGTTGTAATCCTCATGAATGGCATAATTTCCGCTTGTGTAATTTCTGTTTCCTTTTAAACTAAAATCTCCATTAAACTCATAACTATAAAGCCAATAGGGAAGATAAAATCCTACAAAGCGATCAAGGTAGGCCGGATCCTCCAAGTCCTTTTGTCTATAGTAAAAGGATCGAATCTTTTGCAGATAGAGGTCTTTGCATTTTTCCTTCGAAATTTGAAAAGGGATAATCTTTTGTGGCTTTTCCGCTTCCTTTATGCGACTGTTAAAAACCACTGCCGAACCGCAATATGCACAAAAACCGGTCACGGACAAGTCTGAGCTCTCTATTTCCGCACCACAGTTCGGACAGGTAAAAAGCTTCGTTTTATATACCTCTTGCTCCAAACTTTCCGGAGTTCTATTATAAGTTGCCGGATCAAAATGCGTTTTACAGTTCACGCATTCCAGATCTTGACTGTCTATGGAAAATCGTACTTCTCCCCCGCAATTTGAACAATGCGCCATAGGCTTTCCTTTCTAAATCTTCGGAGTTCTCTTTAACATTTCATGTCTTTCCGGGCCATTGGAAACCATGGTAATCGGTACTTCAAGCTCCTTTTCAATAAAGTCAATATAATCTTTACACTCCTTCGGTAATTCCTCATAGTTTCGGATTCCGCGAATATCACAGTGCCAGCCCTTAAGAACGGTATATACCGGCTTAGCCTTACGAAGCAGAGGGGTAACCGGAAAGTCTTTTACTTCCTTTCCGTCAATCTCATAGGCGGTGCAAACCGGGATTTCTTCTAAGTAGCCTAAAGGATCCAGTACCGTTAAGGCTACCTCGGTTGCCCCCTGCAAAGCACAGCCGTAACGGGACGCTACCGCATCATACCAGCCGACTCTTCTCGGACGACCTGTTGTTGCGCCGTACTCCCCCTTATCTCCTCCGCGTTTTCTAAGCTCCTCCGCTTCGTCTCCAAAGATTTCGGAAACAAACTCTCCCGCTCCTACAGCGGAAGAATATGCCTTGGTTACACAGACCACACTGCTGATGGCATAGGGTGGAATTCCCGCTCCTACAGCACCGAAAGAAGCCAAAGTATGGCTGGAAGTGACCATCGGATAAATACCGTGATCGGTATCCTTCATTGTCCCGAGCTGTCCCTCCAAGAGGATTTTCTTCCCTTCCTTGATTGCCTTTCTAAGGAAAAGGGAGGTATCGCAAAGATAAGGGCGAATCAGCTCTCTCTCTTTCTTAAGCTCGGAAAGAACGGTATCGTAGTCAAGGCCTTTCTTTCCGTAAAGGCTCTCAAAAAGGGCATTTTTAATCTCTAAAATCTTCTTCAGCTGCTCCTCTAAAATATCATCGTAATACAGCTCGTTGATCTGCAGGCCAATTTTCGCATACTTATCGGAAAAAAACGGTGCAATGCCGGACTTGGTGGATCCGTAGCTCTTTTTCCCCAGTCTTTCTTCTTCATACTCATCCTGTAAAATATGATAGGGCATCAAGACCTGTACTCGGTCGGAAATATAAATCTTCGGTGTCGGTACACCGGCTTCCTCCAAAGCATGAAGCTCCTTTAAGAACTTCTGAATATCCAGCGCCACGCCGTTTCCCAAGATGGAAGTGACCTTCGGATTGAAGACTCCGCTTGGAAGAAGATGCAGAGAAAATCTGCCATACTCATTAATGATGGTGTGCCCTGCATTGGCACCTCCCTGGAAACGCACTACGACGTCTGCATTCTCTGCAAGATAATCCGTGATCTTTCCTTTTCCTTCATCTCCCCAGTTTGCACCGACTATTGCCTGTACCATAAATTTCCCCTTTCAAATTTTTTCAGAACATATTCTTTCAGAACGGTATAAGTTCTTATCCTATTATGCCATACACTATTACAAAACGTCTTTGTCCTTAAAAAGGATGCCTTAACAAAAACTATTATTGTACTCCTTTTCAAAAACCGTATCTCTTTTTTATTCCCTTCTGATTAGATTGGTTATCCACTGCAATACATAAAAAACAGCGGGTACAACCATGAGCAGAAAGAGATGGGCAAGAAGCGATTCCTTACTTCCTCCCGTAAAGGCAGTATAAAGAAAATGAAGCAAAGTCGCAAAAATGAACAACAATATCCCTATTGCCAGTATTCTTTTCATTCTTCCTCCATTTCCTTTTCCGCTTCTTTTTTTTTGACTTAATTTCTTTAGTCAATTAATTCCTATTCTTTAATTATAGCATGATTTTACAGCGCAATCTCTACAGATAGATTAAGCTCTTCTTTATTTTCCTCTAAAATAGGCTGAATGTACTCGGAAATAAATTCCTCCACTTGTTCTTTTGCACGTCCGATATAAAGCTCCCCTCTCATGAGTCCCTGTATATCTTCCTCTGTAAGCGGAAAAGCATCATCCTTTACAATTCTTTCCAAGAGATCATTCTCCAGCCCCTCTTCCTTCACTCTCTTTCCGGCCTCCATGGAGTGCATACGGATTCGCTCGTGAAGCTCCTGCCTGTCCCCGCCTTTTTTTACCGCGTCCATCAGGATATTTTCCGTAGCCATAAAGGGCAGCTCCTGTTGCAGATGCTTTTCAATCATCTTGGGATAGACCACGAGATTCTCAGCAACATTATAATATAAATCGAGTAAACCGTCACAAGCAAGAAAGGCTTCCGGAACGGAAAGTCTCTTGTTTGCCGAGTCATCCAGCGTTCTTTCAAACCACTGCGTAGATGCAGTAATGCTCGGATTCATGATTTCCGAAGAAATGAAGTTCGAAAGTGCCGCCATACGCTCCGCCCGCATCGGATTTCTCTTATAAGCCATGGCACTCGATCCGATCTGCTTCTTCTCAAAAGGTTCTTCCACCTCTTTTAAATGCTGTAAAAGCCTTAGGTCATTTGAGAACTTATGCGCGGACTGTGCAATGGCGGAAAGCACGGAAAGCACTCTAAAATCCACCTTGCGGGAATAGGTCTGTCCCGATACAGGATATACTTTGGAAAATCCCATTTTCTTTGCTATCTTACGATCCAGCTCCTTGCACTTTTCGTGGTCTCCTTCAAAAAGTTCCAGGAAAGAAGCTTGTGTTCCGGTAGTCCCCTTACAACCTAAAGCTTTAGGGAGGCGATACACTCTTCTATTTCACAAAAGTCGAGATATAAGTCATGAAGCCAAAGACTTGCCCTCTTTCCGAGTGTTACGGTCTGCGCCGCTTGAAAATGCGTATATCCGAGCATAGGAAGTGCCCTATATTTCATCGCAAAGTCGGAAAGCACATTCATACAGTTTAAGAGCTTCTTTCGAATAAGCCATAATCCCTCTCGCATCGTAATTAAGTCGGTATTGTCCCCCACATAGCAGGAAGTCGCTCCGAGATGAATAATTCCTTTTGCTTTCGGACACTGAAGACCGTAGGCATAAACATGGCTCATCACATCGTGTCGAACCTCTTTTTCCCTTTGTTTTGCTTCTTCGTAATTGATATTTTCCGCATTTTCCCGAAGTTCTTTAATCTGCTCCTCCGTTATGGGAAGTCCCAGCTCCTTCTCACTTTCCGCAAGAGCAATCCAGAGCTTACGCCAGGTTTTAAACTTAAAGCTCGGAGAAAAAATCTTCTGCATCTCGGGAGACGCATATCTGCCGGATAACGGACTTTCATAGCTTGAAAACGCTTCCATTCCTCTTTCCTTTCTATTTTGTAGAACTGATAAACATCCCTTTTCTTACAACTTTTCGAGTAGAACTTTGTATGCTTGATACAAGCATATCCTTATTGCCTATTTCGGATTCAAAAATCTCTATTCTTTTACGAATATGCCGGCTATTCCTTTTTTGGAAGCTTCTTATCGTAGAACCGCGCCCATATCATATCTTCCCGGGGCTTTATCTTGAAGGAAAAATGCCGCTGTGATTGCACCCTTTGCAAAGATTTTCCGACTGTAGGCCGTGTGCTCAATTTTTACAATCTCATCTTCTCCGGCGAAGATAACCTCATGAATTCCCGGAATTGTTCCTCCTCTTAAGGAGAGCATGCCAATTTCCTGCCTATCTCTGGCCTGATGCCTTTCTTCTCTATCATAGACCTTATTCAGTGCTTCACCGATTCCCTCTTCAACCGCTTTTTCCAGCATAAGTGCGGTTCCGCTCGGCGCATCTTTTTTCCTTCTGTGGTGCGCTTCCACAATTTCAACATCGAAGCCTTCCCTATACAACTTTGCTGCAGCGATACGAATAAGCTCCTCTAAGAGGTTAACGCCTAGAGACATATTACCGGACTGCAAAATAGGGATGTGTTTGGATGCCTCCTCTATCTTCTTCTCTTGCTCCTCGGAAAGTCCCGTTGTACATAATACAAGAGCCTTCTTTTTCTCCACCGCATAGTCAAGAAGTCTGTCAACCGCTTCTCTAACGGAAAAATCAATAATTACATCAAAATCCTCTTCCACTTTGTAAATATCTTGATAAAGCGGAAAACCGAAATCCTTTGTATTCGCATCGGCATCTACTCCGGAAGTAATGACACAATCCTTCGTATTTTTTGCCACATCTATAACATTCATCCCCATAACACCGGATGCACCATGTAAAAGTATCTTCATATCCCTCTCCTTTACTCTATAAAAGAAAAAAAGCTGCGAAAAAGAAAATCCCCTCATCACTCTAAGAGTTTCTTCTCTTTTTCGCAAGCTATACTTTTCTATTTCAAAATACCGTAACGAATCATTTCTTCTTTTAAGACTTCCCTATGTTCTTTCCATTTCTGTCAGGGGCAAACGAAGCGATCCAACATTCTTTCCCTGTAAATTCATAGCCGCCTTTACCGGAATAGGATTTACTTCACTAAACAAAGCATGAATTAACGGTAAAGCCCGCAGTTGTTCTTTTCTTGCAGCTTCTATATCTCCGGAAAACCACTTTGCACAGATTTCATGCGTTTCCTTCGGTGCCACATTCGATAAAACGGAAATAACACCGACTCCGCCGGCTGCAAGAATCGGAAGAATCAAGCCGTCCTCTCCGGAATAAAGACAGAAATCCTCATCCACTATACGCATTAAGTCCAAGGTCTTTCCAACATCTCCTCCTGCATCCTTTACACCAATAATATTTTCCACATCATGATACAATGCCGCCATCGTTTTGGCCTCAATACTCACGCCTGTTCTTCCCGGAACATTGTAGAGAATGGCGGGAATGGATACGGACTCCGCAATTGCTTTAAAATGCTGATAAAGTCCATTTTGGGTTGCTTTATTGTAATACGGTGTAACCAAAAGAAGACCGTCCGCTCCAACTTCTTCCGCCTTCTTGGAAAGGTAAATAGCGGAATCCGTACAGTTTGATCCGGTACCGGCAATAACAGGAATACGGTGATTTACAACTTTCACGGTATGAGCAATAACTTCTATATGCTCCTCTTCCGTTAATGTTGCCGCTTCTCCTGTGGTTCCCACAGAGATAATCGCATCCGTATCGCCAAGAATCTGCTCTTCTATAATTGACTCCAAAACTTCAAAATTGACCGTTCCATCCTCATGCATAGGAGTAACCAGCGCTACTCCCGCCCCCTTAAATAAAGCCATAACTCACCTCGCTTACTATTGTCCGCCTCGTCTTACTTTTTCTCACCCTATTTTACTCTTGATAAATCTGTCTTACTCTTGATGACTCTATTTCCCTTGACGACCGACCCTGTCTTACTTTCTATTAAAACCGGCACGCTTTCTTGCCGTAGGATCCAGAATCTTCTTACGGATGCGCAGATTCTCTGGAGTTACTTCTAAAAGCTCATCCGTATCAATAAAGTCAATACACTGCTCTAACGACATAATCTTCTTCGGAACCAGCTTTAATGCCTCATCGGAGCTGGAGGTTCTCGTATTACTTAAGTGCTTTGTCTTACAAACATTTAACTCAATATCCTCCGACTTCGGACTCTGCCCGATAACCATGCCGCTGTAGACCTTTTCTCCCGGTCCGATAAAGAGTACTCCTCTGTTCTGTGCCTGGAAAAGACCATAGGTCACCGCCTCACCTTGCTCAAAGGCGATTAAGGAGCCCTGGTGGCGATAGTTTAAGTCTCCTCTGTATTCACCATAGCCTTCAAATTCCGTATTTAAAATTCCATTTCCTTTTGTATCGGTTAGGAACTCTCCTCGGTAACCGATGAGTCCGCGAGAAGGAATTTCAAACTCAAGTCTTGTATACCCGGATGCCAAAGGACTCATCCCGTTTAAGGTTCCCTTTCTCTGGGTTAATTTCTGTATTACCGCGCCGGTAGCCTCTTCCGGAACATCAATGTATGCAATCTCCATCGGCTCCAGCTGTTTTCCTGACTCGTCCGTCTTATAAATAACCTCTGCCTTGGAAACCGCAAATTCAAATCCCTCTCTACGCATGGTCTCTACCAAAACGGAAAGATGCAACTCGCCGCGTCCGGAAACCTTAAAGCAATCTGCGGATTCGGTCTCTTCTACACGAAGGGAAACGTCTGTATTCAGCTCTCTAAAAAGCCTGTCTCGGATATGGCGGGAAGTGACATACTTCCCTTCCGTTCCTGCAAGCGGAGAATCATTTACCATAAAGTCCATGGAAATCGTCGGTTCCGAAATCTTCTGGAAAGGAAGCGGAGCAGGATTCTTCTCCGTACAAATGGTATCTCCCACATGAAGGTCTTCAATACCGGATACTGCCACGATATCTCCGAAGGAAGCCTCTTCCACATCCACTCTCTTTAAGCCGTCAAAGGAATAAAGCTTCGTGATACGTACTTTCTTTCGCTTGTCCGGATTATGATGATTCACCACCAAGGCATCCTGGTTTACCTTGATTTTTCCGTTCTCCACCTTACCGATCCCGATTCTTCCTACAAACTCATTGTAATCAATCGTGGAAACGAGAAACTGCGTTTCCTCATCCGGGTCTCCCTCCGGTGCCGGAATAAAGTCGATGATGCTCTCAAAAAGCGGTTTCATATCCACATCCGGATCTTCCAATTTCTTTTTGGCATAACCGTTCTTAGAGGAAGCAAAAAGAAATGGACAGTCGAGCTGCTCATCGGAAGCATTTAAGTCGAGCATCAGTTCTAAAACCTCGTCCACTACATCAGTGGGGCGAGCCTGCGGCTTATCAATCTTATTGACTACGACAAGAACAGGAAGACGAAGCTCTAAAGCTCTCTGCAATACAAAACGGGTTTGCGGCATCGGTCCTTCAAAGGCATCAACCAGTAATATGGCACCATCCACCATTTAAAATTCTCTCAACCTCGCCGCCGAAATCCGCGTGTCCCGGTGTATCGACAATATTAATCTTTACCCCGTTATAGCTTACTGCAGTATTCTTCGCTAAAATCGTAATCCCTCTTTCCCGTTCAATCGGGTTTGAATCCATGACACGAACACCGATGTCCTGGTTATCACGAAATACACCGGACTGCTTTAAAAGCTCATCCACTAGGGTGGTCTTGCCATGGTCAACATGGGCAATAATAGCTACATTACGAACATCTTCTCTCTTCTTTAACATGAATTTTCACTTCCTGAACTAAATCGAATATACTTAAACTGCAACAAAATTATGCTTTATTTACTTTCCGCTTTAACTTATCGAGTATACCACCGGCATTTTTTTATTGCAAGGAAAACCACCTGCGTCCCATACTCTCGAATCTGCTTTTCAAAATCCGAGTATTTCTCTTCCTTTACCCGTATTTTAAGGACTACATTTTCCGTGAATTGCTTATCTAAAATAGGAATTTCCTGCTCCGTAAAGCTGTATTCCAGTTTTCCAAGAAGAGTATAAGGAATCTGCAGTTCCAGCTCTCTACCCTCTATCCGTTCCAAAAAAATCGCCTTATCCAATGCGTTTTTTGCCGCATCAGAGTAGGCACGGGAAAGTCCTCCCGTACCAAGCAGTGTTCCTCCAAAAATTCTGCTTACCACAAGAAGCGCATTTTTCAGCTTAAGCCCTTCCATTCTTTGCAAAATAGGCATGCCGGCGGTCTTTGCGGGCTCTCCGTCATCGCTCTGCTTTTTATGTTCCTGGACGATTCCTTCCCTCTCTTCCAGAAAGATATAGGCATAGCAGTGATGTCTTGCTTCTCTGTATTTTTTCTTGCACTCTTCAAGATAGTGCTCTACATCCTCTTCTTTTTCCAGCGGAAAAAGCCCGGCATAAAATCCGGACTTTTTCACTTCTATCTCTCCAAAAAAGCATTCATTAATAAACTTCATTTCACCTCTAACGATATGGAAAAATAACTATGAAGTCCTTTTCTAAACTATCTTTTATTAGTTAGAAGGACCTTTCTTTATTCCGGGTCCCTGTTCGGAAATGATGACTCTTCCGTTACTCAAGTTTTCCTCTTCATCGCCGCCTTCTTCCTCTGTCTCTTCAGGCTGATAGCGATAGTAATGGTCATCCGTATCCAAATCTCTTAAGTTCTCCGGAACAAGCATAGCTCCCCAAGAGGTATGATAGTCACACTTTTCTGTGGGTACAGTGCCTCTTGCAAAGAGCTCTGTAATCACTGCACTTCCTCTATAGTCATTGTAGCAACCGGAAGTTGGAAGGAGTCCGGACTTTCGGCAGACCTTCTCTTCCACAATGCTATCCGGTTTTTCGAAGCCGATATCGGCCTTTCCTTCATGAATCTTTGCCATGATTTCCGCCAAATATCCTTATGGAAGCCGGTTCCTCCGTTATATTCTCCACTTCCTGCATCCTTTAAGACCTGATTTTCATCACAGCCACCCCAGACTCCGGCAAGATAATATGGTGTAAAACCGACAAACCAGATATCTCTGTTATTGCTTGTTGTTCCGGATTTTCCAGCTTGACTCATGCCGTCAAAATGAGCTCTTGTGGAGGTTGAGCTGACACGAACATCGGAAGCAAAAGCACGCTTGGATTCCATAGATTCCCGCATTGCATCCGTGAGGAGGTATGCCGTGCTTTCCTTCATAACCTGTGTCGCCTCATCCTCTGTGGTATCAATTAAAACCTTGCCGTTCTGGTCTATGATTTTAGAGAAAAACTTAGCCTTTTGTAATTTTCCTCCATTGGCAATGACCCCATATGCCTGCGTCAATTCTAGGTTGGAAACACCGCGCGTCAATCCCCCCCAGCGCCAACGCGGCATTTTCATCATCCTTTGCCAAAGAAGTAATGCCCAGAGATTCTGCATACTGATAGCCACGCTCCGGTTTTACCGTTTCCATAAGGCAACGCACTGCAACGATATTTAAGGAGTATACTATACCGTCCCGAATACTTTGGAAACCAAGATATCCACCCGAATACCAGTTCTTAAAAGTCTTTTTTCCGACTGTGTACTCTGAATCATAGTAGGTAGAAGCAAGAGTTGCACCGTAGAGATCAATTGCCGGAGCAAAGGAACTTATGACCTTAAAGGTGGATCCGGGCTGACGAAGCACATTCGATGCACGATTTAAAGTCTTACTCTGCTTTTTCTCGCCTCTTCCTCCCGTTAAAGCCAGAACTTCTCCACTGTGAGGATCCATTAAGACAAAGGAGGCCTGAGGCTCCAAAACATAGTCTATCGTTTCTCCGAGAATGCGATCGGTGTCAATCGTAACCTTTGCCTTAAATTCGTCTATTCTTTTATTTGCCTGATCCTTAGAATTGTAAAGGCCGTTAAAACTGATGCCTTTTCCTTCCTTTAAATATTTTGCAATATCCTTCTCACTGAAATTGACGATACTGCCGTCTTTATGTTGTATGGTATAGCGCCAGGTAATCGAGTATTTGCCGTATCGTAATTCTCCGGATCATTGATTTCTTTATCCACAATCGCCTGTAAATCCGGGTCCTGATTGGCATAAATCGTTAAGCCGCCGGAATAAAGCAGCTTTGTCGCATCTTCTTTAGAGTAGTTGAGCCTTTCCATAAAAGCATCCACTACCTGCTCCGTCAGTTCATCGGTGTAATACGAATACGGTTTATCTTCTCCGCTAGTCGAGAGATTCACATTCTGTATTCTCTCATATACCGGATCCGCCAAGGCTTCATTATAGCGAGTTTCATCGATATAGCCCTGCTTTAGCATATTTTTTAAAACCTGCTTCCGTCTTGCGGCATTTTTATCCGGATGCGTAATCGGGTTTAAGCCGGAAGGATTCTTGGTAATGGCAGCAATTACCGTTGATTCCGAAAGACTTAAGTTGCTTACCTCTTTATTAAAATAACGTCTTGCTGCAACCTTCACTCCAAGCGTATTTGCCCCGAGATTAATGGTGTTTAAGTACTCGGTCAGAATGCTTTTTTTAATCTGCTTCTTCTCTAATCCGGGCTGATCCTCCAGTTCCAAAGCCAGGTACTGCTCCTGAAACTTTCGAACATACTTTTCAAATTTTCCCTCGTGAAGACCTCCACCGAAAACATTGTTTTTTAGAAGCTGCTGGGTAATTGTGGATCCTCCTCCGGCAGAACTGTCATCCGAAACCACACCTTTTACCGCACGCATAATAGAACGGAAATCGATTCCGTTATGACTCCAAAAGCGCTCATCTTCAATCGCAACAAAAGCATTGATCAGATCCTTCGGAAGCTCCTCATACGTTACCCTCTCTCTATTCGAGCCTTCCGTAACAAGAGTCGACATCAAATTTCCTTTTTTATCGTAAATCTTCGTAGCATAGGCAGTCGGTCCCACATGAATTTTTTGAATATCCGGTGCCGAATCCAAAATCCCTTTGAACATGCCATAAGAAAAAGATACACCTAAAAAAAGCGAAGCTACGAAACAGAACAGGATTACGGTTTTTATGATTCCCGTAAACCTGTGCCATATTCGTGCTCGCTTACTTTTCATTTCATATAAACGATTCTCTATACTGTATTTTGTGAACTTCATTCTTCGTCCTTAGTATGCAAAGTCAAATTTACCGCATACCATTCTATCATAAGCCTAGCTCTCCTGCCATATACTCTTAGGCATAATAAATTGACTTTCTCCCATAGACATCGGTGCTACTTCTCCTTGGGGGAAGACCAAAACCAATTGATTATCCGCATTGATATAGAAGCTCTGCTCATCTCCAATTTCCTCAAAGCCCTCATTATCCTCGCCGTCACGGACAAAGTATTTGTTTTCGGAACTTCTGTTATGTTCTTTAATCTGTCTTTTTACTTCGTCTGAGAGTATTTTCTTATAATCTGTCCTATCCGAAAAAAGTTCCGGGAGGCTTAGGAGCTTTCCGCTTTTTTTATCTACCGTATAATAGTGGTGAACGGTTTCCGAATCACCTTCTTGCTTTAACACGGAAAGGGACAGAACATAGTAATCTTCGGAGTTTAAAATCAAATCAGAGCTTACATCCAGATTTTTAAACTCGGTGCCAGCCAGTTCTTCCTTAAATTCCCGTATCCACTCTTCCGTCTTTTTCTCGATATCCAAATTGATCTTTTCTGCAGAATTTGCCTTTTCGGAATCTGGCGAAGCAGAACCGTCAGAAAGACTTAAGTCTTCGCTTTCTGCCGCTTCACCGGCCACCATTTTCTCTTCCTTTAAGGCATCTCCTTCCGCATCCAAGCCATCCACGGCAAGATAGGGAGTCTGAACCTTAGCAAAATGATTACCGTCATTAAACGAATACTTCCGAAGGGTAATGAACTGGAAATATCGTCCAAGACCCGGAATCGCCTGTAGTGCATATGCACTTTGTTCCGAAACATTGGGAAGAATCAGGGAAAGCATAAGGCAAGCCGCAACTGCAGTCTTAATAAAAGGATGTTTTACTCCTTTTCTTAGTTCCTTTCCGTGGAAGGAAAAAAGCTTTGTTTTGCACTTCACGGCTTCCTCATCGGCTTCCAGAATAAAACGATCATCAATTTTTCCTATCGCATCTATCAGCTTCCAATCCTTCATAGTAACCCTTCTTTTTCCAGCTTCTTCTTTAAAGCATCTCTCATACGATAAAGACTCACCTTCACCTTACTTTCGCTTGCATTAAAGCGCTCCGCTATCTCTTTAATCTCCTCATGATAAAAATATCGGCGAATAAAGAAAACTCGACTCTCTTTCTTTTGTTCTCCGAGAAATGCATTGATAGCCGCAACAAGAGCATCTTCATTGATATGCTCTTCTACATTATTAATAGAAAGCTGTATATCTTCTCCGAGTTCGTCTATACTTTCTATAAAATCATTTCCCGCACGCTTTTTAGCATGCAACATCTTTAATCGATTAATCGCAAAATTTCTCACAATTTTTGCACAATAAGCCTTTAAAAACAGGGGTTTCTCCGGAGGAATTGCATTCCAGACGCTTAGCCAGGTATCGTTAAGGATTTCTTCCACATCTTCCTTTTGCGATAATATCTGTCCTGCTATTTTTCCGCAGTACGCCTTATATTGCTCCTGCAAACGGAGAATCCCCTCTTCACTTCGTGCAAAAAACAAATCTATGATCTGCTGATCTTCCATACTCACCTACAAATTTTTCTGATTTTCATTACACTCTAACGTAAGAGAATAAGAAAAAAATTTGTCCGAAGTGTGAACCGATTATGCTTTTCTACAGATTAGGCTTTTTCTACAGAAAGAACTTCTCCTGTGAAGGCATCTGCCTCGGAAAGTTCTCCGGTGTAATGTACAACAACTTCATCTCCGTCCTTTACCTCGCTAAGTCCCTCCGGCTTTTTGTCAAAGCTTAGTGCATAGGACTTTCCATCCTCCGTGGTTACGGTAAACATGAAGTCTTTGATTTCGGAAATCTTACCCTTCAATTCTTCCCCATCCGTTTTCTTTTCTTCCGCTTTTTCTGTTTCCTTTGCAGTCTCGGAGGCAGCCACAGTTGTATTCTTCTCAGCAGCACTGCTTCCGCCCTTAGCTCCACATGCCATCATGGATGCCCCCATGAGCACGGAAAGGGAAAGGACAGCTGCCTTCTTCCATAAAGCATTCTTTTCAGTTAAAGTGTTTTTTTTCATTTTTTTATCCTCCATCTCTAACAAGCGGTTAAGCCGCTCTTTCTGTGGATCCATTTTTTTATCCACATATATAGAGACAGAGGATATCTGTAAAGGTTACATTTATTTTTAAAAATTTTTTTTATTGACTCGAACGTAGACATTCTCATTTCGTTCCGTAGAAGGTCTGTCCATGGAACTTATGCTTCTTCCCCTTACCAGAGTTTCGCAAAGCTTAATGTTGTTTAGCGTTCTGTCAAAAAGAGACAAAGTGTCTTCCACAGCGCTCTTTTTATCAGAGGAAAGTTCACGATGTAAAAAATCTGCCGCATCCTTCTCTAGCGGACTAAGCAAAAGGTCATCCCTTCTGGTGCCGGATTTTTGAATATCGATTGCCGGGAAAATGCGTCTTTCCTGCAGTTCACGATTCAATACCAGTTCCATATTGCCCGTTCCCTTAAATTCCTCATAAATCACATCATCCATACGGGATCCGGTATCCACCAAAGCAGTGGCCAAAATGGTAAGACTTCCGCCCTCACGGATATTTCTTGCCGCGCCGAAGAAACGCTTCGGCATGTGCAATGCCGCTGAATCCATACCGCCGGAGAGAATCTTTCCGGAAGAAGGAACAATCAGATTATAGGCTCTTGCCAGCCTTGTAATACTGTCTAAAAGGATACACACATCCTGTCCCTGTTCAACCAGACGCTTTGCTCTTTCGATGGTCATCTCCGCTACTCTCTTATGATGTTCCGGAAGTTCATCAAAGGTGGAATAAATAACCTGTACCTTATCTCCAACTACCTCTTCCATCATATCCGTTACTTCTTCCGGCCTCTCGTCAATCAGAAGAATCATAAGAGTCATATCGGGTTCATTTTTCAAAATAGACTGTGCAATCTGCTTTAGCAAAGTGGTTTTTCCGGCCTTAGGAGGAGAAACAATCATTCCTCTCTGCCCTTTCCAATCGGAGCTAAGAGATCCAAGACCCGAAGTGAGGTGGAAACACGCTTTCCTTCTCTTTCCATGGGAATACGCTCATCCGGAAAGATAGGAGTCAGCTTGTCGAAATCGGAACGACCGAAAATTGCGGAAAGGGGAAGTGAATTTACTCTTTCAATGTAAAGCAATGCACTGTAACGTTCTTGAGGATTTCTGGACTTGGCATAGCCGTAAAGCATATCTCCCGTCTTCAGATGGAAACGGCGAATCATCAGATTGTTTACATAGACATCCTGGTCTCCCGGAAGAAAATTCTCCGAACGGATAAAACCGTAGCCTTCCGGCATGATTTCCAAAATACCGTGAACAGCCCTTGCATCGGCATCTCTCGGTCCTTCTTTTTTGACGGATTCCTCTTTGGGGGTCTGAAGCGGAAGATTTTCCGCAGAATAGGAAGCGAAGTTTTCTTCAACTGCCATCTTTGTAGAAATGGGAGAAAGATTAGCTTCGGAGCTCAACTCTACTTTCTCCTCAGTAGAAAGTTTCTGTAGGAAGCTCTGTTTTATCTATGGACAGAGAAGTTTCTTTAACAGATGATTCCTTCTTTTTGGCAGCTACCGTTTTCGCTTTTATCGGACTTTCCTTCTTTTTTTCCGGTTTTTCCTTCTGTTTTTCCGGCTTTTCCATCGCTTTTTCCGAACTTGGATGAGCTTTTGTAGAAGCTCCTTTATCCTCTTCAGAACCATCCTTAGACTTAGCCGTTGTTTTCTTCACGGTTGATTTCTTTGTTTCGGCTGCTTTACTACTCTTTTTCACTTCTTTTTCCAAAGTAGATTCTGCAGAAATAAGCTCTGCCGTCTCCGCTTTCTTGGGTCGTCCCCTTCTTTTCTTTTCCGCTGTTACAGTCTCACCGGCTTCCCTGTTCATTTCATCCATGGAATTATTCTCCTCTGTTCCTTCCATCTTTACTCTACTCACTCCTTCAAGTACTCTATTTTTATCGGCAAAAATACAGCATTAGATAATGCTTTGCTCTTGATTCTTCTCAGTTTCCTGATTTCTTTCCGGTTTAGATAGAAATGAATCGATAATTGAACTAGGGAGATCCTTTTCCTTACAAAGAATGATTTCGAATCTGAAAGAGGAGCAATATTTTACAGATAAAAACTGCCGATTATATCGGCGAAATATACCTTAGTACAAAAAATAAATTTGGATTGTATAACTTGAGCTTTCATTTTATCAAAATAAAATGAAAAAGAAAATACCCTTGTTACACAATCCACCCGTAAATCACAGCTCTACTTCTTTTCCGAGAGCAAAAGAATAGAGCACCCTTCTTTTCACTTTTATCCCTATTATAGCTACCAATGCCGCACTATATAGTTCCATCTGCTTTCTGTAACGCTCGACAAGCTCCGCTGCGTTTCCTACCCGATCGGTTTTATAGTCAACAAGGATTATCCCGTCCTCTTCAACAATAAAAGCATCAATGATTCCTTGCAGGAGAACCTCTTCTCTTTCCTCCCCCTTTTGGAAAAGCTCCTTATAAGGAAGTGCCTGCATAAAATGTTTTTCGCGGAACAGTCGCTTCTCTCGAAAAGCTTCTTTCATTTTGATGCCCAAGGGAGATGCTAAATATTTTTCCAGTTTGCCTCTATGAATGAGTTCCAGCTCCTCTTCTTCCAATATATCCGGAAGCTGTTCTAATCCCTTATTATAGTCAAATAAAGCCAAAGCATGGTGAAAGCTGTCTCCAATCCGTGCCCCGCGGCTTTTCTCTTTTTTTCTCGGAATAAGAATGAAATTCCATATCTTCATTCGGAAGTTCTTGAATTTGAATCACTTCTGTTTTCTCTTTCTTTTCAAGCGAGTGCATCTCCTCCTTAAGCTTCTCCATCGCTTCTTCCTTCAAAAGGGATACCGCATATTTCGGATAAAGATGTGTACTCTCTTCATGTGGGTAAACATAATGAAAATCCTTGTCCCAGCATTCTTCCTCTATCGTCTTTTCTTTTGGACTCCGCAAAAATTGGTAAAGTGCCTTTTCAACGTCTATCGCTTCTTCTTTCTCCTTTTCTGCTTCATCCGTTATTGTTTCCTGCGTGAGCAGACTAAGTTTCAAAGGAGAATGCTCCAGTCCCTGAAAAATCACCTTAGAAAATGCCAGCATAAGAAAATCCAAATAAGAGTTTGCTCCCCTTAAGTCCTCTATACTTAAATCCTGCTTAGCGGCAAACTTTTTTTCCAGCTTGGAAAAGCTGCTGCAGCTTGCCGTCATAATCAGCTTTTCCTCAGCTCTTGTCATTGCAACATAGAGAAGCCGAAGCTCCTCTCCCAGATTCTCTTCATTGATTTTCTCTTTAATAGCCGTTCTATGTAATGAAGGATATTTTATCCTCTCCTCCAAATCAATATAATCCGAGGCCATGCCAAGTTGCTCATCAAGAAGGATGGTTTCCCTGCTATCCATCTTGTTAAAGCTCCTTTTGCAATAGGGAAAGAAAAACCACCTTAAACTGCAAGCCCTTGGAGTGATGGATGGACATAATGCGAAGAAGATTGTCGTTTTCCGAATAAACACTCGCTTCTCCCTCGTCATAATCCTTCTTTCTCGCTTTTTCAATATAGCGGATAAAATGGAACAAACCGCTATAGCTTCCTTTTTCGAATTTCTTCGCATCATCAATTAATCGGTCCAGATTCGCCTTTCTCTTTCTCCCATGGGAAGGCTCTGAACATAAAGATAGTAGGAGCTTTCCTCATAAAGCATATACAGGAGTTCATGGATGCGTAGATTTCTGGATAAAATTCGATATCTTTCCAGACTCCGGCAAAAATGCTCCCATTTTCCATCCAATTCAGAAGGATAATCCGCTTTATTTTTGCCGATTCCACTTTCTTTCGGATTGTGAGCCCGATTCGCTACCTTTTTCTTCTCCTTCCGAAGAAGAGTTTTCTCCCTACTTCCGTGGAAGAATTTTTCTTTTCTTCCGAAAAACAAGCAAAAGCAGAGACCAGACTGCCATATTTTATAGTAAGAAAGCTAAGTTCTTCATCCGTAAAGGAGTACATAGGAGAACGAAGAACTGCCGCAAGAGCGATATCCTGCTTCGGATTGTCAATCACGGAAAGCATGGACAACAGCGTTTCCACCTCAGGCTGAGAATAGTATCCGCCTGCACTCTCTGCATAAGAGGGGATCCCTTCCTCCGTAAATACTTCCACCATATCCTTTGCGGATTTTTTGGGAGAACGAAGAAGAATCACCATATCTTTATATTCTATTCCCTGATGATGCAATTCCTTGATTTTCTGTGCAATCATCCTGCATTCCAGCTTAAGAGCGCTTTCTTCAGAATCTTCCGTTTCCGTTAGAAGAAGCTCTGCTTGATCGTCTACCCCCCTCTTTTTCCTCTCTTCCTAAGAAAAGACTATTTTCTCTGTCATACTCTATACCGCCCAAGTCCTTTTTCATGATTTTATAGAAGCAGGCGTTGACGACATCAATAACTCCCTTAAAAGAACGGAAATTCTTCTGCAAAAAAATCTTTGGATAAGTTTCATCATAATACTTTTCAAGGAAAAGTTCCGGTCTTGCCAGTCGAAAGCGGTAGATGCTTTGCTTCACATCTCCTACCTGAAAGACATTTCCAGTAGAAAAACGCTCTTTGGAAAGCGCTTTTACAATATATTCCTGCACCATATTGGAGTCCTGATACTCATCCACAAGAATCTCTGAAAGCTCCCCCGCAAGTTCATTTGCTATGGCGCTGTATACTTTTTCACCCTCCTGGTCCTCATAAAGGAGCTTCAGTGCAAAGTGCTCCAAATCAGAAAAATCCAGGATATTTCTTTCCCGCTTTTCCTCCTGATATCGCTCCAAAAAGAGAAGACTTAAACGAATCGCTTCCTGCAATCGTTTTCTTCCCTCTGTTTCCATTTTATCTTCTATATCTTCCGGTAAAATGCTGTAATTCTTCTGCCAGTTTTGAATTACCGCCTTCACAAGGTCTCGTTTTGCCTTGACCTCGTCCTTTCGTTCCGCCTTGGAATTCTTTAAACGCCCGAATTCGATTGCCTGTATTTTTTTTAAGAGAAGATGAAGAACTTCTCCCTGTTCTTCCTCATTCTTTATCTTGGAAAGGGCCAAGAGTGTTTCATACTCGTCTTCCAATCTTTCCTTATACTCCATCGGCCCGCCTTCTTCATCACATAGCAAAAGGCCGTCACGAAGAATATTCTTTAATTCCAGAATACTTGCTCGTATACGATGCAGAAGGTATCCCTTCCAGTTTACTTCGGAATCCTTTTCCAGATTTTTTAAGTACTCTTCCGGGAAGGGGTTCGAGGTCGCAAGGCGATAGAGCTTTAAAATGATTTCCTGGATGCCCTTATCCTGTTTTCCGCTGGAAAACTGATCCACAAAGGAGAGGAAGCGCTCCTCGCTCTTACTGTATTCCTCCTCCAGTAATTCTTCTATGATATCCTCCTGAAGGAGAGAAAGCTCATTCTCTTCTCCGATACGAAAATTGGGTTCTATTCCGAGACTGCTGTAATTTTCTTGAATGAGTTTTTTACAAAAAGAGTCAATGGTGCTGATTTTCGCTGTAGAAAGAAGTGTTATTTCTCTTTGGAGAAAACTGTCCTTCGTTTCACTATAGACCTCTGTCAGTCTTAGCTTAATTCTTTCCTTCATTTCCGCCGCTGCAGCTTCTGTAAAGGTCATTAAAACAAGAGAGGAAAGGCTGATCGGATTGTCCTTATCCAAGATGCGATCAATAACATGCTCTACTAGTACCGCCGTTTTTCCCGAACCTGCCGCTGCGGAAACCAAGAGATTTCCCATCACGATGAGAAATTACACTCTGCTGTTCTTCTGTCCACCTTGGCATCTTACTCATCCCCCTTTCTCGTCGCTTTCTTTTTCGCTTCCATTTCTTGTTTTGCTTCCGAATCTTGTTCCGCTTTAGCTTCTGTTTTCCCTTCCTCTTTCATTTTCACTTCTGCATCTTTTAGAATTTCCGTCCAAAACTCTTCTTCCGTCTTATCTTCCAATCGACGATAGCGGAAGTTCGGGATATTTTCATCAAAGCCGCAGATGCTGTGATAGGGACAGTAGGAGCAAGCTGTCTGCTCATTTCCCTCTTCCATGGGAAAAATGTCTTTTTCACCCGCCTTAATTCTTCTATGTTCTTCCCGCATTTTCTTCTTTGCATAGGAAAGAAGGGCGTCAAACTTTTCCTTGGAAACCGCAGCGCCCTTTTCTTCTACCGCTCCATTTTTCACCTGAACAGGAAGACATAGACTTTCTCCGGCATCCAGCTTTTCCAAATGGGACAAGCTTTCCTCGGAAATATTGACAAGTCCCTTCGGCTTTAAGGCCTTTAGGCGTTCCTTTTCTGCATCCTTCTCCGGATCGTAAGGAAGGGCAGGATTATCCATCGTAAAATAAAACATGGCAGAAGGAAGAATCTCCATATCTTTATGTTTTTTTCCTTCTTCTCTCAGTACATAGTCCATATATAAAGGAAGCTGTAAATCAAGACCTGCAAACAGGCGCTTTAAGGAAAAGTCCTTTTTTCCACTCTTGTAGTCAAGAACCTTTAAGAAAGAGTCTTTTGATCCTCCGTAAGAAAGCTGTCCACTCTGTCGATTCTTCCCCTGAGACTTAATCCGTCTTCTTCAAAATAAAAGTCCTGCTCTATTGCTTTAGGTCGTAAATCCCCTGCAAGAAGTTGTTTTCCCAAAGCCCAAAGAATCCTTTTTCCATTTTGTGAAAGCTTTTTCGAAGCAGATACTGATTCCGTCCCCCTTCCTGAAAAACAGCAAATTGAGGGTCCAGCATACTCTCTTCAATCACCTCTTTCAGAATCTTCTCCAGCTTTTCTCCAAAGAATTCCGCATCATTTCCGCTTTTTAGCATTCGTTTAAAGAAAAGCTCTACCATCTTGTGGTAAAGGTTTCCAATGTCAAAGGCCTGTACTTCCTTTGTTTTTCTTTCTTTCAGTTTTAATCCGTATTGCAAGAAATGGGCAAAAGGACAGGCAGTGAAAAGCTCCATTCTGGTTACGGAGCCTTTTATGGTTTCTCCATACAAAGCTTTACTGAGTTCTGTCGAAAGAGCTTCTTTTCTATTTTCAAAGAATAAGGCATCCAGCAGCTTCTCTACCTTCTCACGGTATTCTTCCTTATTCCAAAGGTAATGCAATAAACTGAAGGCTTCCGTCTTAAAACGGTGTTCCAGTTCAAGCTTTTCTTGGAAAATTACTCTTCTTACACATTGCAGGAAGTTCTCTCGCCAGTTCCTCCCTTGCTTTCTTTTCATTGTAAATCTCTCTTTTTTCCTTAAGGGAATAGGAAGCTTTCAGCCACGGAAACAGCTCTTTTAATTCTAAAATATAGGAGCTTGGCTTACCGCTTTTTCCGTCTCGTAACGCGCGGGGATAGGACAAGTAAAGCTCCTGACTCGGCGTTAGAAAGGCCTTATATACATAGTATTTCTCAATATAACCTTCTTCCCAAGCTAAAGGAGATAGACGATAGCCTTTATCTCTTAGGAACTCTCTTTCCTTTTCACTGAGAATATTCTTGCTTCCTAGGGGTGCCGGAAGAAACTCGGAGTTTAGACCGAGAAATAAAAAGGCTTTCGGATTGTGAAAGCGAGACCGTCTTAAATCTCCTACAACCAGCTGATCAAGAGTTGCGGGAATCTGTCTTAACTTTTCTACGGAGAAAGCAAGGTCAAAAAGCAGGGCAAAGGTTTTTTTAGAAACGGGAATCTCCCGCAGGCTTTCTCTCATTCTATCCATGATTTCATGGATTTCTTCTATGCTTCTGTGATAGCTTTCCCGTCTGTTTTCCATGCCTTCCGCATCTAAGAAAGAAAGGGATTCTTCCACCCTTTCCGCCAAATCGGTATTTTGCAAAAGACGAAAAAGACAGTCCATTCGTTCCTTTAAGAGAGAGGCATCGGCATTTTCCTCATAAAAATGAAAGAGAAATTCCAAGTCCTGACACAATACTTTTATCTCTACGCTATACTGCTCTTTAAGCACGTTCATCTCTTTTACGGAAGTCAAGTCTTTGTCATCAGTCTGCTCTTTGTCATCAGTCGAAATCTTCACCGACAGTTGATTTCTTCTCACGGACACTATCTCCGCCTGCAGTTCCATCCTTTACAGCTGTAGGAATATCCAGTAAGGACTGAAAGGCTTTTTTCCCTTTTAGTCCTCTTGCTCTGGCATTGTTCTCCCACTCATCAAGTAAACTTTCAGCCTCTTTTCCCCTATAGGGAAAGGAGCGAAGATAACGGAAAACGCTATCGAAAAGAAAATCCTTTTCCGTAAGCAAAAGTGCAGAGCGAATCACTTTTCCATAGGGAGAGTCAAAAAGCTGTATATCTTCTTCCAGAAAAAATGGAATCTGTAATTCCTTCCATCTGCTAAAAAGAATATCTCTATAGCTTTCTATATCCGGAATAATAACGGAGATATCCCTATAACGATAGCCCTTGTCCTTTACCAAATGATGAATGTAGGCTCCTGCATCCTCGACCTCTCTTTGAATATCCGGAGCCTCTCGAAGGAGAATTCCCTGCTCTACAGAGGAAAAGCTCTTTCCCGTAGCAAAATCATCACAAATCTTCTGCAATACAGGAATGTCTCTAAAGCGGGGATAGGGAACTCCCGCCTCTCTCTTTTCTCCGCTGATACTGTCAAAGAGATTTAGGTTCACTGCGGGAAGAAGCTTCACATTCAGCTGATGTGCTAAACCTTCAACAGACTCCACAGCATCCTTGGTCAGATAAAACAGAGAGGAGGAATCATGCTTATCGTAGAGATTTCCCTCTTCACGACTTCGAATCTCCAAAGAAATAAGGATGCTGTTCTTTCTCTCAAAAAGCAGTTCCAGACAATGCAACTGGCTAGGGGTAAATCCGGTGAAACCGTCCAAAATGAAAGTGGCGTTTTCAAGGCTCGGATCTTCTATAATTTGCTCTAAAGCAAGACCGGCAATGCCTTCCTCCGTGAATTTTCGGTGCTCGGAAAGCCATTGTAAAAAACCCTCATAGAGAAGGGCTATGTCTTGCATTTTCATCCTGCTGAGCTTCTTCTCCGTCTTTTCAGCAGCATCACGAAGGTCTGTCGGGCTAATGTCATATTGCATGCACTCGGAGATTAAAGACTTACATTCTTCCAAAAAACCAAGATGCTCAAGTTCTCCTCGAAAATACTGTAAAGAAGAGGAATGGTTTAATTTTTCCGCAACAAGGGAAAGCACCATGATTTTCCCCATCTCATCGAGGGACTTCGGTACTTTTTTGTTCACATGAGAGAAGCTTGCATAATAGAGCCTTTGGAAGCTCAAAACATCAAGATTTAGAATTCCTTTTCCCTTGTTTTTTTCATGCATTACAATCCTTTTTTGCATTGCAAGGGTATCCTGCTCTGGAACAAGGTAGTAGACATTGTGATTTAAGTCCTTCCCCGCCTCTTCCAAGGCTTTTCGAATACAAAACTCCGTCTTACCCGATCCGCTTGCCCCAAAAACGAATTGCAATGTAGACATACTGTGCTCCTTCTATTTTTATTGATTTTTGTTTTCCTACCATTTCAAATTTTTAACATTCAGTAAAACAGGATTTTCAAAAATATCGAAGTATTAAGCAAAGGCCTCCAGCATTTTTCGCTTTACTTCTTCTTTTTCTTTTATTTCCCCAAAGTAGAGCTCTTTTCCTGAGGCTTTCTCTTCTAAATAGCCTGTTTTCAAATTTTCTTCCGTAATGTGAATGTTTTTCTTACTCTTCCGGAAAAGCTCCGGATAAAAATAATAGAGGACGGTCGTCATATCCCAGTTATAAAATCCTTTGATGCCGTACTCCCTGTCGTTATAAGCGAACCAATCACTCTCCTTCTTTAAAATATATTGGCCGATGCTTGAATTTTCAAGTCTCTCTTTGAAATCGGAATAAGAGGTCATAACCGCGAGGCAGGCATTTCCCGTAATGATATGAAGATTCTCTCCATTTTGGAGAACGAGGGTAGATGCCTTATAGTCTACGGAGAAATTGAGCTCCTTCATTTCCTTTTTTTCGAAAATGAGCGGTGCGGTAATTCCTCCCATAAAGTACATTCCCTTAATGAGACTAAAGAATTCGGGATCCAAAACAAAGGCTCCCGCAATATTTCGTTAGAGAGCCGGTCACAATCAAATCAATTTCATGCGGATAAGCTCTGGCAAGCTTTACAAGATTTCGAGAGCTTTCCGAGTCCCAGTCTTCCGGTTTTAATCCTCCAAGCCATAAGGGAATATCCTCTCTATTCCTTTCCCTAAGCATAGTCTTTGTATTATCATATACGACCTTGGTCCGGTTGTTTCCAAAGCTTGCACTGACGGCCAGAAGCTCGATGTCCTCTCTTCCGAGAAGATAGAGGAGGCACAGTCCGTCATCCATATCACAGCCCGGGATTCCCATGGTATTGTCGCAGTCAAAAATATTTTTTCTCTTATTTTCGTTTTGCCTTGCTCTATTTTGTATTTCCTTTTTTTCTGTTTCTGTCTTTTGCGTTTCTATTTTTTCTATTTCCGTTTTTTCTGTTTCTATCTTTTCTGTTTCTATCTTTTCTGTTTCCACCTTTAGTCCTCCAAAACTTCTTCTTTAGAAAATAGAATAACTCCCTTTTCCGCTTGCAGTACCATCCTATACGGAACTTGCTCTAAATCCTCAGGTCTGTCTGATAAATTGTGAAGAACAAGACCGTTTTCATTTTCCCAAAAAACTCTCCAGCTGTCTCCAATACACTGGGAGCTTATCGGATAGAAAAGAGAGGCGCTGCTATAAGCTTGCGCTTTTTCCCTTGAATCGATTGCTTCTTCCGGAAAATGCATCTCTTCCGCATCTGATTTTTGCAGAGCATCTGATTTTTGTAGAGCTTCCGATGCCTTCTGGAACTTGAGTTGTCTCTCTCTTAGGAAAAGATAGTACTCTCCGTCCGGCTTGTCCGCTACAACAAGAGACTGCGCTGTGCACGAGTGATTGTCGTTAAGAATAGGAAAAAAAGGCATCTTAAATTCTCCCCTTTCCACCCTACCGGGAAGGAAGTTGGCTTCCCCCATAAATTTTGCCGCATAGACGGTTTTCGGGGCATAGAAAAGCTCTTCTCCTCTTCCGCATTGCAGAATTTCTCCCTCTTTCATTAAAGCAATTCGGTCGGAAAGGCGCAGGGCTTCCTCATGGTCATGTGTGACAAGCAAAACGGAAAGGCCTCTCTTCTCCCGCAAATGAAGGAGAAGCTCTCCCATTTCCTTTCGAAGATTCGGGTCCAAAGACGAAAACGGCTCATCGAGGAGGAGCAGTTCCGCATTCTGCGCAAGAGCTCTTGCAATCGCGACTCTCTGCTTCTGTCCTCCGGAAAGACTTTCTATCGTCCTCCTCGAAAAACCCTCGAGGCTTACAAGAGATAGAAGCTCTTCCACGATTTTCCGTTCTTCCGTCTTGTTCTTTTTTTGAAAATGCAGAGGAAAGGCAATGTTTTCTCCAACCGTAAGGTGCGGAAATAAACGAAGGTCCTGGAAAACCACCGTACAATCTCTTTTTTCGGGAGGAAGCGCAGTTAGATCTCTTCCGTTCAGAAAAACGCTCCCCGAAGAACTCGGAATGAGTCCCCAGTACAGCTTTAATCAAGGTACTCTTCCCACAACCGCTGACACCGAGAAGACTAAAGATTTCGCCTTTTTTTATTTCTAAGGAGCAGTTCTTTACAATAGAACTCCCTTCCAAATATACATTCAGATTTTCTATTTTTAACATGCTATTTCCCTCCTTTTTAAGCCTCGCAAAAGTATTTCCATAAGAAGAAAGAGCAGGAAACTGCTCAGTAAAAAGAGCAGTCCGTAAACGCTTGCAAGATTTCTTTCTCCGCTCTGAATAAAGGGCACCATAATAAGACTTAAAGTCTTCAGCTTCCCTCCACCAAGAAGCACCGTTAAGATATACTGGCTCATGGAAAGAATAAAGGACATCATAAATGCGGGAATAAGGTAGGGAAAGAGCAAGGGAATTGTCACCTTAAACAGCAAATAGAAGCCGCTCGCCCCGAATACTCTTCCCTGCTCCTCCAAGCGTTTGATGTTTATCTCTGCATTCCTTCCGTGAGATATGTTGTTGCATACGGCAGGCTGTACAGCACGTGCGATAGAAAGACCGAAAAGGTAGGCATTTTTAAAGGGAAGGCGCAGAAAAAGAATCTGTGCTCCCATGGCAAAAACCGAAGACGGAATCATAAAAGGAAGGAATATACAAAAAGAAAGCAAGCTACTCTCTTTGTGTTCACTTTGCCATTTTGCGGTGCAATAGGCAGCAATTATAGTGCATAAAGACACCATGACGGAAAAAAAGATACTAAATAGGCAATTAAAAAAAAGAGCCTTTCTTTGAAAGAGAATACTTTGAATCGCTCTCAAAGAGTAGTTTCCGGGGAGTATCCCCGGCCATGTGTAGCGCTCGGAAAAGCTCAGTAAAATAAGGACCAAAAAAGGAAAAACAATCGAAAACAGAAACAATATGCGTATCAGCTGATACGCCGGATTTTTCTTTACAAGCATAGTTATCCTTTCTTCTTCGGTAAAAAGCGGAAATAAAAGAAGGAAAGCAGGAGCGAAAAAAGGAGCATGATTCCGTTATAGCTTAGTGCAGTCGGGCGATTCATAAACCCTCTTTGCAGTTCCTGATAGGCCAGAACGCTAAGGGCCCTCTCCGTTGTATTTCCAAGAAGATAGGGAAGATCAAAGCTTCCGAAGGAAAAGGAGAAAATAATAAAAAAAGCCGCAAGATATTGCCGAATCGATAAAGGCAGCGTTATAAAAAAGAAGCTGTATAAGGGACTCGCTCCCATTGTTCTCGCGGCTTCTCCCAACTTTCCGTCCACCGAATAGGCGAGCGGTAAAGCGAAAAAAAGCATAAAGGGTAATTCCTTCCAGATGTAACCAAGGATCACACCGACTCCAAAACGGTCATAGACGAACTCCGGAAAAGCACTTTGATCGGAAATCAGTTTTAACGCATAAAAAATCCTTGCCATAAATCCGTTTTGCGAAAGGAAAAAGAGTAGAAAAAGCGCTACCAAGCTATGCGGCATAATAATCGCAAGCTGTAATATCGACTTTAACCTGTCCCAATTTTCCGAAAAATGTAAAATCAGAAAAGAACAAAGAATCGCAAGAAGGAGCGTAAAAAGGGAGGATAAAAAGGAAATCCGTAATGTATAGAAAATAGAGGGGAGCGTATCCCCTCTAGTAAAAATCTCCTTATAATGCGCTATACTCCCATGTCCCTCTACAGTAAAACTTTCCCAAAGACCCAAAAACAAAGCCAGTAGAAAAAGCAGTGTAAAGAAAATCTGAGGCAAGAGATAAAGAAAGGAGAAATTCTTTTTCATCTTACTGTCCTACTACTTCTTCCTGCCAGATTTCCTCGATAATCGGAACCAGTCCTGCAGGCATTTCCGGAAGGCGCTTGTTTAAAAAGCTCGCTCTGCGGAAGAACACCCTCTCCAAGATCCACCTTGGAAAACTCGTCCTGCACCTCTTTAGAAAGCTTGGTATTGTCGAGTACCGGAATGGTCTTTAAAGTCTCATAGCGGTTTAACTGCACTTCCGGAGCCATCATCGCATTGATTGCCACTTCAGCGGCAGCTCTGTGCTTTGCATTCTTGGAGATAGCAATGTAGTTCGTGTTTCCGATTGTTCCCTTGTCGAAAAGGAAGGTCTTCGTATCAGGGGAGAAACTGCCGTCCTTGATGCCGTTTGCCACGATGTAAGCGGAATAGCTCATGCCCATGATGAGTTCTCCGTCGGAATACATATTCATCATCGTCGGTGCGGACTCCGGATAGGTCTTTCCTTCCTTCCAAAGGTAAGGAGCAAGCTCCTTCAAGTACTCCATAGCCGGCTTAACAAGTTCTCTTACCGCTTCCTTGTCTTCCTTAACGGTCTGGAACTGCTCTACTCCCACAATATCATAGATTACATTGCGGACGAAGGCGGAACCGGTAAAGTCGGGAAGTGCCGGATACGTAATCTTTCCGGGGTTGGCCTTTGCAAATTCCAAAAGCTCCGCGGTATTCTTCGGGAACTCTCCAACCTTGCTGTCTCCGTATAAAACAAGCTGTGCTTTGCCATAGGGCGCTTCATAGCCGTCAATCGGATAAGAGAAGTCCGCCTTGGTTTCCGGATCATCCTGATTGATATACTCCTTAAAATTCGGCAAATCCGCTGTAAACGGACCATAGAGATAATCATTTTCCTTTGCTGTCTTAAAGTTCTCTCCGTTAATCCAAATCATGTCGATGTCGGATTCCGTACTGCCTGCCTTCTTCTCAGCAGAGAGCTGTGTCAAAATATCTTCAATCCCCATGGGCACGCGATTCAGGGTGATGTCATAATTCTTCTTCAAATATTCTGCATAAAAGCCGTCCAACCACTGGTTTAAACGGTCATCTCCGCCCCATCCGTAGAAGTTTACAGTCTGCCCCTTGGCTTCCTCTACAAGCTTGTCAAAGGCTTCTGAACCGGTTTCCTCTTTTTTCTCTTCCGCCTTACTCTCTTCAACCGCCTTAGTTTCCTCTGCCTTAGCCGTAGTAGCGGAGGTTTCCGCTTTCTTTCCGCCGCAAGCGGATAAAGCGAGCACTCCTGCCATAGCCATTGCTGTAAGGCGAGAAATCATTCGTACATTCTTTTTCATACTCTTTCTACTCCTTATTTTCTATTTATCCTATATTTTGATTCTGTTTTTCCTTACTCTTCTGTCTTTCCGTATAAACCTGTTTACCGAGGCCGATAAGAAATGCCAAGGCAAAGAGAATTAAAAGTCCTGTTACAAGGAGCTTTGCTCCTCCTGTCAAAAATCCTCCTACATAGGAATAAACCAAGGTAGCCGGAAGCTGCCCAAGACCTGTTGCCACCCAGAATCCCAAGAAGGATACGGAGCTTAAACCTGCGGCATAACTTACGATATCAAAGGAAATAAAGGGAAGCAATCTTGCAATTAAGATACTTTGCTTACCGTGTCTCTCGAAAAATTCATCTATGCTCTTTAAAGCACCCTTAGAGGTCAGCTTCTCTACCGGTTCTCTTCCCAAAGTTCTCGCAATAAAGAAGCAAAGTGCGGCACCGGCCATAGCACTGCTCCAGGAAAGTAAAGCACCCTTCCAAAAACCGAACAGCGCAGCATTGGCAAAGGTAATCAAAAAAGCGGGAAGCGGTGCTACAACAGACTGTAAGACCATGAGCAAAAAGGAAATGGCTGCAGCATAGGGCCCGTAAGACGCTACAAAGTCCTTAACTTTTTGAAAGTCTCCCGTGGCAAAAACACGGAAGACTTCCTTCAAAAACATTCTAAACGGTGCGTATAAAAAGTACAGAGCCACAACTGCAATCACTCCAAGGAACAGAAAAATTCTGTCTCTTAGGAAAGATTTTTTAGTCATTACTTATCTCCCTTGGAAAAATCATACTCCACTTCCTTCGTGCCGTCTAAGCAATTCCATACATTGGTATAGCCCTTGCTTGCAATATACTCTGCAGCTACCGCGGAACGGTTTCCGGAATAGCAATGGGTAATGATTAAGGTGTTTTTGTCATCCGGAAGAATAGCATCGATGGTTGCCGGATCCTCGGAATTGACATTGACAGCAGTAGCAAAATGTCCTGCTTCAAAGTCCTTTGCCTCTCTTGCATCCACTACAAGGGCGTCTTTCGCCTTCTCCATAAGCTCCTTTGCACGGATATTGCCGAAGGTCTTTAAATCATAGGAAAACTTCTTTACCCCTTCTCCGTTAAACACCTTGGTAAACCGTTAGAAACCAGAATATCGGCAGCCTCTCCGGACATCTTCCCCGAATTGCAATACAGAATGACATTCTTATCTTTCCAATCTTCAATCTCGGAAAGATGGTCTTTAAATAGTATCCAGTGGCATATTGATAGCAAAATTGATATGTCCCTTAGCGTATTCCTCTGCACTCACGAACATCGATAATCAGATAGTTCTCTTTTTCCTTCTTATCTTCTACGATCTTCTTAATGGCATCGCCCTTTATTTCTTTTACTTCCGCTTTGGCGCTGTCCGTTTTCTCATCCTTTTTCTCTTCCGCCTTCTCGTTTCCCTCGGAAGCTGCGGAAGTCTCCTGCTTGGTCTCCGTCTTTGTGCTGCCGCCGTTTCCACAGGCAGTAAGAGAAAGTCCCATAGCAAGGAATGCTACTAATGCCAAACTTTTCTTTTTCATAATATCCTCCTTATTGTGTCTAAATTGCATACAACAGTTCCGTATTTTATCATACATTTTAGAAAATAAGAACAATTATTTCTTTTATTACAGATTATGATTTATAATAATTATCTTTATTTATCTATAAAACTTATAACTATCAATTCCGATAAGCTTTATATTTGAGACTCCTGAAACAGCTCTTCCACACTGGATAGAAACGGATCCGTGAGATATGCCTTGATTTTCCGAAAGGTATCTTCATTTTGAATATCTCGCCCCTTTTGATATTCGGCGTAGGCATAGGCACACCAAGAAAGGCCTCTTATACAATTAAAGAGGATAAAGAGCTCGGTCTGTTCTTCTATCCCGGAAAAGCTCCTTCTTCCAGCCAAGGCTTCCTTGTAAGCATGAAAGAACTGAACTCTATCCTTTTCATGGAGAATACAATCCGTCTTCCAAAAACTGGTAGTCGGTGCCAGGAAATGTCCAAGGTCTTGCGCAAAATGAGCATAGAGCGGTTTTTCCCAGTCTATAAGATAACTGCTGATATCCGCCTCAGGTTTTTCCTCTAACTTTTTTTCTTCATTCCGGATAAGAAAGTTCCCTGAGTTTAATTCGGTATTGATAATGCAAAAATCTTTGGAAGAAAGTGTTTTGGCATATTTTCGCTCAAGATCCACTCCCTTCTTCCAGAGAGTATGAGTTCGATTGTAGATTTCCTCCTCCATAAAGGGGCTTAGCTCATAGCTTCTTAATAAAGAGGCAGATTCCGAGAGCACCGCATACAGAGGATTTTCAGGAGAAAGAAGTCGAAGCTCTCCCCGGTCCTTTTCCCTCGCGTACTCAGTACTATGGATATCCGCAAGAATTTGCCCTGCAACGGAAAGATCCGTTTCGTAACGAAGTGCTCGTCCTTCCAAAAAATCCATAATAAGAATGCCCTTCTCTCCCTTCTCATCCACATAATAGACCTTAGGAACTCTCCCGCTTTTCTCCAGAAGGGAAAGAGCATGCGCTTCATAGGAAATCTGCTTTTTTAGATGCATTTGAGAACCGTGGTTGACTCTTAAGACACATCTTTTTCCGTTTTTCGGATGGATGAAGAAAAAGTTCTCGTTATATTCCCCCCTTGCCAAAAACTCGTACTCCTCTGTAACTTCCTCGGGAAGACTTAAAGCCTCTCTATAGGCTCTCTCCGAAATTCTCTCCAATAAGTCCGGCTCTTTAGCGAATGTCTTTATATTCTTTTGCAAGTGCATTGATATCCTCTCCCTTTCTGTATCTTGCCCGGAGTCGGTTCATTTTCCACATAATCGATAGCTTATGAAAAAAGCTTCCGCTAAATCGCCTCTCGCTGGTAATCAATCTCTTCTTGCAAAGTCCCATGAGAATCCCCCGGCTTTTTAAGTTTAGCGAAAACTGATAATCCTCCATTAGAGGAAGGTCCGGAAAGCCGCCCATCTGAAAGAAAGCTCTCTTCCAAGAAATATACCCTGGTCACCGAACATCACCTTCCTGTCATAGACTCTGTGATTACTGATAAAACTGCAAATCGTCATAAGAGGCGTAGACGGGCTGAAACGAATGCCGAAGCAAGCCACCGGTGTTTTCCGTAAAGCCTCCCGTATTTCTTCCAAAAAGCCTTTCGGTAAAATGGAGTCGCAATGCAGGAAGAACAGAATATCTCCGCTTGCTACCTTTGCCGCGGTATTCATCTGCTTGGCTCTCCCTTTTGGGCAAGACACGACCTTGTACTCTCCGGAAAAATGATTTTCCCCGCCGTCAGCAAAGAGAATCTCCGCCTGCTTCTTATATGGACGAAGTTCCTCTTCCATTTTAGAAAGCGTATCTCCCTCCTTATAGCAGGGAATGATAATGGAAATCTTCGCCTGTCTTAGAATTTCTCTCCCGATAAAGGAGTCCTGCAGAGCTTTGTTATAAGGAATGAGCTGTCTGTAGGCTGCGATATCCTCCCTGTCATCAATGTCCCGCCTTTTCTTTAAGAGGAGAAGCGGAAGTCCGGTAGCATAGAGAGCGGTTTTTGTGTATTCGAAAATATCGGCTTCCTGTTCCTGCTTCTCTCTTTCCGCACATTCCGGCTTCATTAAACGATTCTGCTCCGAATTCACTTTGCAATCTTCCCTTTTCTTTCCAAATGAAAAGATCTTATCAAGCTCGGAAGATTTCACCCTGCTCTGCAATCCGATTCCGTAATAGCCTCCGTCAAGACTCTCTCCCAGTACATTTTTCCCGGATCGCCCTGCAGAAAAGACTTTACAAAAGCTATCTTCGGAAAGAAACGGAATATCCGCTCCGACAAGATAAGAAAAGCTGTAGCCCTTCTTGAAAAGTATAGAGAAAAGGCATTTTTCCATTTTTCAGAAAAATATCCTCTCCTTCCTGCGGCACAAACTCGGCATCGGGAAAGAGATTTCTAAGCATTTTCATTTCTGCAATGTCCTTTTTTATACCCGGGTCAAATGCGCCCTCTACTACTTCATTAGCAGTAGCGGAGGAAAAAAAGAGAAAGAGCTTGACCTCCTTCTCTCTTCGATGGAAGTTCCGATAGAGCTTCGCAAAATCTTGGAGCAAAGCAAGGTGTATATCCCTTGCTCCTTTCTTTCCAAGATACGGAATCAATCTGGTCTTCGTCTTCCCTGCAATCGGAAGCCTCGTAAAGAGTATGAGAGCCTGCTTCGATGTTCGGGTCTTAGCAAAAAGCATTTTCGGAGCGTGCAATATCTTATTCTTAACAGGTGACGCAGGCAAGGCCTTAGACATCTTGTTTACTTTCGTCAGCATTTTCTTTGCTCCTTTCGACTTCTCTTCTCCATCTACAGTCTCCGCTCTCTTTTCTCTTCCCTTTATTCCTTTAATTACGTTTATCCCTTTAATTACCTTTATCCCTTTATCCCTTTAATAAAACTTGTGTTTAAGCCGATTCCAAAAGGAGTGAGTGTAATCCGCTTTTTCTCCTGTTTCCAGAATAAGGGGCAGAAAATGCTCGCTCTCTCCGAATCTTGCAAACTGCCCGATACAGGTTGCGCAGTAGCTGATGAGCTTCTTCTCCTTCGGTCGACTTTCCGCCATCTCTCTGGAAAGCGCAGGTTCCTGAATGAAGGCACAGCCTCCCATACCGCAGCACTGCAGATTTTTCTTTTCGGAAAGCTCTCCCGAAAGAAAGGGAGAAAGCTTCGGAAGCCAACGTTTATCCTCTCTGTCGGGGACAGGGGAAGAAGCACTCGTACTCTTCCGTAGAAAGCTTTTTTCCAATATTTAATTCAGAAAGCTTCTCATAAATGGTGGTGATTTTTACATTCAGCTTATCCCCAAAATGATAAAAGCAATTTGGACAGACAAGGATAATTTCTTCAATTCCCCGTCTTTTAAAATCCTGGTTTAGCCGTGTGAAGATCGCTTCCGCTTCCTTCGTAAGACCCAGCTCTTCAATCGGCTTCCCGCAGCAATCATAGTAAGGGTTCAATCCCTTCCTTCTGTAGCAGTGCAACCAGCTTATCTAAGGTTTTCGGATAATAGGCCGGAAAATTACAGCCGGGAAAAAGAATGGTCTTTACAGCCCTTCGCCTTTCTGTGATTTTGAAAAAGATAATTCTTTTTTTCCAAAAGAATACCGCTGTAGCCCCTTTTTTTTAAGCCGTATCTGCCCTCTCTCACCTCTTCCTTTCGGTAGTCGAGAATAATGCCTCTTCCGTCAATCCCCTTCGGGCAAACCCGGGTACATTCTCCGCAAAGATAGCAGTGATAGGCAAGTGCTTTCAGCTTCTCGCTGTCTCCTATACAAATATCGTATTTTGTTAAAAACTTGCACTTCCTCTTACAGGCGTTGCAATGGATGCATTCTTCCACCCTTTTATGAATTTCCTTCTTCATTTTTCTCTTTACCATGATCCTCATTTTTCCTCTTACCCCGTTTCTACTTTGGTAAGCGGATAGCTTATCTTTTACTTTAATTTGCACTATATTTTATGATTAGTACTATTTATTTTATATCCCATACTATTTTCTTTTTATATCCTATATACTATTTTCTTTTATATCATTTACACTGCTTTCCTTTACGCTATCTTTTTCTACTGCATTTTTCTTTTTGAAGAGAAAAGACGCCAGAAGAAGCAATACTAAAATCCCGAGCGAAATCCCGAAGTAAAGCATGGGATTCTTTTTCTCCGTAAGACCGGCAAAGGCTACGGTATACATTGCCGTCCCCGGAATCATAAAAAGGAAGCTCGATAAAAAATAAAGAGAAAAGGGGATATCCGTGATACCGTAAGCATAGTTTTGCAGGTTAAAGGGAAAAACCGGTATGGTTCTCGTCAAAAAGAGGAGAAGTAAGAGATTCCGCTTCTCACCCAGAAAAGAAATATTTCTTTATGTAAGGATTCTTCTCCAGTTTAGGCTTAATAGCATCATGGAGAAAGTATCTCCCCATAAGAAAAGAGATTCCTGCGGAAATGCTGGCGGAAAGAGCGCAGAGTATCGTTCCCCAAAAAGCATGAAAGACTGTCCCGGCGATAAGTGCATAAGTAATTCCGGGTAGAGCCAAAAAAGCTCCCGCAAGAGCACAAAGCACAAGATAAAGAAAAGCGGAAAAAATGAAATTTTCCTCCGCTTTGTCCTGCAAGAAACGAAGGACATTTCCCTGAAAAATCTCTTTTACCGGAAGAAAAAATAAGGCGAGTAAAAAGAGAAGAAGGAAAAAAAGAAAAATCCAAAGCTTTTTATTTTTCATGCCATGTCCCCTTCCTTAAATATGTCGAGAGGAATAGCACGGAAAAGATCTGCATAAGGACGTGCACAATAAGGCTTGCCGTATATTCTCTTCCGGGAGATCCCACAAGAGAAAAAAAGTAAAGGAGAGAATACAGGATAAGCACTATACTGTAAGAAACGGGGAAAAAGTGGAAAAGCCTCTTTTTCTCCCCTCTCTCTTAGTATCTTTGCCTCCGAAACAGGTGAAAAGTCTCTTTATTATAAGAAAAAGAGCTAAAGTAAGAAGCAGTAAAATCACTAAAACACTCCACTGTAAGAGGGAAAAGGATCCCAGCTCTTTTCCGCTCCATTTCTCCCGAAAGTAGACCATATAACGCGCCATACCCATTTTTCGCATTGTAAAATAGCGAAGAATGTAAAGTGCAAGAAGCATGAGTATTGTTCCTAAAAAGAAATATCTTTCTGTATGATTAACAGTATTATTTTTCTCATTTTCATCCCTATAAAATAGCACAGAAAGTCTAAAACCGCCTCTACTTTCTGTGCTATCCCGCAATACGCTTAATCTAATCTATAGTTTTATCTACTGTATTACTTTATCTAATATATTGCTTTACCCAATACATCTCTTTATGAATACTGCAGTTTATAAAGCTTCATCAATTTATTTCTTTGCCGCCTTATCCGTAGGAAGATCCTTAACCAGCACTTCCTTATAATCGGAAGATCCCGGCTCGCCAAGCTGAACCTTGTTCTCCGGATCCATCTGCCACTGGAACCAGCCGCCGTCATAGAGGTAGGCATTCTTAAAGCCGTTCTCATGGGCAATCAGGAAGGGAACGGAAGCTCTCCAACCTGTTCCGCAGTAGAATGCAATATCATTTTTCTCAAGAGAGAGTCCGCTTTCCCCAAGATACTCTTCAAGCTTTGCGAGGTCAACTACCGTACCGTCCGCATTGTTGTAGGATCCGTCATCGGTATCATGTCCCCAAACAGCGCCTAAAGGCTCACCTGCTCTATCAATATAGGAATAGCCGGAGGTTTTTCCTAAGAACTCATCCTTGGAACGGATGCTGACAAGTTTAAACTTTGCATCGTCCTTTATCTTCTCTTTTACTTCATCAATGCTGAGAACATACTCGGGATGAGCAGGAATCTTTACCCCGAAATCTTCTTTCGTTGCTACCGGATCATTGACCTGTTTCTCTGTCTCAAACCCTTCCTTAACCCATGCGTCAATACCGCCGCTTAAATTCTTCACATCTTCTACACCGGCCCAGAGAAGAACAGCTGCCAGTCTGTCATCAGCCGTATTTTCCGGCGTATTTCCATAGGTCACAACAATGGTATCCTTCGTGATGCCATAGTTCTTTAAGAGTTTTTCAATCTCTTCCGGACTACGGAAGTTCCATGTCTTTTCTTCCTCGATATCGTCCGTATTGACGTGAAAGGCTCCGGGAATGTGTGCTTTATTGTAATCTTCATCCGCGTCCACTGGTCCCCATGCAGCTTCCAAGACCTTTACGTCTTTCCCGGAATCCAGTAAAGCTTTTACATAATCGGCAGAAACATAGACAGTCTCCTCCTTTACGGAAGAAAGATCCGCAGCTTCTTTCTCTCCTGCCTTTCCGTCTCTCCTGCTTTCTCCGTCTCCTGTGCCTTCTCACTTGCCGCCTCTGTAGACTTTTCACTGCTTACCGCGGTTGTCTCCGCTTTTTTTGCATTTCCGCAGGCAGAAAGTGCGGTCGCAAGAAATACTGCAGACAGAACAATTTTCCTATAGTTCTTTTTCATAAATCTCCCCCTTTTCCGATACTATACAGTCTCTTTGAATGAAAAATATCTTCCATCAACTTTGCCATTATAGGAAGATTATTTAAACTTTAGCAAGAAAATGGATTATTATACTTTATAATTTGATAGCTACTTTAGTGCATTTTTTTCTATTTAGCGAACGAGATATCGCACGCTTTTTTATAACACTCGGTATGAATAAAAAAAGTATCGCAGCTAATCCCGCGATACTTCTTCCTAATCACAAAATGTCAAACGACAGTTTCCTTATAACTTAGCCTTTGCACTATCGCACAATGCCTTGAAATCCTTCCGGATCTGCAATTGCCACTTCGGAAAGCATCTTTCTGTTCATCTCGATGCCTGCACTCTTTAAGCCGAAACATAAGCTTGGAGTAAGAAAGACCGTTTAATCTTGCAGCAGCATTGATTCTAGCAATCCAAAGCTGTCTGAACTGTCTCTTTCTTTCCTTACGACCCTTATAAGCCTCTGTAAGAGCACGCATAACGCTCTGCTTTGCAATTCTATACTGCTTGGATCTTGCGCCTCTATATCCCTTAGCTAATTTTAATACACGATTGTGCTTTTTCTTTGCGTTTAAGCCACCTTTAATTCTCATTTCATCCTCCTATTCTTACTCACACATTACAGATAAGGAAGAATCTTCTTCATTACCTTTTCCGTTTGGTATGGTCAACTACGATGTCTTTTCTCAAGTTTCTCTTTCTCTTGGTAGACTTCTTGGTAAGGATGTGAGACTTAAATGCCTTATTTCTTACTAACTTTCCTGTACCGGTTAACTTAAAGCGCTTCTTTGCAGCTCTCTTTGTTTTCAGCTTTAACTTTGCCATATTTGCCTCCTGTGAATTTACTTTTTAGGGCTTAAAACCACTGCCATATTTCTTCCTTCCACCTTTGCAGCCTTATCGACAATTGCAATGTCGGAAAGCTTCTCTCCAAAATCATCCAGGATATACTTGGACTGGTTCATTCTGGACATCTCTCTTCCACGGAAACGCAAAGCAATCTTGACTTTATTGCCCTTTTCCAAGAACTTTCTTGCTGCTGAAAGCTTCGTATTCAAATCATTGGTATCAATGTTCGGTGTCATACGAATTTCTTTCAATTCAGTGGTGTGCTGGTTCTTTTTGGCCTCTTTTTCCTTACGCAAGAGTTCATAACGATACTTACCGTAGTCCGCTATACGCACTACAGGGGGTGTTGCCGTTGCTGCAATCTTAATGAGATCCAAATCCGCCTCTCTCGCCAGCTGCTGTGCCTCCCGTACGGGCATCACACCGAGCTGTTCTCCTTCGGCACCGATAACTCTAACCTCTTTATCCCTTATCTGCTCGTTAATTTCCAGTTCCGTATTCTTTTTAGCTGCCATAAGCTCCTCTCTGCACATGAATTTTGCTACATTTAAACGAAATGCCGTAATAGCAAGACGTTATAGTGATATGCTCTTTCGAGCAAAATCCACATAAAAATATGGTGGATTGAAAGCCAATCCACCATTGAAAATATACAGAGTAAATAATCAATTTAAACCCGGGTCAGCTTGACTGCCAAGGTGAGGTGGATACCTACTTTCCTGTCATAAGACTGTAACAGTCTAACAAGAAAAGAACTGCTTGTCAATTCTTTTCTTCTTAGATTTCACAAGAAGTAATTTCATAAGAATCACTCGTGAATTTTGCAATATCTTGTTTGCACAGATTTTATCTACTATTTTTCATGGTGATCTCATGCATTTTTATAAAACTTCTCTATGAACTGTACTAATCAAACTTTCCGCTATACTTGTCAATCTTCCCCTCCGCGGCATCCTGAAAAATTTCATCCATGGTGCGCCATGCCAGAACCGCACACTTTACACGGGCGGGCATGTGAGAAATATCCTCCAAAATTCCCGCCTCTTCGAGTTCTTCTTTCTCTTCTACCGTAATCTTTCCGCGAATCATTCGAAGGAAAATTTCGGAAGACGGAGCGCCTCATCCTTCTTCTTTCCGATAATCAAGTCGCACATGATATCACTGCTCGCCTGCGAAATAGCACAGCCGTCTCCGTCAAAGCTCGCTTCCACAATATTTTCATCCTGATCGAGCTTCAGATACAGGACAATATCGTCTCCACAACTGGGATTCACTCCTTCCAGAGAAAAATCCGCGTTCTCCATCTTATACTTATGAAGAGGACGGATATTGTGCTCCGTCAATATTTCGTTGTAATAGGTATTATTCGCCATATCCCATCGCTCCTCTGATTGTTTTTAAAGCGGCCAAAAAGGCATCTACATCCTCTTTGGTATTGTATAAGCCGAGGCTTACCCTACTGGTACTGGGCGTCCCCATAAACTTCATAAGAGGCTGCGCACAGTGGTGTCCTGCTCGAATACAGACTTTATGAGAGTCCATAATTTCCGCAATATCATGAGGATGTACCCCGTCAATCGTAAAGGTCATGATTCCGTGGTGATTTTTTCCCTTCTCGGACCCCAAGATATGCACATGGGGAATTTCCTTCATCCCTGCCATAAGATATTCGGAAAGCTCTTTTTCTCTCTCTTCGATAAAAGAAAATCCAAGCTTCTCAATATACTGAATAGCCGCTTCCAAACCGACAGCTCCGCCAACGTTTACGGTACCGGCTTCGAATTTATGGGGAAGCTCTGCCCAGGTAGCCTCTTCCCTCGTAACATACTCAATCATCTCTCCGCCAAAGAGGAAGGGAGGCATCTTTTCCAGTAATTCCTTCTTTCCGTAAACCGCACCGATTCCCATCGGACCGTAAACTTTATGGCCGGAAAAGGCTAAAAAGTCCACATCCATGGCCTGTACATCCACCTTTCTGTGCGGCACGGACTGCGCACCGTCACAAACAAAGATAGCATTTTTTTCATGGGTCAATTTTACAAAAGTCTCGATATCCTGTCGATTTCCCAGAACATTGGAAACTTCCGCCATGGCTACAATTTTCACCTTATCATTCAGTGCCTTTTTAAAGCTTTCCAAAGAAATGAGCCCCTCTTCATTCGGCTCCAGGAAGGTGAGCTTAGCGCCCTTTTCTTTTGCAACCTGCTGCCAAGGAATCAGGTTACTGTGATGCTCCATGATGGTAATCAGGATCTCATCTCCCTCTTTCAAAAAGGCTCTTCCGTAGCTTTGCGCAACGAGGTTTAAGCCCTCCGTCGCATTTCGTACAAAGATAATCTCCTCGGGACTTTCAGCATGCAGAAAGTTCTGCACGGTAACCCTCGCCCTCTCATAAGCTTCTGTCGCCTTAAGGGAAAGCTCGTAAAGCCCGCGAAGAGGATTCGCATTTTCCGTCTCGTAATATTGTTTCATCATGTCCATTACGCAATACGGTTTTTGTGTAGTGGCAGCATTGTCCAGATAGAAAAAGTCAGCGCTTTTAAAAATGGGAAAATCCGCTTTTATCCTTGCAATCTCTTTTTCTCTCTCTTCCATTATTCCTCCTCACTCCTCTTTTCCCGAAGCTCCGCCTCTATATATTCTTCTACCTTTTTATCCATAATACCGTGGATTGCGCTTTCCATTCGAGCCTCCGCTATCAGCTCATAAGCCGCCTCCAAAGAAAGTCCGCGGCTTTCCATATAGAAAAGACTCTCTTCATCAAGTCTTCCGATACTTGCCCCGTGATTTCCTTCCACATCATCCTCATCACAAAGAATAACGGGAATCGTCTGATTCACTACGGAGTCGTCCATAAGAAGCACATTTTCCTGCTCTGTGCCGGAAGCCCCCTTTGCTCCATGCTTTAAGTCAATGGTGCCGCGGAAGATTTTCACCGCATCTTCTCGCAGTACACCGTCTGCCACAATATTGGAAATCGTCTTTTTCCCCCTGTGATTTACTACAAGGTTAAAATCCGCTTTTTCTTTTTGAGAGAGCACATAGTCAAGATGCAGCTCCGCCTCGGACTTATCTCCGTTTAAATCAATCTGGTAGGAAATATGATGGCTCTTTCCGGAGAGAAGAAGGGAAGTCAGTTTCAGCTTCGCCTTTTCTTCCAAAACAAAGGAAAAATCCTGTAAATGGGCAAAGTCCTTAGCATTCTTTACAGCAATGACGAGGTCCAGCTTGGCATTTTTCTTAAGCAAGAACTTTTCCTGCAAAAAAGCCATATTCTTGGACTCTTTCAAGGATTCAATCGCTAAAAAGAGCTTGAGTCTTGCCCCCCTCTTCCACCGTAAAACAGTAAGCGGAGTGCTCCACCGCATTTTCTCCGTTTTGAAAATGCATGCGAATATATTCAGGGCTCTCCTCTCCTTCTTTTAGTACAAAGGACTGCACAGGAAGTCTTTCCTCACGGAAATAATCGTCCAGTGCCGTACTCATACTGCCGGAAAAGTCATTCTCTTCCGTAAGCCTCTTTGGAAGCTTTCCTTCTACGGAAGGCTGATACGTTGTAAGTTCTCCCGGTATTTCGAGCTTTGCCTCGTTCATTTTCAACCAGCGAAAGGTAGGCACAGGCATTTTATTGATTATAAATTGATTCTCTTTCATCCTATCCTCCTTCCTAGCCGATGGCTCCAACCATTTCCAAACGAATCAAATTGTTCATTTCCACCGCATACTCTAAGGGAAGCTCCTTGGAAACCGAATCCGCAAAACCGCTTACGATAAGGGACTTTGCTTCTTCTTCCGAGATTCCTCTGCTCATCAGGTAGAACACGGCATCATCGGAAATTCTTCCGATTTTTGCCTCGTGTCCCACATCGGCCTTGTTGGTACGCACATCAATAGCCGGTACGGTATCGGAACGGGACTCGTCATCGAGCATCAAGGACTGACAGGAAACGGCAGACTTCGCATTCTTTGCCTGATTCTGAATCACTACAGCAGAGCGATAAGTGGAAATGCCGCCGCCCTTCGAAATCGAACGGGTATTGATAAAGGAGCTGGTGTCCTTACCGATATGCACCATCTTTGCTCCGGTATCAAGATTCTGTCCCTTTCCGGCGAAAGTCACTCCTGTGAACTGGGAACGCGCATTGTCTCCCTTTAAAATGGTCATCGGGTAAAGATAGGAAACATGGGAACCGAAAGAGCCGGAAACCCATTCCATAATCCCGTTCTCCTCTACCTTTGCCCTCTTTGTATTTAGGTTATACATATTCTTGGACCAGTTCTCGATGGTGAAGTAGCGAAGCTTCGCATTTTTCCCGACAAAGAGCTCCACACAGCCTGCATGGAGGTTCGCCACATTGTACTTCGGTGCAGAGCAGCCCTCAATAAAATGAAGCTGTGCACCCTCATCCACAATAATCAGGGTATGCTCAAACTGCCCCGCTCCCTTCGCATTTAAGCGGAAATAGGACTGCAGGGGGATTTCCACATTGACCCCCTTCGGAACATAGACGAAGGATCCGCCTGACCAAACCGCTCCGTGAAGTGCGGCAAACTTGTGGTCTGTCGGTGGCACCAGTTTCATGAAGTGCTCTTCAATCATTTTTTTCCATAGGGACCATGCAATGCAGACTCGATATCGGTATAAATGACGCCCTGTCTTGCCACCTCTTCCTGGAGATTATGATAAACGAGCTCCGAGTCATACTGTGCTCCTACTCCGGCAAGGCTCTTTCTTTCCGCCTCAGGAATCCCGAGCTTCTCAAAGGTATTCTTAATATCTTCCGGCACCTCTTCCCAGCTCTGAGACATTTCCGTATTCGGTTTTTACATAGGTCACGATGTTGTCTACGTTCGAGTCCTGAAATATCCGGCCCCCAGTTCGGCATTTCCGACTTATGGTAAATTTCTAAGGATTTTAAACGAAAATCCCGCATCCACTTGGGATCCTTTTTTTCTTCTCGGAAATCTCGAGAACGATATCCTCGGTCAATCCCTCTTTTATCTTATAGAACTCTCCTTCTTTTTCCTCATAGCGGAAATCATAGAGGGAGCGATCGATATCTTCTACTATTGCTCTATCTTTTTGCCATACTTTAACCCTCTAAGAAGGACTCAAAGCCCTCATCATTAATCTTATTGACCAGACTGCCGTCTCCGGTAGCCTTGATTTTCCCATTTACGATAACATGCGTCTTATCTACGCTAAGTGCCTCCAGGATTCTTGTGGAGTGGGTGATGATAAGAAGCGCGCCATCCATATTTTTTTCTGATACGCCTTTCACGCCTTCGGACACCGTACGAACTGCGTCCACATCCAGTCCGGAGTCGGTTTCATCCAGAATGGCGAGCTCCGGCTTTAGCATAAGGAGTTGTAAAATCTCAGCTTTCTTCTTCTCTCCGCCGGAGAAACCTACATTTAAGTCTCTTTCCGCATAACTGTGATCCATACCCAAGATATCCATGGAAGCCTTCAGCTCCTTACGGAAGTCCCATAGACGGATTCTCTTTCCGAATCTTTGCTCCATAGCGGAACGGATAAAGTTTCCAAGGCTTACTCCCGGTACTTCAAGCGGATTTTGGAAGGAAAGGAAAATGCCTCTCTTCGCCCTCTTATCCACCGCCTCGGCAGTGATATTCTCACCGTTAAATACGATTTCTCCTCCGGTAATGATGTAGCGGGGATTTCCCATAATGGCATTTCCGAGGGTGGACTTTCCTGCCCCGTTCGGTCCCATTAAAACATGGGTCTCTCCTTTATTTATAGTCAAATTAACCGCATCGAGAATGGCCTTCTCTTCTACGGAAACAGATAAATTTTTAATGTCCAGCAAATCTGCCATAACTCCTCCATCTACTAATGCCGCCTTACGTTTAAGCGATATGTATTATTCCATAATTTGATTTAGCAGTAAGTTGAGTACAAAATACAATAACATCTCTTCCTCCCTTACATTCCCCGCATTATAAAGCAGGACTACCGGTGTGACAATAGTATTCCTAGTAATTTTATAGGATTATAAGAAAAAAAACATGGAGTACCTTCTCAAAAGACCATGAATATGCATTTTATAGAGACTGAAAAACAGGGGCACGCTCTCGCTAGCTCCGCCTGACTGAGCATGGGCTCGGTAGCCCATTGCTCACTTTGCTTCGCAAAGCAACTTCCTTCAGAAGTTGGTCTTGTACAGGACAACTTTTCTGATGAAAAGTTTGTCCTTTGGTAGGGGATACTAAGCGAAAAACTGCATTTCATTTGTTTTTCGCAAGTACCCACCGGCGGAGAACTACCCCTGTCTTTCAGTCCCTATAAAATTGCCAAGCATAAATCCGTCCCTTTGAGAAGGCACTCCATGCTTTATGATATCGTCTTTAAAGCGATTAAATTTACTCCAGTATCCAGAAAGTTTGTCACGAGGATGTCTCCTATTCGGATTGGCTTTGGGATACGGAATTTTTTACAGAACGCTTCCGCTTCAGCGAATTTTTCCTTAGGAATCATGCCCTTCCGTACGGACGGGAAGGAGCTCCTTTTCTCCGATTATTTTGATTTCTCCTAAAAATTTCTTTTCTTTTGCGAGGGCTTCTTCTATGGCTGCTTCCTTTCCTCTATGGCAGGAATTCCCATAAACGGCATAAAACCTCATGATCATCATGCTCTACACTGATAAAACAATTTCTTCTGCACACTGTGCAGGTGGTATTCGTTACTTGCATTTTTCCTCGTTTCTATTTGCTCTTTTATTTCTCTATTTTTCTCTTTCCTACTCCGGCTTATTATAATCGCTTAAGCTTTTCTTTAATGCTTTTTTCCATTCGGAGAGCTTCATTTCTCTTTCCTCTCGAAGCATTTTCGGGAAGAATTCCATTTCCACATGGTGCCTTTCCTCAAGGCTCTCCATAGAAGGATAAAAACCGCAATAAAGACCGGCGAGATACGCCGCGCCTAATGCCGTAGTTTCAATGCAGACCGGTCGAATCACCGAAGCCTGCATAATATCCGCCTGAAATTGCATGAGAAAATTATTGCCGGAGGCTCCTCCATCTACGCGAAGACTTCTCAGTCTTTGTCCGGTATCCTGCTCCATGGCATTTAAGAGATCTCTGCTCTGAAAGGCAATGGATTCTAAAGCAGCACGAATAATGTGATTTTTATTCACTCCCCGGGTAAGACCGGTGATAGAGCCTCTTGCCTCCGGGTCCCAATACGGTGCTCCTAGCCCTGTAAAAGCAGGTACAATATAGCAACCGTGCGTATCCTTTACCTTAGTCGCAAAATATTCCGAATCTTTAGAATCATCCAGAAGATGCAATTCATCCCTTAACCACTGAATCACGGCTCCTGCAACATAGACAGAACCCTCCAATGCATAGTAGACCTTATCGTTTATGCCAAAGGCAATCGTACTAAGTAGACCATGATGAGAAGGGACGCAGTCTTCCCCCGTATTCATCAGCATAAAACAACCCGTGCCGTATGTATTTTTCACATCGCCTTTTTGAAAACAGCATTGTCCGAAAAGTGCCGCCTGTTGGTCTCCTGCCACTCCGCAGATTGGAATTTTTCTTCCGAAATATTCCTCGTCCGTCTCTCCGAAAAAGGAAGAAGAAGGGCGAACCTCAGGAAGCATGGCCTTAGGAATTCGAAAAAGTGCGCAAAGCTCCGCATCCCATTCGAGGCTATGGATATTAAATAAAAGCGTTCTGCTCGCATTACTATAGTCGGTAACGAAGCATCTTCCTTTGGTTAAATTATAAATCAGCCAGGTATCCACGGTTCCGAAGCAAAGCTCTCCCCTTTCCGCTCTTTCCCTTGCACCCTCCACATGGTCTAAAATCCAGGAAAGCTTGGTTGCGGAAAAATAGGGATCAAAGACCAATCCCGTCTTCTCTTTAATAAGCTCTATGGTAGAGGGATCTTCCTTTGTCATCTTCTCTATCATTTCCGTGGTTCTTCTGCACTGCCAGACGATGGCCGGATAAATAGGAATCCCCGTAGCCCTGTCCCAGACAAGGGTAGTTTCTCTTTGATTCGTGATACCGATAGCCTGTATTTTAGAAGGATGACTCCAGACTTCTCCACAGCTTCCCTTGCCGCAGCAAAGCTCAGCCTGCCAGATTTCATTTCCATGATGTTCTACATAGCCCGCCTTCGGATAGTACTGTGGGAATTCCTTTTGAGCGGAAGAAACGGGTCTTCCCTCTTCGTTAAAAAGTATCGCTCTTGTGCTTGTTGTTCCCGCATCGAGTGCCAGTATCATAGTATTTTCCTCATCAACAATCAATCCAGTCTATTTCTTTTTATTGTCGCTGTTTATTTTAGCTGTTTCTATTATAGTGGTCGGCTTCTTTTATCGTACTCTACTTTTTTATAATCTGCTGCTTTTTTATCTTCTTTTATTGTAATCTACTTCCATTTTTGTAATCTGCTAATTTTTGTCATCTCTTTTATTATAATAATCCGCGATTTTGTAAATCTTGAAAGGCTTTCACTAAGATGCTGTTATCTTTGTGACTTAGCGCTCCGATGTGCCCGACACGGAAGATTTTCTCTTTCATATCTCCTCCGATTCGGACAAATCCAAATCCCGTATTCCTCCTTAAGACGGAGAACTATTTCATAAGCATTTCCCACAATCGGATGCAGGGGAGTTACCGCATTGGCAGGACTTTCAGACACAAATTCAAAGGGCAAATTCTTTACTTTCTCTCGAAAATCCTCAGCCTGCAAGGCTACTCTTTCCACTTCTTTCTCTACACCGCCCAGTCTCTCAATTTCCTTCAGTCGTGCATTAATTTGTAAAAGAATCCCGACTGCCGGAGTGAAGGGCGTCTGCCCTCTCTCCTGATTTTTCAACATGTCCTGTAAATTAAAATACATGCTTTTTGTTTTTAGATCGTTCACTCTCTCTACCGCTTTTTCCGATAAGACGATAATGGAAATGCCCGGAGGACAGGCGAGAACCTTCTGCGATCCCGTTATCATAATATCCGCTTTTACTTTCTCCATGTCAAAAGGATCCGCCAGAAAAGAAGATACACAATCACAGACAAAAAACAAATGATTTTTCTCGCAAAATGCCCCAAGCATTTCGGTATCATACAGTACTCCTGTCGAGGTTTCATCCACATTGACAAGAAGTCCCGTAAAGCCCTGTCCGTCATACTCGTAAAGTTTTTCTTTGCTGAGCTTTTGCCCGTGTTCGAGTATCAATCTGGGACATGAGGGAATTTCATGGATCTCACAAAGACGTACAAAGCGCTCTCCAAAACTTCCTCCGTTAATCACTAAAAGCTTGTCTTCCTTTGTGAAGCAGTTCATCACCACGGCTTCCATGGAGCCCGAGCTGGAACAAGTCATAAAGACAGCTCGAGCATTCCGCCCTGCCTTACTGTACTTTAAGATATATTTTTCATTTTCCAGCATGATTTCGGAGAACTCCGAAGTTCTGAAATAGGGTACCTGCTCCGCTCCGACTAGAAAGTATTTCCTCCGATGCCATCACCGGACCAACCGTAAAATTAATCATTGCTTCTCCTTTAAAAAAAGATTTTCCTTTAAACCGGTTTCTAGACGGAAAACTCCGGTATAAAGCTTTCCTTCGCGCTTTCCCCCTCTTGGATAAAACGCATTCTCCATTCCTAAAGACAGTGCGTAATCTACAAGCTTTTGATATTCCTTTCCGAAGACCTTCCTGTTTATCTCCGGAAAACAAGCTAAATCACCAAAAGGAGTATACTGCGAAAGAAGACTGTATAGTATATGATTTCCATATCGACCGAAACTGTATTTTAATATTTGTTTTCCCTGATACACCTGCCCCGGAAGGAGAAGATGGCGAAGAATGACTCCTTTTTTTAAGATTTCCCCTTCAAAACAGGAACTCCGGGCATTGTCGAACGGCTTCTTCCAAGGCTTCTTTTGCAATCTCCGGATAATTTTTCGCCCTTGAATAACGCGCAGAAATTTCCTCTTCCCAGTACTTAAAGTCCATAAGGTAAATGTCTATTAAGCCTTCAAACTCCTGTAAAACCCTGAGTTCTTTGGTATCCCGAAGAATTCCAGACAAAGGGAAGGCTGAAAGCCTCTATCCCGGGCAAGCTGCATGGCGTCTCGAACACTTCTACTATAGTGCTCCGCCGTTACAAAATTGATGTTATGACAGCCCTTCGTTTTTCTAAGCGATAAAATAGTTCTACTAACTCTTCTACACTTATTTCCTTCCCGGATTCTTTTCGGGAAAGCCTCTGATTCTGACAATATACACAGGAAAGTCCGCAGGAGGAAAAGAAAATGGTTCCGCTTCCCTTCGTTCCCGCTAAGGCAGGGCTCTTCCCAGAAATGGGCTGTTGCACGTCCGATATGCATGCGTGTTCCGGCCTTACAAAAGCCCCTCTGCCCCTCTTCTCTATTTACTTTGCATTCCCTTCCCGCAAAGCACACAGGAGCGGTAAGAGAGATTTTCTTCTATATCCATTTGCATTAATCGTTTCCCTAGTTCTAAATTACTGCTTCTACATTACACTTTCCACTATCCAAACCAGATATCTCAGGCTCCGACTTCGTCTTTTGTTAAAAGCAAATATTGCTCGCTTTGCAATCCGTACTCATTATACAGTAAAAGTTCAGTCTACAGAATTTGACAATCCTGATTTTCTCTACAAGCTATGTCAAAGTCGTCGTTTCTTGTGTATTCTTATCGAAAACTGTTAAAATTCCCTTGTTATATTGATTTTTATATGAAAGGAGAAACAAAATGGCAAATCCTATTGTACGAATTACTATGGATAGTGGCAAGACTATTCGATTAGAATTATACCCCGAAATCGCGCCAATTACGGTGGAAAATTTCCTTGACTTAGTAAACAAAGGTTTTTATAACGGCTTAACTTTCCATCGCATTATTCCGGGTTTCATGATTCAGGGCGGAGATCCCTCCGGAAACGGAACAGGCGGTCCGGGATACAGCATTAAAGGTGAGTTTAAATCGAACGGTGTAAATAACACAATGAAACATGAGCGAGGCGTAATCTCCATGGCGAGAGCCTTTGATCCGAACTCTGCAGGTTCGCAGTTCTTTATCATGCATAAGGATGCACCGCACTTAGACGGAGAATATGCCGCTTTCGGTAAGGTAATTGAAGGACTGGAAGCCGTGGATGAGATTGCTTCCGTAGAAACAGGATTCCAGGATGCACCGGTTAAAAAAGTAGTGATGGAAAAGGTGGAAGTGGAATCATAAAAAACCGTTTCAGCTTTTTGTAAGCCCGTTTTGTCCTATAAGCAAAAATCAGCAATGAAATAGGAAATATACAAAAAGCCCCCTCGAAAGAGGGGGCTAAAGTATTGCTGTAAGCCGGGTTATGTTGAAAAATGGTCATCTATCTAGGACTTACGTCACCATAAGTCTCAAGCGGTCTACCCGAGAGCAGACGAGCAGCCTTATGCTCTCTGTTGACCTTGCTTCGGATGGGGTTTACATTGCATTTCCTGTTACCAGGAAACCGGTGATCTCTTACATCGCCTTTTCACCCTTACCGTATAAAACGGCGGTTATTTTCTGTTGCACTTTCCTGTGAGTCGCCTCAACCTGACGTTATCAGGCATCCTGCTCTATGAAGCCCGGACTTTCCTCTCCCGGTTTCCCGGCAGCGACCATTCACAATACTTTAGGCTCCTAGTGTACTTCAGGATACTTTTCCCGTCAACGAAATCCTATTCTTCCTTTTGACTTTCGCTTTCCAGTATTCTTCCCTTAAGCGGAAGGATTGACGGCACATTAACGGAAAGTTTTGTCACTCCAATTGATAAGAAAAAGGGAAGCAAAGAAGAATCTGCCGCCATCTCTCCACAAATTCCGATAGGAATTCCGATTTTATGCGATTTTTCCACTATTTTACGAATTGCCTTAAGAACGGCAGGATGATGAGCCAAATGCACTTCTCCATTAGTCCCGTTTTCTCTATCCATAGCCATAAGATACTGGCTTAAGTCATTGCTTCCTATCGAAAAGAAATCCACTTCCTTTGCAATATCTTCCAGAATAAATAAGAGAGCAGGAATTTCTACCATAATTCCCAGTGATATTTTTTCCGAATATGCTTGTCCTTCTTGCATTAATTCTTCTTTGCACTGTTCTATTATCTTCTTGGTTTCCAAGACTTCTTCAATCGAAGAAATCATCGGAAGAAGGATGGACAGATTTCCATATAGGGATGCACGAAGCAATGCACGAATCTGTGCTTTGAATAAAGCTCTTTCCCGTAAGCATAAGCGAATTCCTCTTATCCCCAAGGCGGGATTCTTTTCCTTTTCCTGTAAAAGATAAGGTACTTCTTTGTCCGCTCCTATATCGAAAACACGGACTACCACCTCTTTTTCCTGCATCTTTTCCAAAACTTCTCTATACAAAAAGAATTGCTCCTCTTCTGAGGGGGCTGCATTCCTGTTCATATATAAAAATTCGGATCGAAAGAGGCCTATTCCGTCCGCCCCATTTTCCAACGCAACTTCTGCACCCGTTTCATCTGCGATATTGGCAAAAACCTGCATGATTTTTCTGTCTTTACTGATGCACTGCTTATTTTTTAAATCGTGCAATGCCTTTCTTTTTTCTTCCTCCTTAACTTGCTTTAGCCGATACTCCTCTAAAAGATCCTTATCCGGATCCAGAAAGGCTGTTCCGCTAAATCCATCCAATATACAAAGCCTTCCTTCCATTTCCGGAGAAATCTCCTGACACTGTACCAAAGCAGGAATCCCTATAGAACGGGAAAGAATAGCGGTATGACTGAACAAGGAGCCCTCTCTTGTAACAAAGCCGAGAAAAGTATTTTTTCGATATCGCATCGTGTCGGAAGGACTTAAGTCCTCTCCCATCAAGATAAAGGGCGTACTTTCCTCGTCATCCTTGATTCCTCTAAGGCAAGAAAGCAAAATATGTCGAAGATCCTCTAAGTCCCTTTTTCTTTCCCTAAAATACATATCATCCGAATCGGAAAAATGAGCTAATTGAGCAGAAAAAACGGACTGTATGGCAAAATCCGCAGAACTGCCCTTCTGAATTTCCTGACAGATCATTTTGTGTAGCTCAACATCTTTCAAAATCAAAGCATGGAAAGCAAAGATTGACGCACTGTCTTTATCTGTTTCCTGCAGTGCCCTTTTATAAAAGGTATTTTCCTTCTCAATTGCCTGTTCAATAGCCCGCTCCAATATATGTATTTCATTTTCCGGAAAAATAGTTCCGGAAGCGCCAAGCTTATCTTTGCTTGTTTCTTCCGGCTTTGCGGAAAAAGTCTCTTGTTCTTCTTCCAACCTATATTTATTCTACCAATTGCAATTCCGGGAAATACGGAAATCCCATGCAGCAGTTCCATCTTCTTACACATTCCCCAATCCAAGCTGTTAGAAACCGGTCTTTAACCAAACAAAATCATGAGAAGGAATAATCAAGTCTCTCGCCTTCATTTTCTTGCCGGTCAACATATTTACATAATCCTCCACCTCGGAAACATACGCAACTTCCGTATTGACAGAGAAATTATAGAAGCAAAGAAGCTTTACTCCCTCAAAATATCTGCCAAAAGCCAAAACATGACTGTTTTTTGTATCAATAATCCATGTATCCGCCTTATTGGAAAAAGCTATATTTTCCCTTCTTAATTTCTCAAGCTTCAATATTCCGGAATAAATTCTCTCTTCTACAGTACCGACAGTCTGCCTTTTCTCCGCCTTCTTCCAAGAGAAAGCCCCTCGATGCAAATAACGCGAGTCCGTTTTCTTGATAGGATCATCATGGTAACTGTAATCATTTTCCAAGGCTATCTCATCACCGGAGTAGAGAACCGGAATACCGGAGAGACTCAGAAGAAAAGCATGGAGCATGATATCCAATCGTATAGCATCCTCCATCTTCAGCTTGTTTGCCTTCCTTTCCAGCCGCTTCTATTCCGCAAAGGGATGCGGTTGTTCCACAAAGTCTTGCATCTCCGCGAAGAGGATCGTCATTATAGAGTTCGCCTCTAGACTCGGATAAATCCGTAAATCCGCGGAAATAAGCATTTAAGTACGCTTTATGAGGAATTTCTTCCATCCCGAAGTTTCGTAAGAAGGCATAATCCAAGCCCCAACCTATATCATCATGGCAACGCAGATAATTCAAGAATACCTTATCTTTTGGCAAGGCAAAAATTTGTCCCAACTGATGTTGTAAGAGTCTGGTATCCTGTGTTGCCAGTGTATGCCATGTGCTGGCCATCGTGGTCACATTATAAAGAAGATGACATTCCGGCTTTCTCCTCAGTTCCGAAGTATGGCAGTACCTTCGTCGGATCCATCACCACCTCTCCAAGAAGCAGAACTCCGGGAGCTACTATTTCCATAGCCATACGGAAAAGACGAATCAGAGTATGCACCTCCGGAAGATTTCTGCAGCAAGTTCCGAGTCTCTTCCAGATATAAGGTACTGCATCTAAACGAAATACATCCGTGCCCATGTTGCAAAGATACAAAATATTATCCAGCATATCGTTAAATACAGTCGGATTGGCATAGTTTAAATCCCACTGATACGGATAAAACGTGGTCATAACCACTTTCTTTATCTCATCACAATAGGTAAAGTTTCCCGGGGCAGACTCGGGAAAGACTTGCGGAACCGTTTTCTCGAATTCATTGGGAATAACCCAGTTCGGAAAAATGAAATAGCGATCCTGATACTCCTTCTCCCCCTTCCTTGCTCTCTTAGCCCACTCATGCTCTTCCGAAGTATGATTCATGACAAAGTCCAAACCGATACTGATTCCTTCTCTGTGACACGCCTTCGATAAGGAACGAAGATCTTCCATTGTGCCGATTTCTGCCTGTATCTTTTGAAAATCGGAAACGGCATAGCCTCCATCAGACTTGTCCTTAGGACTCTCCAAAATAGGCATCAACTGTAAATAATTGAATCCGCTTTCCTTAAGATAATCAAGGTGCTCCTCTACCCCCTTCAAGTTATTCGCAAAGTTGTTCACGTAGAGCAAAACACCATACTGATCTTTCCCTTTATACCAGTCCGGATCCGCCATCCTCTGCTCATCAAGAAGAAGTAAATCTTCCTCACGACTCAGAGCATATTTTTCAAGCAGGGACAGAAAGTAGGAAAATGCTTCTTCATCGCCCCTATATAGTTCAAAGTACAACCACTTCATTTCATCAAAATAGGAATTTAGGCGATTCTGATAAGACTCCAAAGCTCTTTCCTTTACCGATTTAAGTTTTTTCGGACGCATTACCTTCGGCTCGGCTGCCTTTTTTTCTGTAGGCTTTTTCGTGACAGACTTTGCCGTAGTTTTTTTTGTGTCAGACTTTTTCGTAGTATCTTTCGTGTCAGACTTTGCCATAGTATCTTCAGTGTCAGACTTTGCCGTAGTCGCCTTTTTTACACTTGTCTTAGTGCTACTAAGCTTTTCTTTATCATCCTTAACCGCCTCTGCTTTTTCCACCTCTTTTTCTTTAACAGACTTCGACTTCATCTTTCCCCTCCTAAGAATCCGATACGTAGTATAACGAGCCTTATTATACCCTAAAAAAAAATGCACAACAAGCCAAAAGGAAAGGACATTTTTTAGTGAATCCTCTCCTCTTTGCGATTGCATTTTTCCCTTTCCTTATATAAACTAATACAGAAAAAGGAAGGTCGGTCGAAGTAATAAATTATACATAAATAATAAAAAGAGGACATTTCCGATAAAGCATTTCCATTAATTTCCATTATGAACTACTTTTAGAAAATCGAGGTGAATCTATGATTTATGGTGCATTAGAAGCGGGCGGAACAAAGATGATTTGCGCTATTTGTAAGGAAAACGGAGAAATCATTGAACAATGCTCCATTCCTACAGTCAGCCCCGACGAAACCATCCCGGCCATTATTGCCTATTTCAAAGATAAAGGGATAGCCGCTTTAGGTATTGCATGCTTCGGACCGATTGACCTGCATAAATCTTCCCCCACCTATGGCTATATCACCAGTACTCCTAAGGTAAAATGGCAGAATTATCCTATTTTGCCCGTTATTCAAACGGCACTTTCCGTTCCCTGCGGTTTTGACACCGATGTAAACGGTTCCTTGCTGGGGGAAGTTTCTTACGGCGCAAGCCGCGGAATAGAAAATGCGGTTTATATTACGATAGGGACCGGCATCGGCGGAGGAGTACTCAGTAATGGAAAATTACTCCATGGGATGTTGCATCCTGAATTGGGACACATGACTATGGTCCCTCATGAAAGAGATCATTTCCAAGGCATCTGTCCCTTTCATAAGAATTGCTTGGAAGGTATGGCGTCGGGTCCTGCAATGGAAGCCCGTTATGGAAAAAAGGCCGATACTCTTTCCGAGATCCCTATGGTTTGGGAAATGGAAGCCTACTATATCGGACAAGCTTTATGCAATATCATCCTGACTTTAAGTCCGGAGAGAATCATACTGGGCGGCGGGGTTATGCATCAGGAACAGCTCTTCCCTCTGATTCGTGCCGAAGTAAAAAAACAGCTGAATGGGTATTTACAAACGGAGGAACTGAACGATATAGACCATTACATTGTTCCGGCAAGTCTGAATGACAAGCAAGGTGTACTGGGATGCCTGCAGCTGGCAATCAATGCAAAAAAAGGACTGTAAGAACCATGAAGGAGCTGGAGAAAAAACTAATATCAACCTATGGAAACGGTATAAAGTGGCTTGCTATCGGACTGTTTTACCGGAGGGGTAGTCGGAACGGTTTCCGCCTATTTTGCTAAAGGTATTCAGATCGTAGGAGGACTTAGAGCTGCAAACCCTAAGCTTATCGGGCTCCTTCCCTTGGCAGGTCTTATCATTGTCCTGTCCTATCGTCTCTTTTCAGTAAAAAATCCGAAGGGAACAAACCTTGTTTTGGAGTCCATTCAGAACGGGGAAACGCTCCCTTCCTATATGGCTCCTCTCATTGTTTTCGCTACTCTTATCTCCCATTTCTTCGGAGCATCCGTAGGGCGGGAGGGAGCCGCTTTACAGCTGGGTTCTTCAATGGGGATCCACAATCGGAAAGTTTCTCCATATTAAAGAACAGGAAAGACGCAGAATGATGATGTGCGGTATGAGTGCCGCCTTTTTCCGGCTTTATTCGGAACACCTCTTGCCGCTGCAGTTCTTTCCATGGAAATCTGTACCGTAGGACATATGTACTATACGGCATTGTTGCCTTGCACTATTTCTGCCTTGGTCGCCCATTTCTTTGCAGAGAAAGTGGTGATGGTCAGTGAACCGGAGCTTAGCTTAACTATGGTTTCAGAAATCACTTGGAAATCAGCACTGGCCTGTATTGCACTCGCTATTATCGCTTCTCTCGTCAGCATTCTTTTCATCGTAACTGCTCACAAGGTAAAAGCAATCTTTGCCAAATATGTTCAGAATAATTACATTCGCATCTTCCTAAGCGGATCTATCATTGTCCTTGCTACATTACTTCTTGGAAATACCGATTATAACGGAACCGGAATGGAAATCATCGTAAAAACAATAAGCGAACCGGGCTATAAGGTTTTTGCCCTCGCCTTTTTACTTAAGATTCTTTTTACCGCTGTATCCTTAGGCGGTGGATATCAGGGTGGAGAAATTGTCCCTTCCCTTTTTATCGGAGCCACCTTGGGAAATGCCCTAGTAGCTTTCTTGCCGTTGGAACCCGGCCTTTGTGCGGCACTCGGTATGGCCTCCGTTTTTTGTGCAGTAACCAATTGTCCGCTTGCCACCTTGCTCATCTGCTTTGAACTATTCGGCTTTCAGGCATCTTCCTATTTTATTCTGGCAATTGCAATAAGCTATCTCTGCTCTGGAAATTACGGACTCTATCACACACAAAAAATACTCTTCTCCAAGACGGAAGAGAAAGAAATCAACGAACTGGCACATTAGAAAATGCTTAAGACTTCGTGATTTTTTTTACAAAGCTCACATCATCGGGAAGAACACGCATATTGCTGACCTTTTCTTCTTCTCCCGGTCGCATGATTTTCAGTTCCAAAATACTCCCTTCCGGAAGTCCCTTAGAAATTCCGTAGCCAGAAATTTAGCCACCTTCGGGTGGTTCTTTTTAAATGTTTCAAGGTCTCTTGCAAATTGCATCATTTCTATCGGATTCATCTTCCCGTCCTCTCTCTCTACCGAAAATATATTCTATATCTTATTTTTTTCAAAAGCTTTTAAAAATCATTCCGCTTGATTATAGCTTATAAGATGAAAAAATAAAATGAATTATCCGGCTATATTCATCTCCTCCTATTCCTATTCATCTACAAACCGGAATATTCCCTTTGATCCTGATTTTATGCTATACTGTTTTAGTTTTAGAATGAACTGCTGGAGTTTTCTTCGGCTAAAACATTTACCAAGGAAATACTATGTCAAAAATAAGAGAAATCAGCCCCGAGGAATGGGAAAAAGAAGAATATAAGAATTTTACCGCGATTGATATCCGTGACGAAGCGGAATATGAACTGGGACACATAGACAATGCACTATGGATGTCTATCTCTGATTTACTTTGTGAAGACAGAGCCTTGGATAAGTCCAAGGCCTATTTGCTCTACTGTAAATATGGAACCATCTCCAGAGAGCTCGGAGAAAGACTTCTGGATGAAGGATACCGGGTAGCGAACTTAAGCGGAGGCTACGGGCAGTACATTCTTATGAAGATTAAATCAGCCTCGGAAAGACGAACGTAGAGAGGAAATCGAAAAGAGTCTTCGTAAAAAATTCAAAAAATCTGTTTTTACGCCCTTCGCAAAGGCCATCAATGATTTTGCATTGATACAAGAGGGAGACAATATCTGTGTCTGTATCTCCGGCGGAAAAGACTCCATGATTATGGCAAAACTCTTCCAAGAATTAAAAAGACACAATAAATTCCCCTTTAGCGTTCAATTCCTCTGCATGGACCCCGGCTATAACGAATATAACCGGAAAATCATTGAAGAGAACGCAAAGCTACTCGGTATTCCCCTTCAATTTTTTGAAAGTGATATCTTTGAGTCCGTCTTTGAAATCGAGTCCTCTCCCTGCTACGTCTGTGCAAGAATGAGGAGAGGCCACCTATATTCGAAGGCAAAAGGAACTGGGCTGTAACAAGATTGCCCTCGGGCATCATTTTGATGATGTAATCGAAACTGTTCTCATGGGTATGCTTTACAGCGGACAATTCCAAGCTATGATGCCGAAACTGCACTCCACGAACTTTCCGGGTATGGAACTTATCCGTCCCCTCTACTATGTGCGAGAGGACGATATCAAGCATTGGCGAGACTATAATAAACTGAATTTTATCCAGTGTGCCTGCAAGTTTACGGAGACATGTTCTACCTGTCATACGGACGGAACCACAAGCTCTAAACGCTTAGAAACAAAGAAATTGATTGCCGAGCTGAAAAAGACCAATCCCTTTATTGAAAAAAATATATTTCGCTCTACCGAAAATGTTTCCAAGCAGACCATTCTTGGGCTAAAGGATAAGGGGGTAAAGCACTCCTTCCTGGAGTGGTATGATGAGGAATAAAATATAATTTTTCTTCACACGGAAGTGTTTATAAAAAAGCCCAAAATACTGCATAAGCCCCCCGAATGTTCAGAAAAGGATTCTGTTTATTGGGGGGACTTTTTTATATATAAAATTGATCTACTATTTCTGTCAAAAAGCTACATATTAGAGTTTACTCAATGACATATAAAGGCTCCCCTGTAACAAGATAATTTTCTTCTGCAGGAGCAGATGCATCAGATTGACTCCAAAAGTCATTTTCAAAGACTAAATACACTGTCTTGCCATTATATGGCATTAGATAAGATAGCATAGAAGAATCCGGATAAAAATCAAGGCCTTTCAGATAAACATATTCACTTGGATCACCATCTGCACGATTGATCCACAGTCTTTCCGGTTTCGTAAAATCAATAATTCCAAAATGTTTTTTTAGAAACTCCATGTCGTAACCAGCAAGCAAATTAACATCATGACCAGCTTTTCTCCAGTCATAATAGGTCCAAATACCAATCTTTCCTTGAATAGGCACATACCCCTTATTCTTTGCCTCCTGAATCTTGGCCTGCCTTGCCGCTTCTGCCATAGCTTGCTCTTGAGCTTGGTCTCTTTGCCGTCTTCTCCAAGATACTTTCCATCAATCTCTTGATTTTTCGCCATGGAGCCATCTCCCAAGAGATAGTAGTCCTCAATCCATTGATTTTTCGCCATACTGCCATTGGGCAAAAGATAGTACCAGCTTTCCTGTTGCTCCACCCACTCCTGTTTTGCCATGGAGCCAGTGGGTTTAAAGTAGTACCATTCTCCGTCAATTTCTGCCCATTGGTTTCTATAAAAATGCTTTCCCACCCGATAGCGCCATAGGCTTCCGGTTTTCACCCAAGTGCCGGCAAAGCTGATTCCGGAAAATAAAGTGGCTAATAAAATGCTGAGCCACGCCATACTTAAAAATCTTTTTTTCACTTTCCCCTCCATTTTCTCTATTTAGAGTATGTTCTAAGAAGCGTAACATTTGCCTGTTCCACAGCATTCATGACAGGGTAGATTTCTTCCATATCGGCAGTCCTAGGGATATACCAACTCTTCTGCGCAAAATAATCCGTTAGAGCCTGATCTTTGAAAATGTAGCCGTGGCGGGCATACATTTCATTGATAATCATTTGGGTAATACTTCTCTCTCCGGGGAACATACTGTTTAGATACTGCGCCTGGAAGTTCGAGACATCCGCAGTTGTTAGCAAACGACTTGCACTTTCTGCATAAAAGATACTCTCCTGTGGCGGGCGTTTGCACTGCTGCATTGCCTCCCTCTGCACCGGGCTGAGCATTGCTATCGGACCGCGTTTCCGTAGAAACAGTAGACTGCTCCATAGTGCTTTCTTTCTCTTTTTCTACCAATGAAGCTTGCTCTGAACCATTTTCCTTATTTGGGTCTGTAGCATCAGAAGTTTTCTTAGAATCTTCTTTTGTTAAGCCGGATACTTTATAGCTCCCACCTTTAAGAGAGATAGGAATTGCCAAATTCTTTGCACTTTCCTCAGAAAAATCCCAATGATATTGGATCGTATCTCCGTTTTTCAAATCTGTAGTTTGGCTAAAATCCGGTAGCATAATGATATTTTTGGCATAGTCAACGGCATCCGGATACAGAAGGGGAAGAAAGCCTTCCTCCGCTTCTTTGGAGTAGCGAATGTTCTCCTTTTCTTTTTCCAAGAGAGCATCCCAATCCATTTCTGCCTCTAAAGTTCCTTGTCCATCGGTGCCTAGTGATTGAATTTTTAGGTAAGCGTTTAAATCAATACCATTATTTTTCGGACGAAGCAGAAGAAATCCTCCTACTATCACTACTAAAGCAAATATTACCAATCCGGGTAGAAGCTTTCCCGGTTTAGTTTCTGTATTGCTCAGTTCCTCTTTTGGAGATGAATCTCCGGAGAAAATCTGCTCTTCTTCACGGGAAGAGTTTTCTATATTTTTATTTTCCTTGAATTGTTCCGTCATAGGACACTCCTTCTTTCCATGAAAAGCATTTTAATAGGGATATTTTTTCACGAAATTATCCCAGCCCATCTTTAACGCATCCGGGGCAGGAATATACTCAATATATCCTTTGTCCAAGTATGCAGCGTACAAAGCGGCATCCGAGGTAACCGGTTCGTCATGTCTTACATCATCATCAGTATACGTATAAGTAGCTATTTCTGTTGAATCAATTTTTGAGCCATCATAATAGTAATAATACATACGATTCAGTCCCGTTTCATAATCGGCAGCATTTCCACGGAACCATAAGCCTCCAAATAAACCCGGGTATTTTCTGTCCTTACTATATCCTGCATAAGCCGATGGAGAATAAACATCCATAGCCCCTTCTATTTTTTGCACACCTTTTTCCGTCGCTCTATAAAAGCAAGTATAGCTAACGCTAGATCCATTCTGGTTACCAACCAGCAATTCCGGAACTCCGTCATTGGTAATGTCATATAAAGCAATAATCGCACTGGTTCGATCAAATATATCCACATCACCACGGTAACGTTCATTCTTTACAAAATCATAAAACTGCTCTTTCCATGTCCCCTTATTGGCACTTGCATTATTGACCGCTTCTGTTGCAGGTGATTCCGTTTCTGCTGGTACAGCTTCCGTCTGGGGGGTAGTCTCTACAGCCTGTCCGTCTCCATTTGCTTTAGTTCCTTCTCCCGCCTGTTCGGCTACTTCCTCTTGCAGTGCCTGAGCCAGACTTTCCATCTTGCTCTTTTCTTCCGCACTTGCTTCCGCCATATTTTGGACAGTGAAGGTCAATCCCTGTTCTCCTGCATTTTCCGCTACAAGGCAGGAGCGATATTGCTCTTCCGGAAAGCTTTCGCTGATAAATTTGAGTAGAATGCGATAAGCCATTGCCTCCTTTTTCACGGAAAGGATTTCCATATTTTTTACTTCTCCGGTGGAAGGGCTTCCCTGCTCCAGATTTTCTAAAATGCTAAGCAATAGAGAATCCGGAAGACTTTCCAGAAGAATGTCGGAATCATCCCCTTCCTTTAAAATCTGTCCTTGCAGGAAGAACAGAGCTTCGTTATAGGATAGCGCTATATTTTTTACAGAAGCAGTCACCGGCTGATTCTTACTGCTCTTCGATTCTTTTGCAGTATTTTCAGAGGAATCAGTAGATTTCTCTGACCGGTTTTCAGGCTTCTGAGACCCATCCAAAGTATTCGAAGCTTTATCTTCAGTTTTTTGCATTACATCTACAGTGTCCTGAGAATCCTCAAACTTGCTGTTTTTGCCGTTGCTAAGTAGTATACGGGATTGTTTCTTCTTCAATCCTTCCCAAAGAGCCTTATACTCTTGATCTGTAGCCTCTTTTCCATGCAGCGTAAACTGACCGGAATTGTTTTCCGGACTTTCCGCTTTATTTTCTTCAGAGTTCTCTTTCTTAACATCTGCACTGCCTTCTTCGGCAGCTTCCCCGGCATTTTCTCCCATGTCTTCGCTAACATCTTCTCCGCCAAAGGGCTCGTAGGAGTGGCTGGCGATTTCCTCAAAGCTAAGAGGCAGACTGCCGTTATTCAAACGGTAAAGGTGCTCCAACATTTGCCCGTCATACTCTTCCCGATAGAGATAGAGGGTCTTTTCCCCTTGAATTTGAAACAGGATATAGTTCACTCCGCCGCCGGCGAAGACGTCCAAACTGTTCATGGTGCATAGGGCTCAAGCTTTCCGCCTGTAAAGCTGTACAGCTGTAAATCCGCCTGACTGACCCTGCCGTCTTCCCTTCCGCTGTTTCCTTCTATGTAAATCAGTTCCGGGGTATCGTCACCGAAAATGTCCCAGAGCAGGACCGTTTTTCCCTCTTTGTGCTCTGCTTCTTCCCCTGTCTCCTCTGTTTCCTGCCCGCCGTACTGCCAGACATACGAAGAAATGGCCTCACCCTTTTCTTCCAAATGGGCAAGATAAGAGCCGTAGGCTTTGCTGTAATCCGAGGAAAATGCTTTTTCCTCTCCTACCTCCCCGGACTTCCTGTGTAAAAACAGCAGAAAGAGAAGTAATATTGCCACAAACAGCACAAGGAAAGGCAAGTATTGCCTGAGTTTGTATCGACCGCTTCCGGCATTCCCGGTATTTTCGGTGTTGCCAGTATTTCCGGCTTTTCCGGTGTTTTCAGCTTGTCCGGCACTTCCGGCAGCTCCGCCGTTTTCCTGTTGCTCCTGTGAAAAATTGGAAGAGTTCATCATTTTCCCCCTCTCTTATTCTGAGAAGACCTCATCTATGTGATGCTTACGCATTTTCTCTGTCTTTTCTGCAATATCTATTTTATCCTACATGCAAGCACGATCCGCCGATAAACTCTCTAAGTATGGAGTTTTGCGGAATGGACTCCGGACTGAGTGCCAGAACATAGTCCAAGAACTTCAAGAGTCGCTTTGCCTCCTGATAATTGGGGCTGTCTTCCGCAATCTGAAACAAAAGAGGTTCCGCGAAAATCTTCAAAACCGGAAGCTCATAAATTAGAGCGGAATTTACCATCACATCCGCTTTTTCCTGATAGGGGAAAATATTCTTGTCTTCTCCCTTCTTACACTCTTCCATATGGAAATGGTATCCTCTGCGGAATATCCGCGTGTTCGGTTATCCCGAACCATACGGCGAAGAAGCCTTACATCCGTAGTCGGAATGCGGTTGTGTTCATCAATATTTAAAGGTGTCAGGGCAGAAATATAGATACGGTACTTACTGTCCTCCGGAAGTAAAGCGGACATCTGATCATTTAAACAGTGAATTCCTTCAATGACAAGGATATCCTCTTTTCCAAGGCTTAGATAATCTCCCTTGTATTCCCGCTTTCCGCTAAAGAAATTGTAACGCGGCAGTTCCACCCTCTTTCCGGACAGAAGCCCGAGCATATCTTCGTTAAATTGTGGAAGGTCTACATTTTCAATGGACTCGAAGTCATAATTTCCTTCTTCGTCTCTGGGAGCCTGATCTCTTCCTCTAAAGTAGTTATCGACTGAAATGGCATGCGGTTTTTTCCCAAGTGCAGAAAGCTGAATACTTAAGCGCTTGGCAAAGCTGGTCTTTCCCGAAGAAGACGGTCCGGCAATTAAAACCAGACGCTTCTTTTTCTTTGCAATTTCCATTGCCATATTTCCGATTTGCTTTTCAAAAAAAGCTTCTTGCATGAGAATCAGGGAGTCGGGATCTCCGGAAACAATTTTTTGATTCAGTGCCCCGATATTTTTTATTCCCACCTCGGTTGCCCACTTGGAAGAGGACTTCTGTACCTGATAGAGCTTATCCATCGGACGAAATTCAGCCAACTCTCCGGGATTATCCTCCTTAGGAAGTAGCAAAATAAAGCCATTTCCATAAGGAAATAAATCAAATTTTGTAATATAGCTTGTATTCAGAAGCATATAGCCGTAGAAATAGTCCTGGGAAATTGCCTAAAGAATAGATGTTCACCCTGCTGGTCATACGGAAGCGGAAGAGCTGTTCCTTGGAATGCATTCCGAGTCGATGAAAAAGCTTCCGTGCCTCTTCGGTCGAAACATTTCTCTTCATTATAGGCATTTCCGCCTTAACATAGTCCTGCATGGTGGATTTCACTTTGGATAGCAATTCCGTCGTAAGCTTCTGCTCTCCGGAAATATAGCCGTAAAATCCGCCGCCAAGTGTGTAATCAATTGTTACATTAAAGTCCTTCACTCCTTTACAGTGATGAAAAAAAGCCTTTAAAAGCATAAAAACAGCGGAACGCTGATAGCTCTGTAAACCGATGCGATTTTGGATTGTTATCCATTCAATCTCGCAGTCCTCTTCCGGCACCTTCTTATGCAGCTCATATATCTTACTTCCCACCTTAGCCAAAAGTAGAGGGTACTGATTCTGCTCTTGGAAAAGAGGCACTATGTCCTGAAATCGACTCCCCTTTTCCACTTCGATGCTTTTTCCCTTGGATGTCACCTGCATACTGCACTCCTTTCTATTCCTTTCCGCTTACTATTTTCATTGCATTTCCGTATTTTTATATTGTATAGACATACTATCGGCTAATCTTAGCATATTTTCCCCGGAAATCGGATTTCTTCTTCCACAATTTCTATCTCCGGAAAATGTCGGCGGATTAAACCGCTCATATAAGGTACAAAGAAATGCTCCAAGCCGTAATGCCCTGCATTGATTAGGCTTAGTCCCTTTTCCATGCTGTCAATTGCATCATGATGTCCGAAGTCCCCGCTGATATAGGCATCCACGTCGGAGGGAAGCGAAGACAAAAAGCTTCTTCCGGAACCCGGACAGACTGCAAGCTTCCAAATTTTTCTTCCGCTGTCAAAATACTCGATATAGGGTAGGGCACATTTTTCCTTCACGTATCTTGCAAGATCCGCACAGGAAAGCGCCTTATCCAAATGTGTATAAAAGCCGATTCCCTGCTCTTCTCCATCCGTCGTGGATGGTACAGCCTCCATAACGCCCTCTTTCTTCCATTCAAGTGTTTCCGCAACAAGATCCGCCATTCCTCTTTTTACACTGTCAAAGTTCGTGTGCATGGAAAAAGACCGATATTCCGTTTTCTATCAGAGTAATGATTTTATTTCCCTGCAAATCCTCCCCCGTCACAGCCTTTATCCCTTTAAAAATATAAAAAGGGTGGTGACTAAGAATAAAATCACAGCCTTCTTCTATTGCTTTTTTTCACAGCAAAACTGTCTACGTCAAGACAGAGATAAACTCTTCTTACTTCTCCCTCTCTTTCCAAGGAGAAGGCCTACATTGTCCCAATCTTCTGCAAGATTTTTTTCGGAGCAAGTTTCTCTAAAAATTGGATCAATCCCTCTTTTTGCATTTTTCCTCCCTCTATATAGCCGATTCAAGTCTTATTCCGTGGTGTTCTGTAATACAGTAAAAGCCTTATTAACCAGCTCCAGCTTCTCTTTGACTTCTTTTATCTGTTTCTTTTCCAATATCTCCTTATATTGCTTCTCTTCCTTTTCCAGCATTCGCTTTAGTACCGGGTCTTTCTCTTGTAAAGGAAGCCAGCCATATTCCCACTCTTCAGCCGTTCTACAGAACTCCTTTTTGTCTTCCTTTTTTTTCAGTTCGTTTTCCCGTTCTTCTTGTTTTTCTTCCTGTTCTATTTCTTGACTTTCAGGAGATTGTTTTTTCCTTGCAAGAAAGAGTCTGTAAAATTTTCCTCCTTCTTCCAGATATTCTTCCTTCACAATCTCCATTCTGTCGAAAAGAAAACGACGAAAATTTGCAAAGTCAGATTGAGGAGAAAGTACGGCAAGAGAAAACTCCTCTATTCGTTTTTCAAGGATTTCCATCATCAGGGGACCGCCCATGCCGGAAATCAGGACAGATTCTGCCTCAAACGACTTTATGGGTTCTAAGCCGTCTCCGAGTCTACATTCTATTCTGTCCGTAAGACCTTCACGCAAAATATTTTTCTTAGCACTTTCCAGTGGAGCTTGTCCTATATCGCAGGCAATGATTTTCTCCGCCTTTCCGGCCTTTGCAAGAAGAATGGAAGTGTAGCCATGATCACACCCGATATCTGCGACAGAACGCGCTCCCGGAAACAGCTCCACCAGTTTTTCTATTCGTTTACTCAAAGCTCCTCCGTATACTCTGCTCTATTTTTATTCCTTGCTCTATTCTTTCTGTTCATCCGGTTTTTTGATAGCTTTTTAGACGCTTTAAAAACCGTTCTTTGACTATAACGAAAAATGCTCCCACCTATCCCGTTCTTTAAAGCAATGGGATAAGCCTTCCGCATCCGTTACTTCCTTTATTTTCTCTTCTATCTTCTGCAATTTTAACTGGCGAATATAGTCGGATAAAAGCTTTTTTTCCTCATCCTTTTCCAAATCCATGTGATACAAGTCTCCATGATACAGTTTCACAAGTTTTTGGTATTTTTCTTCTTCATTTTGAAAGCTGTCCAAAATTGCCTTTGCGGAAAGCCCGGATAAAAGCTTAAGATAGATTTCCTTTGCAAAGTCTCCTTGAAAATCTACTTCTTCTATATATTTTTTTGCCAAATCGACAAATTCATTTCTTTGCATCAAAACGGAAAGAAATTCTTCTTCTAACGGAGAATTCCATCTTTTCTTCCCTCTTTTTTTCCTGTCTGCCCGCATTTTTTTCCGTAAGCCAAAGGAAAGTTGCGTCTTTTTCTTCTTCTTTATCCACAAGGTGTTGCAGATTTTCCGCCTTCAGCATCTGTTCTCTGGCTACCGCCTTCAGATAATTTTCCTCGCTCTACCGGGTCGGAAAAAAACTTGTTCTTAAAAAGCTCGGCAATGCTTTCCATGTATTTCTGCATTCCTGCGGGATCATGGAGGTCGAAACTCGGTCTTCTTCTCTTCCACTTCCCAAAGAAAGGCATTTCTTTAGCTTCCTCAATTCGCTTTTTCGAAAGGCTTCCTTTCCTTCCGCCTTTAAAAAAACTCATCCGGATCCTTATAGGGACTTAAGCGAATAACCTTCCCTCCAATTTCTTTTCCCGCAAAATGGAAATTGCTCTTTTACAGGCCTTTTTTCCCCAGCGCCGTCACTATCAAAGCAGAGGTAGATAAAGGGAATTAAAGCGTTTCATAAGATCCGCTTGCTGTTCCGTGAAAGCCGTTCCAAGAGCTGCAACAGCCTCCGGAAAATCCCCATTGATGCAGGGAAATCACATCCATATAGCCTTCGCAGAGAATAAAAATAATTTGCTCTGGATTTTCTCGAAAAATTAAGGGCAAAAAGGTTTCTGGACTTATCGAAAAGCTTGGTTTCCGGAGAGTTTAAATACTTGGGTTCCCCGTCTCCCATCACTCTTCCTCCGAATCCGATAACCCGATTATGTAAATCCATAATAGGGAAAATCAAACGATTGAAGAATTTATCGTAAACACCATTTTCCTTAAAGCTGAATAAACCCGATTCCTGTAAAACCCGGTCCTTAAAGCCCAAGGACTTACAATATTGATAGAGACTGTCTCTTTCCTTTCCGGCATAACCTAAGCCAAAGTGCGTAATACTTTCACCGCTCAGCTTTCTTTTTGCGCAATAAGCAAGTCCCTGCTTACCTTTTTCACTGCGAAGTTGCTTTACATAAAACAGTGCCGCCTGCTTATTGATCTCCAGTATCTTGTAGCGAAGATCCTCTTCACCCTTATCTCTTTTTTCTTCCTTCGGAAGCGTAACATTGGCTCGCTCTGCAAGCTCCTCTAACGCCTCCACAAAGCTTAGGTTCTCATATTCCATCAGAAAGCGAATACTGTCTCCCGCCTTGCCGCAACCGAAGCAGTAGAAAATTTGCTTTCCGGGAGAGACGGAAAAGGAAGCTGTTTTTTCTCCATGGAAAGGGCAGAGACCGAAGTAGCTCGAGCCCTTTTTCTTTAGATGAACATATTGTCCAACTAAGTCTACTATATCCGTTTTTTGACGAACTTCCTCGACAATATCCTCTCCGTAATACATGAATGCTCCTTCAAAAGCTATACAAAGCTCTCCCCATAGAAGTCTATTTCCATAATCATTAAAAGATCAATTTATTCTTTAAACTTAGTCTTTCGCCCATGCCTTCGGGACATAATACTCCATAAACTTATGATTGCAATATTCATCCGTCATACCGGAAATATAGTCGCAAACCACCCTTTCCAAGTGTTCTTTTTCGGAAATACTCTTGTCCTCTAAGCTCCTTTCATACAAAAATCGGAACTCCTCTGTCAGCTTCTCCGGATGCTCCATATAAAAAGTAAAGAGAAGACTAAGCATTCCCTCTACCTTCCACTCCTCTTCTTTTGCCTCGCTTTTCTTATAAACATGGCTGAACATCCATTTACGAAGCCCCTGCATGGCCTCACCCACGGCCGAATCCATACACAGACTTTCTTTCCCGATAGAAGAAAAGATAACGGAACGAATCAAAGTATCGATTCTCTCTTTTACACTTCTTCCAAGAACTAAGCGAAACTCTTCCGGCAAATCTTCTTCTGTGATAATTCCACCTCTTATACTGTCATCCACATCGTGGTTTAAGTAAGCTATTTTATCAGCAAGACGAACCGCCTGCGCTTCCAAAGTCTTAGGATGTCCGGAGCTTCTATGGTTCAAGATTCCGTCCCGAACTTCCTTTGATAAGTTGAGTCCTCTACCGTTTTTTTCTAAAACTTCCACAACACGGATACTCTGTTCCACATGAGAAAAACCAAAAGAACAAATCTTATTCAAGGCTCTTTCTCCCGCATGGCCGTAAGGTGTATGCCCAAGGTCATGCCCGAGGGCAATCGCCTCCGTCAAATCTTCATTTAAACGAAGAGCTTTCGCAATGCTTCTCGCAATCTGACTCACTTCCAGAGTATGGGTGAGTCTTGTTCTATAGTGGTCTCCCTCCGGTTGGATAAAAACCTGTGTCTTATGCTTTAGGCGGCGGAAGGCCTTGGAATGGAGTATCCTATCCCGGTCTCTTTGGAAAATGGTACGAATATCGTCCTCCTCTTCCGGAAAATCCCGCCCCAAAGAATTCATGCTTAAAAAAGCATAAGGGGAGAGTGTATTCTTCTCCAATTCCTCCATTTCTTCCCGTATCGTCATAAGACTCCTATCCTATTTTTATAAAACAATTTCTTTTCTAAAGAACTGTTTTACGAAAATAAACTGTCAAACACGAATTACATGAAAAACCTACAATATCATCTTCAAGCCTGAATTAAAATAATCCCTGTAAAAGTAATATCAGAATCAAAATCGGTAATACAAAAACGAAATACGGTTTTAAAGCCTTCGACATCTTGATGCCTTCTCCCTTATTACATTCTTCAATATACTTATCAAATCCGAAGCCCCACTTACTTACACAGAAAAGGAGGTAAATAAGGGATCCGATGGGGAGAATCAGATTACTTACAATAAAGTCTTCGGAATCGAGGACATCTCTTCCGCCGATCAGCTTTAAGTCCTGCCATAAATTATACCCTAAAATACAGGGAATGCTCATTACAAATATAAAAATACAGTTGATAATCACCGCTTTTTTTCTATCCCAATGGAAATTATCAATACTGGTGGAAATCAAGTTCTCAAAAACCGCAATAACCGTGGAGAAGCTCGCAAAGGTCATAAAGAGGAAGAAAAGAGCTCCCCAAATTCTGCCAAACTGCATATGCATGAAAACTTTCGGTAAGGTAAAGAAGATAAGGGGTGGACCTGCATTTGGCTCTACACCGAAACTAAAACAAGCCGGGAAAATAATGAGTCCTGCAATAATTGCTACAAAGGTATCCAATGCACAAATCTTCACTCCTTCACTGACCAAGGTATAGTCATCAGACATATAGGAGCCGAAAATTTCCATTGCCGCAACCCCGAGTGACAGGGTAAAAAATGCCTGATTCATTGCCGCAGAAATCACATGATATAAACCGATTTCCTTTACCTTCTCCACATTCGGAAGAAGATAGAACTTTGCCCCCTCCACAGCACCGGGTAAAAGCAGACTATGTACGGCAAGGAGTACTATCAGGATAAATAAAGCACTCATCATAACAGTAGTCACCTTCTCTAGGCCCTTCTGTAAGCCCAAAGAGCAAATCATAAAACCGCCGATAACCGTAATACCCATACATAGCGTCATTTCTTCCGGACGACTGAGCATAGCAGCGAAGATTCCTTCTACCTGACTCGGCTCAATATTTTCAAAGCTCTTAAACAAGAATTTAAAGAAATAAGAAAGCATCCAGCCTGAAACCGTTGTGTAGTACATCATCAAAAGATAGCAACCGAAAATACAAACATAGCCGTGAATATGCCACTTTGTACCTTCCGGCTCCAGCTTTTTATACGCTTTTACCACAGATTTTCTGCTGGCTCTTCCTACTGCAAGCTCCATAGTAAGAATAGGAAGCCCCATCATCAGGAGAAATAAGAGATAAAAGAGGACAAAAATTCCTCCTCCGTTTTGTCCCACAAGATACGGAAACTTCCATACATTTCCGATTCCGATTGCGCAGCCGGCACTCACTAAGATAAAGCCGAGTCTGGACTTAAAATTCTCTCTTCCCATAAATCCCTTACTTCCCTTCCTAAAAATGATTTCATAGACTTTCTTAAAAGCTGTTCAAGTAAAATCAACAATATTCAGCACTCCGGGATAGCAGAATCAGCTCTTAGATAAAAACACTCAGCCCGTAAGTACAGAACTTGTAATAAAAAACAGGAGATGTCATACATCTCCTGTTTTTCGAAGTCGATGCGACTGGATTCGAACCAGCGACCTCTGCGTCCCGAACGCAGCGCTCTACCAAGCTGAGCCACGCATCGCTATTGGATAGATCAAACGAAAGAAACCGGGTTCGTAATCTATTCTATATCCGGAATAGCATTAAAACAATTGTATTCCCTGACCGGTGAGCTCATAAGCTCACTAGTCAAGGATTATAATCTTTCTCTGCACTCCTGTCAATCAATAATTTTCACTATTCTACTGACTCCTGCTGTGCAGCTGTATCTGCCTGTGGTAGAGCCTTTGCTAAAGCATCTCTGTTAGACTGCACAATACTTCTGGAATCCGTAAGAGAAGACTTTAGTTCATTTAAATGTCCAGTTGCGGTATCCAAAGAGCGAGATATAATGGTCTCTAAGCTTGCCAGCATCTCATCCGTATAGCGAATTGCATTGCCTCTAATCTGATCAGCGTCTGCAACGGCATTGTTCACGATGATATCCGCCTGATTCTGCGCATCCTGTACCAAAGCATTTGCCTTTGCATAAGCCTGCTGCATAATTTCATTGTCAGAAAGCATTTCTTCCGTCTGAACCTTGGCTTCCGTAATCAAAGTCTCTGCCTGGGACTTCGCATCAGCTAAGATTGCATCCTGCTGAGAAATAATCTTCTGGTACTTCTTAATCTCCTCCGGCACCCTAAGACGAAGCTCGACAAGAAGCTCTTCCATCTCTTCCTTATTAACTATGATTTTACTGTTAGACAAAGGCTGAAACTTACAGCTGTCAATATACTCCTCAATTTCCCCTATCAATTGCTCTATTCTGCTCATACTACCTCCGTCTATTCATAACCGAATTTTTTCTTCATGGCTGTTTCCACCGATTGGGGAACAAAAGCCGATATATCTCCATTAAAAGAAGCTATTTCCTTCACTGTACTGGAACTTAAATAAGAATACTTTAGATTTGTAGCCAAAAACAAAGTGTCAATATCCTGTGCAATCACCTTATTGGTCTGTGCGAGCTGTAACTCATACTCAAAGTCGGTAACAGCACGAAGACCACGAACAATCATCGTAGCACCGACCTTTTTTGCGTAATCCACTGTCAAACCGCTAAAGGAATGCACCTCCACATTCGGATACTCTGAAATTAACTCGTTAATCATTCTAACACGGTCCTCCGTAGAAAACAACGGGGTCTTATTATTATTGATAAGCACTCCAATGATTAATTTATCCACCATTTTCGCACTTCTGGATATCACGTCTAAATGTCCAAAGGTAACCGGATCGAAGGATCCTGGGATAAATGGCTATCTTCATTTTCCCTCCTACATTCTTTACAAATCATTCTTTCCTTAGGCAAACTGCTTGCCATAACTTACTTGCTTACCATACCTTACTTCTAAAACTATTTTCCGTTACTTTTCGTTCTCCTGTCTAATTAATCGTAGAAAAACATGCTTATTAGACTTATAGGTCTTTTCTCTTAGGATAGTATATCCCTCTTCTTCCATAGCGGAAAAGTCTTCCTCGAGGCCTGCTTCCACTACAAAGATGGTATTCTCATCCACGAAGGGCTTATCCTTTAAACGAAGCAGAGCCTTTTCCGCAAGCTCCCGTCCATATGGCGGATCCATGAAGACCAACCCGAAATGATAGTCCTTTCGCAAAAGACTGTTAATAGCTCCATTAAAATCTCCGGGAAGTACCAAAGCCTGTTCTTTAAAATGTGTCTTCTCCAGATTTTCCTCAATACAGAGAACAGCTTGCCTTGCTGCATCGCAAAAAACCGCCCTCTTTGCCCCTCTGGAAAGAGCTTCTATCCCTAATGCACCGCTTCCCGCAAAAAGATCCAGTACATCCTGCCCCTCAAGATCAAACTGTAAAATATTAAAAAGGGTTTCCTTTATCCGATCCTGGGTCGGCCTTGTATCCAAACCGTCCGGCGTTTTTAAATTGATTCTTCTAGCCGTTCCTGCAATCACTCTCATTTCTTTCTCTCCATTTCCCTATGTATTAAAGCAAATTTAAGAAGACTTTGTAAATAGCTGAAACTTATTTTTTTAAGCTTTTCCGTATTTATTAATAGGTAAGCTATTGTATTACTATGTTTCTCTATGATTCATTACAATGTTTCCCTATGATTCCATTACGGTGTATCTGTCGTTATCATTTTGAAAAATTCTTCTTGCACTTTCGGATGCTTTTTCAGTTCCGGATCTGCTTTCAGCATTTGCATCGCTTCTTCTCTTGCTATGCGAAAGAGCTCTTCATCAAGAATCGGATCCGCCATAGAAAATTGCAATTCTCCGGATTGCCTCTCTCCAAAGAACAAATCTCCCGGCCCTCGGAGGCGGAGGTCTTCTTTCGCGATGGCAAAGCCGTCATTGCTGTTCTTCATAATTTCCAATCGTTCCCGTGATTTTTCATCGTCCTTTCCGATCCAGAAAAATACAGTAACTTTGCAAAGCGGAACGCCCTACTCTTCCCCTAAGCTGATGTAACTGCGCAAGGCCGAAAGCGCTCTGCATTTTCAATAAGCATCACTGTAGCGTTGGCAACGTCCACACCGACTTCCACAACGGTCGTAGAGAGTAAAATCTCCGTTTCTCCCCTTTTGAAAGCCGCCATTACGGCTTCCTTTCTCCTCACTCTTTCAGCTTTCCATGCAGGACTCCGATTCGAACTGTCTCCGGAAAAAACTTCTGCAAGACTTTTTCTATAGGATAGAACCGCTTCTACCGGAAGGCTCTCATTTTCCTCTATCATAGGACAAATCACATAGGCCTGTCTCCCTTTTTTTATCTCCTCTAAAATAAAAGAAAAAGCCTTTTGTTGTTCCTCTTTGTGAATGAGTGCATTTTTAATCGGAAGTCTGTCTGCCGGCTTTTCCCTTTCAGTACGGAAAGCGGCAGGCTCCCGTATAAAAGCTTAGCAAGGCTCCTCGGAATGGGAGTTGCAGAAAGAAAGAGCGTATGCGGGCAGTTTCCCTTTTTTTCCAGTTTCAGTCTTTCCTTTACACCAAAACGATGTTGTTCATCAATGATGATGCTCTCCAGCTGCAGAATAGCTTAAATCCCTCTTGAATCAAGGACTGTGTCCCGAATACAGCGAGAATTTCTCCTTTCGCTACCCCTTTATAGATCTCCCTCTTCTCCTTTTGGCTAGTGCTACCAAGAAGTAGAGCGATTCTATCGGGAAAGAGCTTTAAAGCATTTTCATAATGCTGTCTCGCGAGAATTTCGGTCGGTGCCATAAAAGCCGCTTGCTTTCCCCTGTTTATCGTAAGATATATCAGGTAAAAGGCAATGACGGTCTTTCCGGATCCCACATCCCCCTCTATAAAACGATAGATTCTTTGCTTTCTAAGAAGTTCCGTATTCATTTCCAAAATACAGTCCTTTTGGGATGCCGTTAGGCTAAACGGAAAATACGAAAAAAAATTCTTTTCTTCCCCTTCCTCGTAGAGAGAGAGCTCCTTCTCCGCCTTATATTCCTTCTCTTCCTTTTCCAGATAGAGAGAGTAAAAAAAGAGCTCTTCAAAGGCAAGCCTTTTCCGTCCCTTCTCCCTCTCCTGAAAATTTTCCGGAAAATGCAGGAGTCTTAAGCTTTCTTTTTTATCCGGAAGAGAAAGACGCTCTAACTCTACCCTCTGAAAAAACCATCGGAACACGCAAAGTCTTCCTTAAAAGAGCTCTGCAATAGCTCTTCTTCGAATATAGTTCTTGATCCCTTTTGCAGAAGAATAAACCGCTTCTAAAAGCTTTCTCTTTTCCCGATAGTCCTCTATAGAAAAATACTTGGGCTGCTGCAGATAGTATCTTCCCTGAAATTCTTTCACCTGCCCGTAAAAAACAAAGTGCATCCCCTTTTTCACTGTCTTTCGGATATATGGGGCATGAAAAAATTGTAAAGTGATTTCTCCGCTACTATCAAAAGCCCGAGCAAGGAGGATTTCCTTTGCCGTCCCCGGTCTCCCCCGAAAATCCTCTTGTAAGACAGCCGAAAAAGCCATCCACTCCTTTTCCCGGGCATCCGCTATACGGGAAACGGGAGGATAGTCTATATAGCTTATCGGGAATTCATTTAGAAGCTCTTCCTTCGTATAGATTCCCGCCTTATGAAAAAGAGCGGTAGTTTTTTCTCCGACACCCTTTATTTTGTTCAATTCCGTCACTTAGCATAGCTCTTTCCCATAAAAAAAGGGCTATGAAAGAAGTGAGTTCTATTCTTATCTCTTCTCTTCATAGCCCTAAACAATATTTCAATTCATCTGAAACAAAGAACTCGGCTCCTTAAATTTGTAAAATGAATCTTTCTTGCCTGTATTTCTCGAAAATCAGCTTAATGCTCCATTATTCTAATGATAAGAGATAGTAGTAAACTGCCTGACCACCATTTTGCAGCTCTATTTCTAAATCCGGATTGTCCTTTTGAATTTCAGATACAAGTGCTTCCGCATCCTCTGCCTTCACATCTTCTCCATAGTAAAGACTCAGGATTTCTCCTTCTCCCATCTTCGGAAGTGCTTCCCTTACCGCAGATAAAATATCTTTTTCAGCAGAAAGAAGCCCATTATCTCCCAGGAAAAGGATATCTCCGGAGTGAATTTCTCTGCCGTCAATGGTAGTATCTCGTACCGCGTAAGTAATTTCACCGGAGGAAACCGCTTTTAAGCTCTCTGTCATATTCTCCGTATTTTCTTCCGGACTCGCTTCTTCCTGGAAAGCAATCAAAGCGGAAATTCCTTGTGGAATCGTTGTACTGCGAAGTACGGTTATCGGCTGCTCTTCCAAAATACTGCAAACCTGCTCTGCCGCAAGAATGATATTTTTATTATTCGGTAAAATGTAAATATGCTCGGCATTAATCTTCTCTACCGCATTGACCAAATCCTCAGTAGACGGATTCATGCTCTGCCCGCCGGAAACCACTTGATCTGCCCCAAGATCACGGAAAATATTTTCCAGCCCCTCTCCGGAGCAAACCGCCACAAAGCCGAAAGCCTTCCTTTCTGCAGGCTTTTCTTCTTCCTCCAGCTTATCCATCGCCGCAATACGGGAAGCATCTTCGATTAAAAGCTCGTGATGCTCTAAGCGCATATTGTCCACCTTCATCTTGGAAAGATACCCCATAGATAGACCTTTCAAACGCATCACCGGGATGATTCGTATGCACATGGACCTTAATCATCTCTTCATCGGAGAAGCAGACAATAGAATCGCCGATTCCGGTCAGGTAAGTTCGAAGCGCATCCACCTCTTCATCCGTGAAGGCATGGTCTCCATTGACCATAAATTCCGTACAATAACCGAAGCGAATGTCTGCGGTGGAAATCTCTCCCCTGTTCTTTCTTTCTCCAACCAGTGCAGATACCGCTCCACTCTCCTTCAGCTCTAAGTTGAGAACAATCTTCTCTCCTCTAAGAGAACGAAGTGCCCCATCCATAACAGCCATAAGGCCTGCTCCGCCGGAGTCTACTACACCGGCTTCCTTTAATACAGGAAGGAGATCCGGTGTATGCTCTAAAACCTCTTCTCCGTGCGCATATACTTTCTCCAGTAGCGGAAGGATCTCTTCTTCAGTCAGAGACAGCTCCATGATTTTATCCGCCATCCCCTTTGCTACAGTAAGTATGGTTCCTTCCTTCGGCTTCATAACCGCCTTATAAGCAGTCTCCACTCCCCTTTGGAAGGCCTTTGCCAAAACCAGGCTGTCTACTTCCTTCGCTTCAGACAATTCTTTGGTAAAACCACGAATAAGCTGAGATAAAATAACACCGGAATTTCCCCTTGCTCCTCTTAAAGAACCGCTTGACATCGCTTTACAAATGTCTTTAATGCTCCCTCCCTCTATTGCAGCAACTTCTTTTGCCGCAGAAAGAATGGTCATGGTCATATTGGTTCCCGTATCACCGTCCGGCACAGGGAATACATTTAATTCATTTATCAAATCTTTTTTTGCATTGAGCTGATTGGCTCCGGCTAAAAATGCCTTCTTCAGCTCCTTTGCACTAAGCACTTTACCCACAGGGTCGTCCCTCCTATCAGTCAATAATGCGTACGCCTTCTACATACACATTGATGCGTTCTACCTCCATACCAGTAAACCGGGAAATCCGATACTCTACACTGTCCACCAGATTTTCCGCAACGGCTTTAATGCTTACGCCGTAGGATATAATAACATGAAAATCCAAACTGATTCTATTTTCTTTAATCCTTACATCAATTCCCTTATGATAACTTTCTTTCCGAAGTAAATGGGCTAGACCTTTACCGCTCATAGGTACTGCAGCCATCCCGACAATACCGAAGCAAGAAACAGCAGCATTTGCTGCATATTCAGCAATGACTCTCTCGGAAATCTCGACTTCTCCAAAGTGTGATGGAATCTTTCCTTTCATAGTCCGTCCTCCAATTCTTGATAAGTAAAGAAAAAGAATTCTCGATAGTTCGAGAATTCTTCTTTAGTATACTCTATTTTCTTTTATATGAAAAGAGATTAAAAATTTCCGCCTTTTTCCACTAACTTATCTAAGCTCGCTTCTTTTCGTCTCTTTACCCGATTTTTCTCCTTCTCAAATTAATAGTTTCGATTCTTCTCCAGGACATAAGAAGCTGCCCCAAAACAAAGAAGGGAAATAAGAGACAGCACCAGCACTTGAAGGTACATGGACCAATCAGCACTGATTCCAAATATATTCCTTATGGAATCCACAAAATCAGTCACCCCAGAGAGTATATTTACCGCAAGAATTAAAAATATAATAATCGTAAGGATAAATGCCAGCATTTTCCCCCGGAAGAAACTCGCCTGTACCGTCACGCAAAGTACAGCAAGACAGCTCATATAAATCCAAACTCCGACATAGAACGATCCGATGGAAATCATAAATTGAACAAAATTCCCCAACTTATTTTCTACGGTCAAACCCCAAATCATATCGAAGGTATGGGAAAAACCGTCTATATCGACACTAAAATAAAAAAGATCGAATAAAAACAGAAAATACAAAAATAAGCCAATGCAAATTGAACTGATAAGACTCTCAACAATCTTCGCCAAAAGAAACTGATAACTGGGTCTTGGCAGCATATACAACATATAACCCTGGTTCGTACTTAAGTCTTTACTCAAACTCACCATACTGGAAAGTCCAAATAATAAGAATACGACAAAGCTAAAAAATATAAGGAACATTCCGGAGAGTCCCATAACAAAAATATTGCCACTAATACTTCCAAACAGCAATAAAACTTCAAATCAAGAGTAAAGCCACAGACACAAGCTTAATCGGCATAGTTTTTTTCATTTCGTAACGAATTAAAGTTAACATATTACTCCCCTACCCTTCCCAACAATTCTCTATATCGATCGGTGATGGACATCCCGCGACTACTCCGTAATTCTTCAACATCTTCCATAGCAAGCAGTCTTCCTTCATTAAAGAAAAGTGCAAAGTTTACATAGGATTCCACCTCTTCCACTAGATGGCTGGACAATATAATCGTTCGACTATCCGACATCACTTCCAAAATCATCTTTTCGATTTCTTCTCTTGCAAGCAAATCCACACCGTTAAAAGGCTCATCCAATATCAGAACCTTTGCTTCCCTTGCCAAGGGTTGCCGCCACTCTTACCTTTTTATCCATTCCCGAAGAGAGCACCTTAAAAGGAGTTCGAAAGGGAATCTTCATTCTCTCGACCCATGATTTATATCTGATTTCATCAAAATCTTTAAAAAAGGTCTTATAATACTCCCCGAATTCCCCTACTGTCATGAAAGGATAGGCATGCGTCTCAGTAGGAAGATAGGCTACATCCGCCCTGCTTTTTATGGAAAGGGCTTTCCCATCTAAAAGAAGTTCTCCTTCACTCTGCTTTGTTAAACTTGCTATTATTTTCATGAAAGTGGTTTTTCCCGAACCGTTGGGTCCAAGAAAAGCGTATATTTTCCCGTCTCCCATCTCTACATTGACATGATCCAAAGCTGTTTTTCCATTATATTTTTTTCGATAAATTACTAGCTTGAAGCATCTAACTCCTCCTCTAAATATTTCCTTAACTGCTCCTTTGAAACGGATAAATCCTTCATTCTTTGAAGAAACTCCCTACTATACTCTTTGGCAAGATGTATTCTTTCCGTTTTTAATCTCTCTTCCTCTTCCGTCACAAAGGTTCCCATCCCCCTCTTGGTGTAGCAAAGTCCCTTATGCTCCAGTTCCTGATATACTCTTTGGGCTGTATTGGGATTGATTTTATAGACTAGCGCAAGTTCTCTTCCCGAAGGCATCTTCGATCCCGGAGATAGTTTTCCGTTTAGCATATCTTTTATGATATCCATCTCCACTTGCTGGTAAATCGGAAGAGAGGGTTTGTATTGCATTTTGCCTCCTTTCAGCGAATGTCTTTTCGCTACATATTTCCTATATTTCAACTAGTGAATATGATTATCTTACTCAACTAGTGAACTATCTAAATAGTACACTAGTAGTCTAACGCTGTCAAGACTTAGGTTTTGAAATTTTTACAGAAAGAGAGATTCCACCTTATTTTTAAACACAAAAAAAGATACTGTCCTACGACAATATCTTTCTAATCTTTCATTATTCAGTAACGCCTGCAACAGCACGCTCAACTTTTCCGGAACGCAGGCAGGAAGTACAGACGTACATCTTCTTTGTACCGCCATCTACCTTCACTCTAACTGACTTCACATTTGCTTTCCACATCTTGTTCGATCTTCTATGTGAATGGCTTACTTGAATACCGAAATGTACTGCCTTCTCGCAAATAGCACACTTAGCCATGATTGCACCTCCCTCTTTTAAAAAATCCACTGCTTTACAGCGACTATAGTACTATAGCAAAAATGATTTTAGATTGCAAGCAAAATTTATTTCTGGAAACCCTACAATTTTATTCCTCAAAATCCGATAAATCCAAATCAATCACATCATCCGCTTCTTCCATTTCCAAACCCTTATTTTCATTTCCGGAAAGTACGGTATATTTCTTAATCTCTTTCTCTTTTTTATCCTTTTCCACTAAGGAATTTAAGGCATCCTGCCCCTGTTGTTCAGCTGATTCACTTACCTTATTTCCTCCGGTTATCTTATCTATCGCCTCCGGAATCATATCAATAATCTTGGATAAAGCGTCTTCATTCTTTACCCGAATTAGTTTTGTTCTTCCATTTTGAATGACCAGCATCGCCGCAGGTGTAATCCTGGAATTCATTGCCCCGGCTCCGCCATCTCCTTTTTTAGTGTTCTCCTTTACAAAAGCACCGCTTGCCATTCCGCAGCTTACCTCCATAAGCGGCACCAAAACGGTATCTCCCAGCTTAATAGGCTCTCCTACCACCGTTTTGGATTGGATAAAACCATCCATCCCCTGAAACAGCTCTTGTATGAGTTCTTTTGTATTGTTATTTGCCATGCTTACCCCCCTTGAGGACCAATCTGCGAAATGCCCTGTTTCTTAAAAGACGAATCAGTAGAATCAATAGATGAATAAGACGAATCTTTCCTTCTAAACGAATATCTCCATAATAATAACTGTCTCCGAACTCCGGCACAAGAGTAATTTTATCCTGAATTAAAGGATAAACCAGTGCCACCCCTTCTAACACCTGCCCCATAGTAGCAGGATCTTCTATAGAAAAATATATACTCCCTTTTGCTTTCCGAATTCGACAGGTCTTTAAAAAACGAAGTCCTTCCATCAGAACAAACGCAATCATTTCCCGCGTTTCATCTTTACCAAGCTCCTTTAATAAAGCCTGTATTTCCTTCAAACTCCGAACTTTATCTCGAAAAAAATCAATCCATTTATTTATTGTATCCCTCATTCTTCTCCTCCCTCTAATAGCGTGAAGAAAAGAATTTTCCCTCTATATCTCAGCTTTCCCTCTTTATATTCTCCTAAAAAGTGCACCCCGGGAAAGCGCAGATGAAAGTCTCCCTCCGGTCTCTCCGCTTCTTTCTCTTTACTGCCTTCAAGCTTGTAACGAAATGGAAAAAACAATAGAAAAAGAAGAAGCAAAAACAAGAACAGGAGAAGAACAGCTACTGCAATCAACACATACTTGAGAACTGTCAAGATTAGCAACATATCCCTTCTCCTTTTAGACTCTCTTCCACCATGCAGGCCACCAGTTTAAGAGCATCTTTATACCCATAGGCTATCCCTAAAATCTCATCCTCTTTTCTGGGGAAATTGCTGATTTTTAGCATAGAAGACGGATAAAACTCATATAGATTCTTTCCATATCCGCTATAGACGATATAGCACATCGGTACTATATGACCCTCCCTAAGATTCTGCATCAGATATGGAATATATTCTTTTGCCCTGGCACCAAAGCGCATTTTTTTTTTTGATAAACGCATTATTTTTTGTCCAAAAGATAGTCTCTAACCATAACAAGAGCAGCACCGCAAGCCTGTTCCCGTACTTCTTTTCTATTTCCGCCAAAGTGGAACTCTTCCACCTTTGTTTTTCCACCGGCACAAACCGCAATATAAATTAAGCCAACCTCTTTCCCTTCCAAGGCAGTAGGTCCTGCATTTCCTGTAATCGCCACGGCGATATCCGCCTCCGATTCCATCATGGCACCAATAGCCATCTCTTTTGCCGTAGCAGAGGACACGGCACCCTCTTTTCGAAGGAGTTCCTTCTTTACAGAAAGAAGTTTTCTCTTGGACTTATTGGAATAAGTTACATATCCCACCTTAAAGCAATCCGAAGCCCCTTCAACAGAAGTTATCGCTGCGGAAATCAGTCCTCCGGTAATGCTTTCAGCCGTCGTAATCGTTTTCTTCAAAGATTTTAGTATGCTGACAAGCTGCTCTTCAATTGGCGCATCCTCTGAGTAATTGATTTCTTTTTTCTTATCTCCCATCAAAAGCCTCCTTCTTCTAAAACGGAACGGTTCTTATATAAGTAATCAATCAGGGAAATGATTGTAAGTGCCAATGACAGATAAACAAATCCTGTCGTCACAAGATTAAGTGCAGGAATTTGCAGAATAAGCAAAATAATCATCACCATCTGGCTCACCGTTTTAAATTTCCCAAATAAGATGCGGCAATTACAACATTTTGCTCTACCGCAATCAAACGAAATCCGGAAATAATAAATTCTCTGGAAATCAGAATAATGACGTACCAGGCAGGAAGATAGGAAAGCGGAATCATACAGATCATGGCGGCACAAACCAAAAGCTTATCAGCCAAGGGATCCATGAACTTTCCGAAATTGGTCACCAGATTCCTCTTCCTTGCAATATATCCGTCTAAAAAATCGGTAAAGGAAGCAATGCAGAAAACAGCACAAGCTATCCAACGAAAGAGAAGCTCATTTTCTGCAGGAAAAAGCATAAAAAACACATAGACGGGAACCATCAAGGCTCTAAGTATTGTCAGTTTATTGGGAAGATTCACAATATTCTCCTATTAAATCATATCCTTCCGTGTCTATGATTCTCACACAGACAAAGTCTCCTACAGCTCTTTCCTCTCCCTTCAGGTAGATAAAGCTGTCGATATCGGGATTATCCATATAGCTTCGAAGAACCAAGCGAGATTCTTCCTCATCAAAACCTACTACAAGAGCCTTTAAGACTCTGCCCTTCTGCTCTTCCGCCTTTTGGAAAGCAATTTCCTGCTGTAACTCCATAATACGAGAAAGCCTTTTGTTCTTTACACTTTCCTGAACTTGATTGTCCATGGTTGCCGCATAGGTTCCTTCTTCTTGAGAATATGGGAATACCCCCAGACGGTCAAAGCGCTCTTCTCTGATAAAAGAAAGCACATCCTCCAGGTCTTCTTCCGTTTCACCCGGAAAGCCGGTAATTAAAGTCGTTCTTAAGCAAATGTCTGGAATCTCTCTCCTTAGTAAAGCAATCTTCTCCTTTAATTCCGCTCTTCTGGTTTTTCTATTCATCGCCTTTAAAATTCGGTCGGAAGAATGCTGTATAGGCAAGTCCAGATAATGACAAACTTTCGGATTATCCCGGATTTCCTCAATAAGAGGAAGTTCGATTTCTTCCGGATAACAATATAGAACCCGAATCCATTCCAGTCCCTCAATTTCCCCCAATGCATGAAGCAGCTTATGTAAGGACTTTTCTCCATAGAGATCTGTTCCATACAGGGTGGTTTCCTGCGCCACCAAAATAAGTTCCTTCGCCCCTTCCAGCACAAGCTGTCCGGCCTCCTCTAAAATCTGCTCCATCGGAATGGAACGGTAGTGTCCTCGAAGACGCGGAATAATACAATAACTGCAATACTTGTCGCAACCTTCCGCAATCTTAAGGTAGCGGGTATACCTTTCCCCACTTTCCACTCTCTTCATCTGATTGTCCAGACGACTCACATAGTCCTTTACGGAAGCAATCTCGTCTATCTCCGGAAGCTCCTTTCGGATCTCATCCTTATATCTCTCCACCAAACAGCCGGCTACAATCAGCTTTTGTAATTTTCCCGTCTTTTTGTATTCTGCCAGCTCCAAAATCGTATTGATACTTTCTTCTTTAGCCGGACCAATAAAAGAGCAGGTATTGACTATGGCAATATCCGCTTCCGCAGGATCCATAGTTACCTTTGCTCCTTCATACTTTTCCAAGAGCTCTGATAAGAGTTTCGGAGTCTACCCTATTCTTATCACAGCCCAAACTTTCCAGATATAAATTCATTATTCCTCGCTATCCGAAGAATAGTCTCCGTCAGAATAATCGTCTTCTTCCTCGCCGTCTTCCTGTAAGTAGTCGTCATTCTCCGCCTCGGAGTCCAGCTCTTCCTCATCTTCCTCTTCCAGATCTTCATCCAAGGCATAGTGAGAATAGTCTCCAAGCTCTACCGTCGGATTTATCGGCTCTTCTTCATAGTCTAGACCCTTCTCTACATTTACAAGATTCTTGGATATTTCTTCAATTGCAATGGAAAGAGGTTTTCTGTCTTCCTCCGCCTTAACCAAAGGCGCATCCCCGTCAATAATCTGACGTGCTCTCTTTGCACTGGCAATTACTACAGAATAGCGAGATTGCACTTCCAATTCTCCCCTCTTCTCTATTCTTATTCATAGAATCAATCAAGTCATTGTATGTTGGACGCAGCATCTTCTATCCTCCTTAAGTCCTTTCGGATTTTTTCAATTAAATCTAAATGTGCCTCTACCCTATCATGAGACGCACGAATTAGATTATGCAGTTTTTCCGTACATGTGTCAATATCCGCATTGACCAGAATATAATCGTAGGCCTCTACGCCTTCCGACTCTACTATAGCCCTCCCCAATCGTTTATTGACCGTTTCTTCATCTTCCGTGTTTCTTCCGATAAGACGATTTCTTAACTCTTCCGCAGAAGGAGGGGTCATAAAAATAAGAAGACTGTTCGGGAATTTCTTCTTAATCTTCAGAGCTCCCTGTATCTCTATTTCCAAAATCACATCTTTTCCCTGATTCAGACAATCCTCTACGAATTTTCTGGGCGTACCGTAATAGTTATCCACATACTTTGCATACTCTACAAGTTCGTCACTATCGATCATCTCTTCAAAGCGGGTCTTACTTACAAAAAAATAGGACTTTCCCTCTTCTTCTCCCTTCCTCGGTGCTCTTGTTGTTGCAGAAATGGATAACGCATAGTTATCATACTTCTCCGTTATCCTTTTCATAATGGTTCCCTTCCCTGCTCCCGAAAAGCCGGAAACCACAACTAAAATCCCCTTATCCATACAATTCCCTTCTATACTCTCATTCGATGTTTTGTACCTGTTCTCTCATTTCTCAATACAGTTTTTAGCCTTAAGACCTATATCCGTAATCTCTAAATCACTTGCTTTGGAAAGAATAGTATTACTCTCTCGGTTCATCTCCTGCATCAGAAAGTCCAAGTCTCGCCCTACTGCCTGTTCCTCTTTAAGGATTGCCTGCATTCTGTGCACATGACTATCGAGTCTTGTAATCTCTTCGTCTGTACTAACCTTGTCGGAAAAAATGGCGACCTCTTCTAAGAGCCTTCCCTCATCTATCTCCCGACCTGCCAGGCTTTCTTCTATCTTCTTCCGAAGACGGTTCTCATATTGTATACGAAGCTTCGGCTCCTTTTCCTTCAAAAAGCGAAGATAATCCTCCATTTCCTGCAGTTTCATCTCAAGGTCTGCCCGTAACTTCTCTCCTTCCAAAGAGCGGGATCGAACAAACTCCTGAATGGCCGCATCCACTATCTCCAGGATGACCGTTTCATTATCCTCATCCTCTTCTTCCGTTAGATGAAAAACTTCAGGATAAAAAAATAAGGAATTCCCGCTTAAGTTAAACGGAAGGTCAAGTTCCTTCGAAAGTTTCTCAATTTCTTCTTTATATCTTTTTGCCAATACTGTATTTACCAGCAGCTTCTTCTCTTTTTCACCGCCATCCTCTACGGAAAGATAAACCTCCACCTTTCCTCTGGAAATGTTGTTTTTCAACATTTCTCTGATCTTCATCTCCATCGCCTGAAAGCTTCTGGGCAATCTAAAGCTTAAATCCAAAAAACGGGAATTGACGGATTTTATCTCCACCGTAACTGTCTGTCCTGCGTTTTCCGCCTTGGCTCTGCCAAATCCGGTCATACTTTTCATTTCGGAAGTTCTCCTTTTCCTTGAGTTTTTTCCCCCTTTAGCCTATCCTAGGAAATGCAAGTTATCAGTATAAAATATGATAACAAGGGCAAAAGGCTTTTTCAAGAAGTAAAGGATGGATTTATGGCATTTGACGGATTATTTTTATCGGCACTGATTTCCGAATTCAAAGAAACGATTTTAGGCGGAAAGATTGCTAAAATTATACAAAGCGAGAAAGATGAATTGCAGATTACGGTAAAAAAAGAAAAGCAACAGTACCTTCTTCACCTCTCTGCCAATCCCTCTATTCCTTTGATTTATCTTAGTAATACAGGAAAAACGGCACCGCTAACCGCACCGAACTTCTGCATGGCACTTCGTAAACACATCGGAAACGGTCTAATTCAAATATCACCCAAGCTTCAACCGTCTTGGAGGAGGAAGGACTGGAGAGGGTACTTCTTCTCCATATCTCTCATAGAGATGAAATGGGGGACTATGGCATCAAATACCTCGCTGTGGAAATCATGGGGAAATATTCCAATATCATTCTCTTAAAAGAGGACTTCACGATTCTTGACGCCATAAAACGAATTTCCTCCGTGCAGTCCTCTCTTCGAGAGGTGCTTCCCGGAAGATCTTATTTTATTCCCGACCAGTTTCATAAAGAAAATATCCTGCGCTTTCCTTTAGAAAACTTAAGTTCCTTCTTAATCGAACGAATGAAGGGTACGGGTGTGGAAAAGCCCGAATCTATTTCCGATGCTTTGTTTCACAGCTTTTCCGGATTAAGTCCTCTCTCCGCAAGAGAGCTTTGTGAGGATGCCGAAGTACCGTTTGATAAGGATATTACAGTTCTTTCTTCTTCTGAATGGGAAAATATAATCACGAAAGTCCATGCTTTAAGGAGCAAAATTCACAACGGAGATTTTTCTCCGGTAATTCTTTTTGAAGAAACGAAGGCATTTGATTTTTCCGCATTTCACACCATTCAATATAAGGGGAATCCACGTTTTCACGAAGAAGCCTTCTCCTCTCCTTCCGCTCTTATAGAACAATATTACGGAGGAAAGGAAAAGGAAGACCGCGTACGCCAGAAGTCCATAGACTTAAAAAAGCAATGCACTACCCTTTTGGAACGCGTCGGAAAAAAGCTGAGTTTACAGGAAAAGCAGTTGAAAGATACGGAGAAAAAAGAAAGCTTCCGTGTCTTTGGAGAATTATTGACCACCTACGGTTACAGCTTACAGGGCGGAGAAAAAGAACTGCTTTGCGAGAATTATTATACCGGGAAGGAAGAACGGATTCCTTTGGATCCAAATCTTCCTCCCATCGAAAATGCAAAACGTTATTTTGATAAATACGACAAGGCAAAACGAACGGAAAAGAATCTTACGGAACAGCTTAAGGAAAGCAGAAAAACCTTAGAACACTTGCAATCTATACTCGGTAGTCTTCTTACTGCTGAAAATGCAGGAGACTTGGATGATATCCGACGAGAAATGGGCGAATTCGGATATATGAAAAAGCTATCCGGAAAGAAAAAATCGAGTAGAAAAGAGGATAAATCTTCTCCCAGAGTCTTCCGCAGCAGTGACGGTTACCTTCTATATGTCGGAAAAAACAATTTTCAAAACGAAGAGGTCAGCTTTCAAATCGCCGATCCGAAAGACTTCTGGTTTCACGTTAAGGGAGTTGCCGGTTCCCATGTCATTGCAAAAACCGATGGAAAAACTCTGGAAGAACTTCCCGACCGTCTTTTTGAAGAAGCAGCGAAGCTTGCCGCATACTTTTCTTCTGAAAAGGAAAATGCCAAGGTAGAAGTAGATTATACGGAAAGAAAGAATCTGAAAAAAATCATTGGCGGAGCCCCGGGCTTCGTTATCTACCACCAAAACTATTCCATACTCGTTGAACCGAAAAAAGTCCTGGAAGAGCTTTAAGCTCCTCCGGGACTTTTAAAATTTATAACGAGTATCGCTCGCGTAGCGTGCGGTATCTCGTTGACTTCCTTGATAAAAATAAGGCTTACAGGATGATGTAACAAAAGCATTCTAAAGAAAGCCTTTATTCCTCTTCCCAGTTAGTATAGACATTCTGTACATCATCGGACTCATCGAGTAAATCCAATGTTTTTCTAAGATTCTTTACCGCTTCTTCATCCGTCACGGAAACCGTATTCCCCGGAATCAGTACCACTTCCGCCTGCACCATGGGAATATTTTCCTTCTCCAGATTCTCTCGAACCGAGGAAAAATCAGCCGGTACAGTAATAATTTCATAGCTGTCATCCCGATCAATCAAATCCTCTGCTCCTGCCATAATGGCAATATCCATAAGAGAATCAAAATCCTTGTCCAAGTCGTCCATCACTTCTTTATCCAGAATAATCTGTCCCTTTTCTTCAAAAAGAAATGATACGGATCCCTGTGCACCAAGACTGCCCTTTCCCTTTGTAAATGCGGAACGAACGTCTGCAGCAGAACGGTTTTTATTGTCCGTAAGGACTTTTACAATAATGGCAACACCATTTACTCCGTAACCCTCGTATTGCAATTCCTCATAATTCACACTATCCAATGCACCTGCTGCCTTCTTGATACCGTTCTGAATCGTATCGTTCGGCATATTGTTTGCCTTAGCCTTCGCAATAACATCACGCAGCTTAGAATTGCTGTTCGGATCCGCACCGCCCTGCTTTACAGCCAAGGCAAGCTCATGCCCGATAATGGTAAATATCTTACCCTTTGCTGCATCGTTTTTTTCTTTCTTTGCTCTGATATTGGAAAATTTTGAATGTCCTGACATATTCACTCCTCTATATATTTTTTTCCAGTGTAACTATTTTCTCAGCCTTTCGCAAGTTCTTTCCCAAAAGCAAGGCTTTCTCTTCTTCCATGAAAATGGCATTTCCATACTATCTCTAAACCAATCTTTTCCTTCTATGCGTCTAAGAAAATTCATGCAAATGCAGATTATCCTGCGGATTATATGTCCCTATCCATTCTTTTCCCCGATAGTATACTCTAGGAACACGATTTCCGAGGCCGCATAAAAACTCATATGGGAATACCCCCAACTCTTCCCAGTCATAAAGACTGATTTCCTCTCCTCCCTCTTCTCCGAGAAGAGTCACTTCCTGAAAGAGCTCAGCCTCTACTCCCGTGATATCTACCATAAACTGATCCATACAAACTCTTCCGAGAATAGGGCATTTTTTACCGCTTACCAAAACCGTGGCTTTACCGGAAAGAATCCGGGGATAGCCGTCTCCATAGCCAACCGGAATCGTCGCAATCTTCATTTCTTTCTCCGTCACAAAGGTAGAGCCATAGGAGATACCCTCTCCCGCAGGAACCGTTTTAATATGAGAGATTTTCGCCTTCCATGATAGTGCCATTTTAATCGGAAGCTCGTGCAAGACTTCTTTAGACGGATAGACTCCGTAGAGCACTATCCCGTCCCTAACCATATTATATTCCGTACCGATATCTTCCAAGATTCCGGCAGAGTTTGCAATATGGCAAAGAGGAATAGTAAATCCTCTCTCTTTTAACTTCTCGAGATAATTCTTAAAACGCTGCTCTTGTTTTCTTGCGTAGCTTTTATCCTGTTCATCACAGGAGGCAAAGTGAGAAAATATACCTTTTACTTCGATATACGGGCTGGCAAGAATCTGCTCTGCAATCTTCAAAGCTCCCTTTTCTTCGGTCTGAATCCCGATTCTCCCCATACCGGTATCTAAAGCAATGTGTACAGCTAAATTTGTATTGTTTTTCTTTCCCAACTCTTCCAATTTTTTAAGCTGTTTCAAAGTAAAGAGGCTTGGCATAATCCGATATTCGTAAAGAAGAGCATATTGACTTTCCGGAATAACACCGAGAATCAAGATATCTCCCTCTATACCGGCTTTTCTTAAGGTGATTGCTTCTTCCACCGTAGCTACCCCAAACATGGCACATTCATCCTCGATAGCCTTTGCCACTTCCACGATTCCGTGTCCATAGGCATCCATTTTCACAACGGCGCAGACAGCCATCCCTTTTCTCAACTTTTCTTTACACAAACGAAGATTCTCTACAATTCTTCCTAAATCCACAATGGCATAGGTTCTATCGTAGCTCTTTCTATCTTGCATTTTCTTTATCTTCCTTTTCTATAAACTCTTCTATGGCCAAAGAAAAAACTGAGGAAGCTCTCTGGCCAAAACGCCATGTTGCCCCTCCTGATGCGCAGCTATTTCAGCCCCGCGTACTTGCACAAGGACAGAAAGGCAAGCCGCCTGAAAGGCCAGCACTTTAGCAGGAAAGTTTCCATATTTTTCCTCAAGAATACAGAGTAAACCGCTCAGTAGACCGGCAAAGCAATCCCCCGACCCGCCCTTACTGAGTGCGGCACAGGAAATCGTATTATGAAAAAACCATTTCCTTTCCTTATCTTCCTCTTTTTTATTCTCTTTATCTTCTGTCTTTTTTTCTCCCGCTCTACTCGGCTTTTCTATTTCCCTTTTTCCGAGAAAGCCTTCGGGAGAATCCAAAGAAGGAGCAAACACCATTGTATCATGGGATTTTAAAATTAAAATACAATGATGAGAATCGGCATATTTTTTTCCTAAGTCTTTTCTGTGAAGTAAAACTTCTTCCACGGTCAAATGACAAAGTCTTGCAAACTCTTTAATATGCGGCGTCAAAATCAACGGCGCCTCTTTTGCATAAGTTCGAAGAGCTTCCTCCAAAAGAGAAGATTTCGAAATCATATTTAAGGCATCTGCGTCCAATATCAAAAACTGCCTCTTGTCCTTGGCTATTTTCCCTCGCAAAAGAAGCTCATGAAGGAATTCCTTCTCTTTTTCTCCCATGCCTATTCCCGGACCGAAAAGAAGAACTTGTCCTTCATTCAGGCTTTCTTCCAAGGAAAACTTCTCCTTATCTAAAAAGATGGACTCCGGAACCATGGACTGCAGAGGGATTTGATTCTCCTTATCACTGATAACCTTCACCAGTCCTGCACCAGCTTTATAGGCTGAAAGAGCTGAAAAAATGGCTGCTCCCGCCATACCTGATTTACCTGCAAAAATCTCCACTTTTCCATAAGAGCCTTTGTGTGACTCTGCGTTTCGTTCGGGAAGAGGGAGCAACCATTGCAATGTTTTATTTCTCTTGGAGTTTGCTTCAGAATTTCTCTCTGTTTCCTCAAAAAAAACATTGTCCTTCTCTCCCTCCCCACTTTCCAAAGCAAGCGAAGAATCCCGGGTTATTCCCTCAGAAAAGGAAAAGGAGTTCCCAAACAGGACTGCAGTGGCTATCACCAAGGTCGCTGTATTGGAAATACTGACTTCTAACCTACTCCCTCCAAGGCGAAGAAAGATTTTCTTTGCATTCCCGTAAAGTTTCACATACGGTTTTCCTAGTTCATCCCGAAGGACTTCAATATCCAACAAAGAGAACCCTCGAATTCCGGTTCCAAGAGCCTTGGAAACCGCTTCTTTTACACTAAAATCACCGGCAAGGCGAGAGACTTTTCCCTCGCTTTGCCGGCGTTCTTCTTCTGTAAAGATCTTCTCTGCCGCTGCACTACTATCCTGTAACCGCTCCATTCGAAGAATTTCCAGAATATCCGTACCAACTCCTAAAATCATTTTAATTCCTCAAACAATCTGTAGGAAAGTCGCATCAAACTTTCAGACAGATGCACATTTTCAATAACAACATGCTTCGGTACATCCAAGTCTATATGCGCAAAATTCCAAATTCCCTCTATGCCGTAGGAAATCAAATCATCCACAACCTTGATGGCTTCCGACTTCGGAATACAGATTGCCGCAAGGCGAATCTTTTCCTTTTTTACCAAGGTCTTCATCTCCGTCATAGGCAAGATTTTAATCCCACCGGCTTCCTTTCCGATTCTTTCCGGATTGATGTCAAAAATCCCCTTTAAGATAAATCCTCTTTTTTGGAAATTGGTATAATTCGCCAAAGCTTGTCCAAGGTGTCCCGCCCCCACTATAATCATGGGATTTTCTCGATCAATATTCAGAATCTTCGCTATCTCGTCATGGAGATTGGCTACGTTATACCCGTAGCCCTGTTGTCCGAAACCGCCAAAGTTGTTTAAATCCTGTCGTATCTGAGAAGCAGTTAGATGCATCCTTTTGGACAACTCGCCGGATGAAATACGTTCTATTCCCTGATCCATCAAATCTTCCAAATATCGATAATACCGGGGAAGACGTTGGATAACTGCCTGTGATATTTCTTTTCTATCCATTATTTTTCCTCATCTGCTGTAAATAACCGCATTTTATTCCACTATACTGTTTTGTGAAAATGCTGTCAATGTTCTATGAAGAAAAGGGCGGATTTATCCCGATTTTTTAAGAAAAAACTTTTCTATAGTCTTCCTTGAACTTTTCAATACCGATATCTGTCAAAGGATGATGAATCATTTGCTTCAAAACCTTGAAGGGGACAGTTGCAATATCCGCTCCGGTCTTTGCGCACTCGATTACATGAACCGGATGACGAACAGATGCACAGATTACCTCTGTTTCGATTTCCGGATAAACGGAGAAAATATCCATGATGTCTTGAATCAAATTAAGCCGTCAGACGAGATATCATCCAGTCTTCCAAGGAAAGGAGAAACATAAGTAGCCCCTGCTCTTGCCGCAAGAACTGCCTGTGTTGCAGAGAATATCAAGGTGACATTGGTCTTGATTCCCTCTTTGGAAAGAACCTTTACCGCCTTTAGTCCTTCTTCCGTCATCGGAATCTTCACAACCATATTGGGGGATAAGGAGGCAATTTCTCTACCTTCCAAAATCATATCCTCGGCTTTTACTGTGTCCGCCTTTACTTCACCGGAAATAGGACCGTCCAAAAAGGAAGCAATTTCTTTTAAAGTTTCTACATAGTCTCTTCCCTCCTTTGCAATCAGGGAAGGGTTTGTTGTGCATCCACAGATAATTCCCATGTCGTAAGCACTGCGAATTTCCTCTACATTTGCCGTATCAATAAAAAACTTCATACTTCTCTCCTCTCTTCTCTACATTTTGGTGATTGAACCACTCTATTTACATAGATCTTGCCATTGCAAGTAAGTTTTCAACTGTAAAACCGAAGTGCTTAAAAAGTTCCTTTGCAGGACCGGAAGCACCGAAACTATCTAAGGAAAGAGTCTTTCCCTTTAATCCGACATATTTTCCCCAACCGAAGGAAGAAAGTGCTTCTACGGATATCCTCTTCTCTACGGAAGAAGGTAAAATCTCTTCCTGATACTCCGCACTCTGCATTGCAAATACATCCATGGACGGCATGGAAACGACACGAACCGCCTTTCCTTCTCCCCTTAAAACTTTAGCAGCTTCTTCTGCAAGCTCCAGTTCGGAACCGGTTGCAATAAAGATGAATTCCGGGATTTTATCGGAATCTGAAAGAATATAGGCTCCTTTCAAAGCATCCTTTCCATTCTTGCAAAGCTGAGGAAGATTCTGTCTACTTAACACAATGGCAGTAGGACAATCTGTACTGCTTAGAGCCGAGAACCATGCAGCAACCGTTTCCTGTCGGTCTGCCGGACGGAAAACGTGGAAGTTCGGCGTTGAGCGGAGCATTGCAAGCTGTTCAATCGGCTCATGAGTCGGTCCGTCCTCTCCAACACCGATACTGTCATGTGTAAGAACAAAAATCTGCGGAATCTGCATTAAAGCCGCTAGTCTCGCCATTGGCTTAATATAATCACTAAACACAAAGAAAGTCGCCACAAAGGAGCGGTATCCGCCATGTAAGAGGATGCCGTTTGCAATACCCGCCATAGCCAGCTCTCTTACCCCAAAGTGAATATTCTTTCCCAATCTGTTATCCCTTGCAAAGAAGCCCTCTCCCTTCATCTCTGTCTTATTGGATGGAGCTAAGTCTGCAGAACCCCCAAAGAGATTCGGAACAGCCTTCTTTAAAACCTGAATTACTTCCCCGGAAGAGCTTCTTGTTGCCTCCGGCTTATCCATCTTTGCCCAGAGCTCTTCACAGTGAATTAAATCCATTACCTTATTCTTATCGTGATAGGAAAGATACTTTTCATAGTCCTTAGGGTACTTCTTGGCATAGTTTGCCTTGATAAGCTCCCAATCTGAATATCCTTTTTTCTTTTCTTCTACCAAAGCATCATAATGCCGATATACCTCTTCCGGAACAAAGAAAGCTTCCTCATACTCCCAATTCAAAAACTTTCTCATCTCCCGAATATTTTCTTCACCCAGAGGTTCGCCATGGGCAGAAGCACTCCCCTGCTTCTTGGGAACCCCATATCCGATTTCAGTCTTTACTGTAATAAAATAGGGGGCGGAATCGTCAGACTTGGCTTTTTCCAAAGCGTCAGAAATAGCTGCAACATCATTTCCGTCTTCAACTGTTAAGGTTTTAAAGCCAAAGGATTCCATACGTTTCTGTACGTCTTCCGTAAAAGCAATATCTGTAGAGCCTTCAATGGAAATCTTATTGGAATCATATAAAATGGTTAATTTATGCAGATTTAAAGTACCGGCAAGCGACAACGCTTCTGAAGAAATTCCTTCCATAAGACAACCATCTCCGCAAAGAGCATAGGTTCTGTGGTCCACCAAAGAAAGATCATCTTTATTGAATTCCGCCGCTAAATGCGCTTCTGCCATTGCAAAGCCCACCGCCATGGCAAGACCTGCACCAAGAGGACCTGTAGTTGCATCTACCCCCCGGGTATGCCCGTACTCCGGATGCCCCGGCGTAAGAGAACCCATCTGACGGAAGAACATCAAATCTTCTTTTTTTAATCCGCATGAGAAAAGGTGTAACAAGGAATAGAGAAGCATGGAACCATGCCCTGCGGACAAAACAAATCGGTCTCTGTTTTCCCAGTCAAGATGGGTCGGGTCAAAGTTTAAATGCTTAGCCCAAAGTGTATAAGCTGACGGTGCCGCACCAAGAGGCAGTCCAGGATGTCCGGAATTTGCCTTTTGAATCGCATCTGCAGAAAGAATACGAATGCTGTTAATTGCCTTTGTTTCTATTTCCTTATTCATTTCACCCTCCTAAAACGTTACGAAAAACTCCATGGTAATTTTACCATAGGCTCCGAAAAAGTCTATGCCGGCTTTGTAGAAAAGCATAAAAAAACAGAACAAAGCCCTCGCTTCATTCTGTCTTTTTTTGAATCATTCTTTAGATGTTCTGATTTAGTTTTGTTTATTACTATTCGTTTTTTTACTTTCTTCTTTTTTGCTACCTTCTTTTTTGCTACCTTCTTTTTTGCTTTCTTCTTTTTTGCTGTCTTCTTTTTTGCTATCTTCTTTTTTTGTATCGATTTTATCCGACTCTGCCTTGCTTGTTTCCTCTTCCTCTAAGTCCGACTTAGTCTTTGGATAGGGAGACTCTTCCAAGTTGAAAGTACCACTAACCTGGTTTCCGGACTTATCCGAAACATATACGGTAATACTGTTGCTCTTCATGGAAAAGCTGACTTTACCGCTCTGTTCATCAATGTGATTGGGTTTTAAATTGTTTCCATCATGATCAATCCCATAAATGGAGGCAAAATCCACACCGGACTGACTGTCCGTAACAACGAATTCGACATACCCCACTCCCAATACAACATTGTCCTCATCAATAACCGGAGGATTTTCATCAAAGCTGTTAATCTGGGTATTCTCCATATTCGTCATTCCGTTGATAGAAGTCACACTAATGCGAAGACTGCCATTTGCAGAAAGAGGAATGATATAGTTATTATTCTCCCGAGTGTAATTCAGTTCTTCTCCTTCCAGCTTTGCAGAAAATTTCTTAATCGGCAAAACGGAATCAACATGGACCAAAACAGATACCGAGTCATCCCCGCTATGTTCTGTCGGATCGTTGATCTGCAGCTTAGGCGTTGCCAGCACAAAGAAAAGTATGCAGGAGTTGATAACAAGATAAGGAACGATATAGCATAAAAAAATGCTAAGAAAACCGGATTTTTTTTTCTTTTTTTGAGGATAGGATTCCTGTCTCATGCTTCCTCTATCAGCCATAAAATGGGCCTCCTTTACAGACTACACTACTGGCAAAAAAGTATAGCAAATCTTCAAATTACTGGCAAGATAGCAAATCTTAATATAGTCTTGACAAAACTAAAATTTTACTTTAATCTGAAAAAGTTCTGCAGAGGTATCGAAGTGGTCATAACGAGGCGGTCTTGAAAACCGTTTGTCCGCAAGGGCGCGTGGGTTCGAGTCCCACCCTCTGCGCTAAACATGAAGCCTAGTGTCTAAGCCAAAATAGCTTAAAACACTAGGCTTTTTGCTTGTTTACGAGGTATTAAATGGGAACACTTATTTCTCTTTGATGCAGTACTTTTTCACTACAAGCCGCCCACGAAACTGCCCGCGATATTCGACTGTTTCTGTGCCACATACGCTGCAGGAGTTTTTCATCTCCAAACTACAACAGATGTTTTTCAACCCGAAACAATAGTCTTGACTGTAAAATCCAAAAATGCTATAGTATTCGAGTTCGCAGAAGTGGCGGAATGGCAGACGCGCACGGTTCAGGTCCGTGTGAGGTAACACTCATGTGGGTTCAACTCCCATCTTCTGCACGATTTTAAAACCCTAGGAATTAAGCCGGAAAAGGCTTGAAACCTAGGGTTTTTTTGATGATTTTTATTCTTCCTCTTCATATCGCTGAATCAATTGCAAAACCTTTGGAGAGAGAAGGAAGAGTGCAATCAGATTCGGTATAACCATGAGTCCGTTAAAAGTCTCCGCAATCGACCAGATTAAAGATAAATTCATAGTAGCTCCTACTATAGATACTAAAGCATAAAGCACCAGAAAAATCTTCACTGCTGTAGCGGAACGGAAAACAAACTCCGTAAATCTTGCACCATAAAGCCCCCATCCCAAAATGGTAGAAAAAGCAAAAGAACAGAGAGCCACTGCAGTGAATAAACTCGCGAGCGGGCCAAAGGTAGAAGTAAAACCGGAGATTGTAAGCTCGGCCCCCGCATCCATGCCATAAGGAATATTCACTCCACTGGATAAGATGACCAAAGCTGTCAAAGTACAGATTACAATGGTGTCCGCAAAAACCTCAAAGATACCGAAAAATCCCTGTTTTACGGGCTTTCTTGTATCCGCTGTCGCATGCGCAATCGATCCTGTTCCCAATCCTGCCTCGTTGGAAAAAATTCCTCTTGAGACCCCTTTCTTCATCGAAGTAAAAAGAGAATAAACCGCTCCGCCAGTAAAAGCCTTCGGAGAAAATGCTCCCATAATAATGGAATAAATAACACTCGGAACTCTTTGTATATTCAGGAAAATCACAATAAGGGATAGGATAACATAAAAAAGTGCCATAAAGGGAACCAGTTTCTCCGACACCTTCCCGATTCTCTTAATTCCTCCAAGCAGAATCATTGCCACTAAAACTGCAATAAGGATGCCGATTGCAAGATTCACTCTGCTGTCTCCCCTTACGGAAAGCAGGTTGAAATTAATCAAGGCTTCATTAATTGCAGCGGTAATGGTGTTAACCTGTGTTGCGTTTCCTGTTCCGAAAACCGTCAGAATTCCAAAAATTGCATACAAATAGGCAAGAAAAATCCAATTTTTCCCCAGACCGTTCTTGATATAATACATCGGTCCGCCCAGATACTCTCCCTTTTCATTCTTTTCTCGATAATGCACCGCCAATGTTACTTCACAAAATTTTGTACACATACCGAGAATAGCGGAACACCACATCCAAAACACCGCTCCGGGACCGCCAATCGCGATTGCCCCTGCAACTCCCGCAATATTACCCGTACCTATCGTTGCGGCAAGGGCTGTACAAACAGCCTGAAAAGGAGTGAGCGCGCCGTCTCTTGCCTCCTTCTTTCGAAAAATTCTTCCAAGGGTTACCTGCATCGCTCTTCCAAAGCGGGATATCTGTAAAAACCGGTACGATAGCTTAAGTACATCCCTACACCAAGGATAGACGCCATTGCAGGAATCCCCCAAATCCACTGATTTACCAATTGATTCATTTCTATTAATAACTGCACTGTAATCCCTTTCCCCTCTATATATACCTCTTAGCCGGCCATCTTCGATCTCTTAGCACAAAGTTTCTTTATGAATAGCCCCTATTATTTGACAGCCCATTTGTCTTAAGATGTATTATTTGGACAATCCATGATAATCAAGTCTATTCTGATTCAACTTATACAAATCAGCTAAGCTATGCCTATTCATTCAAATATAAAAAATAGAATAAGCCTTAAAACGAGGCTTATTCTATCATAAAATTCTTTTTTTAGGAAATCAAAGTATTTACTTCATATTGAATCGGATAATTTTTTCTCTCCTCCTCACTTCTTCGGTTCATAATTCGATCTATAGCAATATGTCTGTTACCCTCATTTGCACCGATAAGAAGAACCATAAACTGTTTATTTCCACAGCGAACCATGACGTCTCCTCTTCGGATAGTTTTGCTTAAAAGCCCTCCGAAGGAACGCATACGCCCTTCCACACCGCGTCGATCCGCATTTTCCGCTTCTTTTATCGTAAAAAGCACAATCTGCACCGGGGAATGCACTCGTTCTCCCACCCTCTTAAGAAAACGGTATATACTGCAAAAATCTTCATAATCCACTTCATAGGCACCGGAAAAAAAATCCTGTTTTTCAATTCGATCTTGTAATTCCGCTATTGAGATGATAGAGGATTCTTCCTCTTCCATCTCGCAATACTCCTCATAAACGGCATGACCGCCCTTTCCTTCAGACTTCACCTTGTACATCGCATCATCCGCCCTTTGGTAAAGACCTAAAAATTCTTTTCCATGTTGCGGAGCCAAGGCAATTCCTATAGAAATCCCGAATTCTTTTCCCGGTGAAATCCCCAAGAGTTCTTCTATTCCCCATTTTACCTTATGGCAGATATCATCACAGCGTTCTCTTAGAGCCTCTCTACTCCATAAGCCTCTATAGAAAATGACAAATTCATCTCCTCCGATTCTTCCCAAAACATCATCGGAGCGAACGAGCTTTTTTAGAATATCCGCTACCCGAGCAATCACTCGGTCTCCCATTTCATGACCGAAGCAATCATTTACCATCTTAAAATTATCCAAATCCAGCATCAAAAGAAGACCGCTATCTCTACGCATCTGCAAATTTTCATTGATTTGTTGTACACAGGCACTCCGATTTAAAAGACCTGTCAGTAGATCGATTTCCGACTTTTTTTCCAGATGCTTTAACATCTCTTCTCTCTTCATGATGCGGTCAACACGGCGAATCAGTACATCCGGAAGAAGCGGTTTTCGAATATAATCATAAGCCCCTAAATCAAAACCCTTCACTTCATTATCGGAATCATCATCTGAAGTCATAATCACCACAGGAATACTGCTCAGTGAAGGATCCTCCAACTGACGGACAGCATTTAAGATGGCATATCCGTCCATATCCGGCATGTGCAAATCCACCAAAAGTATATCCGGTCGAGTTTCCGAAAGTTCAGAAAGGGCAGTACGAGCATCTTCATAACAGCGTACTCCGTACTTTTCCTTTAACGCTTTCTCCGCAATCAGACGCGGAATCTCCTCATCGTCCACAATTACGACACTTTGCATTGTATTCCTCACCTTCTAAACAGTAGCAACCTTCTTTGTATGGATATAGGCAATATGAAGCTTTTTTGTGGTTGGCAGGTATTTTTCACTGATGGAAAGCTCTCTACCATTAATTAGATACAGGCTTCGTCCTACAATCCTTTGTATCCTGCTTTTTGACACAGCAACATAACGGGAAATTTGAATAAAATCATCTTCCCCATACTCATCCATAAAGTTTTTTACCGAAAGATAGGTTTCCACCTCACCATCTTTCATATAAATAACAAGTCGGCGACCCAAGGTTTCCACATATTCCACATCATCAAGGTAAATTCTTTGCTTTTCCCGATCAACAACCACATCCATATATCGATGTTTCCCAAGACCTGCTATTACCGAATTCATTACTTTTGCAAACTTTTCATATTCTACAGGCTTTTGAATATAGGAAAACGCCTTTATCTCAAAAGCTTCCGTGATATAGTCATTTCCTCCGGTAATAAAAATGATTTTCCCTTGTATACCCAAGTTCTTTAATTCTTTACCGATGTCGATTCCATTCATCTCCGGCATAAAAATGTCCAACAGAAAGATATCCGTTTCTAATATTTCGCTCTTTTTTTCCTTAAGATACTCTTGTCCCGAAGTATAAAATTTCACCTCGGCAAGTATATTGTTTTCCGTTAAATACTTCTGTAACAAGGCTTGTATTAATTTCTGCTGAACAATCTCATCATCGCATACTGCAATTCTCAGTTTATCCATTACCGCTTCCTCTTCACTGCAAATATCCTGCGATTTCCTGAACTGTCCTTTGATACAATCGCATAAACGACTTATGGTTATATCGAATATAATGCATTGCCTCTTCTTTTTCAACTCCTTCTACAACACGCTTTGCAGCATGCTCCAGTTTTTTTGCATCTTCAGATACCTGAATCGCACCCACTGTTAGGGAAGTTGTTTTTAATCCATGTGCATAAAGACGGTATTTTACATAGTCCGCATTTTCAAAGGCACTTTCCAGTTCCTGCATTTTTTCTGTACTGCTGTCTCTATACAGACTTAATATCTCTCTGTATACTGCCTCGTCTTGCATGCAATACTTTAATCCCATTTCCCGATTCAAAATCTTCTCTTCTTCCTTATCCTCAGAAATACTATGTTGTTTCATCTCGGATTCAAAAAATTCCTCATTACTTTTCTTTCGTATAAGATTCTCCGGTAAAAATGTATAAAGGGTCTTCTCCAGTTCTTTTCCCTCTACCGGTTTTGCAAGGTACGCATCAAAGTTTGCACTCAAATATTTTTGCCTCATCCCCGGAAGCATATTGGAAGAAAAGGCAATCACGGGAATGGGTCTTCCGTATCGATTTTCAATTTCCAGCTCACGAATTCGTTTTAAGGTTTCTTCTCCGTCCATACCGGGCATCATAAAATCAAGGTAAGCAATATCATAGGTATTTTTCTTCAGTTTCTCGAGACACTCTTCTCCACTGAATGCAATATCAATTTGCACTTCTGTACGTTTTAAAAGATTTTGTACCAGACGCACATTTAATTCATTATCATCTACAACTAAAATTTTCGCTTCCGTAGCAATAAATCCCTTGTCGAAATCTCTACGTTCTCCTTTTTGTTTTAAATAACGTTCTTCATAGTTCCCGATACTATCTTCCTTTAAACTAAGTTGCGGAAGATATGCAGAAAAACTGGAACCCTCTCCGAGCTTACTTTGCAACTCAATATGTCCATTCATAATGTTAACAAAATAATGGGTGATTGGAAGTCCCAAGCCGGTTCCCTGCACATTCTGATGCCAGCCGGTATGTACCCTTTGAAACTTCTGAAAAATCAGATTTTGGTCACTTTCCTTGATTCCCACCCCGGTATCTTTTACTGTAAAGCAAAGCTCCACCGCTTTAGCATAATCTAATCCCGGTTCTTCATTTTTCAAAAGATAAGAATCCGGACTGATACAGGACATTGCTAAATTCCTCTCAGTCGTATTGCCTCTATCTTCCTCCTCCATGATTTCCATTTCTCTAAAGCTTACAGAAAGGCTTATGCTGCCTTTTTCCGTATATTTAATGGCATTATCCAAAAGATTTAAAATCACTTCTCTTACCCTGAAAGAATCTCCGAACAAAACTGCAGGTGTATCCTCATCTACAATAATAGAGAATCGAAGTCCTTTCCACTCCGCACGAAAACGAATCATACTGTTGATGTCATGGAGCATCTCCGCAAGTTCATAGGCTTTCGGAACAAGTTTAATTCCTCCCGACTCTATGCGTGAAAAATCCAGAATATCATTGACCAAAGAGAGGAGGTTTTGTCCGGAGGCCTGAATATCCTGTGCATAGCTCAAAACTGCATCATCATGGCTTTCTCTTAAAATCATTTCATTCATTCCGATAACGGTATTGATTGGTGTACGAATTTCATGCGACATATTTGCAAAAAATTCCGATTGAATCTTTTCCGCAACTTCGAGCTTTGCCTTATCATTTCGTACCTTATCATATTCTACACCCTGTGCATGCAGCATCTGAAAGGCAAAGAGAACACCTCCGATGGAAAGGAATTTTCCCTGATTTTCATAGCCGTTCAAAAAGAAAGACAAGAGTTCTATACAGCTAAGGAAATCATCGTTGTTCCTGCACCGATAAGCCAGGTTAATTCACGAAAAAGTGCAGGTTCATCCCGTTTAATGACATAAAAGCTGCGAGCGATTTCAAGACAGGTCAGAAGAATCAGAAGATCTATCGGTAAATTCAGCTCTATAAAACTGTATAGTCCGATTCCTGCAGAAATAATAAATAATGCATCAAAAACGGCAATAATCATACAGATAGCATAGATTTCCCGCTGACAAACACTCCGCTCAATTTTATTGATACAGAGTAAACTCGGAATAGGAATCATAATGAGGGAGATGTATTCCAGGTTCCATAGAAGGAGGACATTGTTAAACAACAACTGTCTGGAGTCAACCTGGCTCCCCAGCCAAAGTCCGATAAAGAAAAGACAAAGCCCAAGATAGTACACTCCCCGTTCCGCACCTTGCTTCCTATCTACAAGAATATACTCCGCCCACATACCGATTCCCATGAAGATAAGGCAAAGAGAAGAAAGAATCTGCAAAGAACTTTTCCACAAAATTGCCGCGACAATAGAAAGATCTTCTCCAAAATAAATTGCATTTAAAGTGTTCTCCGCATTTCTTGCTCTACCCCGAAATTCAATCTGAATTGTCTTTCCAAGCATATCTCTTTGTATTGGAATGCGCACCCAGTATATAGGAGGGGTCTTACTGTTAAATGGGGGGATATCTGCGTAGGTATAATCATAAACAATATTCTTATCCACCCAAACTGTAATATCCTGATGCACCGTCCTAACATAAAGAGTCGTCAAAGAATAAGGTACTTCTTCAGGAAGTTGCCTTTCTATTATAAGATTCTTAATCAGTACCTTCCCACCTGTTGAATCGAGATTTTTTTTTGGAGCCGTCAGGAAGGATTCTCTGCCATCCGCTTCGCAATATCTCATATTTATGAGCAACAAAGCCGAGCTTATCATATTGTCGTATTGAACTTCCCAGAATAAAAATCAAAACAAAAAACAGGAAGCTCAAATAGATGACTCTTATTTTATTTTCATTTATTTTAATCATTTATTTTTTTCGAACTCCCTTTCCGGGTCATTTCT
>BNJS01001805.1_pt1 | contig 113353 bp, 200 predicted proteins | sample 8540461 | NCBI WGS metagenome assembly BNJS01 (sample SAMD00202454, study PRJDB9452) | human saliva metagenome | isolation source: human saliva | place: Japan | reverse complement strand
GGCTGGAAATTAGAGCAGCATGGAAGAAAATTCAACTTTCATTTATTCAAGTGATAAAACTGGAAAAATTGAAAAACAAAACAAAAATTAACTTCAGCAGGAGATAAAAATTATGGAATTTATTCAGCTGGAACTGTTACAAACCTTGCAGATATGAACTTTGGAACAGGAGTTGGAAATGTTGGAATGTTTGCCTTTGATGGCGGGAAAATAACTAATGGAAGTACAACTGTTCACTCAACAATAACTGTTTCTAGGTACTGATAAGATAAATAAAAATTATGGTATCGGTATGGCAGCTGGTTTTGTAAAAGAAGATGGAAGTGTCACAACAGGAACTGTTGTAAACTATGGTAATATCAAAGTTGAAAAAGATGATGGTATAGCAATGTATGCAACAGGAAGGGATCTCTTGCTGAAAACTATGGAACTATTAGAACTTAATGCAATAAATGCTATAGGAATGTATCTTGATAATAATGCGGTTGGAATAAACCATTCAGGGGCAGTTATCAAAACAACTCCAAATTCAACTAAAACTGGAATGACAGGAATTTATCTTGCAAATAATGCTGTAATCAAAAACTATGGAACTATTGAAATAGAAAATGGTTATGGTATTTATAAAAATAAAGGTAAGATAGAAGAAACTGAAATCATGAAGCAGGAACAGGAAATGCTATAGTAAAACTTTCAGCTGATAAGATCGAAGAAAAGAAACAACATCCAACAGGAAAAGTTGTATCTGGAATTAAAATTGATGCTCCAGGTAATGGAACAGCTAAAATTATAAGAGATGGAAAGGTAGTAGAACCTGTATATATCAATACATTGAAAGCAGAGCCTAAGGTTAATGAAATTCAAGTTGGAAATACAAAATTAGATTTGAGTTTAACTAATTTGAAAGATATACCATCAATGGCAAGTGCAACTGAAATTGGAATGTATATTGACACATCAGGAATAAATTATACAAATCCAATTAAAGGTTTGGATAAATTAACAGGTTTGAAAAATTAACTTTAATATTAGGAAATGAAGCCAGCAGATATACATCGGCAAAAATATTAAAGTGGGAGAAAAATATATTAGCACCATTTAATGATGCAATTTCTTCAATCTCTGGAGATCCTAATATGAAATTCTTTATCAATTCAGGATCATTAACTTGGATAGCAACTGCTACTCAAGCGGAAGATGATACTTTCAATAATGTTTATTTAGCAAAAATACTCTTTATACAAAATTTTGCAAAAGAACAAGACACATATAACTTCATGGATGGATTAGAACAAAAGATACGGAGTTGAAACTTCTGGAAGAGAAAGAGTTTTATTCGATAAATTAAATTCTCTTGGAAAGGAGAACAAGAACATAGAATCTTTGTTCAAGCTGTTGATCAAAATGAAAGGTCACCAATATGGAAACGTTCAACAAAAGAATTTATCAAACAGGATCAATTTTAGATAAAAGAATTTAACTATTTAAGAAAAGAATGGTCTAATCCAAGTAAAGATTCAAATAAAAATAAAAAACTTTTTGGAACAAAGGGAGAATATAGAACATCAACTGCAGGAGTTATTGACTATACAAACAATGCTTATGGTGTAGCTTATGTTCATGAAAAACGAAACTTTAAATCTTGGAAAAACTTCTGGATGGTATACAGGTATCGTTGAAAATAGAATTAAATTTAAAAGATATAGGGTGGATCAAAAGAAGAACAATTACAAGGTAAGATTGGAGTATTCAAATCAATTCCATTTGATTATGATAATTCATTGAATTGGACAGTATCAGGAGAATTATCACTTGGATATAACAAGATGAATAGAAGATTCTGGGTAGTTGATGATGTATTTAATGCAAAATCAAGATATTGGAATTATGGAGTGGCAATAAAAAAATGAAGTTTCAAAAGATTTCAGATTGAGTGAAGATTTTTCATTCAAGCCATATGCTTCAGCAAAAAGTAGAGTATGGAAGAATTTCTAAGATAAGAGAAAAAAATCAGGAGAGATAAAATTAGAAGTAAAATCTAATGATTATTACTCAATAAAAACCAGAAATTGGATCTGAATTAATATTTAAACATGTAGCGAATATAAAACTTTCAAAGCGACATTAGGAATAGCTTATGAAAAACGAGTTAGGAAAAGATAGCTAATGGAAAGAATAAAAGCAAAAGTATTAGATACGACAGCTGATTGGTTTAACATTAGAGGAGAAAAAGAAGATAGAACATGGAAAATGTTAAGACAGATTTAAAAGCTTGGATAGATAATTCAATAGTAGGACTAACAGCCAACATAGGATATGATACAAAAGGAGGTAATGTTAGAGGTGGAGTGGGACTTAGAGTTATATTTTTAAAAATTGTCTATAAAAATATTTTATAGAATAGATTGTTACCCATTTAAAAGAGCCGTCGCTTTCAATTTGCGACGGCTCTTCCCTTATATTGAAAAAGATTTATTCATATTCAATATAAAATATATATCTTAACATATAAATATTATATGAAAAAGTAGATACCTATAAAAATAACGTTCTATCCTATTATTTTTCTAATAGTACAGGTTTATAAAAATAAAAATATACTAAATCGATTAGGTTGACTTTTTATAAAAAGTGCTATTATTAAATCAAGAAGTGAAAAACTAAACTATATTTTAATTTTATTTTTATACATTTTTACGAAAATTAAACATATAATGTTTGAAAATATAAACTAATTAAGGGAGGAATTTTTATGCTTTTTAAAACTACTGAAGAACATAGAAGCTCTTCGTATGCAAGTAGAGAGTTCGTTGAAACTGAGGTTAAACCCTATTGCAGCAACTTTGGACAAAGAAAACAGATTTCCACATGAAGCTATCAAAAATTTGTTGAAATAGGGAATGATGGGGCTACCTTTATCCAAAAAGAATATGGTGGAGCAGGAAAAAGATATTCTAAAGCTATGCAATAGCTGTTGAAGAATTGTCAAGAGTTGATGGTGGAACTGGGGTTATTTTATCAGCTCATGTTTCATTAGGAACTTGGCCAATTTTTGCTTTCGGTACTGAAGAACAAAAAGAAAAAAATATTTAGTACCTTTAGCTAAGGAGAGAAAAATTGAGGGCATTTTGGTTTAACAGAACCTAATGCTGGATCTGATGCTAGTGGAGACAGAAACTACTGCTGAATTAAAAGGAGATCATTACTACTAAACGGAGAAAAATATTCATAACTAATGCTCCTATTGCTGATACTTATGTAGTTTTTGCTGTAACTACTCCTGATATTGGAACTAAAAGGTATAAGTGCTTTCATCGTTGAAAAAGGATGGGAAGGTTTTTACTTTTTGGAGATCACTATGACAAATTAGGAATTAGATCATCTTCAACTGCTCAACTTTTATTCAATAATGTAAAAGTTCCCAAAGAAAATCTTTTAGGAAAAGAAGGAGATGGTTTCAAAATTGCAATGGCAACTCTTGATGGTGGAAGAATTGGGATTGCTTCTCAAAGCATTAGGAATTGCTCAAGGTGCTTTTGAAAGTGCATTGGAATATGCAAAAGATAGAGAACAATTTGGAAAAACCAATAGCTTTCCAACAAGCAGTATCATTCAAACTTGCTGATATGGCAACAAAATTGAGAACTGCTAGACTTTTAGTTTACAGTGCCGCTGATTTAAAGAACATCACGAACCTTATGGAATGGAATCTGCAATGGCAAAAACAATATGCTTCTGATATTGCTCTTGAAGTTGTAAATGATGCAGTTCAAATTTACGGTGGATCAGGATACTTAAAAAGGTATGGATGTTGAAAGAATGTATAGAGATGCTAAAATTACAACTATCTATGAAGGAACAAACGAAATTCAAAAGAGTTGTTATAGCCGCTCACTTAATCGGAAAACCACCTAAATCAGATGTTCCAGGTTTAGTTAAAAAGAAAAAGGACCTATTACTGGACCCAGAAAAATATTATATTTAAAGATGGTTCAACTAAAGAAAAAGTTGCAGCTTTGGTTGAAGCTTTAAAAATGATGGATATGATTTTTACAGTTGGAATTCCTCTTGATACTCTATCGGAAAAAATCTGAAAGAGTTGTGAGTGCTGGTAAAGGAGTTGGAGCAAAGAAAAATATGAAACTTATTGAAGAATTAGCTCAAACAAGCTGGAGCTTCAGTTGGATCTTCTCGTCCAGTTGCAGAAACTTTACAATATGTTCTTATGAAAGATATGTTGGAATGTCAGGACAAAAATTTGTTGGAAACTTATATATAGCTTGTGGAATTTCAGGAGCATTACAACACTTAAAAAGGAATTAAAAGATGCAACAACTATCGTTGCTATAAATACAAATGCAAATGCCCCAATATTTAAAAATGCTGACTATGGAATAGTTGGAGATTTGGTTGAAATATTACCATTACTATCTAAAGCTTTAGATAACGGAGAACCTAAAAAAGAAGCACCACCTATGAAGAAAATGAAGAGAGTTGTGCCTAAAAGCTGTTTATAACCCTCATATATGTATGCAGTGGTTGTGGACACGAATACAATCCCTGATTTAGGTGATGAAGATACTGATATCAAACCAGGAACTAAGTTCAAAGATATACCTGAAGATTGGACTTGTCCTGATTGTGGAGAATCTAAAGATAAATACATAGAAGCTTAATGATTTGATAATTTTTAAAAATAATGTGAAAGATATTAAGGAGGCAAAAAATGCATAATGTTAGAAAAATAACTGATGATCTTTATTGGATCGGTGCAAATGACCGTCGTCTTGCACTTTTTGAAAAATGTACACCCTATTCCAGAAGGAGTTTCATACAACTCATACATATTATTAGATGAAAAACTGTTGTTTTTGATGCTGTTGATTGGTCAGTAGCAAGACAACAAATAGAAAATATAGAATACTTATTACAAGGAAGAGATTTAGATTATTTAGTAGTTCATCATATGGAGCCTGACCATTTGTAGTTCTATTGAAGAATTAGCAATTCGTTATCCAAAAATGAAAATAATTTCTTCTGAAAAAGGTTTCATGTTTATGAGACAGTTCGGATACAAAAAGCATAAACGGACATGAATTGATAGAAGCTAAAGAAGGAGATACTTTTACATTTGGAAACATACTATCGCTTTTTGGAAGCTCCAATGGTTCATTGGCCAGAAGTTTTAGTTTCTCTTGATGTTACAAACGGAGTTCTATTCTCAGCTGACGCTTTCGGATCTTTCAAATCTCTTGATGGAAGAATATTTAATGATGAGGTAAATTGGGATAAAGATTGGTTAGATGAAGGTCGTCGTTATTTGACAAATATCGTTGGAAAAATATGGACCTCATATTCAATACTTGCTTAAAAAAGCAACTCCATATTTACCACAAGTTAAATTTATATGTCCATTGCACGGTGTAGTATGGAGATCAGATTTTGGATATATCTTAGATAAATATGATAAATGGAGTAGATATGAACCCTGAAGAAAAAAAGGTGTTTTAATTGCTTATGCTTCAATGTATGGTAATACAGAAAATGCTGTTGAAGTCCTAGCTTCAAAAATTGGCTGAAAAAGGAATTACAAATATTAAGATGTTTGATGTTTCTAACACTCATGTATCTTATTTGATTTCAAACTTATTCAAATATAGCCATTTAGTTATAGCTTCTCTACATACAACTTAGGAATTTATCCTGTTATACATAATTTTGTAATGGATATGAAGGCTCTAAACTTACAAAAACAGAACTGTTGCTATAGTTGAAAATGGATCTTGGGCTAGAAAATCTGGAGATTTATTACAAGAATTTTTGAAACTGAAATTAAAAATATGACAGTTTTAAATGAAAGAATTGGAATCACAGGAGCACCTAACAATGTAAAATCTTGATGAAACTGATGCTTTGGTTGAAGTTCTTGTTGAGTCTTTAAATAAATAATTATTTTTGAAAATTAAAAGTTGCTAGAATTTTTTTCTGGCAACTTTTTATTATAAAAAAATAATAAAAAATATAATAGAAAAAGGATTGATTGCTCAATCCTTTTTAAAAGTATTTTATTAAATATATTATTTTTACATTTTTAAGAACTAAAAGCTGTTCCCATTCCTCCACCTATACATAGAAAGCTAATCCATATTCAGCTCCAGTCTTTTTCATTTTCATGGATTAATGTAACAGTAATTCTGTTTCCAGAAGCTCCAACAGGATGTCCTAAAGCAATAGCTCCCCATTTACATTTGTTTTATCTGTAAACCAATCAGCAGTTACACCATAGTTCAGTACATAGTTCTCTGATAACTCCTAAAGATTGAGCTGCAAAAGCTTCATTTAATTCAATTATATTCATATCTTGTAATTTTTAAATCTGCTTTCTTTAATGCTTTTTCTTATTGCTGGAACTGGTCCCATACCCATTATTAATGGATCTACTCCACCTGTACCTGTTGAAACAATTTCAACTAATGGTTTTAAGTTATATTTCTTTACAGCTTCTTCAGATGCAAGTAGTAAGAAAGATGCTCCATCATTTAATCCTGAAGCATTTCCAGCTGTAACTGTTCCATCTTTTTGAATGCTGGTTTTAATTTAGCTAATTTTTCTAAATCTGTTTTCTATTTGGATATTCATCTGTATCAAATGTAATATCTCCTTTTTATTAGGTATAATAACTGGAACTATTTCATCTTTTAAATCTTCCAGAATCAACAGCTGCTATAGCTTTCTTTTGAGATTCATAAGCAAAAGCATCTTGTTCTTCTCTTGAAATGTTATATTTATCTGCTATATTTTTCAGCAGTTATTCCCATATGAATATCATGATAAGCATCTGTTAAAAGCGTCTAAAATCATATGGTCTTTCATTTTAGGTCAGCCATTTTGTGACCTCCTCTCATAGCTCCTGGAAGAATAAATCCAGCACCTGACATACATTCAGTTCCTCCAGCGATAACTACATCAGATTCTCCAGCTTTAATGTTTGAATAAGCTGTGATAATAGATTTCATTCCACTTCACAAATAATGTTTATAGAATATGCTGGAACTTCAAAAAGGTATTCCTGCTTTTTATTGCTACTTGTCTTCCTACTCCTTGAGCTTGTCCTGCACTAAAACGTTTCCAACTATAACTTCATCTATAATAGCTGGATTTATTTTAGTTTCTTCTAATATATTTTTACAACTAATGCTCCCTAGATCTCCTGGTTTTAAAGATGATAGAGATCCTAAGAAACTCCAATAGGTGTTCTTTTTGCTGCTACTACATAAACTTTTACTCATTATTTTCCTCCTCAAATTATTCAAAAATTTTATATAAAAATTATATACTATATCATTAATCCACCGGCAACTGATAAAAACTTCTCCCGTTATAAATGAAGATTCATCACTTGCTAAGAATAATACTGCATTAGCTATATCTTCAACTTTGTCCTAATCTTCCAAGTGGAGTAGCATCTAACATTCCTTTAATTACATCTTCAGGTAAAATATCTGTCATTGGGGTTTGAATAAATCCTGGTGCAATACAATTCGATCTAACACTTCTACTTCCAAACTCTTTTGCCCAAGTTTTTGAACATAGCAATTACTCCTCCCTTAGTTGCAGCATAGTTTGTTTGCCCTGGATTTCCGTGTAAACCTACAACAGAGGCCATATTAATAATAGATCCTTTTCTTGCTTTTAACATTGATTTTGATACTGCTTGTGTCATATTGAAAACACCTTTCAGGTTAACATTTATAACAGCATCCCATTGTTCTTCAGACATTCTCATAAGCAATCCATCTTTTTGTTATTCCAGCATTATTTACAAGAATATCTATTTTTCCGTATTCTTTTCAACTTCGTCAACAAAAGTTTTTATTGCATCTCTACTCAGTTACATTTAATATTTTATGAACTACATTTGCTTGCTCATAAGAAGTTTCTCCCATATCACATGAAATTACCATTTTTGCTCCGTGAGCTACAAGTTTTTCAACAATAGCTCTTCCTATTCCTCTTGCACTTCCAGTTACTACTGCAATTTTTCCTTCTAATCTATTCATTAATTACCTCCATGTTTTTTTACTTTTTAGTTCAATTGTTAGCTTAACAATATCCCTTTTTATAGTATATTACAAATGTTATTCTTTTGTCAAATGAAAAGCAAAAATTTAATTCTAAATAAATTTATTTTTAAATAAAAATTTTATCTAGAAATTAATAGAAAAATATGAGAAAAAAATTATCTTTTGCTCAAAGATATTTTAAATTTTAATTAAATATTAACTTTTATTTTTTTAAACTTGTGGTATAATTAAAAGAAACTATTATTAGGAGGTAAGCTATGAATACATCTTTTTACGTTTCATTAGATAAAGAAGCATTATATCACAATATAAATTATTTGAGGAATATAAAGCAAAAAGAATTGCTTCCAGTTATAAAAAGCAAATGCTTATGGGCATGATATTTTTTTGGTTGCAAAAAGCTCTTTATGATTTTTGATGTTAAAGTTTGGGCTGTAGCAAGACTTTCAGAGGCAGTTGATCTTTGTGAATATATGAAACAATTTTCTGTGAATGATTATAAAATTTTAGTTTTCGAATCAATAGAAGATTTTGAAACTTTAAACAAATATCCAAATATTTATCCTTCGATAAATAGTATCAAAGATATTAAACAAGCTCTTGCAAAATAATATTTCAGTGGATAGATTATCTTTGAAAAATTGATTTTTGGTTTTGGTAGAAATGGAATAAAAATATGAGGAAATTGATGAGCTAAAAAAACTTTAATAAAATTTTAATAGCTTGAAATTTTTTTGGATTATTTTCTCATCTGTTTTTCTGCAAGCTATGAAGATGGACTTGAAGTTATCAAAAAGTTCACTGAGGTTGCAGATAAATTAGGAAGAAATAATTTTGAAATGATACATCTTCAAAAATGCAGCAGGTGTATACAACTATGATATTGAAGTTGTTACACATATAAGAACAGGGAACAATAGTTTATGGAATGCAGAGTCTGGATTCTATGATTTAGATTTGAAACCAGTTTTTAAAGGACTTATTGGTAAGGTAGATTCTGTTAGATATGTAAGTGAACTTGATTACATTGCATATCAAGATTTATCTAGTATAACTCAGGTACAAAAGAAAATTGCAAAAATAAAAATTGGTTATGGAGATGGTTTTCCAAAAATTAACAACAAAACAACTTGTAGGATTAAGAAAAAGAATATGTTATATCACAGGTTACAATGGACAACACTTTTTATAGAAGTAGATGATAGAGTAAATGTAGGAGACGAAGTTTGTCTATATCATAGACCAAGTGAAACTAAAGCTAAAAGTTGGACAAACTATATGGGAGCTTTTGATTTTACTTTCAACACTTAGAATAAAAAGAATTTTTAAAGGAGAAGAAATTTAGTAAATGCTAGTATTATTTTTTTAAAATCTATTATTATTGGTATTGCAAATATTATTCCTGGAGTTTCAGGAGGAACTCTTGCAGTTATGTTAAATGTTTATGATCCGATTACAGAAAAAAATTGGAAATTTCTTTCTAGTAGATAATAAGAAAAAGTTTCATATTTTTATATTTGATTGTTGTTTTAATCAGGGGCAGGGACTGGAATATTTTTGTTTGCTAATATAATAAAATATTCGATAACTTATTATCCGAAAAATTACTGTTTCTGTCTTCACTCTTCTAATTTTACCTTCTATTCCTTATATAGTGAAAGGATTAGATTATAAAAAAGAAAAAATATTATGGCTTTTTGTATATGGAGCCACAATTATGATAATTTTTATATTATTGGGATTGAAATTTGGAGATAAAACTGCAGGAGCAGTAACCATTCAATTGACACAAGGAACAACTTTTTGAAACAGGCTATTTAGTAAAAATTATTTTTATGTGGTTTTTGTTGCAGCAGCTGCAATGATAGTTCCTGGAATATCTGGTTCACTTTTTACTTATGATGTTAGGAGAATATTATAATGTAGTCTATATGATCTCGTCTCTTGTAACATCTTTAGAAGAACAAAAATTATGTAATTTTTTTATTCCATTAATTGCTTTTGGCTTTGGGGTTGGATCAGGGTTAGTTCTTTGTTCTAAGGGAATAAATTATTTGCTTAAAAAATTATAGAAATTTACTTTATTTTTATTGAAGGAATTATAACTTTTCAATTATTCAAATGTGGTTAAGTATATAAAAATAGATTAAGGAGTTTTTATGAATCCAATATTTTTTTAAAGATAGGTCCTATAGAAATTCATTACTATGGACTGATGTATGCACTAGCTTTTTTGACAGGTATTTATCTAGGAAAAATAGCTAAAGAAAGAAATTTTAATACAGATTTAATTGAAAATTATGCTTTTTGTTGCAATTATTTCTGGACTTATAGGTGGAAGACTATACTATGTATTATTTAATCTGCCTTATTATTTACAAAATCCAGCAGAAATTCCAGCTGTATGGCATGGAGGTATGGCAATTCATCGTGGAATTTTAGGAGGTATTATTGGTACTTTGATTTTTGCCAAAATAAAAATCAATCCTTTGATATTAGGGAGATTTTGCAGCTGGACCTTTTCTTTTTAGGACAAGCTATAGGTAGAATTGGAAATTTTATGAATGGAGAGGTTCATGGTGTTCCAACTTTTACACCTCTATCAGTAATTTTTAATTTAAAAACCTAAATTTTATGAATAGTATAATTATTATCTAGCTCTTCCTGTAAGTGAAAAAAGCAAACTATAAAGAACTGGTTCCTTGGGGAGTAGTATTTCCAACAACATCTCCAGCTGGAAGTGAATTTCCAAATTTAGCTCTACATCCTGCTATGCTTTTACGAATTAATTTTTGAACTTTATAGGATTTTTAATAATTTGGTTTATTTTGAGAAAAAAGAAGATAAAGCTCCTGGATATTTGTGGTGGTGGTGGGATGTAATAATCTATTCCATAAATAGAATAATTACAAGTTTTTTTCAGAGCAGAGGATTTGATGTTTTTAATTTTAGAGCTCCTCATGTTATAAGTATTATTTTGATTTTTAATTTCTATATTTTTCTTAAGAAAAAGTCAAATAAAAATAAAGGCTAACAGCCTTTATTTTTTATTCTTTCTCGTAGTAACTTAGAGATTTATTTAATTTTTTTCAATTTGTTCATCAATTAAATATAAATAATCTTTCAAAAAGTTTATCTCTGTTTAGAGAATTTTTGGTTATAAACATCCATACATCATCTAAATTATAAATTTTTAACATTTTCAAAATTTCCAATTCTTTCATCTACATCTCTAGAGTACAGCTAAATCTAAAAATAAATATTGTTTATCTTCTCTCATTTTTGGAATGAATTTATCATATTCTACAACTATATGTGGAGCAGATGTTGCAGCAATAATTATATCTGCATCTTTTTATTGAATCGTACTTATGTTTTATAATCAACAAGATTGACAGAGTCATACTTCTTTTTCAATTCTTCAGCTGTATGATAAGTTCTATTTGTAATGTAAATATGTTTTAAATTTTCTTTGACTAGAAAGTCCTAAAAACATCTTGAGCTAATTCTCCAATTCCTAAAAATAAAAATATTTTTATCTTCAATATTTTCAAATTTTTGATTTTATAAATTTTTAGAGATTGCCTCAAGAGATGAGGCGTTGTGAGCAATCATACTCTCTGTTCTAAATTTTTCCTAACTCAATGGCTTTGTTGAAAAATAATATTTAAAAGTTTTTGTTCCATGTTTTATCTTCTAAAGATTCTGCAAAAGAATTTTTACTTGAGCCAAAAATCTGATCTTCACCTTTTATTACAGAATAAAATCCACAGCTTACCTTAAATAAATATACAATTGTATCCATACCTTTTTAGATATGTCTTTTACTGGGAAAAAGTTTTTATTTCTTCAGCAGTTAAAGTATCGTTCAATTCAAGATAAAATTCAGTTCTCAAACAAGTAGAAGATTGACATAACCATTTTATCTTCGTACAATTTTTCTATTATATGTTTGGGTCTCGTTTTTATCAAAAACTTTCCCTTTCGAGTAAAAGTTAAATTTTTCGTGAGAAGTCCCTAACACAACAAATTTACTTAAATCTAACATCAAATTTCCTTTCGTTTTCTTAATCCATAGTTTAAAAAGTTACTCTATATTATATACTATTTATTTTTAAAATAAAAAAATAATTTTTAAATTTTTGTATCAAAATGAGAATTGAAATTGTTTATAAATATGATATAATAATCCTTAATATTAAAAAAAGAGGTAAAAATATGAAAAATCAGCAGTACTAGGGATTTGGAACAGTTGGAAGTGGAGTTTATGAAATTTCACAAAAATTTAAAAAGATATCGAAGTCAAAAAGTTCTTGAAAAAAGGATTTAAGCAAAATAAATATTGCAACAGATAATTATGATGAAATTATTAATGATAGAAATTGAATTAGTTGTTGAGTGTATGGGAGGACTGCATCCTGCTTATGAATTTATTATGAAAGCATTACAAAATAAAAACATGTGAGTTAGTGCTAATAAAGCAGTTATTGCAAAATATTTAGATGAATTTTTGAAAGCAGCTCAAGAAAATGGAGTTGAATTTAGATTTGAAGCAAGTGTTGGAGGAGGAATTCCATGTCTTGCAGGAATACAAAAAATTCGTCGTGTTGAAAAATGTAGATAAAATTTTATGGAATTTTTAATGGTACAAACAATTTTATTTTAGATAATATGTATAGATTTGAAAATGAATTTTTCACAACTTTAAAAACAGCTCAAGAATTAGGTTATGCTGAAGCAGATCCAAGTGCGAGACATCGACGGTTATGATGTTACAAATAAGGTAATAATAAGTTTTGCTTTAGCTTATGATGGATTTATAAAAATGAATTTCCTTGTTTTACTTTAAGAGATATTACGAAAGAGGATGTTTCATATTTTTAGAAAAAAAGAATGTATGTGCAAAATATATTGGAGAAGCAATAACAAGTGGAAATGAATATCAAGCATCAGTTATGCTAAATTTATTTCCAACAAATGCTTTAGAAGGAAATGTTTTAAGTAACTATAATATGGTAACTGTTGTATCTCACACCATGGGAGAAGTTAAATTTTATGGTCAAAGGGTGCAGGGAAATTACCTACGGCCAATGCAATTATTCAAGATATTTTAGATATCATCACAGGAGTACAATTCCATAAAACTTCTATTGCTAAAAAATATTCTTATTCTCCAAATTTGTTAAAGCATAAATATGTACTTCGTTTTAATGAAGAATTGAAAAGGAAATTTTGAGAAAATAGAAAAAGATGGAAATAATTTCTATCATTTTACAGAATGAAATTTCTCAAGCTGAATTAATAAAATTAATTAAAGGAAAAGATTGTCTTGTTACAAAATTAAGTGAGGTGTTAGCATAATGTTAAGAGTTGCAAAAATTTGGTGGGAGCTCTGTAGCCAGTGCAGAACAATTTAAAAAGTTAAAGAAATAGTTAAGATGGATCTTACTCGTAAATTTGTTGTGGTAAAGTGCAGTGGGAAAGGCTAGTAAAGAAGATAATAAAATAACAGATTTACTTTATCTTTGTTATGCACATATAAAATATAATATGAACTGTGAGGCAATATTTAAAATCATTGAAGAAAAAATTTTTGCTCAATAGCAACTGAATTAAACTTGCAGTTTTGATATTAAAGGTGAATTAAAAATTAAAAAGAAAGATTAGATAGCAAAAATATTTCAGAAGAATATCTTGTAAGCCGTGGAGAATATTTAACTGCTCTTTTAATGGCAGAATATTTAGGGATACAGATTTATAGATGCTAAAGATTTTGTTTTTTTATAATTATGATAATACTTATGATTATGTAAAAAGCGAAAAAGCTTTTGAAGAACTTACAAAAATGGAGAAAATTTTATAATTCCTGGATTTTATGGTTCACTACCTAATGGAGAGATAAAACTTATGACACGTGGTGGTGGAGATGTTAGTGGGGCTATAGTTGCGAGTCTTGCAAATGCTAGTGTCTATGAAAAACTGGACAGACGTTTCAGGAGTTTTTGATGGCAGATCCAAGAATTGTTGAAAATCCTAAATCTATCGAAAATAATAAACTATAATGAACTTAGAGAACTTTCATATGTAGAAGCAAGTGTACTACACGAAGAAGCAGTTTTCCCAGTGGCGTTGAAGAAAAATTCCTATTCAAATCCGTAATACAAATAGACCACAAGACAAAGGAACAATTATAAATAACAGTGAAGAGGAGCAATTCAAAATGTAATAACTGGGTATAGCAGGGAAAAAAGATTTTTCAATTATTACGATTAGAAAAGTTCATATGTCAAATGAAGTTGGGCTTATCAGAAAAGCGTTATCAGTGTTTGAAGATTATAATGTAAGTATTGAACATATACCAAGTGGTGTAGATTCGTTTTCAGTTGTTGTAGAAACAAAAAGCTGTAAAACCATTTATTTATGAATTCATAGCGAAACTTAAAAAGTTACATCTGCTGGAGAGGTTACATTAACTAGTGAAATAGCTCTTATAGCAACTGTTGGGATGGGAATGAAAAAATGCAAAAGGATTCTCTGGAAGATTATTCTCAGCTGTAGGAAAAAGCTGGAATAAATATTGTTGTAATTTCTCAAACAAGTGATGAAATAAATATTATTCTTGGAGTACATAATTCTGATTACGAAAGAACAATAAGAACAATTTACTATGAGTTCAATGCTCAATAAAATAATAGGCGATATGATTAATCAGTATTTGTATTTAGTTGTTGTATTTTGTTATACTATCATTTAATAGTTTTTGCGGAAAAAATTGTGGATGCAAAAAAATGTTGAGCTGAGAGATGATAATATTGTTTATGATTTAGAAAAAACCTTTTACTGGTCTTGTAAAAGATTATCTTAAAAAAATGGAGAACTTAAAGCAGAAATAAATTATAAAAAAATGGTTTGCTTGATGGAATTTTTCAAAAGCTTACTATAATGGTGAAGAAAAACTTTTAATGACAGCTACATTTAAAGAGGGAAAAATAAATGGAAGTTTAAAATTTTTATACGGATGAATATCTTCTAGAGGAATACGTATATGATACTAAAACTTTGCATCAGATTGCATACTTATTGAATGATACAGAATTTCAAAACGATATAACTTTTATCGGTAATTATGCTGATTCTTTTATTTCTAAATATTATTATCCCAATGGGAAAAATAAAAGTTATAGAAAAATTACAAAGATAATTTATTAAATGGGAAAAGTAAGTACTATTATGAAAATGGGAAGATTTCAGCTGAAGGTAATTTTATAAATGGTTTAGAAGAGGGAGAATATAAAAGTATATTATGTAAATGGTCAGCTAAGAATTTTAGAAAAATTATTCTAAAGGAGAATTGAACGGACCTCTTTTCAAATACTATAAAAATGGTGATATAAAAACTAAAAGGTCAATATGTAAAATGGAAAACTAGATGGAGAAATTATTAGATATGATGAAGATGAAAATATTTTTTTCTAAAAGGTGTTTATGAAAAATGGAATTTTAAAAAAATGGTGACGAAATAAATATAGTAGATTTAACTTTGGATGAAAAATGGTAATCTGACTTCTGAAAATGAATACGGTAATCTTATTGATGAAGAGAAGGAAAGAAAAGAAAATATATCATTTATGATTATTGCGGTCTTAGGACTTTTTGTCGTTGTATCTGGATTTTTGTTATTCATAAACAATTACCAAATTTTTAAAAAATTTAACTGATAAAGATTATAAAAAAATATTTGATATCTTAATGAAATATGACAGTAATAACGAAGCTTTTACATTCATCTTTTTACATTTAATAGCTTTGGTAGTAGATTTTTAATGTTGCGATTATTTACGTCGATGTGTATTCAATAGATATTAAAAGCAAAAACTTTATCAATTTTATTTTTGCCTACACCAATAATTTTAGGATATTTAATTTGTAACGACAAAAGAAATTTTAGCTACTATTCAAAATGAAGGCTTAAAAAGCTAAAGAAGAAATTTTTAGAATATTTACAAAAATATAAAACAAAAAATCACTTGCTTATGATATAGCATCTAATGGATGATAAAAATTTAGCAAGTGATTTTTTATTTTAAAAATTTGATATAAAAAGGAAAATATTGTATAATTTGAAGGAAATGACCCTGTAGCTCATCAGGATAGAGCGACTCCTCCTAAGGAGTAGGTGAGTGTGTTCAAGTCACATCGGGGTCGCCATTTCTTAAGTTGCGAACTCATTTTTGTGGTTTGCCATTAATTTGCCACCATTTTGCCTACATAAGTTTAAAAACAAGTCTAAAAACTATTCTACAAAAATAAAACATTTTCAATCTAAAAGTAACAAGGAGGAATAACCTTGAAAAAAATATTTCTTTTGACATTTTTTTAATTATAATATTTTTATTTAGATTTTTCAACTTCAGTTCGAGTTACAAATATTTTTCCACAAGAAGTCTATAAGATGAAAATTTCTCTGCACTCTGGAAAGGGAAAAATTTTAAAAATTAATAATAAATATCCTTTAAAAATTATTATGCAGAAAGTTAAGTTTAAAAGAGAATGGAGAATATCAAGGGTATTTTTTAGTGTCAACAGAAAAAAAGAATATAAAAATTCTTATTTTTAAATTTAGAAGATATAAATTCTGAAAAAATTGAAAATAATTTATTTCAAAAAATATTTACAAAAAGTGTTTTAATCGATTGGAGAAAAAAATCAAATAAATAAAATAAAAAAATTTTGAATAGAGCTATTTTTACTCGGAGATAATTCTCATATCAATAAGAAGCTTCAGGAAAAGATAAGATATATAGGGTTGTCTCATCTTTTTGCAATGTCAGGATTGCATATTGGATTAGTGTTAGGAATTTTTATTATATTTTTCAAAAAATTTTTAAAAAAATAAAAGATTAGTCGAAAATTTCTCTTTTAGTAGCAATAAGTTTTTATTATTTTGGAGTAGAAAGTCCATCTTTCACAAGAGCTACATAATGATATTTATTTACATTCTTGGAAAAATTATTTTATGAAAAGGTAAATATCGGGAAAAAGTTTATTGATTAGTGCTTTTTATATCTGCAATCATAAATCCAACGGTTATATTCTCGATTTCTTTTTCAATTATCTTATTTAGCAGTCATTGCAATTATATATGTTTTCCCCTATGTCAGAAAAATTAAATTTTTAGAAGATATAAAAATTTTAGATTACTTTTTATTCACATCTACAATACAATTTTTCTTGCTCCACTTACTGTTTATTACTTTGAAACTTTTCCATTTTTGTCAATAATTTCAAATTTAGTCATTTTACCAATAGGAACTTTTTATATTTCAATTAACTATCTTGCTTTATTTTTTTAGAAAATTTTTATTTAAGTTTTCATTTTTTATTTTTCCAATAAAATTAATCTATCATCTTCTAATATTCTTAATAAATTTCTTTTGCAAAATTTGACTATCTTTCTCTAAAATTTTATAATGATAAAATATTATATATTTATTTAATTTTATTTTTAATTTGGGGAATTTATGAAAACTATAAAAACAAGAGCAAAGAATAGAATTTGAAGAAAAATCTAAATTTATCGGTTGTGCAAAACCAGTTTTTCTAAGGAGGAAGCAGAAGAATATAGAATATATAAAAATCTATTCATTCTGATGCCACTCACAATTGTTCAGCATATAAGATAAATAATAATGGATTAGAATTTTTTTAAGGTAGATGATGATGGAGAACCAAGTGGAACAGCTGGTAAACCCGATGGAGATATTATTAATTATATGGAAGTGAATAATCTTGTTGTCATTGCTACTAGATATTTTTGGTGGGATAAAATTAGGAGCTGGGAGGCTTAGTAAGAAATTATGCTAAAACAGCAAAGTTAGCTAGTAACTGAAGCTGAAATGGTAGATTTTATTGATAAGATTGATTTGATGATAGAAATTTCTTATGAAAAAGTTAGAGAGCTAGAAAAATTGTTGAAAGATTATGGAGCAGAAAATATTGAAAAATCTTTTTTGGAAAAAGATTATTTTTAAATTTAGAATTGACAAAAATTTTATGAAAAATTTAAATTTATATCCCTTTTATAACAGTATTGAATATTTATTAAAATTAAAAAGGTAGAGCTATTGGAATTTTTACAAAAGGCTCTATCTTTTTAATTTTTCATTTTTCAAAAATTTTGCAAGAAAAACTTCAGTTTCAATTTTCAACTTCTTTTTCTCCGCTTTTAGCAAAATATTCTATATTCTAATAAAGTTTTTAATCTAAGAAATCTTCAGAAAAATTGGAAAGCTAGTAAGCTTCAAATAAATTACATAAGGATGTTGTTGCCTAAAATTTTTTTCCTATGAATAAATCAGAAAAAAATCTTCATATAAATCTTTAAAAACATTATAATTCATATTCTTTGAAATTTTTCCACTTTTAATAAGAGAAGACAATTTTAACATATTTATAAGCTCATCACTTAAAACATAAAAGCAAAACCTAAATAAGAATCTTTATTCTTTTCTAAAAATAAATAATATCAGAAATAATTTTTATCTTTCAAAAATTTTTCAACTAATTTCTTTCATATTATATTCTTTTATCAACACTAATCAAATTTTTGATTTTTCAAATTTATAGGGTTCTCCATTTAAAAAGTAGAAATCTTATTGGTCTCATTTTTATATGATAATAATCGTCTCCAAGAAGTTCCATAAAAATTTTTGGGCATCTTTATCAGAGATATTTATTTTTCTTTTATATATTTTAGTATTATATTTTTCTTTGATGGCAGTGCAGTCTATAAATTCTGCAAGCTCTTCAACTAATTTTATACTTGGTTTTGTAAGTTCATATTCAGAAACAAATTTTTCCATATTGTAGTGGTACATTATAGATAATAATTATATTTTTGAATCTAAGTTATAGTTCTTGATACTCTTAAATAATTTTTGTATGCCAGAGCTTTTTAAATTCTCAGCTCTTTTTAAAAATTAGAAAGTCTATTGTCATAAAAATTGAATTAATTTGTAAAAGCAGAAATAAATTCTTCTTCTTCTTTTTAAGGAACAATCAAAAATTTTTGCCCTCTATGCCAGGAAATTTTTATTATTTCTTCTTAACTTTTTCGGTTTCAAACTCAATCATAGGAGAGTTTCCATATAAAAATAAAAACATAAGTCCTCCAAAAATTATTTATTATAATTTTATCATAAATTGGAAAAATATAAAAATATTGTATAATTAAGAAAATAAAAATTTGGGAAGGTGTGAATTAATGAAAAATTAATAGCAATATCTATGGCAGCTCTTGCTTTAGCATCTTGTACTGGAGGTATGTCTATGCCATCAATGTCTGCAGTGAAGATACAGTTGTATCAGCTGTTGTTAGAAATTACGTCAAAGAATTAGACGGGAAAGAGAATTTAAAATGACAAGTGAAGGTTATAATAAAAATGTAACTATAGGCTTCAAAGAAAAATAGAGTTTTTAGTTATAGTGGTATCAATAGATATTTTTGGTACTTATCAAATATCAGGAGATAAGATTAAATTTTTCAGATTTTGGTGTATAACTAAAAATGGGTGGAAAAAGAAGAAGATATGATTCAAGAATTAAAATATTTAACTAATTTAAAAGATAATGAAAATATAAAAATTAGAAGGAGATATTTTAACTTTGACATCTGAGCAAGGTTTATCTATGACTTTTAAAAGATGTAAATGTAAAAGAGGAAGTAAAAGAAATTAAAAATAAAAATAGATTTTTGAAAGAGAGGTACAATATGGGATTATTTGATATGTTTAAAAAAGAAAGAAACAGTAGTTACAATTTATGCACCAATAAATGGAAAAGGTAATTGATCTTAGTGAAGTTCCAGATGAAGCTTTTGCTAAAAAATGGTGGGAGACAGTTGTGCAATGGAGCCTGATAAGGAGTAATTTGTTCACCAATAGAAGGACAACTTATGAATGTTTTTTTCCTACTAATCATCTGTATATATATTTGAAGCTAAAGAAGGACTTGAAATGATAGTTCACTTTGGTATTGACACTGTAAAAATTAGAAGGAAATGGTTTCCAAAAAATTAAGAGATGCAGGACCTATCAAACCAGGAGAAGAAATTGTTAAGTACAACCTTGATGAAATTTCAAAAAATATTCCAAGTGTAGTGCCTTCTACAGAAAACTCCAGTTATTATAAATAATATGGAAAAAGTTGAAAAAATTGAAATAATTACTCTAAAGTAAAGTTGTAAAAATTGGAGAACCTATAATAGAAAGTTACTTTAAAGTAATTCGATAAAGGTTGTTTTATGAAAAGATACTAAAATATTAATTTTAACTTTTATATTTTTATTGTTTTCATTTACTACTTTTCTGCAACTAATACTAAGCATAAAAATAGAGCCAAGTCTAATACACATGTTAGTGTAAGCAAAAAGTTCTAAGTCGAAAAATAAAAATCTAAAGTTAAAAACAGAAAAGTCTAAAAATAAAAACTAAAAAGTTAGACGTTCAAAAAGAAAAAAATATTTATTGATGATAGGATGAGTCCAGAGGAAGTAAAAGGCAGTTATTGAATTGAATGATAAAATTCCAAAAATATCTTGAAACATTCACGGATGTAGAAATTTCAAATATGTATAAGGAGCTTGAGTTAGAAGATAAAGTTACTTTTTAATGCTTTTTAACCATGCAATGAAAGGTCTTGAAAAAGTTCCACATAGTCTCTAAAACAATTTAATTGTTATAGTTGATTTTACTAAACCATCAAATCAAGAGAGAATGTTTATTATTGATTTAGAAAAAGAGATTTTAATTTCAAGTTTAGTTTCACATGGTATGGGAACAGGAGATATGTATGCAAAAGATTTTTCAAATAAAAGCAGCACTTTAAAATCTTCTGTAGGGCTTCCATTTGACAGGAAATATTTATGAAGGAAAGAACGGGGCATCACTTAGACTTATAGGTATGGAAAAGGGCAGAAATGATAATGTAGTTGGACGAACGATAGTTATTCTATGGAGCTGAGTATGCAAATCAAGAATTTCTAGATAAATATGGTAGGCTTGGGAGAAGTAGAGGTTGTCTTGCTGTTCCAACTAATATGAATGACAAAATTATAAATTTAATTCAAGGTGGAACTTTATTATATATTCATTCTGATGTTGACGATGAATATGATTTTTCAAAAATAAAAATAAAAAATAAATTGAAAAAGATTGTTAGATTTTTAAAAATATTTTCTAACAGTCTTTTTATTTTTCTAAAAATATGGTATAATTAAAAATACTATTTTAAGGAGAGGAACTATGGGAAAAAGATTATATTTTTACTGGTGGATCAAGAAGTGGGAAAAAGTCAATTTGCAGAAGAATATATTTATGAAAATAAATATAAAAATAAAATTTATTTTGCAACAGCTATAGCTTTTTGATGAAGAAATGAAAGATAGAATACGTAAACATGATTTCAAAAGAAGAGGAGACACTTGGAAAACTGTTGAGGGGCTACAAAAATTTAATTTCTTTTAGTAGAAAAATCATATCGACAATACTCAATGTAATTCTTTTTGATTGTATTTCTAATTGTGTTAGTAATTTGATGATAATGGATAGAGAAATAGATTGGGGATAATATTACACCTAACATTGTAAATCAAATTGAAGACGAAATAGAAGATGAAATTATACAATTTTTAGCTTATATAAAAGGTAAAAATTGTGACTGCGTTTTTGTAACAAATGAAGTTGGTTCTGGATTAGTTCCAGCTACACCTTTAGGTAGACATTTTACAGATATTTGTGGAAGAATCAATCAGCTTGTTGCAAAAATTCAGATGAAGCATATCTTGCTGTATCTGGAATAAAAGTAAAAATTAAATAACAGGAGGATAAAAATGAAAGGTTTTTTTACTACTTTTTATCGTTTATGACAAGGATACCTATGCTAATTTAAATTTTGAAGATGATAAATTAGGTAAGTCTATGAAAATTTTTCCCTTAGTGGGAGCTATTATTGGACTTATAACAGTTATTATTGCAACAGGTTTTTGATTTGGTATTGAGAAGTTCGGCAGTAGCACTTCCAATAATTGCTTTAGTAATAATTCTTGTCGATTTAATATTAACTGGTGCTTTACATCTTGATGGACTAGCAGATGCTTTTTGATGGAATATTTAGCTACAGAAGTAAACACAAAATGTTAGAGATTATGAAAGATTCAAGATTGGGTAGCAATGGAGCATTAGCCTTAATATTATATTTTTTAATAAAATTTATATTATTATTAGGAATAGCTTTAGATTATGGATACGATTCTTTAATACTTATTGCTTTTACCGCACCAATTGTAGCAAGATTCTGTAGTGTTGTGAGTTGTGCCTCTGCTCTTATGCAAGACCCACTGGAATGGGAAAAACTTTCGTAGAAAATACAAATTTTCTTGGAGTTATAATTTCATTTATTCTTACAGTAGTTTTTATTTTAGGGTGCCTTTAGCAAGAACAACTAATTATATATTTATCATTATTTATGGAATATTATTTATAATTCTTGGATTGATATCTTTTCGGATTTTTCAAAAATTAATTCAAAGAAAAATTGGTGGGATAACAGGAGACACATTGGGAGCTATTTTTAGAAATCAGCACTCTGTTATATTTATTTTAATGTTAATTATTCCTAATTTAATCACAACTATATTCTTACGTTTGGTGTTTTTAATTATGGGGAAGATAATATTGGTTCGTCATGGACAAACTGAAATGAATGCTAGAAGATTATATTTCGGAAAGCTTAATCCACCACTTAATGAGTTAGGTTTAGAACAAGCTCAACAAGCTAGAGAAAAACTTTTTAGAAATTCCTTACGATATTATATATTCTAGCCCTTTAGAAAGAACAAAAACAAACAGCAGAAATTTGTAATTACTTAGATAAGGAAATAATTTTTGATAAAAGAATAGAAGAAATAGATTTTTGGTATATTCGAAGGATTGACTTATCAAGAAATTTTTACAAAAATATCCAGATGAAGTAAATGAAATGAAATCTAATTAGGGAAGATTTTAATTATGTTACTGAGAAAGTCCAAAAGAATTATTTAATAGAGTTGTGGATTTTTAAAGGATTTAGACTATGAAAAAGGATAATCTTATCATAGCTCATTGGGGAATTCTTGGTTGTATTTTTTGAGTTATTTTATGACTGAGATTTAAAAAAACTTATTGGAAGTTTGGAATAAAAATGGTTCTGTAGTAGTTTTACAAAGGAAATTTCGATTTTGCATATTTAGCAAAAATTTGATTAAGAAAAGTTGGTATGATGAAAGATAAGAAATCTTTGTACAATTTGATAAATAATATAGAAAGTATAGATAAAGTTGCAATAAAAGCTCAAAATGAGCTTGATAGAAAAATGAAACCTAAGAATAGTTTGGGGAGTGTTGGAAGAGATTTGTAAAAAGTGGCAGGAATTTATGGATACCCTGTAAATAGATTGAATAGGAAATGTCATATTGTAGCTGCTGCTGATAATGGAGTTATAGAAGAAGGAGTATCTTCTTGTCCGCTTGAATATACATCTATTGTATCTGAAGCTATGCTTAATAAGATTGCAGCAATTGGAATATTTACTAGTACTTTGGGTATTGAGTTAAATGTCGTAGATGTTGGAATGAAAAACTGATATACCTAGAGATTATCCAAATTTAATTCATAAAAATCAAAAAGAGGAACTAATAATTTTTATAAAGAAAAAGCTATGTCAACAGACGAATGTTTACAAAGCAATTTATATAGGTATTGAATTAATAAATGAAAAATCAGAAGAATTTGATATTTTTCAAATGGAGAAATGGGTATTGCTAATACTACAACAAGTTCAACACTTTTTATATTCAGTTACTAAAAAGTATTGATGATATTGTTGGGCGTGGTGAGTGGACTTAGTGATGAGGGCTTGAATAAGAAAAAGAGATTATTATTGAATCCTGTGAAAAATATAATACTTTTTCAATGGATGTTGTTGATGCTAAGTGCAGTTGGTGGCTTTGATCTCAGCTTGTATGGTTGGAATGTATATCAGAGTTGCTCTAAATAAAAACTTATGCTAGTCGATGGATTTATATCATCTGTTGCTGCTTTACTTGCCTGTGAAATGAATAAAAATATTCAAGATTATTTGTTGTTTACACATAAAAGTGAAGAGCCAGGAGTAAATATAATTCTTGAACATTTAAAAAGAAAAACTTTTTACAAATGAATATGAGACTTGGAGAGGGTACAGGTGCTGTACTTGCTTACCCAATTATTGATTGTGCTATTGGAATGATAAATGGAATGAAAAGTCCAGATGAAGTTTATAAACTTTTTTTAAAGACTAAGGAGTAATCAATATGAGTGATAATGATGGTCATAGAAAAAGAATTAGAAGAAGTTTTTAAAAATGGTATTGATAGTTTTGAAAAATATGAAATCTTAGAATTATTACTCACTTATTCCGTACTTAGAAAAGATGTAAAACCTATTGCCAAGGAACTTATTGAAAAAATTTAAAACTTTAGATGCAATTTTTCAAATCTAGTATTGATGAGTTAGTTGCAGCTGATATTGATGGTTTTGATACTCTAGTGATGTTTTTCAAACTCATAAATGAGCTTCCTAATATTATTTATGAAGAAATTTTGACAAAAACATTGGTGTAGAAGAAAAGTACAAGAATTACTAATAAAGAAATTTTTAATAAAAATATTTAAGAAATAGAATAGGCTTTGAAAAATATTGAAAAAGTTTTATGATATATCTTTCTAGTTCTAATGAGGTTATAAAATTTGAAATAGCTTCAGAAGGAACATTAGATAGAAGTTCTGTCTATTTTAGAGAGATCTATAAAAAAAGTTATACAACATGAAGCCAAGAGTATAATAATAGCTCATAACCATCCTTCAGGAAATATAACTCCATCTAAGAGTGATATAGAGCTTACTAATGAGATAGCTAAAGGATTGAAAAATTTTGGAGCTATATTAATCGAACATATAATTATTACAAAAAAATTCCTACTTCAGTTTTTGGAAGAAGGATTGATATAAATTAGGGAGAAGATAATGGAAAACATAATAGATGAAAATGTTAAGGTTGTAAGTACAAACCCTGAGCAACCTCATACAGTATTGATTGTAACTTTCGAGATAACAAAGAAGAGATATTATTTTCGAAGTTGTAGGAGATCAAAAAAATTTAAAAAATGATAAAGTCATTGTCGAAACAATAAGAGGGAAAGAAGTCGGGATAGCATCAAGCAATCCTATTATAATGAAAAGAAAAAGATTTAGTTTTACCTTTAAAAACCAGTTTTTAAAATTAGCTAGTGAAGAAGAAATCAAAATTTATAATGAACAAAAAAAGAAGCTGAAGAGGCATTTCAAGTATGTAAAGAAAAAAATTAAAAACATGAATTAGATATGAAACTTATTACTACAGAATATACTTTTGATAAATCTAAGTTGATATTTTATTTCACTGCAAAATGGGAGAATAGATTTTAGAGAATTAGTTAAAGATTTAGCTACAGTTTTTAAAAACAAGAATAGAACTAAGACAAATTGGTGTTAGAGATGAAGCAAGAATTTTTAGGAAATATTGGCCCTTGTGGGAAAAGAGCTATGCTGTAAAAAACCTTTTATAAATAAATTTGATTCTGTATCTGTAAAAATGGCAAGAGATCAAGGACTTGTAATTAATCCCTACAAAAATTTCTGGAGTATGTGGTAGACTTTTATGTTGTATCAACTATGAATATACACAATATGAAGAAGCTTTGAAAAATTTTCCTGCTGTTAATCAAATGGTTAAGACTGAGCTAGGTGAAGGAAAAGTTGTTAGTATAAGCCTCACTTAATGAGTTTTCTTTATGTTGATGTAAAAGATAAAAGGAATTTCAAGATTTGATATTAAAGATATTAAATTTAATAAAAAGAAGCAAATATTTTTAAAAAAATATAAAAACTAAAGAAGAAATTGAAAATAAAAATATTAGAGAAAGAATAATATGAACTTAAAAAGATGATGAGATTTTAGAAAATTTAAATGAGAATATCAAATAATTCAAAAAGTAGCAGGGTATAAATATGGAGTAGATACCATACTACTTTTTAAATTTGTCCAAAATTTATTGAATATTTAAAGTTACTTGATATTGGAACTGAAATGGTATTTTTACCAACTCTTTTATCTGATAATGAAAAATATTCAAGAAATTATTGGAGTTGATATACAAGAAGAAAAATATTGAGAGAGCCAATAAAGTTCTTGAAATAAATAAAAATTGAAAAATAAAAATTAAATTTGAAATGTATAGATATAAAAAATATAAAAATTCTAATTACTTTTGATGTTATTATTTCTAATCCACCTTATATGGAGCAGAATGGAAAAAATAAATGAAAATTTACATCACGCAATCTCAAGGCATGAGTTAGAAATTAAATTTAGAAGATTTTATTATAAATTCTAAAAGACTTTTTGAAGCCTATAGGTAGTCTATATTTTATACATAGAACTCACAGATTAGTAGAAATAATAAAAATTTTAGATAAATATGAATTTTTCAATAAAAAATAATTTTTATTTTTCTGAAAAAATGAAAAATTCAAAAATGATGTTTATAGAAGCATTAAAAAGGAAAAACAAAGATTGAAATTGAAAAATTTTTTTATATAATTATAAAAAAATTTAGGAGGAGATGTTATGGCCAAAAATTTCAGTAATTGGCTCAGGTGGTTGGGGGATTGCATTGGCAGTCTTATTACATAAAAAAATAAATACAAAATAACAATTTGGTCTTACGATAAAAAGTGAGGCAGAAGAATTAAATTTAAAAAGAGAAAAATAAAGCTAAACTTCCAAATATTTTTTTAGCTGATGATATAAAAGTTACTAATGATTTAAAAAGAAGCTGTTGATGAGAAAGATATTTTTAATCTTAGCTGTACCTTCAGCTGCGATAAGAAGTACAACAAAAAAATTTAAAACAATATATTAAAAGAAAAATCAGATAATAGTGAATGTTGCAAAAGGTTTAGAGGAAAAATACACTAGAAACAATGACCGATATTATAGAGGAAGAATTAAAAGATAAAAACCACGTGTGGCTGTTTTATCAGGACCAAGTCATGCAGAAGAGGTTGGAAGAGGAATACCAACTACCTGTGTTGTATCAGCTCACGAAAAAGATTTAGCTCATTATCTACAAAAATATTTTTATGAATCCTGTATTTAGAGTTTATGTTAGCTCATGATATGATAGGAGTTGAAATCGGAGGAGCATTAAAAATGTTATAGCTCTTGCAGCTGGAATTGCAGATGGACTAAATTATGGAGATAATACAAAAGCTGCTCTTATAACTCGTGGCATAAAAAGAAATTGCAAATTTAGGGTGTTGCTATGGGAGGAGAGTTATCAACTTTTTATGGTCTAACTGGTCTTGGAGATCTAATTGTTACTTGTGCAAGTCAACATAGTAGAAATAGAAGAGCAGGAATACTTTTGGGGAAAAGGGAAAAAACTTTAGATGAAGCAGTTAAAGAAGTTAATATGGTAGTGGAAGGAGTTTATAGTGCAAAATCTGCTTTTAGCTGCTGCTAAAAAAATATAATGTAGAAATTCCAATCATAGAACAAGTTAATGCTGTGTTATTTGAAAAATAAAAATGCTGCAGAAGCTGTTAATGAACTTATGATAAGAGATAAAAATTGAAATGGATTCTTGGAAGTAGGAGAGAGAATATGAAAAATAATTTTATTGTTGAGTATAACTTTTTTTAATTAATGCTTGCTCATTTTTAAATATGGGTAGTTTAAAAGATTTACCAATTGCAGAAGTTGAGGAAAAATTAAATGAAGAGTATGCAGATCTGTCGAATCAATACTTTCAAATGTTAGAAGATCCTATAAAAGAAAGAGAAAGACTAAGTTTATTGAAAAAAATTTGAAAAATTTAAAAAGTGAAGTTGTTTCTTTAAGAATGCAAAGAATAGGAAGTAATGCAAAAGATTTAGAAATGTTCAATTCTTATATTAATAAAACTAATTTAAATATTCAATATTTAAATGATTTAGCTGATTAAAATTTTAAAATTTTTATAGAGTAAATAAGCCTTCTATGATTATTATCATAGAAGGCTTTATTAATTTTAATAAAATCCTTTTAAAGAAGCTTTATATTCATTTGACGGCAGATTTCATGAACTTCTTGAGACCAAATTGAAGCTTGAACTTCTCCAATGTGTAATTTATCTAAGAAAAACATACAAAATACGAGATTGTCCTATTCCTCCACCGATAGTGTAAGGTAAAACTTTATTTAATACCATTTGATGATAAGGTAGTGTTCTTCTATCATCTGCATCAGCTAGTCTTAATTGCTCATCTAAAGAATTTTCATCAACTCTAATTCCCATTGAAGATAATTCCAAACCTATTCCCAATAATGGATAATTAAAAATTAGATCTCCGTTTAAATTCCAGTCATCATAGTCAGGAGCTCTTCCATCGTGTTTTTCACCTGAATCTAATTTTCCACCAATTTTTCATCAAGAAAAATTGCTCCATATTCTTTAGCTGCAGATGTTCTCTATTTTTGGAGTTAATAGAGGATATTTATTTTCAAGTTCTTGAGTTGTGATGAAAGTAATTTCTTCAGGTAATTTTTGTAAGTTGAGGATATTCTTCAGTGATATAATCTTCAGTTTTCTTAAACACAGAATATTTTTTTCTAACAACTTCCTTTAAATATTCTTCATTTCTATCTTCTTTTAGTTATAATTTTTTTCCCCAGTCCCATTGGTCAACATAGTATGAATGGATAAAATCTGTATCCTCATCTCTTCTAATAGCATTCATATCAGTATAAATACCTTTTGTGATTTTCAATTCCATATCTATATAGAGCCATTCTCTTCCATTTTGCAAGTGAGTGAACGATTTCAACTCTTTCTCCACTTTTTAGTGTCAAAGGCAACTGGTCTTTTCTGTTCCGTTTAAATTATCATTTAATCCCTGATTCAGGAATTACAAACAAAGGTGCTGATACTCTTAATAGATCTAATTCTTTTGATAAATTACTTTCAAAGAAATCTTTAACTTTTTGATAGCAATTTCTGTTTCTAATATGTCTCAAGCTTGATGTGTATGACATAGTTTACCTCCAAAAATATTTCAAAAATTATAAAATTTATTTTATCATCATTTATAAATTTTATCAATAGCAAAATAAAAATTATCTATTTATATTTTTTTGATATATCTAATTATTAGTTTTTATTTTTATTAAATAAGTAAACTTTTTAATATACTTTTTATGTCTAACAGGTATATAATATAAACATATTATAAAAATTTTAAAACTAGAGAGGAGATTGAATTATGTTTACACAAGAGGTTGCTTACAGCACGGCGTACATAGCGGGACTTTTATCTTTTTCTCGCCCTGTATTTTTCCAATAATTCCAGTATATATTTCTATTTTAAGTAACGGAGATCAGTTTCTAAAACATTGGCATTCTGTTTTTGGACTTTCAATAACATATATTGTTTTAGGTTTTGGAGCAGATTATGTAAGAGATGTAATGATAAGGTAAGAATTATTGAGGAATTTTAGTTATAATCTTAGGATTATTTCAAATGGATATTTTAAAAATTAAAATTTTTGGAAAAAAACTAAGATGATGAATTATGAAGGACAAGATCAAAGTATAATTTCAACTTTTTATATTAGGAGTAACTTTTTAGTTTTGGTTGGACACCTTGTGTTGGACCCTATACTTGCTTCAATTTTAGTTTTGGCAAGTTCTTCAGGAGATACTGTTAATAGTGTAGGTGTAATGTTTTCTTATTTACTTGGAATGGCAACACCATTCGTAATTTTTCATTGGCATCAAAAACATTATTTAAAAAGATGTCATTTATAAAAAAATATTTGCCTGTTATTAAAAAAAGTTGGAGGCTTTTTAATAATCATAATGGGATTATTATTAATCTTCAATAAACTAAATGTATTACTAACTTTTTAATTTGTATAAGAAAAATTTGTATAAGGAGGTAGGAATGAAAAAAATAGTTTTGATTTTTATTTATATTAATAATTGGAGTCGTTTTTGCAAAAAGCGATAACAACAAAAAGACAATAAAGTTTCAAATGTAGAGGTTAAAAGAGGAGATGAAGTTAAGATGGTAGATGAAAAAATAAAAGAGAAATTTATTTAGCAGGAGGATGCTTCTAGAGTAGAAGAATATTTTGCAAGAATAGAAGGAGTTGTTGATACTGTCTCTGGTTATGCAAATGGATCTTTTGATAACCCAAGCTATGAACAAGTTTGCAGAGGTTCAGGTCATACTTGAAGCCGTTCATATAATTTACGATGCTTCAAAAAGTTTCTCTTGATGAAATATTACAATATTATTTTAGAATTATAGATCCTACTTCTGTAAAACAAACAAGGTAATGACAGAGGAGTTCAATACAGAACAGGAATTTATTATTTAAATGATGAAGATAAACAAATTGCATTGAATTTCATAAAAGAAGAACAAAAGAATTATAAAAACCAATTGTTGTTGAAGTTGAGCCTTTTAAAGAGATTTGATAAAGCAGAAGATTATCATCAAGATTATTTACAAAAAATCCTGGAGGATATTGTCATATAAATTTGAATAAAGCTTACGAACCTCTTGTTGAAAAAAATATACAAAAGCCAAGTGACGAAGAATTAAAATCAAAGTTGACTGACCTTGAATATCAAGTTACTCAAAATGCAGCAACTGAAAGAGCATTCACACACGAATATTATAAGAATGAAGAAGATGGAATTTATGTTGATATCACAACAGGAGAGCTTTCATTATTCAGTTCAAAAAGATAAATATGATGCAGGTTGTGGTTGGCCAAGTTTTACAAAAACCAATTGCGACAGAAGTTATAAATTATAATCAAGATTATTCTCACAATATGAATAGAGTTGAAGTAGAAGTAGATCTGGAAATGCACATTTAGGTCACGTATTTTGAAGATGGTCCAAGAGCACAAGGTGGACTTAGATATTGTATCAACGGAGCATCTTTAAAATTTATTCCTTATGATAAAAATGGATGAAGAAGGTTATGGAGCATATAAAAATATGTAAGACCTTAAAAATTATCTTTGAGAAAGATTTTAAAAAGATTTTTGATTTAATCAAGGAAATCTTTTTATTTTTTTAAAAAATTTAAATTATTATTTTTTTAGTATCAATAAAGTTTTATAATTGCTCAAAAATGAAAAACTTAATAAATTAGTAAAATAAACAGTTGACATTTCCTATGTTTCATATAAAAATAACTACAATTTTTATATTTTGCAAAGGGAGAGATACTATGAATATTAAAAATTTTATTAGCATTAAGTTGCACTTTAATGTTAGCATATGTGGAAAGACAGAGGAAACAAAAAACTACAGAAACTAATGGAGATATTACTTATAAAGTTGGAATAACTCAAATCGTTACTCACCCATCTTTAGATTTAGTAAGAGAAGGATTTAAAAAAATCTTTTGAAGAAGCTGGAATAAAAGCTGAATTTGATGAAACAAATGCAGAAGGAGCAATAGCAAATGCAAATTTAATTGCTAATAACTTCGCAGCAGATAAAAAGGATATTATTTTAGGAATTGCAACACCATCAGCTCAAGCGTTGGCAAACACAATAACAGATATACCAATACTATTTTTCAGCTGTTACAGATCCTGAAGAAGCAAAAATATTAAACCCAAATGTTACAGGTACAAGTGATAAACTTGATAATGTTGGACAACAATTAGATTTATTAAAAAGCATTAAGACCTGAAGTATTGGAATAGTTTATAATACATCAGAAGCAAACTCTTTAGTTCAATTAAAAAGAAGTTGAAGATAAGGCAAAAGAGAGAGGAATTGAAGTTCAATTACAAGGTGTAACTTCTATATCTGAATTGCCTCAAGCAACAAGTTTACTACTTGCTGATACAGATGCAATTTATGTTACAACAGATAATTTAGTTGTTGCAGGAATACAAGTTGTTAATGCCGAAGCTAAAAACAAAAATAAACCGGTTGTTACAAGTGAAAAAATCTTCTGTTGATCAAGGAGCATTATTCACTATAGGACTAGATTATTTTTGAATTAGGAAAAAGAACTGGAGAAATGGCAATAGAAATTTTATTAGGAAATAAAAAAACCTGCAGATATTCCGTTTGAAAACAACAAATTCAACAAACTTATACTTGAATGAAAAACACTGCAAAAGAATTAGGAATTGACTTATCAAATCCTTTATTAAAAGATGCAATCTTAGTAAAAGTAAGGTTGTTATTATGAAAGAGTTAATGATTTTTATAAATACTCTTCCAGACACCTTAGTTATTGGTATGATTTATTCGATAATGGTTATGGGAGTATACATTACTTATAAAAATTTTTAGATTTTCCTGATATGACAGTTGAAGGTTCATTCCCAATGGGAAGTTTTATCTTTGCAGCCTTTTGCTTTATCAGAAAATGGTTTTTGGAATAACTCATCCTTTTATGGGATTGTTTTTAGCAGTCCTTGGAGGAATGTTTGCAGGTTTTCTTAACAGGATATCTGCATACAAAAATAAATATAGAAAAATCTACTTGCAGGAATTTTAGTTGGAATTGGACTTTATAGTATAAATTTTTAGAATAACAGGAACATCAAATTCAATAATACCTGCTGACAGAACAATTTTTGATCTTGTTACTTATGAAAAAGATTTTTTTGATTCTAACTGCAATTATAGTGGTATTTTTAATTTTAAAAAGTTTTTTTATGATTATAAGATAAAAAGAAAAATCATTATGTTGTTAGAAGTATATCAATATATTTAGTGATATTTGTAATCTTAGAATTTTATGTTTACAGATCTAGAAATATAAAACTTATGCTAACTACACTTTATAATTTTTTGTAATAAAGATGGCAATAGATTATATTATGACATCAAAATTTGGTTTCTCGTTGAGAGCTTTGAGGGAATAACGAACAATTAGTTGTAAGTCTTGGAGTTAATGAAAAAGAAATTAAAAATTTATGGACTTATGATTTCAAATGGTTTGGTTGCTCTATCGGGAGCATTGTTCTCCAAGTTTTAAAAAATTGCCGATTTGCAAATGGGAGTTGGAGTTATAGTTATTGGTCTTGCTTCAATTATTCTTGGACTAGGAATAATGAAGAAAACTAAAAATTATAAATGAAATTTCAATCATAATCATAGGAACAGTTATTTATTATTGTATAATCAACTTTGCATTATTATCTAATGCTTGGACAAAAATCTATATAAATCTTTAGATTTTTCAGCAGCTACAATAAAAAAATGTTAGAGTTCAAACCTACTGACTTAAAAAAGTTATAACATCATTAGTGTTGGCTATAATTTTATGGATAGAATTTGTAAAGAAAAAGAAGAAGCAAAAAAATTTGAAACTAAGGGAGGGAAAAGAAATGATAGAAATTAAAAATCTATACAAAAACTTTCTTCTCTGAGCTTGGAACAGAAAAAGCAAGTATTTAAAAAAATCTTAGTCTGACAATAGAAGATGGAGATTTTATTACAATCATTGGAAGTAATGGAGCAGGAAAATCAACTTTGCTTAACACTTTGAATGGAAATATAATTCCTGATAGTGGAGAAATTTTAATAAATGGTAAGGATATTGTAAAAGTTGAGAGATATAAGAGAGCTCAATGGATATCTCAAGTTTATCAAAAACCCAACTCACGGAACAGCTCCATCAATGACAGTTTTTGAAAATTTATCAATGGCAAAAAAACAAAGGTAAAAATTTGGTTTTACTTTTTGGTAATGATCTGAAAAAAATCTTGAGTTTTACAAAGAACAAGTTGCTAGTCTTGGACTTGGAATTGAAAAAATTGATGTTCAATCAGGTTGGACTTTTTATCGGGGGCAAAAGACAATGCTTATCACTTTTTAATGGCAACATTAAATAGACCTGATATACTACTTCTTGATGAGCATACAGCAGCTCTTGATCCACAAACGGCAGAAATTATTTTAGAAAAGACAAAAGAGATTGTTGAAAATAATATAACTAGCTTGATGATAACCCACAATATGAGTGATGCAATAAAAATATGGAAATAGATTAATAATGTTGCATGCTGAGGGAAGTTATTTTTTTGATATTCGTGGAGAAGAGAAAAACAATTAACTGTTGAGAAGTTACTTGAACTCTTCAAAACGAAAGATGCAAGATTGTCTGATAGTGAAATTTTTGCATAAAAAAATAAAAATCAAGTTGGTATTTTATCAATATGAGTTGCCTTGTTTTTTTAGGTAGAATAATAGTATAATTGATATATATAATTAAAAAATAGCTAGGAGATAGAGAAGATGATACAACTGAAAAGCATACAAGTACAGAATATACCCAACAGAAGAACAAAAAAATATTCATAAGTAAAACTTTTTGGTTGTGTTAGACTTGTCTACAACCTTATGCTCAACGATAGAATAAAAATCTTATGAAGAAAACAAGGAAGATATCAAGAAAAATAAAATATCCAACACCAGCAAAAATACAAACAAGACTTTGAGTTTCTAAAAGAAGTTGATAGTTTGGTACTTGCCAATGCACAATTAAATTTAGATAAATCATATAAAAATTTTTAGAGATAAATCTGTTGGTTTTTCCGAGATTCAAGTCAAAAGAAAAATCCAGTTCAAAGCTACACAACAAACAATCAAAACGGAACTGTAAATATAGTTGGAAAGTATATTAAAATTCCTAAATTAAAAATCGCTAATAAAAAAATAAAAATACATAGAGAAATAAAAAGGAATAATAAAGTCAGCAACAATATCGCGAGTAGCAAGTGGAAAATATTATGTATCTATCTTGTGTAAGACAGAAATAAATGAACTTCCTAAAACTAATTCAAATATTGGAATTGATTTAGGTCTAAAAGATATGATGATATTGTCAAACGGAGAAAAATAGCAAATAAAAAAATTTAGTAGAAAAATTAGAGAGAAAGTTAAGAAGAGAACAAAGAAAAATTATCAAGAAAACAAGAAGTAGCAAAAAAAGAAAAAAAGAGATTTGAAAGAATGTAAAAATTATCAAAAACAAAAAAATCAAATTAGCGAAGATACACGAAAAATTATGAATAGTCGTAATGATTTCTTAAATAAGTTGAGTACAGAAATAATCAAAAAGCCACGATATTATCTGTATAGAAGACTTAAATACAAAGGGCTTATTACAAAATCATAAATTAGCAAGAAGTATAGCTGATGTATCTTGGTATAAACTAATAAATAAATTAGAATACAAAGCTAAATGGTACGGAAAAAGAAATCATAAAAATTGATAGATGGTATCCATCAAGTCAAATATAGTTCTGTTTGCGGAGAAAAATACAGGCAAGAAAGCTCTAAGTATAAGAGAGTGGACTTGTCCATTTTGTAATACAACACACGATAGAGATATAAATGCAGCGAAAAATATATTAGCTGAAGGCCTAAGAATAAGACAGACAGCTTGATGAAAAGATAAAAAGAACCATAGGAACTATGGGGATAGCCTACTCAATATAGTTAGCTAGTAGAAGTACCTACTTCATAGGAAGCTCCCACCTCTTTAGGTGGGAGTAGTTCACTTTAACTAATATTTTTTTATAAAAATGAAATAAATATGTTGTAAAAAAATTTTTAAAGCCTTAGATTATATATTCCATTTAACAAGGGATAAGAAAAAGTGTTTAAAATGATATATTAATCTATGATATAAAAGAAAAAAATATAAAAAAGATTATGAAATAGGATTGTAAATATATAATCCTATTTTTTTATAATTTTATTCAATAACAATTTTAATAAAATACACTATAATAGTACTTTTTAATAGACAATTTGAGTTTTATATGTTATACTTTTATTAAAAAAGAAAGGAGAAAAAGATGTTTACTTTAATAGATTTTACAAATGATAAATATAAATTATTAAAAATTTTTATATGATAATCAAATAGAAATAAAAAAATAACAAATATATAGCATTATCACAACAAGAAATAGCAGATAGCTTTACATTTTTCTAAAAAATAAAAACTAATAAGATAATGCAGGAACTTAAAAAAAGATAACTTTATAGATACTTTTAATAATACTAAAGGTAAATATATTGTTAGTGATAAAGGAAATAAGGTTATTGGTGTGATTGAAAGGAAAATATTGAAAAAAATAGTAAAGGAGAAAGTATAAAAATTTATATCTCTATATAATAAATTTGTATTAAAAAGATATTTTGGAGGATAAATAAATGAATAAGAATATTTTTGAGATAGTCGAAGAAGTATTAAAGACAAATTTGAAGTATATTTCTGATGATGGAAAACTACTTAAAAGCAATGGTTTATAGTGATGTAATGACAATGGATAAAGAATTGTTATGTTTACTTTTTATCGAAAGAAAAATTAAAGAAAAATTTTTAAAGATATAAATGGAACACTTATTTTTGATAAGCAAAAATTTTGCTTGGTTTATAGATTCAAAAGAATTTTTGCCAGATTCATATACTAAATATATGAATAAAAATAGGATTAACACATAATGGAAATTTTATCTCAAAAATCAAATGATGTAGTTTTTAGATTTTCCATATAAAGATTGTATACTTCAGGGTGGGCAAGATAAAGATGAACAAAAAGAAAAGAAATATTTTATAATGAAGTAATAGCAAGTGATGAAATAAATAGAATGTTAGTACCTAAAAGTCTTTACGAATGCCAAAAAGATATGCCAAAAATGGCATTGAAGAAAATATAACTTTATGATGATAACTAATAATAAAAGGAAATAATTTGATTGTTTTATCAACTTTACTCGAAAAAAATTCGGGGAGGATAAAATGTATTTATATTGATCCTCCTTATAACACTGGTAACGATAGCTTTAATTATAATGATAACTTTTAATCATTCAACTTGGCTTACTTTTATGAAAAATAGACTAGAAATTGCTAAAAATTATTAAGTGATGATGGAGTTATTTTTGTACAATGTGATGATAACGAACAAGCATATTTAAAAAGTATTAATGGATGATATTTTTGGAAGAGAAAATTTTTGTAGCAACTGCTCCTAGAAAAACAGGTGCAGGTTCTGCTGCCAATAGAGCCGATTATGTTCTTAGAAAACCTTATGATTTTATTATGATATATGGAAAGGATAAGTTATCAATATGTTTTAATATGTAGGTTTAAAAATATGATTTCAATGATGATTGTGGAGATTATATGCTTGGTGAGTTTCAAGCAAGTGGTTCTGATTCTACTAGAGATGCTAGACCTAATTTGTATTATCCTATATATGCTGATAGTAATAATAATTTATATTTAAAAATCTGAAAAACGATTAAAAACTATTTTACCTAATAAAGTTAAAGGAAAAAGATGGAAGATGGATGTGGAAACCTCAAAAATTTTGAATTAGACAAAGATAAATTTCTTTATTTTGATGGAACAAAAATTTATAGAAAAAAATCTATAATGATAAAAGTGAAGACCAAAATAAATATCAAGTTGAAAAAGGCGTATTTTGATGAGTCAAGTTATCAAAATTCAACTGGAACAACTGAATTAAAAAGAATTGTTAGGAGAGGGTGTATTTAATAATCCTAAACCAGAATTCTTAATATCAAAATTATTAGAAATTTCTACAAAAACCCTAACGATCTAGTTCTTGATTTCCACTTAGGCTCAGGAACAACAGCTGCAGTAGCTACATAAAATGGGTCGTAGATATATGAGGCGTTGAACAGATGGATTATATTGAAGATATTACGGTTGAAAAGAATGAAAAAGTAATTGAAGGTGAACAAGGTGGAATATCTAAAGTAGTTAATTGGCAAGGTGGAGGGAAGTTTTTGTATATTGTGAACTTATGGAAAATGCTAATTCTTTAATTCAAAAATACAATCAAGTACTGAAGATAATATTATAGACATTAAAAATCAAATATATTCAGATGAACGTATCGTTCCTTATATAACAAGTGAAGAATTAAATAGTGTTGATGTTGAGTTTGATAATTTAGCATTAGAAGAAAAAGAAACAAGTATTAATTAAATTAATAGATAAAAATAAACTTTATGTAAATTATTCTGATATTAATGATGAGAATTATTATATAAATGAGAAAGATAAGATATTTACACAATCTTTTCTATACGGAGGTTTAATATGTCAGAACAGTTTTTATGTGAAAAATTAGATAATGCAAAAGAAGTTGGTTTGAATATTGAATTTCCAAAAATTATTGAAAAAAGGATTATCTGATAAAATTATTTTAAGAGAATATCAAATTGAAGCTTTTAAAAAATTTTATTTTATATTTTGAAAGTGGAAAATTTAAGAAAAATAAGCAGATTCATACTCTTTTTCATATGGCGACAGGTAGCGGTAAAAACTGTCATTATGGCGGGTCTGATATTGTATTTATATACTAAAGGATATAGAAAAATTCTTATTTTTGTAAATCAAACAAATGTTCTTGAAAAAACAATAGATAATTTTACCAATACACTTTCAAATAAATATTTATTTAATGATTTGATTGAATATTTAGGGAATAGAATAAAAAAATTAAAAAGTTGAAAAATTTTTAGTACAAATACATTAAACAATGATATTGAAATTCTTTTTACTACAACATCAAAAACTACATATGGATTTATTTGAATCAAAGGAAAATTCTTTGACATATGATGATTTTGAAAATGATAAAGTAGTTTTCTTTATTTCAGATGAAAGCCATCATATAAATTCATTAACTAAAAAACAACGAAGGATGAAGAAGTAGCTAAGAATAGCTGGAGATATAGTGTTATGAATGCTTTTTATTCTAATAAAGATAATATTATGCTTGAATTTACAGCTACTTGTGATTTAAAAGATAATAATGTACTTTCTAAGTATAAAGATAAGATAGTATTTAATTATCCTTTAGTATCGTTTAGAGAAAGTGGATATACAAAAGATTTTCAAAATTTTTGCAACAGATACTGACTTATGGGAAAAGAACGCTTATGGCTCTAGTAATGAGTGAGTATAGAAGGTTTTTGTTTGCTGACTTAAAACTCAATATTAAGCCTGTGGTTATGCTTAAATCACAAAAATAGAGGAATCAAAAAGTTTCTATGATGAATTTTTTTAAGAAAGTAAAGGAGTTGACAAGTTACGAAATTCAGAAATTAGAATTAGTTGGAATTGAAAAAATTGACGGAGGCAATCAATTATTTCAAGAAAAAGGATGATACTCTGGAGATTTTTGGAGCAGTCAATTAAGACTGCATTTACTGAAGATACTTCGATAATAATGAATGGTTCTTCGGATAATAATAAGGAAATCAGTTGTTAGTTAATTCTCTAGAAGATCTTGATAATCCAATTAGACTTATCTTTGCGGTAGATATGCTAAAATGAAGGTTGGGATGTTCTAAATCTTTTTGATATTGTTAGGCTATATGATACAAGACAAGGAAGTGGAAAGCTGGTAAAGTAGGTTGCATATACTATTAAGAAGCACAACTAATTGGTAGAGGTGCAAGATATTGCCCATTTGTTGTAGATGATGAAGAATTTAAATTCAAAAGAAAATTTGATGGCGATATATCAAATCCTAATCGTATTTTGGAGACAATGTACTTTTCATAGTAAAAATGATTCAAGATATATATCAGAATTAAAGAATGCCCTTATAGAAAGTGGATTACAAGCACCTAATCCAATAATACTCGAATATAAGTTGAAGGATGAGTTTAAGAATAGTGATTTTTATAAGAAAGAGCTATGTGTTTTCTAATAAAAAGATTGCTGAAGGGACGAGATGAAAGTACATTCCCTTGAACCGAGTATGAGAACGAAAACATATTACTACACGGCTCTTTCTGGCAAAGGTAATATTGTAAATCTTATAGACGATGATACTGCAAACACAAGTACCATTAAGACAAATCTGAAGAGTATTAAATTCAAGGATATAGATTATAATATTTTTGCTTGGGGCTATAGAATGCTTTTGAGGAGCTTCGCTTTGACATACTTAAAGAAAAATATCCATCTCTAAAATCAATGAGAGAGTTTTTTAACTTCAGATGAGTTTCTCGGAGACTCTAATATGGAAATAACATATTCTCAAGATGAGATGAGTGGAAAAGATTTTATTTTCAGCTATAAAACACGCTTTAGTAAAAGTTGCATCGCATGTTATGGCTATCAAGCCTGAATATGTTGGTTCTAAAGAATTTGAATCTAAGCAGCTTAAAATGATTTTTGAAAGACAAGAAAAATCAGCTTAGGGATCAATTCAAGGAAACGGTGGAAAAGGAAATTCTCAAACAACTGTTCAAATGAAGAATATAGATTAGACTTAACAAATGAGAGTTGGTATGTATTTAATGACAACTACGGAACAAGCGAAGAAAAGCTTTTTGTAAAGTATTTCAAAACCAATATAGAGCCAAAGCTGAAGGAAAAAGAATTTAGAATACTATGTTGTTAGGAATGAAAGAATTCCTGAGATTGGCTATATATTCTTTTTGAAGCTGGAGCGATTTGAACCTGACTTTTTGCTGTTTGTAAGAGAAGAAAAAGAAGCGAAGGTGGTAAAGGCGGTCTCACTTATCAGGGATATGTTGAGCCTAAGAGCAATCAGCTCTTGGAAAAATGATGCTTGGAAAGAAGCTTTTTCAATACAGATTGAAAAAGGAACATTCAGTTAAAGGATTATTTGCCGATGATTATAAAATAATCGGATTCCCATTCTTTAATAATGACAATAGAATGAATGAATTTGAGAAATCAATTAATCAATGGATGAACATGTTGTAATTTATGAAGGGAGTTGAGACTGTGAATTTTTGCAGATTCTTCTTATTCCTTAACAACCCTATCTCTTCAAATATAACCTTATACAACATAATATCAATATCACTTTGTTTTAACAATAGACTAGCTAAACACCATTTAGCTAGTTTTTTTATATTTATGTATTTTTATAATGCTTTAGCTAGTTCATATAACTTATATTTAGGTATATTTAATAAAATTTCTCTTTTTATTAAATGTAGCAACATTATCTTCATCATTAAAAAGTAAATGTATTATTAGTTAATACTTTGTAGTTTTTTTCTGTTTCTTCTTTTAACATAGCGATATATTTACCAGTAGGTTTTGGTAAATCTAATTGTTTATATTATTTATTATATAGTTTACTTTTTGAGTTAATATCTCAATAAATATCTTTTTCAACATCTTTTTAGAACTAGGATAATTACCATTTCTCACTTTTATAATTTCTAATGTAATTAAAAATAAAATGTAATCATTTCAAGTATTTTGTAGATACATTTGTTTTTATTTACATTTATAAACTTTTTAATCTCATTGTGTTGTTCATTAACTCTTGTAAGGCTTAATCTATTTTTTTAGATTTTTAATTCTTTAAATTCTAAATAATTTAATCTAGCTTATCTTGCAACTCTTTCTTCTCCTTTTATATAACTTACTAAGTTTCTACTTCCTTTTGTGACTTTCTTATAAAAGTTGCATCAATTTGTATATTACTAGTTAGTTTAGGGTTGTGGTAAATTAGGTATTGTGTGAATAAGTTTCATTCTCCATAACCAAACTGTTTTTCATTAATATTAGTGCAACCATAATCTTTTTCCAATACATTAACCATTTTCTTATATAGACAAATTATTAATAGTCATTTCTAATACTTTAACCCATATATCCCAATGCTATCTAGTTTTTCTAATATCGTATTTGTAAATTTAGTAAACTTAGTTCTACAATCTTTTATATTTATATTCTTGTATTCCATTAGGTCTTTTTATCATTTTTAACTATTATAGACGATTTACATTTAGGGCATAGTGCAATTAACTTTTAAATTATGTAATTTTGTTTCCAAAACCGTTAGTTACTAATGTTTCCATTTATGAATCGAAAATTAACATTATTCTTATTAGAATATTGTTCCACAATATTTTTAAAATCATTGTATGATAATGTATTTAAAAAGTTAGTTTAAATCGCTTTATAAACTTTGTATATTTTTACAACATAGTATCTTCCTAAATAAAATCTATAATAGTATTTATATTTACACTATAATTATAACATAAAATGATTTTTTTAATTCAATAAACTTTTTACAGATTTTTTTGTATATTTTTATAAAAAACATAAACAAATCAATATAAAAAATTTATCCCTTGATTTTTGGAATATATAAAAGCCTTAGATAATTGATTGAAAAATTGTATTCTATATGATATGATAAAGTATTGTATAGAATGAAATTGATTTGAAATAAGAGTGTGAAATTGAGAAGAGTAAAAATTTGTAGGTATTTATTTTTACTCCTAGTATTTTTAATTCTTGGTTATTTTGTAAAATAACCCTTTGTCAAAAAACAGGAGTTTATGAAAAAGTAAATCAATATATCGGAATAGTGATATTGCCAACACTTCTTTTTATTTTATAGGCTTAATATTTATGGTAAGATAAAAGAAGAGAGTTTTTATGAAATAAAATTATACTTAATTTTTATTTTTATTTTTCTTGGAATATTTTTATATGTTTTGTATGGACTAAATATAAATTTTGTATCTGCAAAAACCTTTTAGTGCATCAGGAAGAATTTTATAGAAATTTAATTTCGAATCATTGTTTAGGGTATAGATTAGGTTATTTGCCTACTTATATATTTTTATGAAATGATAAGAGCAACAGAAAAATTTGGAGCATATCCATTTTACTACTTTTATTATGCACTTGTAGCATTTGAGGTTATGCTGCCTATTGGAATTTCTTTTAATCCTGTAAGAAAATATTTAAAGAAAAGAGCTAAGGATAAGAAGAGAAAAGAAAGAGAAATAATCGAAGCAAGATTACAAGAACAAATTAAAATAAAAGAAGAATTAGAGAAAAGAAAGAGAAAAAGTTAGAAAAAAGTAAACAGCTAGAAGAACAAATTTTGAATGAAAAAGTTACAGATTACAAAAAGAAAAAGAAGAAAAGAGACAAAAAGAAGTAGATGAAAAATTAGTAGTTCGTATGGCTGGAACAGATTTACAAAAGATTGTTACAATTAATCAAGACGATATGTCTACAAAAATAAAAAAATATAAAAAGAGAAAATATAAAATGAGAGGTAAGAGCTATGAAAAATTTTTATTGGTAAATTATTTGGAGCATTTTCAGACGATTTAGGAATAGATTTAGGAACTTCGAATACATTGATATGTATGAGAAAAAGGAATAATTTTGAATGAGCTGTCTGTTGTTGCAATTTCAACCAAAAACAAAAAGAAATTTATGAAGTTGGAAATAAAGCGAAACAGATGATAGGGAGAACTCCAGCTAATTATGAAAACTGTAAGACCTTTAAGAAATGGTGTAATAGCTGATTATGAAGTTACAGAAAAATGTTAAGAGCATTTTATAAAATAATAAATGTTGGATTACTTTTTAATAAGCCAAGAGTAATAATCTGTGTTCCAGCAGGAATAACTCAAGTAGAAAAAGAGCTGTTATGGAAGTTACAAGAGAAGCAGGAGCAAGAGAAGCTTATTTGATTGAAGAACCTATGGCAGCAGCAATAGGTGTTGGAGTAAATATATTTGAGCCAGAAGGAACTATGATAGTTGATATCGGTGGGGGTACATCTGAGTTAGCAGTTATTTCTTTAGGAGGAGTTGTAAAAAAATCTTCCTTCAGAACAGCAGGAGATAAATTTGACGGGGCTATTGTCGAATATGTAAGACAAAAACATAATTTACTAATTGGAGAAAAAAACAGCTGAAGAAATAAAAGTAAGGATAGGATCTGTAGTTCCAGTAGAAGAAGATGTCCAAATTGAAGTTAGTGGAAAAATTTGTTGAATGGTTTACCAAAAGATATTATTTTTAACTTCATCAGAGCTTGTAGAAACTATGTCTTCTTTAGTTCAAGAGATTATTGAAGAAATAAGAGTCGTGTTTGAAAAGACTCCTCCAGAACTTGCAGCTGATATAAGAAGACGTGGAATTTATGTTACTGGTGGGGAGCTTTATTAAAAAGGAATAGATAAGAAAAATTTCTGCAGGGTTGAATTTGAAAGTTACCATAGCTGAAGATCCTTTAAAATGCAGTAATAAATGGTATAAATACTTTTACTTGAAAATTTCCCTACTTACAGTAAGGTATTAGTATCAACTGAAAACAGATTATTAACGAGGTAGTGAGATGGGAATTAAAAATCAAGTCGAAGCCATCATTTTTAGGTGGGGACGAAAAATAAAATTAAAGATTTAGCAAGGTTTTTAAAAATTTCCGTTGAAGATGATGTTAAAAATTATTCTTGAGTTGAAAGATGATAGAAGAGACAGTGGAATAAATATTGAGATTGATGGAGAGTTAGTTTACTTAACTACTAATGCTATTTATGGGGAAGTAATAAATAATTATTTTGAACAGGAAACTAAACCTAAAAAGATTATCATCAGCATCAATAGAAACTCTGACAATAATAGCATATAAACAACCTGTTACAAAAATCTGAAATTGAAAGTATTAGAGGAGTATCTGTAGATAGAATAATAGCTAACTTAGAAGAAAGAAAAATTTTGTAAGAAATTGTGGAAAACAAAAACAGGAAGAAAAGCTAATCTTTATGAAGTGACTGATAAATTTTTATCTTACTTAGGTATTAAAGATATTTCTGAATTACCTGATTATCAAGAATTAAAAGAAAAAAATAAAAGATGTAGAAAAACGGAGCAAGTAATGAGAATTAATAAGTTTTTATCTACTCTAGGTGTAGCTTCGAGAAGAGCAATAGATAAGTATATTGAAGAAGGAAAAATTTTTGTTAATGGGCAAAAAGGCTACAACAGGAATGGATGTTGACGAGAAAGATATAATTGAAGTCAATGGAAAAAGATTGAAAAATTTTTCAGAAGAAAAAGTTTATTTTATGTTAAATAAACCTTTAGAAGTTTTTATCTGCTTCAAGTGATGATAGAGGAAGAAAAACTGTTGTCGATTTAATAAGAACTGATAAAAGAATTTTTTTCCAATAGGCAGACTCGATTACATGACAACAGGCTTGATCTTACTCACAAAACGATGGAGAGTTATTTAATAGACTTGTTCATCCGAAATCAGAAATTTATAAAAAAATATTATGTTAAAATTTTTGGTGAAATGAAAAAGAAGAAATAGAAGAAATAAAAAGGAGTTTTACTGGATGACGGGAAAAACTCTACCAGCTAAAGTTTCTGGAGTGAAATACGATAAAAATAAAACTTCTATGTATATCTCAATAAGAGAGGGTAGAAATAGACAGATAAGAAGAATGATTGAAAAATTTGGCTATAAAAGTTATTCTTTTTGAGAAGAGAAAAAAATTGGAGTTTTGTCTTTAGGAGACTTAGCTGAAGGAAAATATCGTGAATTAACAAACGAAGAGATAGAATACTTATACTCAGTTTAGGGAGGTAGAAATGGCATTATCAAGAGAAGAAGTTTTGAAAATTGCAAAATTGTCAAAAATTATTGTTTGAAGAAAAGGAAATAGAAAAATTTCAGGGTTGAGCTGAATGATATATTAAAAATATGTTGATATGTTAAACGAAGTTGATACATCAAGTGTTGAGCCTTTAATTTATATCAATGAAGCTGTAAATAATTTTAGAGAAAAAGAGGAAAAACCATCTATAGAAATTGCTAAAAGTTTTACAGAATGCACCTGAAAGTGCTGAAAATGTAATAGTAGTTCCTAAAGTTGTAGGAGAGTAGGGAGGTTGAGATGGAAAATTATACGAATTGACTGCAAAAGAAATTAGAGATAAATTTTTATCAGGAGAGATTTCTGCAGTTGAAATTGTTAATTCATTTTTAGAAAGAATCGAAAAAGTTGAAGATAAAGTAAAAAGTTTTACATCTATTAGAAAAAGAAAAATGTTTTGGAAGATGCAAAGAAACTTGATGAAGAAAAATGGAGAAAAATTAGGAAAAACTTGCTGGAGTTCCAGTTGCCATAAAAAGATAATATGTTGATGGAAGGTGTGAAATCAAGTTCTTGTTCAAAAATTTTATCAAATTATACTGGAATTTATGATGCAACTGCTGTATTAAAAAGAAGAAGATGCTTTGATATTTGCCGTTACGAATATGGACGAGTTTGCAATGGGATCTACAACAAAAACTTCTTACTATCAAAAACATCTAATCCTTGGGATCTTGATAGAGTGCCGAGAAGTTCTGGTGGAGCTGCTTCATCAGTAGCAGCACAAGAAGTTTTAATTTCTTTGGGATCTGACACAGGTGGAAGTATTAGACAGCCAGCATCTTTTTGTGGGAATGTCGGATTAAAAACCAACTTATGGTAGAGTATCAAGATATGGTCTTATGGCTTTTTGCCTCATCACTTGATCAAATTGGACCACTTGCAAAATCTGTTGAAGATGTTGCTATGTGTATGAACATTATAGCGGGAGCTGATGATTATGATGCAACTGTTAGCAAAAAGAAGTTCCTGATTACACAAAATTTTTAAATTGTGATATAAAAGGTTTAAAAAATTGGAATGCCTAAAGAATATTTTATTGAAGGACTAAACCCTGAAATTAGAAAAATTATTGATAAAAACTGTTGAAACTTTTAAAAGAATTAGGAGCAGAGGTTGTAGAAATTTCTATGCCACATATGCTAAATATGCAATTCAACTTATTATGTAATTGCTCAGCAGAAGCAAGCTCTAACCTTGCAAGATTTGATGGAATAAGATATGGTTACAGAGCAGAGGGGATATAAAGATTTAGAAGAACTTTATGTTAAAAACTAGAACTGAAGGATTTGGAGCAGAAGTTAAAAAGAAGAATTATGATTGGAACTTATGTTTTTAAGTGCTGGTTTCTATGATGCTTATTTTAAGAAAGCACAAAAAGTTAGAACTTTGATTAAGCAAGATTTTGAAAATGTTTTAAAAGATGTCGATGTAATTTTAACACCTGTTACTCCAAGCACAGCTTTCAAATTGACAGATACAAAAACTCCACTGAATTATACCTTGAAGATATATTTACAATATCTGCAAACCTAGCTGGAGTTCCTGGAATTTCTCTTCCAGGAGGACTTGTTGATGGACTACCTGTTGAGTGCAATTTATGGGAAGACCATTTGATGAAGAAACATTGATAAAAGTTGTTGATGCACTTGAAAGAAAAAAATAGGAAGACTAGAATTACCTAAATTGGATTAATAAGGAGAAGATTATGATAAAAGAATGGGAGTCAGTAATTGGACTTGAAGTTCATTTACAATTAAAGACTGGGACAAAGAGTATGGGTGTGGATGTAAATCTGACTATGATGAAACTGAATAAACTCACATGATATGTCCAATTTGTTTGGGACACCCTGGAGCTCTTCCAAAATTAAATAAAAAGTTGTGGACTATGCTGTGAAAGCTGCTCTTGCTTTAAACTGTAAAATAAAATAATGAAAGTGGTTTTGACAGAAAAATTATTTCTATCCTGATGCACCAAAAATTATCAAATTACACAGTTTGAAAAAATCTTATGCTGAAAAAGGCTACTTAGAGTTTAAATTAAATTCAGGTAGACAAGTTAAGGTTGGAATTACAAAAGTACAGATAGAGAAGATACAGCTAAGGCTATTCACGGGAAAAATGAATCGTATTTGAATTTTAATAGAGCATCAATACCTTTGATAGAAATTATTTCTGAACCTGATATGAGAAATTCTGAAGAGGCTTATGAATATTTAAATACTTTAAAAATATAATTAAATATACAAAAGTTAGTGATGTATCTATGAAACAGGTTCTCTTAGATGTGATGCTAATATTTCTGTTATGGAGAAAAGGTTCAAAAGTTTTTGGAACTAGAGTTGAAGTTAAAAACTTGAATTCATTTAAGGCTGTTGCAAGAGCAATAGATTATGAAAATTGGTAGACAGATTGAACTTATTCAAAAATGGTGGAAAAGGTTGATCAAGAAACAAGACTTTGGGATGAAGAAAACCAAATCACAAGAGTTATGAGATCTAAAAGAAGAGGCTATGGATTATAGATATTTCAATGAGCCTGACTTGTTAAAACTTTTAATTACTGATGAAGAAAATTGAGGAAATCAAAAAGATATGCCTGAAACAAGAATGGCAAAGGTTGAAAGATTTAAGTCTGAATATGGAATAGATGAAAAGGATGCTTTTGATTTTAACAGAGGAAGCTGAATTATCGGATTATTTTGAAAAAGTTGTAAAAGCTTCATCTAATGCAAAAGCAAGTTCAAACTGGATATTGACTGAAGTATTAAGAATTTTAAAAAGCAAAGAATATTGATATTGAAAAATTTTTCAGTTTCGCTGAAAATTTAGCAAAAATTATTGTGTTAATTGATAAGAATACTATTTCTTCAAAAATTGCTAAGGAAGTTTTTGAAATTTTTATTGACGGAAGATAAAAGATCCTGAAATTATTGTAAAAGAAAAAGGTCTAGTCTCAATTGTCTGATAGTAGTGAAATAGAAAAATGGTTGATGAAGTTTTAGCTAATAATCAAAAATGGTTGAAGATTACAAAGCTGCCGATGAAGGAAGAAAACCAAGAGTTTTAAAAGAATTGTTGGACAAGTTATGAAACTTTCAAAAGGAAAAAGCTAATCCAGAAATTGTAAATGATTTAATTTTAGAAAAATTAAAAATAATTTATTTATTGAAGCGTGTTGAGATTTTTATCAATACGCTTTTATAATATATTATTTTTCTACTATTACATAATATTTCCTAGAGTTTTTATAAAAATAAAAATTTCCTATTTACAAAATAAAATAAATAGTGTAATATATCCGTATGAAAATTTAAACATAAAATTCGTATAAGCCCGATATATGGAAGGGTGTCTCTACAGTTAACCGTAAAATTAACCAGTTACGAAATATTTTGCTGTACTCTTTTTAAATGCAGTAACTATTTTTTTAGCTAGTTAAAATTTTTAAGGAGTTCGGTAAATGAAATTATTGAATATTAAATTGAAGAATAAAAATAAAATTTAGGTCTGAAAATTTTAAAGGATAATTAGAACTGCTATAAGTGTGAAGTGTAATCTGAGTGTAAACTCAGATTTTTATTATGAAAAATTTTTGGAGGAAATGATGAAAAATTTAAGATTTTTGTTGAAAAGAAAAAAAGGTTTTGATTTAGATGCAAGAAGATTGGAGAAGCAATTAAAGGAAGAATTGAAAATTAATTCTTTAAAAGATTTAAGACTTGTTAATTGTTACGATATTTTTCAATCTAAAACGATGATGAAGAAAAATATTGATAAGATTAAGAAAATGATTTTATCAGAACCTGTTACTGACTACATAACAGAAGATTTAGATTTAAAGAATAAAAAAATATTTTTGCCGTTGAATTATTACCAGGGCAATTTGACCAAAGAGCTGATTCTGCTCTTCAATGTATAGATATTGTTTCAACAGAAAAACAAAAAGCATCGACATATTAACTTCAAAAATTATTATACTTAACGATGAAATATCTAATGAAGAACTAGAAAAAAATTAAAAAATTTCTATATCAACCCGATTGAAACAAGAGAAAAAGATTTGTCTGTGTTGAAGAAAGAAGAAATTTTTTTAACTTAACAGTACCTGTTTTTGATAATTTTACAAATTTGACTGAAAATGAATTGAAAGCGTTTAGAAAAAGAATTAGGACTTTCAATGACAGACGAAGATTTGAAATTTATACAAGATCATTTCAAAGAAATTGGAAAGAGTCCCAACTGAGACTGAAAATAAAAGTTCTTGATACTTATTGGTCTGACCATTGTAGACATACAACTTTTTGAAACAAAGATCAATAAAATTTCTTTTCCAAATTCAGATTTTTGGGTAAGCAAGTAGAAAAGGAATTTAACGATTACTTGGAACTAAAAAAGATGTTTCTCAAAAAAAGAGCTGTGTCTTTTGATGGATATGGCAACAATAGTTGCAAAAATATTTAAAGAAAAATGGTAAACTTGATAATTTAGAAGTATCAGAAGAAAATAATGCTTGTTCTGTATATATTGATGTTGAAGTTGAAGATTTTAATGGAAAAAGATATAGAAAAGTGGCTTTTTGATGTTTAAGAATGAAACTCACAACCACCCAACAGAAATTGAACCATTCGGTGGAGCTTCAACTTGTTTAGGGGGCTATAAAGAGATCCACTATCTGGAAGAGCTTATGTTTATCAAGCAAATAAGAGTTACAGGGCTGGAAATCCTTTGGAAACTGTTGAGGAAACTTTAAAAAGGAAAAATTAACTCAAAAAGAAAATTACAACAGGGAGCAGCAAGTGGTTATGCTTCTATGGAAATCAAATTGAATAGCAACATCGTTAGTATCTGGAAATTTATCACGATGGATATAAGGCAAAAAGAATGGAAGTTGGAGCAGTAGTTGCAGCAGCACCAGTAGAAAATGTTGTAAGAAAAATCTCCAGTTGCAGGGGATAGCATAATAATAATTGGTGGTAAGACAGGAAGAGATGGTTGTGGTGGAGCAACAGGATCTTCTAAAGAACATAATAACGATTCATTGTTATTGTGGAGCAGAAGTTCAAAAAGGTAACGCACCTGAAGAAAGAAAAATTCAAAGATTATTTAGAAATTCATCAGCAACTCAAACTCATTAAAAATGTAACGACTTCGGAGCAGGTGGAGTTTCAGTTGCTATCGGAGAATTAGCTGATGGTGTTGAAGTAAATTTAGATTTAGTTCCTGTTAAATACGATGGACTTAATGGAACTGAACTTGCAATTTCAGAATCTCAAGAAAGAATGGCAGTAATAGTTTCAAAAAGAAGATACAGAAGAATTTTTGAAATATGTTGCTGAGGAAAATTTGTTGGGAACCGTTGTTGGATATGTTACTGATAAAAATAGATTGACACTGTAATTGGAAGGAAATGCTATCGTTGATATCTCAAGAGATTTCTTGAATACAAATGGTGTTCAACAAAATATAGATATTGAAATAAAAAGACTGTGAAAAAGATAAAATGTTTTTGAAAAAATTTAAAAACATCTGATTCATCTTTAGAAAAAAGAAAATGGCTACATAATATCAAAAAATTAAATGTTGTTTCACAAAAAGGCTTAATTGAAATGTTTGATAACTCAGTGGGAGCTGGAACAATTTTATCATCGTTTGGTGGGAAATACCAAATGTCACCTATTGATGTATCTGTGATGAAGATTCCTGTTTTTAGATAAAAATACCGATACTGCTTCGGCTATCACTTGGGGCTTCAATCCATATATCAGTGAATGGTCAACATATCACGGAGCAATTTATGCCGTTGCAGAGTCTTTAGCAAAATTGGTTGCAGCTGGTGTTGATTACAAAACTGCGAGATTATCTTTCCAAGAATATTTTGAAAAACTTGGAAAAGATAGTTACAAATGGTCAAAACCTTTCTTAGCTTTTATTGGGTGCAATGAAGATACAAAAAGAATTTGAACTTGCTGCCATAGGTGGAAAAAGATTCAATGAGTGGAACATTTAATAATATTTCAGTGCCACCTACATTGATTTCATTTGCAGTTAGTCCTGTGAATGTTCACGATGTAATTTCAACTGAATTTAAGAAATCAGGAAATAGATTATACTTGATAGAAAAATAAAATAAATGAAAAAGATTATTTATTCAATACAGAAGAATTAAAAAGAAAAATTTTGATTTCATTTTTGAAAAATATAAAAAGATAAAAAATTATTTCAGCTATGACTTTAAAAAATGGGTGGAGTTGTTGAGGCTCTATCTAAAATGAGTTTTGGTAATAAGTTAGGGTTTTGAAATTAATAATGAAGTTGATGATCTTTAGCTTGAAGCCAGCATCAATTTTTAGTTGAAGCTACAGAAGAGTTAAATTATAAGAATGCAATCTATCTTGGAAAAAGTTACTAATGAATTTACAGCTTTTTGTTAATGGAGAAAAATTTGATTTAGAAAATGTACAAAAATTTGGCTTAATAAATTAGCTCCTATCTTCACATACTTTGGAAGAAAAAAAGTTGAAAACTTATGATTTAAAAACAAAAAGTTGAAAAGAAAATTTGGATACCGTCTGTCACTATTGCAAAGCCTCGAGTATTGATAGCAGCTTTCCCTGGAACAAATTCTGAATACGATATGTATAACAGATTTAATGAGAACGGTGGAGAATCAAAAATAGGGGTACTTAAAAATTTAAAGTCAACAGGCTTTAAAAAGATTCAATAGATGAAATTTGTAAAGATTTGAAAAATTCACAAATATTTGTAGTGCCAGGTGGATTTAGTGCTGAGATGAGCCTGATGGTTCAGGTAAATTTATAGCAGCCGTTTTACAAAAATTCAAAAACTTATGAATGAAATTAAAGAATTTTTACAAAGAGATGGTTTGATTTTAGGAGTATGTAACGGTTTCCAAGGTTTAATAAAAATCAGGGCTATTACCTTATGGAGAAATTGGAAAAGTTGATGCCAACTCTCCAACTCTAACATTCAATAAAGTTGGTAGACATATTTCTCAAATGGTAAAAACAAAAATAGTTTCGAAATGCTTCACCTTAGCTATCTTCATTTGAAGTTGGAGATACATTTGATATTCCTGTTTCTCACGGAGAGGAAGATTTTATGCAAGCGATGAAGTTTTACAAGAATTAATAAATAATGGTCAAGTGGCGACTCAATATGTAAATTTTTGATGGAGAGGGTACAAATGAATTTAGATTTAACCCTAATGGTTCGAGTCTTGCAATAGAAGGAATCATATCTCCTGATGGGAAAAATTTTTTGGTAAGATGGGGCATTCTGAAAGATATTCGAGAGATTGTTTTAAAAATATAGAGGGAAATAAAAATCAAAATATAATATTGAATGGTATTAAATATTTTAAATAAGGAGAAAAGGTAAATGAAAGTAGGAATAATATTTGGTAGTAAATCTGATGTTGATGTTATGAAGGGGGCAGCTGACTGTCTTAAAAATTTGGAGTAGAATATTCTGCTCATGTTTTTATCAGCCCACAGAGTGCCAGAACTTTGGAAGAAACTTTGGAAAAATTTGAAAGAGAAGATTATGGAGTAATAATTGCAGGAGCAGGTCTTGCAGCACATTTACCTGGAGTAATCAGCTTCAAAAACTGTTTTGCCTGTTATCGGTGTACCAATAAAAGCTGCTCTTGAAGGATTAGATGCACTTTATTCAATAGTACAAATGCCAAAATCTATTCCTGTTGCAACAGTTGCAATAAATAATTCATACAATGCAGGAATGTTAGCTGTTGAAATATTAGCAGTTGAAATAAAGAATTGAGAACTAAACTTTTAGAATTTAGAAAAGAAATGAAAGAAGATTTCAAAAAATACTAACATAGAACTTTAATTTTTAAGGAGGAAGAAAAATGGAAAAAAGGAAAAATTTATTTATGAAGGTAAGGCTAAACAATTATATGAAACTGATGACAAAGATTTAGTTATCGTTCACTACAAAGATGATGCAACTGCAGGGAATGGAGCTAAAAAGGGACTATTCACAACAAGGGAATTTTGAATAATGAAATCACAACAATAATTTTTTTAATATGCTTGAAGAAAATGGAATTAAAACTCACTTCGTAAAAATTAAATGATAGAGATCAATTATGTCAAAGAGTGAAAATATTTCCGTTAGAAGTTATCGTTAGAAACTTAATAGCAGGTTCTATGGCTAAAAGAGTTGGAATAAAAAGAAGGAACAAAACCATCAAATACTATATTTGAAATTTGTTATAAAAATGATGAATATGGAGATCCATTGATAAATGATCATCATGCAGGGTGGCTTTTAGAACTTGCAACTTATGATGAATTAAAAGAAATTTATGCTATCACTGAAAAAATAAATAATTTATTGAAAGAAAAATTTGATAAATTAGGAATTACTTTAGTAGATTTCAAAATTGAATTTGGTAAAAATGCTAAGGGAGAAATTTTACTTGCTGATGAAATCACTCCTGATACTTGTGAGATTATGGATAAGGCTACAGGAGAAAAATTAGATAAAGATAGATTCAGAAGAGATTTAGGAAATATTGAAGAAGCCTATATTGAAAATTGCAAAAGATTAGCAACAAAAATAAAAAAGGTATATAAGGAGATTAAAAAGAAATGGGTATATTAGCTCTACATTCAAAAAGTTAGAAAAAGATTTAGTAGGAATTGCATACTATGGAATGTATGCTTTGCAACATAGAGGACAAGAGGGAGCAGGTTATACAATCTGTGATTCAATAACAAATGATGAAGTTAGAATGAAAAACTATAAAAAATGTTGGACTTGTGTCTGATGTATTTAAAGTTGAAGATTTTCAAAAATATACAGGAAATATCTTAGTTGCTCACACAAGATATGGTGAGTGCTAATACTGCTTCAATAAGAAATTGTCAACCGATAGGTGGAGAGTCTGCAATGGGACATATCACTTTGACTCACAATGGAGATTTAGCAAATGCGAAAGAATTAAGAGAAGAATTGATGGAAAAATGGTTCTCTTTTTAGAACAAGCATAGACGCTGGAAATTATTTTGAAACTTTTAAGTATAAATGGAAAATATGGATATAAAGATGCAGTTATAAATACTGTTAAAAAAATTAAAAGGTTGCTTTGCTTTTAGCTTTAATAATAAATGATAAATTAATAGGAGTTCGTGATCCTGAAGGGTTAAGACCATTATGCTTAGGAAGAATTGTTGAAGACGATATGTATGTTCTGCATCTGAATCTTGTAGCCTTAGATGCTATTGGTGCAGAATTTGTAAGAGATATTGAAGCTGGAGAAATGGTTGTAATTGATCAAAATGGAATTGAAAGTATAAAATATCAACCAAGCACTAAAAAGCAAGTTCATTTGAATATATTTATTTTGGAAGACCTGACAGTGTGATAGATGGTATCAGCGTTTATGAATTTAGACATCAAAGTGGAAAATATTTATATGAACAACATCCTATTGAAGCTGATATAGTTATCGGAGTCCCTGATTCTGGTGTTCCTGCTGCAATAGGGTTATGCAGAGGCAAGTGGTATTCCATATTCTGCTGCACTTTTAAAAAATAAATATATAGGGAAGAACATTTATTGCACCAGTTCAAGAACTAAGAGAAAGAGCAGTAAAAGTAAAATTAAATCCTATTAGAAAATTGATTGAAGGAAAAAAAGAGTTGTAGTTGTTGATGACTCAATCGTTCGTGGAACAACATCATTAATAGATATCTTATATGAAGCTGGAGCAAAAGAAGTTCATTTTAGATCAGCTTCTCCAGTTGTAATTGAAGAATCATATTTTTGGAGTAAATATAGATCCTGATAATGTATTGATGGGAAGCTATATGTCTGTTGAAGAAATTAGAAAAACTATAGGAGCAACTACTTTTGGAATATCTTTCTCAGCTAACTTGAAAAAGATTTTACACGGTGGAGAAGATTTTTATATCGGATGTTTTAAAGAGGACGAAAAATAAAAAGTGAGGAAATAATAATGATAAAAATCATATAAAGATTCAGGTGTTGATAAGGAAGAAGGATATAAAAGCTGTTGAACTGATGAAACGAAATGTTTTAAAGACTCATAACAAGTCTGTTCTAACAAATTTAGGAAGTTTTGGTGCTATGTATGAATTAGGGCAATATAAAAATCCTGTTTTTAATTTCAGGGACTGATGGTGTTGGAACAAAAATTGGAAATAGTAATGAAACAATATGACACAGTTGGAATTGATTGTGTAGCTATGTGTGTGAATGATGTTTTTATGTCATGGAGCAAAAGCCATTGTTCTTTTTAGATTATCTTGCTTGTGGGAAATTAGATGCTGAAGTTGCTCAACTTGTTTCAGGTGTAACAGAAGGATGTATGCAATCATATGCTGCTCTTGTTGGAGGAGAAACTGCAGAGATGCCAGGTTTTTATAAAGAGGGAGATTATGACATTGCTGGTTTCTGTGTTGGAATAGTTGAAAAAGAAAATTTGATAGACGGAAGTAAGGTAAAGGCTGGAGATAAAATTATAGCTATTGCTTCAAGTGGTTTTCATAGCAATGGGTATTCTTTTAGTGAGAAAAAATTTTTACAGATTACAATGAAAAAAATTTTCTTTGAAAGAATACGGAGAAAAATAAATTGATGGGAGATATATTACTAACTCCAACAAAAAAATTTATGTTAAACCTGTTTTAGAAGTTTTAAGTAAATTTGATGTTCACGGTATGGCTCATATAACAGGTGGAGGTCTATTTGAAAAATTTACCTCGTTGTATGGAAAAAGATTTGTCGCCAGTTGTTTTTAGAGATAAAGTAAAAGTTCCTGAAAATTTTTAAATTGATTGCTGAAAGATCTGGAATAAAAAGAAGAAGAATTATTTGGAACATTTAATATGGGGAGTTGGATTTACTCTTGTTGCCGATGAAAAAGGATGTAACAGAAATAATAGAACTTTTTAAAAATCTCTTGGAGAAGATGCTTATGAGATTGGACATATTGAAAAAGGAGATCATTCTTTATGTTTAAAATAGCCGTTTTAGTATCAGGTAGCGGAACAAATATGTTACAGCTTATTAAAAAAATGATATAAAAAATTGATTGCATTATTGCAGATAGAGAATGTAAAGCAGAAAAAAATTGCAGATGAATACAAGATTGATTTTATTCGACTTACTAGGGAATAAAGAAATTTCTCAAAAATATTAGCTCTGCTTGAACTTAGAAAAAACTGATTTAATAGTTTTAGCAGGATTTTTATCAATACTTGATGGAGAAATTTTAGAAAAGTATAAAAACAAAATTATAAATATACATCCGTCATTACTACCAAAAATATGGTGGAGTTGGAATGCACGGAATGAATGTTCATAAGGCTGTTTTTTTGAAAATGGAGATAAAAGAAAGTGGTTGTACTATTCACTATGTTACTGGGGCAGTTGATAGGGAGAGATTATTGCTCAGACAAGAGTAGATATTAGTGCAGCCCAATCTCCAGAAGAAATTCAAAAAATTGGTGTTGGAACATGAATGGAAATTGTTGCCAGCTGTTGTGAAGGAATTAATTAATAAAAAGGAAGTGAAAATTTTGAAGAGGCCTTAATTTCAGTATATGATAAGACTGGAATTTTAGATTTTTGCTAAATTTTTAGTTAGCCAAAATATAGAAATCATTTCAACGGGAGGAACATATAAATTTTTGAAAGAAAATTCTGTTCCTGTGATTGAAGTGAGTGCTGTTACAAAATCTGAAGAGATGTTAGATGGTAGAGTGAAAACTTTGCATCCGAATATTCACGGAGGAATTTTAGCTTTGAGAGACAATAAAGAGCATATGGATACTTTGAAAGCTAGAAATATTGATACTATAGATTTTTGTAATTGTAAATCTATATCCATTCTTTGAAAAAGTAAAAGAAAATTTAAAACTTTGAAGAAAAAAATTGAATTTATTGATATCGGTGGTCCGACAATGTTGAGATCGGCAGCAAAAATCTTTTAAAAGATGTAGTTGTTATAACGGATGTTAATGATTATGAGAATATAGAAAATGAAATAAAAAGTTTCAATAACGTTTCATATGAAACTAGAAAAATTAGCAGGAAAGGTTTTTAATTTGACATCAGCTTATGATGCAGCAATTTCTCAATTCTTACTTGATGAAGATTTTCCTGAGTATTTAAGTGTGTCTTATAAAAAAATCTGCTGAAATGAGATACGGAGAAAATGGACATCAAAAGGGCAGCGTACTACACTGATAATATGTCAGAAGGTGCAATGAAAAAAATTTCAAACAGTTAAATGGGAAAGATTTATCTTACAATAATATAAGAGATATGGATCTTGCTTGGAAAGTCGTGTCAGAATTTGATGAAGATGAGATTTGTTGCTGTGCTGTAAAACATTCTACACCTTGTGGAGTAGCTTTGGGGAAAGATGTTGAAGAAGCATATAGAAAAGCTTATGACTGTGATCCTGTCTCTATTTTTGGGGGAATAGTTGCCTTCAATAAAGAAGTCGATTTGAAAACAGCAGAAGAATTATCAAAAATATTTTTTTAGAAATTATAATTGCTCCAAGTTTTTCAAATGAGGCTTTGGAAATTTTGACTAAAAAGAAAAATTTAAGATTGATAGAATGCCATTCAAAGCCAAATGATAAAAGAATTGATTAAGGTCGATGGTGGAATTTTTAATTCAAGATACTAATAATAAAATTATATGAAGATTTAGAAGTTGTTACAAAAATGAAACCAACTCAGGCTGAAGAAAAAAAGATTTGATTTTTGCTTTTGAAAGTTGTTAAATATGTAAAAATCAAATGCTATCGTTGTGAGCTAAAGATTTACAAACTTTAGGAATTGGTGGAGGAGAAGTTAGTAGAATTTGGGCTGCTGAAAAGGCTTTGGAAAGAGCAAAAGAAAGATTTGGAGAAAAAGATTTTGTTTTATCATCAGATGCTTTTTCCGTTCAGAGATGTTGTAGAGCTTGCTGCTAAAAATAGGGTTAAAAGCCATAATTCAGCCTAGTGGCTCTGTAAATGATAAAGATTCTATTGAAGAATGTGATAAAAATAATATTTCTATGATATTTTCAAAGTTAAGACACTTTAAACACTAAGTTCACTAAGCTAAAAAAATTATTAATCAATATTTTTGAAATATTTGGAAAGCCTCCTTGTTAGCCGTTGACATTTCAGAAGTTAATAAACACAAACTTCTTCAATGTAAACGGACAACACAGTCGGCTAAATTTAAAATAGTTAGAAAAATAATTTTTAGTTTCATATTCACGAAAATATAGAATGAAAGGAAGATATATGAAAATTTTTAATCGTTGGTTCAGGTGGAAGAGAACATGCTATAGCTTGGAAAAATTTCACAAAATCAAAAAGTTGAAAAAAATATTTGCAGCACCTGGTAATGCCTACAATAAATTGATAAAGAATTGTGAGAATGTAAATATAAATTCATCGGATGAAATTTTTAAATTTTGCCAAAAAGAAAAATATTGATTTAACTATAGTTGGAAGTGAAGAACTTTTAGTTGATGGTATAGTTGATAAAATTTGAAGAAAACAATTTGAAAATTTTTGGCCCAAACAAACAGGCTGCTTTTGCTTGAAGGTTCAAAAGCCTTTGCAAAAGATTTTATGGAAAAAGTATGGGGTTAAAAACGGCAAAAATATAAATCTTTTACGGATAAAGATGAGGCCGTTAAATATTTAGATGAAATGTCATATCCTGTGGTTATAAAGGCAAGTGGTTTGGCTGCAGGTAAAGGAGTTATGATTGCTCAAAATAGAAAAGAAGCAGAAACAACTTTAGAAGATATGATGGTCAATAAAGCTTTTTGCCTCTGCTGGGGATACAGTTGTCATTGAAGAGTTCTTAGATGGTGTTGAAATTTCTGTTCTATCAATCACAGATACAAATGTTATACTTCCATTTATTTCGGCTAAGGATCACAAAAAAATATCAGAAAAGGAAACTGGTTTGAACACTGGAGGAATGGGAGTAATTGCTCCTAATCCATATTACACAAAAGACTGTTGAAGAAAAATTTATTTCAGATATTTTAGAACCAACTTTAAAAAGGTTTGAAAGCTGAAAAGATGAATTTTGCTGGAATAATATTTTTCGGTTTAATGGTAGCTAAAGGAGAAGTTTATCTTCTTGAATATAATATGAGAATGGGAGATCCTGAAAACTCAAGCTGTATTGCCTTTGATGAAAACTGATTATTTAGATTTGATTGATGCAGCACTTAATAAAAATTAGATAATTTTTAAAATAGATTGGGAAAATAAATCTGCTTGTTGTGTTGTAATGGCGGCAGGTGGATATCCTGTTAAATACGAAAAGGAAATGTTATATCAGGTTTAGAAAAATTTTCTGCCGAAGATGAAAATAGAAAAATATTCTTTGCAGGAGTTAAATCTAATAATGAAAATTTCTAACAAATGGTGGAAGAGTTTTAAATGTTGTGGCTATTGAAAATAGTTTAGATGGAGCCATAACAAAAAGCTTATGATAATGTAAAAGGAATTTCTTTTTAAAGATAATTATTATCGTAAAAGATATTGGAACTTTATATGTTCCGGTTAAAAAAATAGTTCGTCCTTTCTTTTGACATAGATGGATATAGAAAAGTTACAATGGAGTTATTTGCTGACAATTCTGTTGATAACTTTTTATTTCAAGACGTCAGTTTTTCCGACGTCTTGATTTTTGTTCAATAGTAAAATTTATGTTTACATATTAACATAAATTAAAAATATGATACAATATAAAACCATATATTTTAATTCAGATAGGAGGGAGAGGACTAATAAAAAAATATAATCTAGTCGCGAAAGATTCTATTTAAACTTTAAATTTTTTACAATTAGTGCTCACAGGATTTATGAAAAACGGAAATGAAGAAAAAAAGTTTGAAAAGACATTACAAAAGGAAACTTAACTTGACATTAGGGGGTCATAGTTAGTTTTTAATCACTGGGGAGTTAGGACACGCTGAAGACACAAGTGGAACAAAGTGCTAGCACCACTACGACTACTACAGGAACGACCACTGATAAAGTTAAAACAGCAGAAGGTACAGAAGACGATGATGCTGTTAATTTAAAAACAATTAAATGATACAGTTGGTAAGGCGAAAAACAGAATTAAATACAAAAATCGATCAAGCTAAACCGCATTATATAGATGTAAATTCGACTGCTACTGGAGCAGGTACAAATTATGATAACGATGGAGCAACAGGACCTGATGCTATAGCTATTGGACATAAAGCAAAAATCGGCAGCAGCTGATACTATAGCTATTGGATATAATTCAAATGTTGATAAAAATAGTCCTTTTGGAATTGCAATAGGTAATGATGCTACTTCAACAGATTCAAAATACACAACTTTAGTTGGTGGATCAACAAGTGCAATAGGAAATTCTGATGCAGGAGTAGCAATGGGATATGGTGCTAATCTTGCTAATTCAAAATATGGAATAGCTATTGGTGGTTGGGCAAAGGCAACTGGAGAAGGTGCACAGCGATGGGGATTACTTCGAAGCTAAAGCGGCTTCAGTGGCTATTGGTAGAGGTGCTAAAGCTTTACATGAAGAATCTGTAGCAATTGGAAATACAGCAACTACCGATTCAACAAGTGAATATTCTATAGCAATAGGTAGGGCTTCAAAAATTACTAATTCAAATCTATGCTATTCTTTTTTGGAACAAATGCAAAAACTACTGATTCAAAACAATCTATCGTAATGGGGGCTAATACTAAAGTTACAAATGCTCCAGATACTATTGTAATAGGAACATTAGCTAAGGCAGAAAAATTCACCTAGAGCAGTTATATATAGGAGCAGCAACATCTACTAAGTCGAGAGAATCAACTATAGTTGGAGCAGGGGCTGAAGTTGGAGAAAATGCAGTGGCGGCAACAGCTATAGGAGAATTTGCTTATGTAGGAAAAGAAAAACAGGAGTACCTCCTACAACAGCTGGGGATGTTGGACTACATAACAGAAAAACTGTTGAGAACATTTACGAAGATGCTATAACTCCGTTGAATGAAAAATAAATATAATTATGGAACAGCAGTAGGTTTCACTGCTAATGCCTATGGTTTTCAAACTACTGCTCTAGGGAAGTGGAACAGATGCTCATGATACAAATACAACAGCAGTAGGTTTTGGAGCTAGTGCCAGAGGAGATTTTTCTTCTGCATTAGGAACTGGAGCAAAAACTAATGCTATGTTTTCAATTGCAAGCGGTTATGGTTCTGAAACAAATGGTGAAAGATCAGTTTCTATCGGACGTCTAGCAGTTGCTAATAAAGAAGATTCGAGTTGCATTAGGTAGTGGTTCGTATGTTGATATAGACAAGGGAGTTTTCGGATATGATCCTAAAAAGGAATTGACTGATTTAACTAGCTATTTAAGTACAGAAAATAAAGCTAAATATGATACTTTTAATGGGTGAAATTGCAACGTTAAAAATAATGAAACTACAAAGTCACAAGAATTAGTGGATTTATATAAAAGTAGAAATGAGGGCAGATGAAACTGCTCTTGCAACAATAAAAACTAATATAGCCACAAAAAGAAAACGAACTATCAGCTTTAAGAATTGAAATTTCTACAAAGCAAGCTAAAAGCAAATAAATTGGTTTCAACTTGGCAATCAACAGCAGCAGGGGTTTCAGTTGGAAATGCTGCGACAGGATTGACAAGACAAATAAATAACGTAGCGGCAGGAACTTTGGACACTGACGCTGTTAATGTTGCTCAACTTAAAAATATCACATTGAATGTTACAGGAGATAATTTTACTAATGATAATACTCAGGTTGGAAAAAGTAAAATTATCGGAACAAAAATTGACTATCAATGGAACAGCAAATGAAATCGAAAACATCGGTAGACAAAGATGGTCAAGCTGTTACAATTAAATTAGCTCAAGCAATGAAAGATAAGTTAGATAAAACTGATAATATTGGAACAGGTGAAGTTAAAGCTGGAGATACAAAAACTGTTACTGGAGATGTAGTTAATACTGCAATAAATACAGCTGTAGAAGCTAATAAAATTAAATATGTTTCTGTAAAAATCAAGTGCAAGTGGAAATAAAAAAATAATGATGGAGCAACAGGAAGTGATTCAGTAGCTATTGGTGGCGGAGCAGTGGCAACCGAAACAGATACTGTTGCAGTTGGTAAAGAGGCTTCAGCTAAAGGAGAAAATGCAGTAGCAATTGGAGGAGAGGCAACAGCTGATGCAAAAGATTCGGTAGCCATAGGGAAATATGCTGGAGTTCACAAAGATTATGAAGGAGCCACAGCAATTGGTAGAGGGGCAGTTGGATATGGTAAGTATGCAGTTGCTTTAGGATATAAACCTGATACAAGAGCAGAAAAATTCTGTTGCTATTGGTAAAGAGGTAAATTTAACTAAAGCTGCAACAAGTTCAATAGGAATAGGTAATAAAGTATCTATCACTGGAGCAGATTCAGTAGCAATAGGAAATGGGGCTACAGCTCAACATTGGGGGATAACTATAGGGAATGCTAGATCTACAGCAAATCAAACTGTAGTAATTGGAGATGAAGCAAAAAGCTGGGTCAGGAGCATCTTTAGCTATAGGACCTTCGGCAAGTGTTGATGGAAGTAGTACAAGTGCAATGGCTTTTTGGTAATAGTGCAAGTGCAAAAACAAGCGAACAAACTGTAGTAATCGGAGCAGCAGCTAAAGCTGAAGGCTCAGAAAATTCTATAGTAATGGGAACAAAAGGCAAGTGCTATAAATGCAGGAAACTCTGTTGCATTAATAGGAGATGTTAAATCTAATGAGTCAGTTGCTATAGGTATTAGAGCAAGAGTACAAGAAAATGCAAATTTATCTACAGCAGTTGGTGGAGATGCTTATGTTGAGAAGAAAAACCAGTAACTCCTGGAACAAAACCAACTGATAGTTCTCAAGCAAATCATGCAGTAAGAACTGTTGGAGAAACAATAGCGTCTAATCCACTTGATAAGAAAAAAATTCTATTTCTCAACAGCAGTTGGTAATGATGCAAAAGCGTTCGGATATCAAAAATACGGCTCTAGGTGGAGGAGCTGAAGCTTATAATACAAATACAATGGCTTTAGGGTTTTATTTCAAAAGCTAAGGGAGATTTCTCAACGGCAGTTGGTAGACAGGCAGAAACAAATGGAAAAATATGCTTTAGCAGCTGGATATCAAGCAAACGCTACAGAAGAATCTGCAACTGCTATAGGGGATAAAACATTAGCAAAATAAAAAAGGCTCTGTTGCATTGGGAACTTGGTCTAAAAACTACAACTGATAAGGGAGTTTTAGGATATGATCCAAGTGGAGTATATTCTACAGAAGATGCCTTATTAGGAACAGATAAACAACATTATACAGATTTGAATAATGAAATTGCAACTTTAGCAACAGATATAGCTACATTAAAAAAACTGATTATATCGTTAAATATAAAGAATTAGAAACTTTAGAAGATGCTTTAAAAAGCTGAAAAAGCAAAAACAGCTGTTGATCAAAATAAGGTTACAGATTTAGAAACAAAAATAACGGCTGCAAAGGGCTGATGTGGTTGCAAAAGAAACAGACCTAGAAACTAAAGAAAATTCTTTAGAAGCAAAAACAAATAGAAGCTAATAAATTAGTTTCAACTTGGAAAGCTACAGCTGGATCAGTTTCTGTTGGTAACGAAGATAAAGGAATTACAAGACAAATTACAAATGTTGCTGCAGGTTCTGAAGATACAGATGCAGTTAACGTTGCTCAACTTAAAAAGTTGCTGCTGGAGCAAAAATAAAATATGTTTCTATAAATTCAACAGAAACAGAAAATGAAAAATAACGATGAAGCAAAAAGCAAAAAATTCAATTGCAATTGGACCTAAGGCTTCAATTGGAAATCCTGGTAACACAAATAGAGGAAAAACTTGAAGATAATTCAATAGCTATCGGATATAATGCTTCCGTAAAGAAGTGCTTCAGCTGATATTGGTAATGACTGGGTAAATGATTCAGTTGCAATAGGTCCAAATGCTTTTGGTAACTTTGGATCATTCAGTTGCTTTAGGAAGTGAAGCAAAGGCAGCAGCAAGACAAGCAGTTGTAATTGGTAATAAAGCAAGTACAGATGCAATAAATTCTGTAACTATTGGTAATGAAGCTAAAACAGCTTCAACTGAATCTGTGGCTGTTGGAAATAAAAACAGAAGCAGCTGGTTTTGGTGTTGCTATAGGAACAGAGGCAAAAGCTAATTCAGTTTATTCAACTGCCTTTTGGCTATATGCAGCAGTTGGAAAGAATAGTACAGATGCACGAGGAGCTATGGCTTTCGGATATGAACTCAAAAATAGAAGATAATAGTAATCTAGCCCTTGCGATGGGATTTAAGAGTTCAATTACAAATTCTGCTAGATCTATAGCATTAGGTGTAAATTCAGTAGCTGAAAATTCTGGATATGGAATAGCTATCGGAGATGGAGCTAAAGTGACAGTAGCTCAAAGTGGAATTGCTTTTTGGGGATACTGTTATAGCAAATAAAGCTAACGGTGTTGCTTTTAGGAGCATATTCAACTACTGATGTTGATGCAGAACAATTTAGTTATGACCCAGTAACCGGAGAAAATAAAGATTTAGATAAAAATTTAGGAGATAAAAAGCTGATTATGATAGATTAGGTGGAGAAATTACAGATTTAAAAGATAACCAAATTCCAGCTAAAGAAGCTAGAATTAAAAAAATTTTAAAAAGATAATTTAAAAAGTCGCAACATCTGAAGATGATAAAAAAATACAATAAATACTCAAATCACTCAGAAGAAAGATGAAATTTCTGCTCTAACTGCAACAAAAATAAAAAAATATTTGAAAGAAGAAAATTAGTTTCAACTTGGCAAGGAAAATCTTGCTGGAGTATCAGTTGGTAACGAAGAAGCAGGATTAATCAAGACAAATAAATAATGTTGCTGCAGGTACAAAAAGATACTGATGCAGTCAATGTTGCTCAATTAAATAGAGTTGCTGCTGGAGCAAAAACAAAATATGTTTCTATAAATTCAACTGATACAGAAAAATGCTGATAACAAAGGTGCAACAGGAACAAAAATCAATGGCTATTGGTGCAAAAAGCAAAAGCTGTTAAAGATAATTCAATAGTTATTGGATATGAAGCTAGTGATGATAACAAAGATAGTACCCCTCAAACTTGGGGGAAATAATGTTGTGATTGGAAATAAAGCATCTTCTCAATCTGAAGATGGAACTGTTCTGGAAATGGAGCAGCTATAGATAAGAATGCTCATAAATCAGTAGCAATAGGTAGATATGCTTATGTTGGAGAATCAAGAACACCTACAACTCCAACAGTTGCAGGAGATAAAGACTTAAATGCTATCTATACAAGGGTTGGTATTTATGAAAGAGCTATATCACCAACAGATATGAATAAATATGTTTTAGGTGTGGCTTTGGGATATACAACTAATGCCCACGGTTTCCAAAACAACAGCCTTAGGAGCAGGTGCTAATGCCTACGACACAAATACGACTGCCGTTGGTGCAAATAGTAATGCAAGAGGACATTATTCAACAGCCTTAGGGAGCAGGTGCAAGAACTGGAGTAGAAGGTGGAGATGCGAAAGATTCTATATTTGCAACTGCTTTAGGTACAGAGGCAGAGGCAACTAATAAGAAATCTGTTTCTATTGGTTATGCAAGTATTGCAGATAAAGAAGATGGAATTGCACTAGGAAGTTATTCAAAAACTCAAGATAAGGCAGATTTTGGATATGACTCTCAAGGAAAAGTATACAGATGTAGCTGCTTTATTAGAAACTGATAAAGCAAAAATACGATGCTTTAATTACTAAAAATACAAACTGATGAAATAACAGAAAGTCAATTAAGTAATGATTTAATTGATTTATACAAACAATTAGATGAAAACAGATCAAAAATAGACTTGCTTTTAGTAAAAAGCCCAAATAGATGCTAAAGAAAAGAAATTAATCAAAGTAAGAACTGATATAGCAACTGACAAGGCTGAAGCAAATAAAAATGGTTGCAACTTGAAGCCAACACTTAATGGAGTGTCAGTTGGAAATTCTGAAAATGGATCTACAAGACAAATTCATAATGTGGCTGCTGGGACAGCAGATACAGATGCAGTCAATGTTGCTCAATTAAAAAAGAGTTGCTACTATGCCAATTAATTTCTATAATGGTGGAACTGTTAATAATGATAGTATAGAAAATGCAGATCCTATGAAATCTGTTCCATTGAATGAGTTAGCTTTTCAGTTTTGGAGATGGAATTAAAGCAGAGTCAAAAACTATTGATGGAAAAGGTGTTGTTCGTATTGGGCTTGATAAGGATGCAATTAAAAACGACCCAACTTTAAAAGGTGCCGATGGTAAGGATGGAGTAGCAGGAAAATCAGCATTCGATTTATGGAAAGAACAAGATCTTGATAACAGAGAAAAATGCTACTGTAGAAGAATTTTTAGCTTCATTAAAAAGGAGAAAAAGGTCAAGACGGTACAAATGGTCAAGACGGAGCAGCAGGAGCCAATGGAGCTGATGGAAAAAGACGCTTTATACAATCTGGAAAGAACTTCCAGAAAAATAATGGAAAAAGATCCCTAGTGATTTAACAAAAAGAAAAAAATTCTTAGAAGGATTAAAAGGAAAAGACGGTAAGGATGGTAAGTCGGCACTAGAAACTTGGAAAGATGCAAACCAGGAAAAACTGATGCTGACTTCTATGCAGCTATTAAAGGTGAAAAAAGGAGACCAAGGTCAAAAGGAGATGTTGGTCCACAAGGTCCACAAGGACCAGCAGGTCAAACTGGAGCAACAGGTACAACAGGAGCACAAGGACCTAAGGGAGAGACTGGTGCTCAAGGACCAAAAAGGAGATAAAGGAGACACTGGAGATACTGGACCGCAAGGGCCAAAAAGGTGATAAGGGGGATACTGGAGCAACAGGACCAGCAGGTCCACAAGGAAATGAAGGACTAGTAGGGGCCAGCAGGACCTAAGGGGATCAAGGTATTCCTGGAACATCAGGAGGAAGTGGAACAGGAACTGGCGGGTCAGTTGGACCAGCAGGTCCACAAGGAAATGAAGGACCAGTAGGACCGCAAGGACCTAAAGGAGATCAAGGAATCCAAGGAAATCCTGGAAGAGATGGACAAGATGGAGCACAAGGACCAAAAAGGTGATAAAGGTGACAAGGGTGATAAAGGAGATACTGGAGCTCAAGGTCAACAAGGAAACCAAGGACCCTAAAGGAGATAAGGGAGACACTGGTGCAAGTGGAGCAACAGGAGCCGATGGTAAGTCAGCTTATGAAGTGTGGAGAGATTCTGATCCAGCTAATGCAAATAAAACACCTCAAGATTTTTGTTGAAGCAATGAAAAATGGTCCTAAAGGAGACAAAGGAGATCCGGGATTATCTGCTAAAGATCAATGGTTGAAAGATAATCCAGGAAAAACTCAAGATGATTACATTGCCTCTCTAAAAAGGTAAAGAGGGAAAAAGACGGTAAGGATGGAAAATCTGCTTACGAAGTATGGAGAGATTCAAATCCAGCCAATGCAGGAAAAAAACTGAAAAAGACTTTATAGATTCTATAGGTTCAGGAGGAAAAGGTGGAAAAGATACCGAAGCTCCTACAATTTATATAACAAAAGATGATAAAGGAAAATGTTTATAACGTTTACAGAGATGGAAATAAATATTACACAACTGTAAATGGAAAAAACAGTTGAAGTTAAAGGGAGCAAATGTTTCAGTAGCAGTAAATAATGTTGTTGACAAAAATGGAAAAATAATTCCAACAACTTTAACAAATGTTGCTGATGGAAAAGCTCCTAACGATGCAGTAAATGTTTCACAACTTGATAGAGCAACTCAAAGATTAGGAAGAGAAATTTCTGATGTTAGAGAAGAAAGTCGTGGAATAGGAGCATTAAGTGCTTCACTTGCAGCATTACATCCAATGCAATATAGTAAAGAAAGACCAAATCAAGTTATGGCTGGCGTGGGAACATACAAAAATAAACAAGCTGTAGCTGTTGGAGTTTCTCATCATTTCACAGAAAACTTAATGGCAACAGCAGGAGTATCATTGAGTGGAGAACATAACACAAGAACAATGGCTAATGTTGGTATCACTTGGAGAATTGGAAAAGGAGATACAGAAGAAGTTAGAAATGAAAATGTTGCAATTGAAAATGCTGAATTGAAAGCTAACATTGAAAAACTAAATGATAAAATTGAATTACTAGAAAGACAAATCAAATTATTGATTGAAAATTCTGCTAAATAAAATTTTTAGGTAGCACTCGTTTAAAAAAATGAGTGCTATTTTTGTTGACATAAATATTAAAAAATTACATAAAATAAAAAGGAGGAAATAAATTCGTTAGGAGAAAAAATGTTTGAATATTTATATGGTGTTGTAGAATATAAAAAAATGGATTATGTAGCTTTGGATATAAAACGGAGTTGGATACAAGATTTATATTTCATTGAGAGAATATGAAAAATTGAAGTGGGAGAAAAATATAAATTTTTATTTATAATCAAGTTAAAGAAGATGCTAATAATTTAATAGGTTTTACAGAGGAAAGAGATAGAAAATTATTTGAAAAACTTTTGAAAGTTAAAGGCATTGAGTATCTTTAGGGCTTGCAATTTTTTTCAACATTTTCTTATGATAAGGTTGTTGAACTTATTATAAATGAAGATTATAAGACTTTAAAGAAAGCTCCAAAAATTAGGAGAAAAAGAAAGCACAACTTATAATTTTAGAATTAAAGAATAAGCTGAAAAATATTGACTACGTGGAAGAAAAAAATCTGTTTCAGCTGATATGCTTCAAGATATGATTTTAGCATTGGAAGGTCTAGGATATACTAAAAAAGAAATAGATAGTATTTTGAGCAAGGTTGACTTGAAACAATTTTCAACGATTGAAGAGGCAATAAAAGGAATTTTTAAAAAAATATTAAGATAGGAGAATAAGATATGAAAGGTTTACGAGAAGTTTATTTAAAAAGGGTTTGGATTTTGATAAATATTTGATGATAGCAGCAAAGGATGAGCTAGAAAAATTGGATGAGCTTGATAAAAAATGTTGTTATCTCTCAAGAGTTAGTAGAAGAAATAAAGAAAGTTAATAAGAAAGTTAAAGTTCTAGCAAGTGTTGAAACTTGGTGTCCTTTTGCTAGAGTTTTCTTGACAACAATGAAAAAAAGATTAATGAAATTAATAATATTTTTGATTTGTCATTGGTAACTTATGGTAGAGGTGTTGGAGAAATGGCAGGGTATTTGAAAATTGATGAGGATGATTTCGTTGTGCCAACAGCTGTGTTCTTTACAGAAGATTTTTTTCTGTAGGAAGAGTCTTCAACGGTTTTTCCACAAAAAATATCACGATGAAGTAAGTTTCGAAAGCATTGATGCTAAAAAGAAATTATTTAAAAAGGTAAGAATGCTGATGATATTGTTAGAGATGTTTTAAAAGCTATATAATAATTTTTAGAGAGGAATGGGAAATGGATACATTAAAAGAATTATTTAAAAGTTGGGGGCAGGACCATCGAGCTCACATACTATAGGTCCCTGAAAGAGCAACAAAAAAAGAGTGAAAGAAAAATTTCCTGATGCTGACAGCTTTGTCGTCGAATTGTGGGGAAGCTTGGCTGCAACTGGTAAGGGACATTATACAGATAAAATAATCATAGAAACTTTCAAACCAATTCCTGTTGAAATAATTTGAAGGCTGATTTCGTCTCATGAATTGCATACGAATGGAATGAAGTTCATAGCTCTGGATAAAGATAAAAAAAGAAATTGGAGAATGGATAGTGTTTTCTGTTGGTGGTGGGACTATAAGGGACTATGACGAATTGATGGATACTAATCCTAAAAAGAAGTTTATCCTTTGAATACCATGAAAGAAATAGATAAGTGGTGTAAAGATAATAATAAAGAATTGTGGGAGTACGTTGAAGAATATGAGGGTCCTTCTATTTGGCAACATTTAAAAATATATCAATCAAACTATGGACGAAGCAGTTTCAAGAGGACTTTCAAAAAGATGGAGATGTTCCTGGTCCTTTTTAAATATCCAAAGAGAGCTAAAAGAAATGTATGAAAAATCTTTGTCCAAAAGAGCAGCTCTGGTGCTTACTAATAAAATATTTGCCTATGTCTTTGCTGTTTCCGAAGAAAATGCAAGCATGGGGCAAGTGGTAACAGCACCAACTTGTGGAGCTTCAGGTGTAATCCCCTGGACTTCTAAGAGGAATGAAAGAGGAATACGAATTAAAAGGAAGATGAAGTTTTAAAAGGTTTGGCTATTGCTGGATTAATTGGAAATCTTGTTAAGTTTAATGCAACTATCTCTGGAGCAGAAGCTGGTTGTCAAGCAGAAGTTGGTACAGCTTGTTCAATGGCTGCTGCAATGGCAACATATTTTATGGGTGGTAATATCGATCAGATAGAATATGCAGCTGAGAGTGCAATGGAACATCATCTAGGTATGACTTGTGATCCTGTTGGAGGCTATGTAATCATTCCTTGTATAGAAAAGAAATGCACTCAGCAATAAGAGCTTTTAAATACTGCAGTATATTGTATGTCAACTGATGGAAAGCATACTATAAGTTTTGATGAAGTTGTAAAAACGATGAAAGAAACAGGAAAAAGATTTGTGCTCTGCCTACAAAGAAACTTCTGAAGGTGGACTTGCAAAAATATTACGATAGGATATTAGTTGACTCTAAAAATTAGATTTTGAGGCAAGACGTTGGAAAAACCGACGTCTTCTTTTTATTCTATAGGAAAGTATAAATTTAAAGAGGTTAAATAAAAAAGAAATGTGAAGATATAGATTTTAAGTAAAAAGAAAAATATTTATCAAAAATATCTAAAAATAATTAAAAAAATTGCACGACAAAAATTCTAATGAAAATAGTCATTAGAGAACTATTAGAAATAAGTTTTATGTATGGTCCGACCATATCAATTAGCGCTTACATAGATTTCTTTGTTTATCCATCATAATTTTACAATGAGGACACATAAAAAGGATGTACATCAAATGTTTTCAATAGATTGTTTTTACAAAAAGAATATTCAGATTTAGAAAATCTTTTTTGTACTTTTTAATTAGCTTTAATGTGGTGAATAGATTTTAAAAACATTTCTCATCAAGCGATGGTGAAAAAGAAAAATAAAAATACTAGAAAAAGTTAAGAGAATTTTTTATCTGACTTTTTAAGTAATTCAAAAAGCGAGTTGGTGTTTATACCTCAACTTGTTTTTATTTGTGAATTATTTCGCTTTACAAGGGTATATGCAAAAACGATATAATTATTTGTGTATAAATAATCAATAAACAATTAATAATAAATAAAAATTTAAGGTTTTATAGGAGACAATTATGGGAGCTTGGAATGCAACAATTTTTGGAAATGATACATCACTAGATATCAAAGAAGAATTTTTTTAGAAGATATAATCTTGGAGAAGAAGTACAAGATATCAAAAATCTTTATTTCTAGAAGAAGATGATGAAGATAGATTTAATGTTATTTTTGCACTTGCTCACTGTATGTGGGAAGTTGGACAGTTAGATGATGAATTTTTAAAATGAAGTAAAATATATCATTGAGAGAGAAGAAGATTTAAAAAGTAAATGAAGAATTAGGAGCGGATGCTAAATTTATCAAACAAAGAATTAAAAAAATTTAGAAAAGTTTTTTTAGAAAAAAATTAGTATTAAAAAAAGAAAAACCTAAAAAGAGTAGCTCCACCTGTAGAAGTAGAAAGTAAATACAGAAATGGTGCTGTGATGTTATTTAATTATGTAGATGGGATGTGGGGAGTTGTTATAGCTCAAGAAGGTAAATTCTATGATAAAAGAAACATACTACCACTATATTCAAACAGATATTAAACTGGCAGAAAAAACCAACGATGGATGATGTCTTAAAAAGCACATATCATTGATCCAAGTTTTTCACAGTAAAGAATACAATTCATTTAGAGATCCAATTTACTATCACTACTTTATAAATTTAGTTTCCGGATATTTAAAAAGTAGTGGAACAAAAAGATTTGAAAAATATAACGACTCATGCTTTTGAAATTATTGGATATTTAGCTGACTGGGGTAGATGCTCGAGTGGTGCTTTTCATTACTTTGATTATTATAGGCAAAAACAGAAGAAGAATTTAAAGAATGTGTGATGAGAGTACTTACGAAAAATTACGAAGAAAACCTGATGTAAGAACAAAAATGACTGTTGCTGAAATAGAAAAAGAGTTTCTGACTCGTGTATTAACAAGGTATTAATTAAGTTTTAAAAGAGGGAAAAATATGAATGAATTTACACTTTTTGTACATTAAAATTCTATAAGCATAAAGGAAATCTTTACCAGACATAATGTCGAGGCAATTATAGAGCCCATATTTTAATAAAAAGGGGATACACAGTATTTGGGATTTTATTACGAACAAGGAGAAATCAAAAATTTCGATGAAGAAAACGAATTGTTGCCTAATACCGATCTATGATAGTGTTGACTATTCAAATTTAAAAAGAAGGAGCAAGTTTTTATTATGGAAGGACGTAATAAGGTAGGGGAAGGAATTGTAAATGAAATTTTTGAACATATTAAAAATAAGATAGATAAAAAGAAGTTTTCTAGCAAATATTAAAGATTTTTAAACGAGGTGAAAGTATGGAAAAATTAAGGTCGTCAATATTAAATCTTATAAATCATTTTACAGATGAGAGTCTTATTGAAAAATTTAGATATAAGCGAATTGGAAAAATAAAACTTTTTATGAAATTGTCCTTTGGCTAAAGGATGTAATTAAAGAGCAATATCCAAAAACAAAACTAAAAGCCTATGATGAAAAGCATTCATTATGCAAACAGCTTTAAAGATGAAAAAAACTAAAAACAAACTTCTTTATATATTAGATGAGATTGAACAGTATCTTACTATAAATAAGTTTTTAAAATCATGATAGCTGTGTTGAATTTTTTTAATAGGAAAAATTACCACAAATGATTTTGTAATTACATATGAAAAACTTAGTCGCAACTTCTATAGAGAGTTTAATGTTGGCGAAAAAGAAGATTTTTAATAGGGATGATAAATTTATGAACTATTTATTAAAAAAAGATGATTTTATTTTAAATGAATCAAAGTATGTTTCGGATTATGAATTTGAAGATCAAAAATATTAAAGTAACCATTTATAAAGAAGATTTTACACAGGAAGAAATTGATTTTACTAATAAACTTATTAATCTTTATGAAGAGACTTTTACCTAAAAAATAGCTTTGGCTGTGTAGAATCAGATACTTTTAAATACTGTTATCCTAATGAAAAATACTGAAAGTATTATATCTAAATTAGGTAAGCCGATATTTAGAAGAATGGGAAATACAACTTTATTAACATATACAGAGCATATCATTGACTATGAACATATTTTAGATATTGAATTTGAAGGTTTGTATGAAGATATTTTTGATGTAGGAATTGATGGGTAAAATCAAAGATATTGTATTAAAGGTAAATAATTTACTTTAAAGAATATAATATTAAAAATGTCGAAGTCTATATGAAACTTAGGGGATAAAATGAAAAAAATTTGATACAGAATACATCAGCAATAAAAAGCTGATTTAGAGGGACTGAAAGTAATTATAAAAAAATCTGTTTACAGAAGATAGTGAGGAGTGGATTTCACTTTTATGATACTTCAAAGAAAAAAATCCTAATTACATACAAGTTCACTATGATATAGGTATATTAGATGATTTAGAACCTGTAGTGAAGTTTATTAAGTCTAATTTAAATTATGAAGCAAGTGCTCTTGATGAAAGAGATTTTTATCTAATAGAGTATAGAAAATATGAGAATGAAAAATAAATTTAAGCATTATCGTGCATTCTTTAATAAAGTAGAAACTATTATTTCTTTTTATTGAAAGATATATGAATGATAAAAGAAATAGATACAGAAAAATGGATAGATGTAACAAGTGAATTTACAGAATAGATTAAAATTGTAATGAGGGAGAATATGGAAAAAAATAAATCATGAATTTTTTTGGAGAATTAGATTTAAATGGATTAGATGATGATTTGGGATTTAGTGACGGTGTTACTGTATTGTGGGAAGAAGAGGTAAATGGAATCAATACAACACTTTTGGTATGATAAATCATTTAAAATTACGACAGAAATTTTAGATGTTTTTCTATAAATTTATATATAAATTTCATTTTATATGTTAAACTAGAATAGTTAATGAGGGTGATTGAAAATGGAAGTTAAAAAGTGAAAATGTTTTTAATTTTTAAAGATGAAGATAATGGAGATCAACTTACAATGTATTACGACATACATGGTTGGCATAATTAGAGAAATATTGATGAAAATATACTAGTAAAACTTATGAAGAATCTTTAGAAATATTAAAAACATTATTATAAAAACCTATAAATTTTATTGAGTGCATATATTTTGAGTTTATGAATTGAATATCATTGGCCATGATTGAGTGCCTATGGTGAGCAGTATTGGTTGAATGATAATTGTTCTGAGTTAGTACCTGATGATTATTATGAATGGTATAAAAAATTTTTAGATGAAAATAACTTTTCCTGAGCCTTTTGAATTTTTATGAATAAGAGAATTTTTGAGAATAAAAATTGAAAATTCTTTTTTTATTAAAGTAATTATATAATAAATATATCAGTATAATAATAAAAAAGAGTTGATATAGTATGATATTAGATAGCAATCAACATTCAGTATATTTGCTTTATTATCATTTGATTTTGGTAGTGAAGTATAGGAGAAAAAGTGTTTGATGATAAAAATCAAATTATGCAAAAACTATGTTTGAAAGAATAGGAAAAAGTTACGGAATAACTTTTAGTAGAATGGAATCACGATATAGATTATATCCATATTATGTTCAAAGCACAACCTAAAACAGAACTTAGTAAATTTATTAATGCATATAAATTAGCAAGTTCAAGACTCATATTTTCATGATATAAAAAATATCTTTGGAAAAGAAAATGTTTTGGAGTAGAAGTTTTTGTTTATTGACAACTGGCGGAGCAACTATTGAGAGACTGTGACAAAAAGTCTGTAAATATTTAAAAACTATAGTCTTCTATGATAGAATATAAAAATATCGTAGGAGGCTATTTTTATGAAAGAAAAAAGAAGTTTACAAAGTAAAAACCATTAACAGAAGGGAAAAGAATATTATTGCTACTTTATAGGTATTATAAAAATCAATGTATTTATTATCATACAGCTGTAATCAAAATTTTTTTAATACTATCTAAATTATATTCTATGAGCATATTTTTTAGTATTCTTTATTTTATTATTCTCTAGATAAGAGATACTTTTTATATTTTTAAATCTATACTTCTATTTTCTTTCCATATAGTTATAAAGTTGAATTAATATAATATCATAATAATCATCTTGTTTTTTTCCATTATATCGCCTCTTTCTATATTTTGAGCTTAAAAATTTTTATAAACTAATCATATTATAAAAACTTAATAATAATTTAATTCCATAAAATATTATAATGATTCCACAAATTATATTAATTATTCTTAAAATCTTATCATTAAACTTATGACTAAAAATGAAACAAATAGAGTAATTCCCTATAAACCAAGTAAAAGAAGCTGATGTTACCCTAGTATAAAAATAAGTTGAGGCATCACTAGGTAAACTAACTCTGAATGCTCCTAACATCATAGTTCCATCAATAATGGCTTGAGGATTAAACCAAGTTACAACACAGGCAGTTGTAATCACTTTTTGCTAAAGAGATATTTGTTTCATTACTTTTCTTTTAAGAGAACTTTTACTTCTTAAAAAGTCCTTGCCCAATATAAATAATAATAAGACTTCCTATTAGTAGAATAGTAAGTTTTAGCCATTCCAATTTATCTATTAAAAGTCCTATTCCAAAAACAGGCAAAAAGCAAGAGTTATATCAAAGAATATTACAATTGAAGCAATCATAAGAGCTTTACTTTTTTTGAGTAATAGCTGAGTTTATAACAAATAAATTTTGTACTCCTATTGGGGCTACATACGGAGTCCCATAAGAAAAACCTTGAAAAATATATTTTCCATTGTTTTTACCTCCCTAAAATATTTAAATTTTTATTAATACCAAAACAACACTATATACCAACCTTATAATAAAATTACTTAATTATTTTATTTTTTAACTAAAATAATTCGTATTAGAGAATCTTATTCTCTTAATTTATTTTTATTCTCATAAAGAATCCTCCTATTTAGAATGTATATATAATGTTGTTTTTAATGTTATTCAAATAGAAATTAAATATTATATAGTAATGTATGTGAAATAAATTTTTATGTTTTTTTATAACAATTATTTATATTATATATTTATCACAACTTTCTAATATAAATATACTATATCTATTTATATTTTTTTCAAGCATATAAGATAAAAAGAGAAAGAATTAGAAATTAATTGAGATAGGAAAATAAAATTTTTAAAATAAGAAAATAATTCATTAATAAATTAAGTAGTGTTAATGACAGCTGAAAATAGATAATGAGATATTGTTATAAGGCATTTCTTAATGGTTTGAAAAGATGTGCCAGAAGAAAAAAGTTAGAGAAGTTAAAAGGCTAGAGGTAGTGAAAGAGTTTGAAAGGATGAAGAATAGTTAAAAATAGAAATTTTGATTTCTTGACAAATTATTATTTTTATTTTTTTCTAGCAATATCTTCTAATTTCTTTTTATTTGTGAAAAATCTTTTTTTGATATATAATAAAAAATTATTTTTATGTTTAGAGAGTAAGGAAGAAAAATGAAATGGATTTTTAGTATATTACTGCAATAAATTTTTTAGTTCTTATTCACATCCACATGTTTTTTTGATACAGAGATTACTCTGAAACTTGAAAAGCAAAAACTTGAAGGTGTAGAATTAAAAATTAAATTTAGATGAATTGAATACAAAGTTGAATAAAAAGAATTTTAAAACCAGATAAAAGAAATGAATGTTGATGGAGATAATATTGTATTTTTTTAAAAATATTTATTTAAAACATATTAGAATAAAATTTAATAATAGGACCCACAGTCAAGAGGATATAATTTTTGGAGCAAGCTTTCTGAATGACGATAGCTTGGAACTTTATTTTTGTTCCTATTGATGAGAAAAATTGATAAAAAATTCTAAATTGAAGATAGCATTATATGATACAAAAATATTATTATTTTTATGACTATAATGAGAGGTCTCTGAAAGTTGATAAGGATAATGAAAGTAAAATAAAGGTAAAAAAATTAATTTTTGAAAAATAAAAAAATAAAAATTTTATTTTTAATTTGGTAAGTCCAGTAGAATACGAGGTAAGTTTTGAATGAAAAAATATAAAAATATTTGATTGCTGTGTTAGGCCTAGCTTTTTATATACGTTATTGCTAGCAATTTTGGTTTGATTTTTATAAGATTTCGATATATCAAGAGGAAATCATTTCTTGGATCAATGATATGATTAATAAAAATGATAGTAGATTGATTTATACAATACTCGGACTGACTTTCCTTTATGGAATCATCCATTCTGTAGGGCCAAGTCATGGGAAAAACTTTAATTATGACTTATTCACTTAAAGAAAAATTAAATTTTTCTAAATTATTTTTGATTGCTGTGATGATAGCTTATCTTCAAGGTTTGTCAGCATATATTTTTAGTTAAATTTATTATAAATCTATCAGAACGTGCTTCGATGGAACTTTTCTATGATTTAGATAATCGTACACGACTAATAGCATCAATTTTTGTTATTTTAATTGAATTTATAATATTTTTACACTTCTAAAAGATAGGTGCTGTGCTCATCATCATGAGACGAAAGTAAAAAATATTTTAGCTTTTTCATTGATTTTAGGTCTTTGTCCTGCCCCGGTGTAATGACGGTGCTTTTATTTTTTTGGAAAGTTTTGGCTTGAATAGTAATTTATTTTTATTCACTCTTTCAATCTCGACTGGAATATTTTTAGTAATTTTATTTTTTTGGAGTGCTGACTAATAGCTTTAAAAATACTTTAGTTGAAAAAAGAAAAATCACAAGCTTCACAATATTTTTAGCAATGCTTGGAGCAATATTAATGATATTATTTGGAGTATTTCAAATATTAATCTTAGGAGAATTTTAATATTTTTGTTAGTGTACGTATTATCTAAGAAAATGAAGACGTCGGTTTCTCCGACGCCTTCATTTTTTTATTTATAAATACTTATCAATATGATATAATATTTCCTAGAATTTTTAATAAATAATTTAATTTAAGTTTTATTGGAGAAGAAAAATGAGAAAAATTTTTGAAGATATATACATCGGTTCAAATATACTTCTGTTTTAAAATGATTATACAAAAAGAATTTGATAAAGTTTTAATTTTTTTCGAACGAGACTGTTGGAACTTTATATTTTGAAAAAAATAAAAATACTTTAGTTGAAAAAGATAAAAATTTTTATTTTACAATTAAGGATGGCGAAAAATATAAAATGATTGAAAGCATTTTGCCTGTTCTATGATTTTTATGATTGAGAATGATTTTTCAAGAAAATCTCTTATTATAAGTCTTGGTGGTGGGGTAGTTTGTGATATGGGGGCTATGTTGCAGCTACTTATATGAGAGGAATAGAATTTATCCAAGTGCCAACTTCTTTGCTGGCTCAAGTTGATGCAAGTGTCGGAGGGAAGGTTGCAATTAATCATCCGAATTGTAAAAATATGATAGGCTCTTTTTCAAACAACCTTATCGTGTGATAATTGATGTAGATTTTTAAAAACTTTACCTGAGAGGGAATTTAAGTCAGGTATGGGAGAGCTGTTGAAGCATTCTTTTTGACAAGTGATAAGTCAGTTAGGAGTATATAGAGCAGCATCCTGAACAAATTAAAAACTAGATGACGAAGTTTTGATAAATCTTGTTGCTTGCTCAATTAGAATAAAAATTCTATGTTGACATAGACCCTTACGAAAAATCAAAGAGCTTCTCTAAATCGAGGTCATACTTATGCCCATGCTCTTGAAAGTTATTTTGACTATGAAGCATATACTCACGGTGAAGCTGTGGCTAAGGGTGTGATTTTTTGATTTAGAACTTGCTTTTAATGAGAGGAACAATTTCAAAGAGTATTTAGAACAAGCTAAAAATATTTTTAAACTTTTTGACATCGATAGGATTTAGTTTACCTGCCATTTGAAAAATTTATTCCACTTATGAGAAAGGACAAAATTCTTTCAATAAGATATATACAATTTTAATTGAAGAGATAGGGTGAAGTTTCAAAAACTGAAGTTAGCCTTGATGAAATTTTTGAGATCATAGGTAAAGTATAAAAATAATTTTTGAAAGCAAGTATTGATATTGGAACTAACTCTTGTAGGCTTTTTATAGCTGAAGTAAAAGACCGATAAATTTATTTTCAAGAAAAACGATCTACAAAGATTTAGAAGTCGTTAAACTTGGAGAAGATGTTAATAAAAAATAAATTTTTAAAAGAGGAAGCCATTGAAAAGAACCTTGGTAGCTCTGAAAAATATAGAAATATTTTTGAACAAATATTCTGTGTCGAACGAAAATCTGGCTTGCTTTGCAACATCAGCTACTAGAGATTCAAGCAATAGAGATTACTTTATTCAAAAAGTTTGGAATGAAACTCATATCAAAAATTGATTGATTTCTGGAGAGACTGAAGCTTTATTAATTTTAAGGGTGTGATGTCATCGTTTGATGAGAGAATGAAGAATGATATCTTGGTTTTTGATATAGGGTGGAGGTTCAACAGAATTTACACTTGGAGATAAAAAAACGGAATCAAAAATCAATTAGTTTGAATATTGGTTCGGTTAGAATTACTGAAAAATTTTTCTTGAAAGATGGAGTTTATGATTATTCTTATGAAAATCAAGATCAAGCTGTTTATTGGGTCTTAGAAAATTTAAAAGTTTTAGAAGATTTCAACAAGGAAAAATTTATTTTTAATTGAGTTGCAGGAACAACTACAACACAAGTTTCAGTTAAGAATAAAAATGAAAAATTTATGATAGTGAGGAAGTTCATTTATCAAGATTGACTTATAACGACATTGTGGATAATTTGAATTTATATTTACAAAATATTATAAAATAAAAAAAGGATATTGTGGGGCTTGATCCAAAAAGAAGAGATGTAATAATTGGTGGAACTATAATTTTAAGAACAATCTTAGAATATTTTGCTGAGGATGAACTTATAGTTTCAGAAAATGATAATTTAATAGGAGCAGTTTTAGGAGGAATAGATGAGTATAGAATTAATAAGTAATATTGGAGCATTTTTGATGATGATTTTATAAATATAATTTTACAAAGATTTAAAAATCTAGTGGTTTGACTGATGAGGAAGTTGAAAATAAATTGAAAAGAAAGAACTAGGAGATTTACCTTTTATGGAAGAAAATATTTTTCAGTTGAATGAATATAAACTTGGTAGCATAGGCTTTTACATCAAGAGAACTTAAAAAGCTTGAAGATTGATTTTATTGAAGAAAAATTAGTGACTAACGATTATAATGGAGAGCAACCAACAAATAAGATAGCTTATTCAAAAACTTTTTGCTGGATAAGGGGACAAAAGAAAATTTTAGGGTTTTCAAATTGCTAATGAGAGAAAATGTTGAAAAGAGAATGGAAGCTGTGAGAACTGTTATGCAAAATGGAGGAGAGTTGAAAGAACTTAGAAATATAAAGTTCATCCAACAGATAACGAATGGGATCCAGATTTACTAAATGTTATATCTATGATGGCAGCTCAAGAAAAACTTTTGATGAGGTTGAAGCAAGTGATATGGAAAGACTTGTGAAAGAAAAATCAAATGTTGCTTGATGTGAGAAAGATTATGATTTTAATGTTGGTATAAAAGGAGCTATCAATATGCCGCTTCGTGAAATTATTGCTAACAAAGATGAATTGCCAAAAGATAAAGATATTTTTGTTTATTGTAGATCGGCTCATAGAAGTGCTGATGCTGTGAATTTTATGAAGAGTTTAGGTTTTTGAAAAGGTTCATAATGTTAAAAGGTGGCTTTTATTGATATTTCCTTCAATGAATTTCATAAGGACAAGGGAGAGTTAGGAGATAGTATTTTGACGGGATATAATTTTGATTAAGAGAAGAGATGATGAAAAAATTATTTTTATGTTCGTATTTTTAAAGATGTAGAAAATTTATTTAAGACTTTTTATGAATAATAAAAAATAAAGGAAAAAGTTTTATTTATACCAACTGCTAGTTTAGTTGAAGAAATAAATTTTTATGTAGATGAGGTTAGGGAAGTTTTTAAAAATTTAGAAATGAAGCTTGAAGAATTAGAAATTTTCAAAATTGAGTGAAGAATCTATCAAACAAAAACTTTCTGAAACAAATTATTTATATATTTCTGGAGGAAATAGTTTTTCTTATTACAAGTTTTAAAAAGAGAAAAAATTTAATTTCTTTTTATAAAAGAAAGAATAAATGAAGGTATGATTTACATTGAGAATCAGCAGGAGCAATCGTTGCTGCTAAAATATTGATTATTCAAAATGGATGGACAACATAGATATATTAGATAAAAATTTTAAAGACTTTAGTGCTTTAGATTTGGTTGATTTTTATTTAGTACCCTCATTTAGGTGAATTTCCATTTGAAGAAAAACTAAAACTATTGTTGAGAAATATAAAAAATAAATTAAACATTGTTGCTATAAATAATAGTCAAGCCGTGATAGTTGAAGAAGATAAATACGAAATAAAATAATAAATATGAGGAAATAATATGACTGATATAAAAGAAATTCTTTTAATGGAAAGAAAAGAAAAATAAAAATAAGGGGAAAAGAAAAAGGAATGGAATTAGTAGTATCAGATTTAGATGGAACACTTTTGAACGAAGAGAGTGAAGTTACACAAGAAACGATTGAAGCTATAAATAAATTGGTGGCAAAGGGCATAAATTTTTACATACACAGGGAGAAGTTTTAATTCAGCAAATAGAATTAGAGAAAAATTGGGATTGATATTTATATGATTTGTAACAATGGTGCAAATATTTATAATAAAAAAATGGAAGCTTGCTTAAAAAGAAATGTTATGCCTTCTGAATTGATAGCAAGAATTGTAAAATTTTTGACAAAATAAAATTGAATATTTTGCTTTTGATGGAAGAGGTAGAGATCTTTATGTTGCAGCAGGAAACTTATATTGAACCAGAATTTTTAGTTGACCATAATCCACATTATATAGAAACAGAAAGTGATATGAAAATATTCCAGCTCTTGAAAAATATTAATTATCGAAGAGGAGCCTGAGAAAAATTTTTAAACTTAAAAAGACTTAATTGAGAAAGAATTTTCAGAGGAAGTTGAGATTGTAATTTCGGCTGACGATTGCATAGATTTGAATATAAAAGGTTGCAGTAAAAAGCTGGAGTTGAATTTATTTCTCAAGAACTTGGCATCGAAACCAGAAAAATAATGGCTTTCGGAGATAGTGAAAATGACTATAGAATGTTAAAAATTTGTTGGACATCCTGTTGCTGTCAAAGATAGCTATATGGCTAGTCGTGATTTTGGAAAAATCAAACTGAGTTTACGAATTATGAAAATGGTGTGGCAGAATATTTGAAAAAGTATTTTTGAGTTATAGGAAAATCTTGACAAAATATAAAATAGAATGAAAATATAAATTAGGGTGTTCCACCACCTTAAAGTGAAGGAATTTTTAAAATCAAGGAACTACCAGAATGGTAGTTTTCTTTTATTATAAAATATGACAAAGTGAAATTAAAATGATATAATTAAATTTGATAGTAAGTCCAAGATAAAATATAATTATAAATCAATATATAATAAAGAAAGGAAACAGGTAAATGCAAAATTTAGAAAACTTAATTATTCCACAAGAAATGATATTTTAAACAAAGAAAAGAAAAATTGAGGACAGCTTGAGAACTACATATGAGAAAAAGATCTGGACAAAAGTTTGTGAAAGCTGTAAAAGATTTTGATTTGGTCAAAGACGGAGATACAAAATTGCCGTTGGAGTATCAGGGTGGAAAGGATAGCTTTATTGCTTTGCAAATTATTTCAAGAATTAAAAAGATAGAAGTAAAAATTTCGAAGTAAAATTTATTTTCAATGAACCCAGGATTTGAAGCTATCGATGTTGACAAATTCTAAAGAAAATTTAATTGAAATGGAATCGACTGCGAACTTTTTGATGCTGATGTTTGGAAGATTGCTTTTTGAGGAAGCTCAGATGGACCTTGTTTTTATGTGCAAAGATGAGAAGAGGATTTTTATATAAAAAGTTGAAGAACTAGGGTCTAATAAATTAGCACTGGGACATCATTTTGATGATATTGTTGAAACAACTATGATAAATATGTTTTATGCAGGAACTGTTAAAACAATGTTGCCAAAGGTTGCATCGACATCTGGAAAGATGGATATAATCAGACCTCTTGCTTACGTTAGAGAAAAAGATATAATTAATTTTATGAGACATAATGATATTCAACCTATGAGTTGTGGTTGTCCAACAGAAGCAGGAAAGGTTGATTCAAAGAGAAAAAGAAAAAAATATTTATTGCAAGATTTAGAAAAACTAACTAACATCAAGCAAAGTATATTCAATGCTAAGAAAAATGTTAATTTAGAATATGTGCTTTGATATACTAATGGGAATAAAAATAAAGATAAATAAAATCTATGAGGTACTATGAATTTTTATTTTGACAGATGTTAATAAAATTTTGGAGAAGTATGATTGCCAACGATAGTGAAATTTTGAAGAAATTAAAATCAGGATTATGATTTATCAAGCGAAGAGAAAAAGAATTGGAAGAGATGATAGATAACTTGATTTAGGAGGAAAGAATGTCAAACAGGTATTTATATGATAGACAAAAACAGCAATAACTTACGGGGAGATAAAATTTTCCTATGCTGATGTAATAAAAATGTAAATTATTATTCAGAATTTTTAGATGTTGAAATTGGAGATAGAGTTGCATTGATGATGGAGAATAGACCTGAGTCAATCTTTCGCATTCTTTTCGATTTGGTCAAAGAAGCTATAGCTATGAGTAGATGCAGCTCATACTGTTGAACAACTTGCTTATGTTTTTGGAGATTCAACACCCTAAGTATATTTTTGTGTCAAATAAAACTAAAAAGTTGCTCAAGAGGCTAGTAAACTTTTAGGAGATACAGTAAGAATAATAAAAATGTTGATGAGATTAAGTTGTTCGAAAAATTATATTGCTAAAGAAAGCAAGAATTTGAATTTAAAGATGAAAAGATGTTGCAATAATTGTTTATACCTCTGGAACAACTAGGAAACCGAAAGGTGTAATGATAACTTATGAAAATATTTTAGCAAAACTTTAAATGGAGTAAAAGCATGTTGATTTGGTAAATGAAAAAGATATTATTTTTAGCAATATTGCCATATCATCATATTATGCCTTTTATGTTTCACATTGATATTGCAATATACTTAGGAGTACCTGTTGTTCTTTTTAGTTGAAATTTCATCGGCTAGTCTTATGAAAACTTTGAAAGCCGAAAAAGTTTCAGTAATAATTGGAGTGCCAAGAGTTTGGGAAATGTTGGATAAGGCTATAATGGCAAAAATAAATCAAAGTTCTGTTGCAAAAATTTATGTTCAAGATGGCTAAGAAATTTAATTCTATCTCAATAAGAAAAATAATATTTTCAAAAAGTTCATAAAGAATTTGGTGAAATGTTAGAATTATGGTTTCAGGTGGAGCTAAGGTTGATAAAAATGTTTTAGATGACTTTGAAGTTTTAGGTTTCGATACTATACAAGGTTATGGAATGACAGAGACAGCTCCTATTATTGCATCTCAATGTTCCGGGAAGAGAAAGAACTGATACTGTTGGAGAAGTTATTCCTGATGTTGAAAGTTAAGTTTGGCTCTGATGATGAAATTCTTGTAAGAGGAAAAATGTAATGAAAGGTTACTATAATAACGAGGCAGCAACAAGAGAAACAATAGACGAAGATGGTTGGCTTCATACTGGAGATTTAGGTAAGATGGAAGGTAATCATTTGATGATTATCGGAAGAGAAATGATAGTTCTACCTAATGGAAAAATATTAATCCTGCTGATATTGAAACTGAAATTATAAAATTGACTGATCTTATAAAAGAAGCTGCTGTTACAGAATATCAAGACCATTTGCTTGCAATAGTTTACCCAGATTTTGAGAAAATGGTACAAGAAAAATTGTAAATATTGGAGAAAGTATTAAATGGGAAGTTATTGATAAATATAATGTAACTGCTCCTAATTATAAAAAGATCTCATGATATAAAAATGTTAAGGAAGAATTGCCTAGACAAGAATTGGAAAAATTAGAAGATTTATGCTTAAAAGATTTAATTGAGGATAAAGTGCCTTCTGAAACTAAAAAGAAGAAAAGAAAGTTGTTGAAATTCCAGAAGAAATTAAAGAAAAAAATTTGATGTGATAGCTAAATATATAAGTGAAACATATCAAAAAGAAATAGAGCCTGATTCTCATATTGAATTAGATTTAGGTTTTGACCTCTTGATATTGTTGAGTTTATGAATTTTTATAAATGCTAAAGTTGGACGTAAATTTTACAGAAGAAGATTTTGTTGAAAAATAAAACTATAGTTTCGATAATCAATTTAATAAATCAAAGAGCTGGAAAAGTAACTGATAAAAATGAAAAATCTAAAAATTGATAGACACAGATAGTAATATTGAACTACCTAAGAGTGGATTCTTTGCAAAAAGCTTTTAAATTTGTGTTAAAGCCTTTAATGAAATTTAGATTTAAATATAAGACAAGTGGTAAAGAAAATATTGGAGAAGGAGCAGGAATTATTGTTGAAACCACCAAAGTTTTTGGATGCCTTGCTGTCAATAATGCTTTCACAAATAAAGAATTGTCAAATAATTATTACATTGTGACTGCTCTTCATTTTAAAAAGTGGAATGATGAAATATTTGGCTGATCACGGAAATATAATTTTAGTTGATGTAAATAAAAACCTCAAAAATACATTACAAGCAGCTTCAAAAGTTTTAAAATCAGGTAAGAAACTAATTATCTTCCTGAGGGAAAGCAAGAACAAGAGACGGAGAGTTACAAGAATTTAAAAAGACTTTTGCTATTTTAGCCAAAGAATTAAATGTACCTATTTATCCTTTTGTCTTAAAAGGAGCTTTTTGAGGCATGGCCTTATACAAAAGAAATTTCCAGGAAAATATCCAGTGTCAGTTGAATTTTTTTAGAAAGAATCGAACCAGCTGATAAAACTGTTGAGGAATTAGTAATCGAAACAAAAATAAAATTGAAAAAGTTTATAAAAATAATTTAGGGGGACGGAGGGACGTATGAAAAAGATTTTATTGTTAGCTTTTAGTTTTAATTGTGTAAATTCTTATTCTTATGTTGAAAGAAGTGAGCAAGTTGGAAATAGAGGACTTGAGCTTATAAGAGAAAAATAATATAAATCAAAAATATGGGTCTATCTCAATTGAGTGGAAGTACTCAGATTATTGATGCCTATATTGGCAATGGAAAATATGAAAAGACTAAGGGACTAATGATAGGGACAGCAAGTAATTTTTGTGACTTATCCAAATATAACAGCTGCTGTGACAATAGCTTATGATAAATATAAATACAAACCAGCTCATAACGATTACTGGGGAAGAGATTATGATTTGAATACATATTTTTCTTATATGCTTGATAAAAATTTTATTTGTAGTCGGGTTTGATATTCACAAGCAAGGCACGTAGAAAAAGAGCTTATAGTGGAAACTTAGAAGCAGGAAGATTTTTAACAGGTAACACTTATTTATACACAGGTGTGGAAGGTCAGAATAGAATTTACAGTAATATGGAGAATTTAAAATTTGCAAATTATAAGCTTGGTCTTATGAGACAAGATACTTGGAAAAAATTTAAGTTTGTAAATGATGTTGAAGTGAATTTTGATAATAAGAAATATGATGATGAAAGAGCTAGAACAAACTTCACATCTCTTTACAAGAGCTTCATACTATATACGATGAGGATTTACTTATCGATTTACAATATCGTGGAACTAAAAATTTAGATTTTATAATTCTGTAGTTGGAATTGGTTTCACATATAATTTTCTAAAAATATACTCTATATAATAAAAATCATGGTGTTGGAAAAACCAACGTCATGATTTTTATTCAAAAACAAACATTATTTTGCCAATCTTCTAAGAGCTATTTCTTTAGCTTTCACATACTGCTCAGTAGAAATATATTTTGCATTTGAATTTGACTTTCAATCTATCTTTTTAAAATTGCAGCCTCTATATCTCCAATTTTATCAAAAATATCATCAATTTGTTTCATATATTTTTCAGGTCCATCTAAAACATATTTATTAATTTGTAACTCAAGTTGCTTTTTTCTAAAAATTTTTAATTGATAATTACTAGCCACTTGATTCATTAAAATCTTTTAGCTTTCTTTATATTTTCAACTTTAACGCCTGCAGCTTTTAAATCAGCATCATCAACAATTCCAAGTCCATTTTTCTTCCGAAGCAAAACACGGACAACGAAAGAACTAAAAATATAATATATAAAATCATAACTACTTCCCCACTAAATTTGAGTATTATAGATGAATAACTCATCTGGATTCAATTCTATTGTTTTTACCTGCCACGTTTGAACTATCATACATATTAGTAATTAGCTCTTCACGATTAACTTTAGTTGTAACAGCGACAGTATTTGCATTTACATCTGGACTAGGGGAATACTTTTTACAAGAGAATTATAAGTCGACATAGTAACAATTCCCACAATAATCCTACAGAAAATATAGACATTCTTTTATTTCTTCTTTTTCTTCTTCTAATAAAAGCTTTTTATAAATATTAGCCCTAACTCTTTCTTTTCGGTGACATATCATGTTTCCTCCCATATCTTTGAGTGCCTTATAATAGACAGATTTTACAGTTGATAAGTTCATATTTTTAATTTCTGCAATTTCCTTTAATTTGTATCCATAAATATCTTTTAAAACAACAATCTCTTTCTTTCTTCTTGTAATTTTAACTTTTTCTTCAAGTATAACCTTAGAATCAAAAATTGATATCCTCAGGTAGAGATAAAACATCATCATTGATTTCAAAATTCTAATTTTCGTTTCTTGAAAAAGTCATAGAAAGTTTTATTAATTGCTATTCTATAAATCGCAGATATTACTTTCTTTCTCTAAATTTTTCTAAATTCTTATACACTTATAAAAGTATCTTGTAAATATCTTCAGCGTCGCTTTCATTTTTAACAACACTTACGACTTTATAATAGATTCTATCAAAATATTCTTCATAATGCTATCAAAATCCATTTTCATGCTCCAATATTTTATTTATATTTATTAGACGTTGATATACTGTAAAAAGTTTAAATTTTCAAATCCTCAGCAATCATCTTTTAATTCTTTTAATAAATCCTTCTCAGGGACTTTAGTTTGTCCTTTTTAAATAAAATTCCCAACTCCACGCCCAGTGCTATACCATAATCAGCTTCTCTAGCTTCACGGTCCATTTTACCTAACATAACCCATAACAGCAATTTTTAAATTTATCTCATCAAATTCTTCTTCCACTTGTTTTGCAAGACCTATCAGATCATTTCCCGTTCTCCCACAAGTTGGACAAGAAATAATCACACCTTCGTCTGATAAAATCTAAAACTTTTAAAAATTTCTTTTGCAACTTTTATTTCTTCATCAGGATTTTCTGTTAGTGACACTCTTATAGTATCTCCTATGCCATCGACTAAAAAGTAGAACCAATTCTATGCTGATTTAACAGTTCCTTGAAATTTTTGTTCCTGCCTCTGTCACACCTAAATGTAATGGATAGTCAACAAGAGAACTAATTTTTCTATAGTATCTATCATCATTTTTACGTTACTTGATTTTAAAGATATAATTATATCAAAATTAAATTTTTCTAAAAAGTCTTACGTGATACATTGCACTTTCAACCAAAAGCATCAACACAAGGGCTTCCATATTTTTCAAAATTTCTTTTCAATTGAACCAGAATTAACTCTATTCTAATCGAAATATCTTTCGCGCCTTCCACAACCTTTTCTAACATTTTCATCCGAACCAATATTTCCAGGATTTTCAAATTTATCAATTCCGATTTTTCCATGCTAAAAGTATGCAAGTCTGTAATCAAAATGTATATCAGCAACAAGAGGAAGATTTACTCTCTTTTTATTTCTTTTTATTGCTTCAGCTTTGGTATTATTAATTGTCATTCTCACAGTTGGCAACCAGCTTTTTCAAGTTCATTAATTTGTTGAACAGTTGCTTCTACCATCTGCTGAATTTGTATTTGTCATCAGATTGGATTATTATAGGATTATCTCCTCCTATTTTTTTAAATTTGCAACTTTGTACAACTCTTGTTTTTCTTTTCATCATTTTTCCTTCAATTTTATTTTAGATATTTTAAAGCCCACTTATTTTTCAATAAGTAGGCTAAAATTTTTAATTAGTTATATATTTCATTGGATTTTTAGAACGCCATTTACTCTAATTTCAAAATGTAAAATGAGGTCCAGTAGTACGTCCAGAATTTCCAGTCTTTTCCAATCAAATCTCCTTGATTAACATGTTTCTCCAACATTTGTTGAGATTACGCTCAAGTGAGCATATCTTGTTTCATATCCATTACCGTGATTGATTATAATTATTTTTCCATATCCACTCATATTTCCAGCAAATGTTACTACTCCAGCTCTTTGCTGCTCTAAGAGGAACATATTTTTTGCAACTAAATCCACGCCAGTATGTAGGATATATCTTCTAAGTACGGGTGATATCTATTTCCAAAAAGGACTTGATATTCCAGCATATCTAACAGGATATATCAAATCCAGCATCCACCTGAACTATAATTTTTGATCATTATCTTCTCAGCACTAGAGCCAGTACCACTATCTCTGTATCTACAGCAGGCACTTTCCCCTTATTTTTAGATTTTTCTTATCCTTTTTATCTTCTTTAGCTTGTTGTGCTAGCAACAGCTTTTTCTTCTAGTTCTTTAACTTTTTCAGGTTACACCTTTCAAGAAAAAGTTCTGTTCCTGCTTTCAATCTTTTTAGGATTTATATTATTGTTATCAACTATATCAACGACACTTATTCCATATTTTTAGCAATTTTTGCTAAAGTATCTCCTTTCTGAATTTTATAATACATACCATCAACAGATGGGAATGTTAAAAGTGTCTCCAGGTTTCATATTTCTAACAGATTCGTTATTTAATAATATTGTATCTGTTTTCAAACCAAATTTTTCTAGCAATAGCTTGAGGAGTATCTTTCTTTTGAGACCTTATAAGATAATTGTTCAACTTTTGTAGCAGTTTTCTTTTCTTCCTCTTTCTTTTTTTCTTTTTCGTCTTCCTTAGTAAAAATTATATTCTTTTTCAAATGTAGTGAAGTTACTTGTAGTTAATTCCAAACCTCCGTTTTCAGCTTCTGTCATTTGAAAATAATCTGTAAAGCCTTCTGTAATTAACGACCTCTCTATCAGAAATTGTATACAACCCTAAAAGAAAAGAATACAACAGCTAGAATTAATGAATAACCTATTATTTTCTTATTATTCTTTTCATAAATTACCTCATTATTTTTGATTTTTAAGTTACTATCAATATTTTTTTAATAACTCATCGTTGTCTTTTTGTATTTTTGAATTAGTTTTATCAATGCTGAGGTAGCATTAACTTTATTATCATATTCATTTTAAAAAATCTTCTCATTTTCCAAATTGAACTCAATTTAGATTTTTCAATAAGTAATTCTTCTTTTCTTGTTCCAGATTTTTAATATATCTATAGCTGGAAAAATTCTAAACTCAGCTAGCTGTCTGTCAAGATAAATATCACAGTTTCCTGTTGATTTAAAACTCTTCGTATATAACTTCATCCATTTTACTCCTGTTTCTACAAGTATAGTAGCAATAATAGTTAGACTTCCTCCGTCTTTTATATTTCTTGTTGCACCAAAAAGTTTTTAGGAAAATAAAAAAGTCTGCTGGATCTATCCCACCAGATAAAATTTTTCCCCAGATGGAATAAAAAGTATTGTAAGCTCTAGTAAGTCTTGTTAAAGAGTCAAGTAAGATAACTATATTTTTCCTTCCTCAACTCTAGCTTTAGCCTTTTCAAAACTTTTTCAGTAACTCTTATATGATTTTTACTATCGTCAAAAGTTGATGAAAAGACAGTAGCTCCTTTAACATTTTCAGTTATATCAGTTACTCCTCAGGTCTTTCATCTATCAATAATATCCAAACATCAGCATTATCTTTAATTAAAGCATTGGCTATCGTACTAATAAAAGTTGTTTTTCCAGCTTTAGGAGGAGCAATTTATTAATGCTCTTTGTCCTCACCAATAGGAGCAACTAAATCAAGTATTCTTCCAGAAATGTTTTCTTTTATTTCCTCCTAATATAAATTGTTCTCTAGGATAAGTTGGAATTAAATCTTCAAAAGGTTTCTTTTTCCAAAACATCTAAGTTTGTATCATTAGCAGAAAAATTCTTCTAAGAGCATAATTTTTCACTATTCAGCAGGTCTTCAACTTCACCAAATACATAGTCACCCGGTCTTAAGTTAAACTTTTTATTTGAGATGAAGAAAGATAAATATCTTTACCAACTGTCGTATTTCTCAAAAATCCAAATCCGTCTGCTAAAAATATCTAAAGTTCCGTAAGCTAGTTCAAATTATATTTTCTTCAAGTGAGTCAGATATTAAAGATTTCAACTCCTCTTTTTCATTCCTGAAACAATATCAAGTTCAGAGTGTTTTTGCAATTTCTTGTAATTCTCTTAAAAAGCAAACTATCTAAAATATCCATTACTCCTCCTCAACTAACACAATTTAAATTTTTATACTATTTCTCCATATAGAGTCCAAGTTTTACATTCATTTTATTTTTACGTTAACAAATTGTCCTTTTTAATTTTTATTTTCTCCTCTAAAATAGAACGACTTTTATTTGTTGATGTTCTTCCCAGATAAAGACTTCTTTGTTTCTTTCTTACTAGGACCTTCTACTCAATACTTTAACTATCTTATCTTTTATATTTACTACTTTCATTGAACAGAACATTTCATTTTGTACTTCTATAAGTCTTTGTAATCTTTTCTTTTTAACAGCTTTCATCTATTTGATTATCCATAGTTGCAGCTTTTGTTCCCCTTTTCTTATAGAATACATAAACATATATGAATTATCAAAGCTAACTTTTTTACAACATCAACTGTATCCAAGAAATCTTCTCTGTTTCTCCAGGAATCCAACTATGATATCTGCTGTTAAAGCGACATCAGGAATTTTTGATTTTATTTTATCAACAAGAGCTAAATATTTTTCCTTTTAGTGTAACCTCTTCCCATTTTTCTCTAAAATTTGAGATGAGCCAGATTGCAATAGGTAAATGAAGACATTTTAGAAATTTTATCGTTTTTAGCTATAACATCTATAACATCATCTAGTAAAATCTCTAGGATGTGGAGAAACAAATCTAACTATATAATCTCCTCAACTTTACAAATTTCATCTAAAAAGTTTTGCAAAATTATCTCCATTTTAAAAATCCTTTTACCATATGAATTTACATTTTGACCAAGTAGATACTATTTCTTTTAGCTCCCTTTTTTTCAACATATTGTTCAACATCTTTTACTATTTCTTCTAAGAGGGAACAGATCTTCTCTACCTCTAACATAAGGAACTATACAGAAAGTACAGAAATTATTGCAACCATAAGTTATAGAAATTGAAGCCGTTTGATCTGAAGCAAATTCTGCATCTAATCTTGGTGGTAATTCATCTTCATTATCTGTATATACTTTCATGAGTACTTTCATTATTTTCAATTTTTCTATTGCTTGAGGAATTCTACCAATATTTTTGATTCCCCCATAACTATATCTATTATCGGAAATTTTTCTACAAGTTCTTCACCTTGTTCTTGAGCAAAACAACCTGTAACCCCAATTATAGTTCCTCTTTAAGTGCTTTTTAATTCTCCTAATTTTCCAAATATTTGTGTTGCAGCTCCTTCTCTTACTGTACAAGTATTTAAGAAAACTGCATCAGCGTCATCTATATCATCATCTACGTATATCCTAAAGTTTTGAAAAATCTTTTTGATCTTTTGCACTTTCGTTTACATTCATCTGACATCCATAAGTGATAATTGATGCCTTTTTCACAGCATCCTCCTAATCTAAATTATATACATATAATTTTCTAAATTTTTATATTTTAAAATAATCGTGTCATTATAACATAATTTCTTTTAAAGATATATTATAGACTATTTTTTATATAAAAGTTTAGAAAAATATATAGACTGTATTTTTTTTATATAATAGTTTTATTATAAACTAATATATATATAATTAATCTGAGAGGTAATGACTACTTGACAATAATCTAAACTACAAATGATACAAATCTAAGTCAGTATATTTTAAGGAGGTATTTTTAAATGAAAACACTGTTGGTATATTTTTATGGAACTACAGGAGGAAAAACTCAAGAAGTTGTTGACATTATAGCTGCTCAATTAGGAGATGCTCAAGTATTTGACGTTGCTGATGGTATCGATGCAATGGAAATGTTTGATAACATTATATTAGCTTCTCCTACTTATGGAGCTGGAGAATTACAAGATGATTGGGCTTCTGTTATCGATGAACTTGCTGATATGGATTTCAGTGATAAAAGTTGTTGCATTTGTTGGTGTAGGAGATGCTGCAATATTTCGGAGCAACTATGTTGAATCTATGAAACACTTCTATGATGCAGTTGAACCAAAAGGGTGCACTATCGTAGGATTTACTTCTACTGATGGTTATGATTTCGAAGCTCTGAAGCTGTATTAGATGACAAATTCGTAGGACTTGCTATTGATGCTTCTTTCGACGAAGATGAAATTGCTTCTAAAGTTGAAGACTGGTTGGAAAAACAAAGTTAAAGACGAATTTAAAATAATAATTTAAAAGGAGCTGTTAAGCTCCTTTTTATACTATTTGTTTTTCCATGAAATTCCATTAACCGGAATTAATTTTTCTAACTCAGCTAAATTTTCTTTTGTAACCCTTTTCCAGCTACCACAATTTTTTAATTTTCCATTTGCTTTTTCTATCATTTTTATTTATCATATCTTTTGCCTTCAAGAGCTGTTGCCTTACAACCTGAAGTTAAAAATTCTTTTTCACACCTATTTTTATTAAATCTTCTATCCAATCAATGTGGATTTTTCTAATTGTCGATAGCTTTTATGAAAAAGTTACTTCCATAGGATGAGATCAAGTTTACAAGTTCTTCCATTTGTTTTAAATTTATTTTATTATCTTCTGTTAGAAATTCCAAAACAACTGCTTTAACTCCCAAATTTTTAAAAACTTTTTATATCCTCTTTTCATTATTTCACTTTCGTCATCAGAGTAAATAAAATTTCCAACCTCTAGGGTCTAATCATAGGAAAAATATCTATACCCAATCTTTTTCTAAACATAATTTTACAGTTCCATACGATGGTGATTGTTCCACCCACAGATAAATTTTTCACAAAGCTCAACTCTATTTGCTCCATTTTCCTCTGCTCTTTTAGCTCCATCAAAAATTCAACACAAGCTTCCTTTATCATTTATTTTACCTCCTTACAAAACACTCACTATTGAAATTATAACACAAAATTATAAATCAATAGTAAGTGTAATTTAAAAATTTTAATTCAAATTAAATTCCAGCTAAATGTATAGCCCCTTCAACTCCTATAGGTAATCCAGTTAAGAACCAAATTATCATAAATATTGTCCATCCAATTAAGAATGAAATTGAGTAAGGTAACATAGTTGAAAATTAAAGTTCCCATTCCAGCTTCCTTATCATATTTTTGCATGAAAGCAACTATCATTGCAAAATAAGTCATAAGCGGTGTGATTATATTTGTTGAAGAATCTCCAATTCTGTATGCCAATTGAGTAAATTCTGGAGAATATCCAAGTCTCATCAACATTGGAACAAATATTGGAGCCATTATAGCCCATTTTGCAGATGCAGATCCCATAAATAAATTTATAAATGCAGATACAAGAACGAATAAAAATTAGTAATGGTAATCCTGTTAATCCAATTGCTTGCAAGAAATCTGCTCCTCTAACTGCTAGATATGTTCCTAAATGTGTATAAGAAAAATAAGCAATAAATTGTGCTGCTGCAAAATGCAAGAGCTAAATATCCACCCATTGTTGCAGAGAAGAACCCATCATTTTAGCAGCGTCTTTATCATTTTTATAGTTCCTGTAACTTTTTCCATAAACTAAACCTGGGAATAAGAAAGAACATCATAAGTGTTGGAACAAGTCCATGAGGATGTCCAATCTTTTAGTTTCTTTCCATCGACTCTCAAAATAGAATTTTCTGGAATTGTTAAGAAAGCTATGATAACACAGAAAATAAGAACAGTTATTCCTGCCCATCTCAAACCTTTCTTTTCAATATCTGTCAAATCGTTTTGTTTCAACTTTAACATCACCTTTATATTCTCCCAATCTAGGTTCGATAATTTTTCAGTAATGAATGTACCTATAAACATTATTATGATAGTAAGGAGCCTGCCATAAAATAGTAGTTTACAAGCAGGATTTACAAAATAATCAGGTCTTAAAATTCTTGCAGCTTCTGTAGTAATTCCAGATAGTAATGGGTTCAGTTGTTGATAATAATAAGTTTGCAGAGAAACCTCCTGATACTCCTGCAAAAGGCATGAAGACCAGCAATTGGGTGTCTACCAAAAGATAAAAATACCATAGTCTCCAATGGAACTAATATTACATATCCAGCATCTGGAAGCTTAATATTTGACATAACTCCTGCCAATACAACTATATAAGTTATTAAACTTTTTGGGAGTGGCATTTACAACTTTTCTCATTGTTGCTCCCATAAGTCCACACCTCAGCAACACCTATACCAATAAGTGCAACTAAAAACTGTACCTAATAGTTGCAAAAGCCAGTAAAGTTTCCAACCATCGATGAGAAGATATATCTTATACTTTTCTGCATCTAACAACGATTTTGCTAGAGTTGTTTCTTTTAATTCAAGTGTTTTCTATCTGTTGCTGTATATGTTAGCAGAAGCTCCGCTAGGCTGCAGCAATAGCCGAAAACAACTGCTATGATTAAACAGAAAATGCAGAATAGTGACACTGGATGTGGTAGCTTATTCCCCCTTTTTCTATAGCATCGAGAAATCTTTGAATACCTCTTTCTTCCATAAATCCTCCTTATTAGTCGTGTTTGATTTTTGTACTCTGTAAAAATTTTAAAAACAAACTTTTTAAAGTTTACATATATGATAATATACTTTATAAAATAAAGCAAATCTTTTTATAAAAGTAAAAATATTATTATGTACTTTTAATATGTTAAGATTTTTATTAGATGAAAATAAAATTTATTTAGGGGCTCGTTATGGAAAAATTTAAAATTAAAAAGTTTTTGGAATATAAATTTTTATCAAATTTAGATTTCAATACTAAAGGAAATATTTTAGCTTTTACTGTTACTGAATCAGTTTTTGATAAAAATGCTTACAAAAATTTTATTTATACACTAGATATAGAAAATAAAAATATAAAAATTAACTCACAGTGGAAAAAGAAAATTCTCTTTGACGCAATGAAAATATAATCTATTCTCAGGGGCTAGAGATGATAAATTCAAAGGTTAAATTAGGGTGAAAGCTTGGACTCTGTATTATGCTCTGTGATATAAAAATGGGGAAGCTTTATGAATATATGAGAATACCAATGGAAGTTACAGGAATTAAAAATTGTCGATGAGAATAATTTTCTTAACTGCAACTTACGATCATAATTCTTTAGACTTTAAATAATTTGACTGGTGATGAGAGAGAAAAAGCTATAGCTACTATTGAAGAAAATAAAGACTATGAGGTCTTGGATGAAATTCCGTTCTGGAATAATGGAGTGGGTTTTATGTAAATAAAAAGAAATAGACTTTACCATTTTGATAGAACTAATAATAAATTAACACCAATTTCCAATGAATATAGCAATATTGAACTTTTAATGTAGAGATAATAAAGTTATTTTTATTGCTAGAACTTATACTGATAAGTTACCATTGACAGCTTCATTATGGACTTATGATTTGATTAGCAACAATTTAGAAAATATTATTTCGGATAATTTGTATGATATAGTTTTGCTAATTTTATTGAAGATAAAATTGTTTGTGCATTCAGTGATGATGACATCAATTTGGAGTAAATGAAAATCATAAATTATATTTAATAGATGATAAAAATATATAATCTTTTATATGAAAAATGACACTGGCTATCATCTACGGTTGGAAGTGATTGTGAGACTTGGTGGGAAAATCTTTTAAAGTTATAGGAGATAGAATTGTATTTCTTGTCAACCGTCGTTGAAAGAACTCATCTAAATTCTGTTGATGTAAAAGGTAATGTTCAAAGTTTTTGTGTGACGAAGATGGATCTATTGATTGTTTTGATATTGCAAATGGAATATATATATGTTGATAAGGAGATTATACATTTTGCAAGAAATCTATAAATTAGAAAATAATTCTTCCTGATTAACCGTACATTCAATGAAGAAATAAATATATAAAAATCTCTAAGCCTGAATTTTGATTTTACAACAAATGAAGACAGTTTTGTAATCTATCCTGTTGATTAGTGATAAAAACAAAACTGCTGCAATTTTGGATATTCACGGAGGTCCTAAAACTGTTTACGGAAATATTTTTATCACGAAATGCAAGTCTGGGCAAATATGGGGATACTTTATATTCTTTACTAATCCACACGGTAGTGATGGATATGGAAATATTTTTGCAGATATAAGAGAAAATATGGAACCGTTGATTATAACGATTTGATGAATTTTTACAGACTATGTTTTAGAAAATATCCGATTGATAAAAAGGTCGGGTAACAGGTGGGTCTTAGGGTGGATATATGACTAACTGGATAATAGGGTCCTTACAGATAGATTTGCCTGTCAGCATCACAAAGATCTATTTCCAACTGGATATCAAAATTTGGTACGACAGATATAGGATATTATTTTAATGCAGATCAAAATCAAGCTACACCTTAGCAATTTCATGATAAATTGTGGTGGCATTCTCCTTAAATATGCACAGATAAAGCAAAAACTCCAACTTTATTTATACATTCAGAAGAGATTATAGATGTTGGCTTGCCGAAGGTTTACAAATGTTTACGGCTTTAAAATATCACGGAGTGGAAGCTAGACTTTTGTATGTTGAGGAGAAAAATCACGAGTTATCAAGAGGTGGAAAACCAAAACATAGAGTTAGAAGACTCACAGAAATTACAAACTGGTTTTGAAAAGAGAAATGTTTGAAGGAAGGAAAATAAATATTATGAAGAAAGTTTCCATGTGAAACCCTTTATAAAATGGGCCGGAGTGGAAAAGGGCAACTTTTAAAAGAAATATCTTATCCTGAGAATATTGATAAATATGCGAACCTTTTTATAGGAGGAGGGGCAGTATTATTTGGATATTTGACCACTCATGATATATATAGCTTATATTAGTGATGTTAATAAAGAATTGATAAATATTTATAAAGTTATTTCAAAATAAAGGCAGAAGACTTCTAATAACTAAAGGGTTTGAAGAAGATTATTTACACATTTTGGGAAAATGAAGAAAAGAATACTATCTTCAAAAAGCGAAGAATACAATAATTGGAGATATAATGCTGAAAATAGTGAGGAGATGTGGGAGGCAGAAATATTTATTTGCTTGAGACAAAAACTTACTAATGGTCTTTTATCGTGCAAATAAAAAGGGAGAATTTAATGTTCCGACAGGAGTCATTACAAAAACCTTTAATTTGTGATGAAAGGAAAATTTAAGAAATATTTCAATTTTATTAAAAATGCTGAAATTATTTGTGTAGCTGATTATACAAAATCTAGAAAATTTTACTGATGAAAATACTCTCAGTGTATTTTGATCCACTTATGCAGACCACTTACAGAAACAGCAAGTTTTACTTCTTGCACAGAATTTAGTTTTCAATGATGAGGGCAAATAAGATTGCTGAGTTTATAAAACTTTTCACTCATATTAAAGTTATTCTTGTAATTCAGGACCCCATGTAAATCAAGATGATAATGATGATTTATACAAAGGATTTAATATTAGAAGAACAGGCAAGTAGAGATCGATAAACTCAAAGGGAAGTTCAAGAAAATAACTTTGAGTTATTAATAAAATATGAACTTTTAAATAATTTATGTATGACACGATGAAATTTTAATATTTGCGGCTCAGAAAATTTTAGAGAGAGTATATCAACATACGATTATTACTATTGATTTTAAAAGTTATTAGAAATGGAATGAAAATAAAAATGAGAGTTGAGATACTTTCGAAATGCTTTTAATTGGTTCAAAATAGAGAAAGACTTTTGAGGATATTCTTACAAGATATCCTTGAAACCTGACAGTCATCCCAATTCTTTTAGCATGGACGTAACAATGAAATTTATGCTCAGATACTAATGGAGCGTTTCTGCTAATTTTGAAATACAAAATTACCTCTATGAGATCAATCATAAAATTCTTTGATGACACAGGTTTATTTAATCTTATGGAAAATCATCATTTGCTAGGAAGCAGTTTAATTCGATTATAGATTTCAGGAGTAGAAACAGGTCTTGATAGTACGTGCAGATCGTGGTGGTCATCACTTTGTTGGAAGACTAGTTGAACACGTCTATTCGAAAGCAGTGCTTCATATACAAGTATCGCTTTATGCAAAATATATATCAGAAATTTGAGAGAAAGTTTTTCCATAGATTTGTCCATTTCTAATACAGGGAAAACGAGAGGTTGATTTACCTACATAAACTTTAAATAGAATATATGTACAGAAACTAATTTTTATTCTAGTAGTGGCTCAAAATTAAATGAAACTGCTAGAAGTTATAAGCAGTTGGCAGTAGAGGCCAGTAGAAATAGAGAATTTAACTTTTGTTTGGTTTACCTGACGTAAAGGTTGGAAAAATGCAAGGCTATATACGAGAAGAAACTTCTTTGAAATTCTTGATACAATATATAGGGCTATTTAATGATTTAGAAAATGGAATAATAGAAAAGTATTTATATAGAAGAGGTAATTGTAATGATTACTAAATGGGAACCGAAAATTTTGAGTTGGAGCTTAACACAGTTTAGGTTTTCCTGCAAGGGGTAATTGGGCAACTCACGATGCAAATGGATGCGGAAATTGGTCGCCATATATCTCCTAGAAATTTAATTCATGGAATATACTCAAGAAGAAGATTTACAGATCAATTTGTGCAGGAGGAGGTACAACTCTTGCTGAGGCAGAGAGTTATTAAATAGAAACTGTGGCTTGCACAGATGTCATGATATATCTGTTGTTGAGATGTGGAAGACATTTTTAGAATATAATACTAAATTCTACAATATATATATACAGCTGATGCTGTGAAATCTTGATTTTATATGGAAGTATTGAGTTTTATATGTACTCATCCACCTTATGCTAATATAATTGAATATAGTGAAGATATTGAGGAAGATTTATCACATTACAGAAAATTCCTCTAAATTTTAGTTGAAATTAAAAGTAGCAAGAGAAAGTCGTGAGTTTTAGATTCTGTGCTATTTTAATGGGAGATACAAGAATAAAAGGTCATGTACAACCCTCGGTTTTCGTGTATAATGAAAGTTTTTGAAGAAGAAGGTTTTAAATTAAAAGAACAATTACAAAGACAACGATAATGCACTGTAAGGCTACACTGGATTATTGGAGAAACAAACAGTATCAAGTATAAACTATTAATTGCTCACATGAATATTTAACTATATTTAAGAAATAGTTAGATAAGTATTCATGACACTCAAAAGTAATAATTTTTGCAGAACTTACAGAAATTACAAACTGGTTTGACATATTTGAAGGGGTGATACAAATGAAAATTAATGAAAAATTGAAGTAGCTAGAAGGTATCAAGGAGAAATATAAGGTCGATGCTTATATTGTCGCAAGTTCGAGACTATCATCAAAAGTGAATATGTTGATGACTATTTTAAAAGGTAGACAATATTTATCAGGCTTTACAGGATCAGCAGGAATTTTAGTAATATTTAAAGATGAAGCTTTGTCTTTGACTGACAGAAGATATCATCTACATGCTGAAAATCAACTTGCGGGTACAGAAATAAAATTATTTAAAGCAAGGAAATATTTCTGATCTCAACTCCACAAAGAATATATAATATCAAAAATTAAAAAGAAAATTCTAAAATAGGTGTAGAGATGCAAAATTATAGTTTAGCCGCTGACATCAATGAAATTTTATCTCATATGAGTAGATGAGTTCTGATTTGTGGCCGAAGTTTGGACCTGAAAGAAAAAGTACCATCTGCAGTGGGAAAATGTTTGTCGTGAAGAGATAGGGAAACATATCAAGATAGAAATAAGAAAGGTTCTCGTAGAGATGATCACTACATATACCATCTAAGTTTAGATGACATTGCTTGGATATTTAATTTTAGAGGTTCGACATCCAGTCGTAACTCAGTGGCATTATCTTTCACTTGATAATTTCAAATAAAAACTTTACTTTATATTTTCTTCAAAAGATAAATTGAATAAAGAAAGTGAGACTTTTAAAAGATAACAAAATTCGAAGTTAAAGAATGTTTCTGAATGAAGATGTAAAATTGAAAAGGAAATATGGCTGGGCAGATTTTCAATAAAATGAGTTATGTTATATATGACAGTTTCAAACATACTGGTAAATAGTATGAACCCCTAGTACGTATTTAAGCACATAAAAATGAAAATTGAAATACACTAAAGAAGCTCATATTCAAGATGGAGTTGCACAGTATTAAAATTTATGTATTGGTTGAAGAACAACTATAAAAAGGAAATATTACTGAACATTCTGCAGAGATAAATTCCCTTAAAGAGCTAAAATTGATGGATATTTAGATTTTGAGTTTTGGTCCAATTTCAGCATTTGGAGAGATGCAGCTATGATGCACTCATAAAGCACCGAGACTGCCCCTATAAAAGACGGAGTTTATTTACTTTGATTCAGGTGGACAACATCTAACTGGAACCACAGATATAGCAAGAACTTTTTCTTAGAAGGTTGAAACACAAAAGAGTTCATAATACTAGTTTTAAAAAGGAATGCTTGCTCTTTATCAAGAGCCAAATTTGCATTTGGAGCTACTGAACAAACTTGGCGGCTTTAGCTGGACAGTGCGAGAGCAGGTGATTGACTAGCAAACGTGAACAGGACATGGTGGACATATAATTATGTGCCAATAGACCCTATGGAATCAGGAGCAGCACAATATAATCCACACAAAGATTGGAAAGTGGAACGATAGCTTACCAACGAACCTGGAGTATATATCCTGCAAAGGAAGTCATCGAATTAGGATCGACGAACTTTTAGGTTAAGGAAGCTATGAGAAACTGAACATGGAAAATTCTTCATGGAGTTTGAAACTGGCAACTTACGCTCCTATAGGATTTAGATGGGATCGATGAAAATTTCTTAAACTAAAAACTGAAAAATTGCAATTGAATAAATATCATCTTAAGAAGTTTTTGAAAAATTAAGTCCATATTTAAATAAAAAGAAAAATTTTTAGAGAATACACAAAATATAAAAATATATTAGATAAAATACTATACTAAAAATAATGATATATATTGAATAAATTAATAAAAAAGGTAGGAAGGCTAGCAAGAAAAAAATTATGTGGATTGTTTTAATTTTAGGAGCAATATCTTTGCTGCACCAAAAAGACTTAGATGTTGTAAAATGAAAAAAAGCTGGTTGTAAATTATTTGTTGATGAAAATTTCCAGTTTTGCAAAGTAACTCAAACTCATGGAATTACACTTGGAATTACAGTTGCACTTTTAAGGATGGAAGAAGTCTAAAAGAGCTAGATGTTTCTTTAAGGAGAAACCGTGCACAAACTAAAGGTTTTGTCATCTGGAAAATAAAAACTTATATTTCTAAATATAAGGATAATAAGTACAATGGATTTGATTATAGCTTTGCTGTTAAAATCAAAATTAAAAAGATACTATTTGTTACTGGGATATATTCAACAGATAAAGAATTAAAAAATGCTGAACTAGATAAAATTATTGATCGAACTTAAATGAAGTTGAATCTTTCTTAAAGTAAAATATATAAGAGAAAATTATAAAAGTGTCTCTGATGTCGTATTAGTTCGAGCTTGTGTTCATTGAGTTTCTAAACTCATACGGCTATCAAAGAGACTTTTTTATTTTGTGAAAGTAAAAAGGAGATAGAAACGCTATCTCCCATTATTATACAAATTATTTATAGCATCAACTTAGCTTTAATTTTTCTAAGAATGCTTTTCCTGGTCCTAAATTCTAACAGATTTTCTTGTACCAATTTTAGCTTCTTTTACCAGTTTTAGTGGTTTCTTCCCTAATCTTGGTGCTCTTTTCAACAACTTCTAATTTTCCCCAAGTTAGCGATACTTAAAGTTTCTCCATCTAGTAAGATACGTTTCGATACTATCAAAAATTATATCCAACTTTCTTGTCAGCTTCAGCCCTAGTTGTAAAAAGCTCCTCAAATAATAATTTTGCAAACTCCTTTTTGTCATTTTATTCCCTCCTAATTCCTATTTAACTATATAAAACAACTTATACCACGTTACAAGAAATTCTCAAGTATTTTTATACTTAGAGTCTCAAAATTTTTGTAATAATTATTACAATATTTTAAACAAATCAGCCCAGTTATAATTCAAGATTTTGAGGAGAGTTTTATGGAGATATAGAGAAGTACTATCAATTATCGAAAAGATTTTGATAACGAAGAAAATATCTCAAAGGGCAATGAGAGACATTAAAAATTATTGAAAACAACAGAAAGTGAAACAGCTCTATGGAATTATCAGAATGGGCTCACCAAATTTTTATAATAGAAAATTATGAAAGAGCTCCTTTAAAATATAAAGTCTTAGAAATCGAACTCAACGTATCAAAGGTTCTAAATACTTTTTATTTTGACTCTATCTTGAATCCTTGCTAATGATGAAGCAAAATGAAAGAAAAGATAATTATCTATTAGCATTTAAATAACTGCTAATAATGCACTTAAATATGCAAAGTTAGCTCTTAGAAATTGATAAGGATGAAAATATATTAGATGATGTGAAATGATCAAAAGTTAGCTTGGCTTTGTGAAAGATTAAATAATTATGATGGTTTGAATATTTAAATTTATCTCTTGGAAATTGAAAAAGAAAGTGAATGGGTCTTTTTCTGGGATGGGGCATTGTTTAAGAGAAAATTTGAGAAAATATGACGAGGCACTGTTTTATTTTTCAAAAGTTTTAAGTTTAGGAAGGGAAGATACTTGGATATATTCTGAAATCAGGCTTTGGACTATATTATCTAGAATATGAGTCACGGCATTAGCTATATGAAAAAGCTAAAGAATCTCCACTGCAGAAAGATGGTGCATTTTTAGAGAACTTTCTATGATATTGAAAGAAATAGAAAAATAAATAGAACTCAAACAGTGAATAAGGAGATTTTGATTGCTGATTAAACTTGGTAAACTAATAAGTGTTATAATAATTTAAGCAAATAAGATACTACTGAAAAGAAAAGAAAAATTATTATGAGTAAAATTATGATTTAATTAGTATTGGTTGGTGTAAGTAGCTGATAAGACTCTGGCAGCGAAATTCCGGCTGCAAAAGGAAAGAAAGTTGCAATAATAGAAGAAAAACCTAAAATGTAAGTGGTGGGGACTCTAGAGCAACAGTTGGTTGCTTACCTCACAAAATCTTTTAGTACACTCTTTCAAAATTTTAGAAGAAATTAAATCTTACAGTGGTGACGGAGATTATGATTTCAAAAATAAATATTTCGTAGAAGCAATGAAAAGAAAGATGAATTAACTAAAAATTAAGAACTAAAAACTTCAATATTCTTGATAGATACTGAAAATGTTGATATACAATGGAAAAGGAAGCTTTGTATCAAATACTGGATTAAAATTTCAACTGCTAAGGAGATGAAATAATTACAGGATCTAAAAATTGTTATTAATACAGGTGCTGTTACAAGAACTCTTCCTACAGAAGGTGCTGAAAATAATGCAAACGTTTTAACAAGTGAAGAAATTTTTAGAATTAAATAAATTACCTAAAAACTTTTTGATAGTTGGAGCTGGATACATTGGTGAATTTGCTTCTTATTTCTCAAATTTTGGAACAGAGTTACTGTATTCCAATTTGATAATTCTTAGTTAGAGAAGATGAAGATGAAGCTCAAATAGTAAAAGAAATTTTTGGAAAGAAAGGTGTTAATTCTTATTCAACACATCAGTTAAAAATATGTAAACAATGTTGAAGATGTAAAAGTTGTTTATGCAACTGATGGACAAGAAAAGAAGAAATTTTGATAAAGTTTTAGTTGCTGTTGGTCGTGTACCTAACTTACTAAAGATTTGGGATTAGAAAATACTTCTGTTCAAGTAGGAAAATTTGGAGAAATTGTTGTTGATGATTACTTGAGAACTACTGCTGAAAATATATTTGCTGTTGGAGACGTTAAGGTGGACCACAATTCACTTATGTATCTCTTGACGATTTCAGAATTGTATTCCCACAAATTATTGAATGCAACTCCAAGAAGAGTTTTCACTGAAAGTTCTACCAACTTCAACATTTATTGATCCACCTTACTCAAGAGTTGGAATAAATGAAAAAGAAGCTCAAAGATTAGGAATAAAATATACAAAGAAATTTGCATTAACAAATACTATTCCTAAGGCTCACGTTATAAATCAAACTGAAGGATTTACAAAAATTTTTAATAAATGAAAATGATGAAATTATTGGAGCAAGTATTTGTCATTACGAATCATATGAAATGATAAATTTATTATCTCTAGCTATCGATCTTGAAATTAAATCAAACTACTTGAAAAACTTTTATCTATACTCACCCTAATTTCACAGAATCATTAAATGATATATTAGGATAAAATTTAGTAATTTGAAAAAATAGCCAATTGCAGATTTTATCTTTGCAATTGGCTCTCTTTTTCTGTAAAAATGGTTTATACTAAATAAGCATTGATAGAAATTTCTTCCATCAACACCATTTATTCCCAAAGTGTTCCTCCAACAAAAGTATTTATTATTCCTATTCTTTCTGTTTTATTCATGAAATCACCTTATATTTTTCAATTATCAATGTATATTTCTTTTTCAACATTGCTATTAGAGTATAACTCCAATTTTTCTCCCCTTTCTATATCAGCCTCAAATTTTAAAAAGCTCTATAATAATTGTTATCCTCAAAGCCAAAAAGTCTTAAATCTGTCGAAGTATATTCACCCAGGAAAAATAATAATACTTTTGTATGGTCAAATATATTTTGTAAATTGTTTAAAAATAGTATGTGTTCTAACAATAGGGAAAAAAATTTTACCAACACCAGTTAATATCAAAAAAATTTTTATCCTAGTTTTTGTGAAATATACTTCATAATTATTTCAGTATTAAAAACTTTTCTTTAATTTTTTTCATATAGAAAATTTTGTTCCTTTTTCTTCAATTTCAAAAAGCCATATCTAAAAATATTATCATTTCTCATACTTTCAAGAAGTAATTCAAATATATCAATTTCCACTGCTTTTAATCTATCATCATCTTCTAAACTTGGTAATAATTTATTTTTTTACAAAATCTCTTATTTCTAGTTCATATTTAGGGTTATAGTCAAAAATATAAAAAGGAACTTTCATTTGCTAAACCTCTATTATTATAAAAATTCATCACTTTTTGATTTTTTTATCAATTCTTTAAATCTATCTTTCATTATCTTCACCATTCTAATAGAACATTATTTTTTTAAAAATTTTTTATTCCCATTTTCTTTAATTTCATCTATAACAGCTAAATCAACAATAGGTTTTATTATTTTATAGCCATCTTTTGTTCTTTTCTAAATATCCCCCCTCTGTTAAAAAGTTTTTAACTTTTATCTAACATTCTTCTTTTTACCTCTGTTGTCCAATTTTTGAATAACTTTTTGATTGCTCAGACTTAGTTTCCATATAAAGTTTAAAAAGTCACTTTCTTTTTATATAATAATCATAATTATCATATTTCTCTTTGACCACTTCTTCTAAAAATTCCAATATAAATCTTTCATTACACAATATGCTATAAAGATTAATAAATTTAGCAGAAGCTAAATCAGTATCTACTATTTGTTTTTTCAAATTATCAGTTAAAGATTTTAATCTTTTATTTATAGTATTAAATTTTTTTGAAAAATTACTTTCACTAACTGTTTCTAAAAATATTATTTATTTTTAATAAGTTTTTAAATCTTCTTCAAGCTTATTTTTCTAAAAATAAATTTACAAGTATTTTCTCATCTCAATCAAATAAAAAAATTTTTTCGGCTGTAATAGCTCTGTATTCCATTTTTGCTCCTTTAAATTACATAAGTCCCAATGCTTTTTGAGTTGCATCAATAGGATCTTGATAAAAATAGGCTGAATATCCATTAAAAATATCAGGTGGCAGTGTTGACATATCAACAGCATTTAAAATTGGAATCAATGCTTTTTTTGCTCCTGCTTCTCTAGCAATTTGAAGTGTACTAGCCAAATCTGAAACTGCATTAATAGATCCTGATAAAAGCCATTTCACCTAATATAACTGTTTGAGGGCATTAATTGTCTATTTAAAGAGATAGAACACATAGCAATAAAACCACCCAAAGTTATAGCTTCTGTATTACCTACATTTTTTTCATCAGCAACAGATAAATAGAATTCTTTTTCACTGATATTTATTGCTCCACTTATTCTTTTTAGAATTTATTTTTAAATAGTTAAAAAGCATTTTTCAAAAGTTTTTCTATATTTATTATCTGACACAGTTACTTTTTCCCTTACCAGCAGATATTTGACTTTCTATTTTGTATAGTCCTTTTTACAGAATTAGTTGACATTGCAATGGTATATAATGCTCCAGCTTTTTAAAGGACCTTCAGGAATAAGTTTACTTCCACCTTGTTCTTTTAAACCAACATATTTTTTTCTTCTCCACTTTCCTTTATCTATATATGAAAAAAATTAGTTGCAAAAAAATTCCATTCCAGCCATTTTTCTTTAATTGCTCTTTTATTCTTCTTCTATATTCCAATGCTCTTATTAAAATTTCTTCAACTTCTTCTTTTGTAAATATTCCATCTGGATAGACCAATTTTTATTAGAGCAGAAACCGTTTTTTTCTAACTGCAATAGTATCTCTTTGATTTAAGTCCCTACCAAGTGAAAAATACCTATCCAAAGCATCTCCATACGAAGTTTTTTTCTAAGTTCTCTAAATATTTCTGCCATATAGTCAACAATCAAGCCATATTCTTTGGTAAAAAGATTTTTGGGAGATAATTTTGGAATATCCCAACCTGGTATATAACAATGCATTCTATCAAAAATGCAGAATCATTATTCATTTCAGGAGGAAAAATCAACCAAAAGATGTGCAGTTTTTACTAAAAACATCAACACTTTGATTTATATTACCTATAAAAGACCATAGAAGCATTGGCATTTTTCTTCTTTACCTCTTGCAAAAGAACCACTTGCCATAAAAATCTTTCATTATTTGAATACCATCTTTATCTTTAAATTTTTATTCCTGCAATTTCATCAAAAAGCAACAACATCCCAATAGCCAACCAGACCTACTTGTCTTTTTGACATATTATAAAAAGATTTTGCTACTGTTGTCTGTCCTCCTGAAAGCAAAAATAGAATTAGGACTGATTTCTTTATAAATATATGATTTTCCTGTTCCTCTTGGACCTAATTCACAAAAGATTATAATTATTTTTCAACAAGTGGCATCATTCTAGCTAATAAATGCCATATTGCATCTTTATCAAAATTTTTCAAATTCCATTCCAGATGATCTTAATATAAAAGCCTATCCACTCATCCTTGGTGAAAATGTTTTTCTAGCCTCATAAACTTCATTCATATCTAAACTTGCAATTTGAATAGGTTTTTAATTTATTTAGCTTAAATGGAGAATCAGTGGCATTATATTCATCATATTGATATGATAAAGTCAGAATACACCATATTCCACCACTCAATAATTTTTCGTAATCCTTTTATATAGCTTTTTATGAATTTCAATATTGCTAACACCTAAATTTGAAAGATGTCCCTCATATCTATCTTTTTCATTTAAAAATAACAGTTACTTTATCAATAACATTGTATACTCCAATTTCTTTTTATTTTAGATTTTACTTTTTCTGCTTCATCAGGACGAACATAATTTTTCAGCAAGTATTTTTTACTTTTGACATACCCTCTTCAATGCTTTCTTCATCAGTTTGATTACAATACATTCCAAGTAAATATTCTAAAACATAGACAGGAACATTTGCTCCTCCTTTTATTTTTGAAACTAAATCCTTTCTTACAATTTTTCCTTCAAAAAAACTTTACTTCCAATTTCATTTATATCCATATCTTCTCCTAAAAATCAAAATCTGAAGCAATTCCAATACTCACATCATATTCCTTTGAATCTAATATATCTCCTGATTCAATATCTATTACTTTTTAATGTAACTCTTTTTATGTTCACCACTTAAAGTCAATCTAAAAATCATGTATAGTATTTTCTTCTATTGAATTTAATTTTTAATTTCTTTTCATCACTAACTCTAACATCTCCATCATATAGGGCTACTGAAACATCTCTTTCTATAAACTTATCTTTTTGTATTTACAGCCTCTATTTGATATATAGAAAATTTAGTTAGATTTGATGTGATTTTAGCAACACTTTCTCTTATTCTAACTTGAACCTTAGATATCCTTTTTAGAATTAGCTCACTCTTATAGTTTATCAATGGTATTATCATTTCTTGTGGACTAGCTCCTCCATGTACAAACTGTAAACCACTTCCACTGGCTTTTATTCTTTGATTTTTCGAAAATACTCCATATAAAGAATCTAATTTTAATGTTACACAGCCTTTTTCTTCAACTTCTTTTTCATATATAGCATATCTTTTCCCAATAGACTTTATATTTTTGTATTTTTAATTCAAGTTTATTGTATTCTTCAACCTCTTTCTTTTCATATAGAAAACCGTGGTCACTTGTTATATAAATATTTACAACTCAAGGCTTGAAAGTAATTTAGAAAGACTTACAATATTTTCAACAGCATCTTTACAGGCATTAAAAGTATTATTTTCAGTCTTTGCCTTATCTCCTATTGCATCAATACTATCATGATAAATATATATAACTTTTTCCTTTTTATAAATTCTTCCTGTTTAGCCCTATTCATTTTATAAAAATTATCAAAAGAAATAGCAGAAGATTCTTCACAACTAGCTTTTTAATATTTTTCTCTATTTTCTGTTCCTTGACTATCAATACCATCAATGAGTACCTTAGCAGAAACTAAATCAATATCTCTTTCCTTTTTACAAGGTAATAAATTCGCCATTCCTAAGAAAGTTCTACTAGGTAAATCTGTTAACATAGCTTCTATTTTTTTATTTCTTTAACATTAGCCTCTTTTTCTTAATTTTTGACTAATCTCATATCCAACTTCATATCTTAAAAGCATCTGAAATTATAACAACTGTCCTAACATCAGCTTTTCACTATGTTATTTTTTTATAAAAATCTCTTTTGTTGAGGTAATTTTTCTCTTTCATATACCTTTAGTTGACCATAGTGCCAATAATCTTTTCAAGATAATCAATTTCATAAAAATTTATCTATTTTTAGATTTTAAAGTGTCAAAAAGAGGGGCTAACTCACTATTTTTTATTTTATCATAGGAATAATAAAAATCTCTATACAACTTGTCTATTAAGAAATAATTTTTAGTATAATCTTTAAAAAAATTTCTCTTAATTCTTCTCTATCTTCAATTATTAATGAATCTTTTAATTTAAAAAATCATTAACAGCTAACAATGCATTATAAAAAGTACTGATATTCCTCTCTCCATAAAGAATTGTCCAATCTTATCTCTATATTTTTTTATATTTTATCATAATCAATAATTTCTGAATTAAAAATCTCTATAATATCTTTTATGATAATCTTATCAAAAATATTCAAAAAGCTGTTCCTTTTATAGAGTAATCTAACTCTAATTCATCTATCCTATCTTTTTATATTTAATTCTTTGGCAAGTTCATAAAATTCTTTTCCTTATAATTTCAGAACTTTTGCTTATTTTGCAACAATGAATCAGTAAAGATATATAGTTCATTTTTCTGCCCTTAAAATAATTTTTCTAAATTTGTATGAGGTTTTTTTCCTAATTCAAAGTAAAAAAATGAGTTACCATAAGAATTTTTAAAAAATTGCTCAAAACTAGTTACTTCAACATCAAATTTCTTTTTATCTCAGTAAATAAAAAAATTCTAAACTCATCCATTTTTCTATATCTTGTAATTTATTTCCATTTAAAAATTATACTTTTTTTAATATTTCTAAAATGTCAACTATTTTTGCACCAGAAATAGTGGTCAATATTGAAAGTTTAAATTCTTCATCATCTAAAGATTTCTGGATTTTCAATTAATTTTATTAATTTTTCTCTTCTTTCTTTATTAGCAAAAAAACTTGAATATTCCCTTATAATTTCTCCAAATCTGTAATTTGTCCTATCTAATTTTAATTCTTCAACTATCATTGCTGATTTATCTGCTTCAAAAAAATTCTGAGTATTTTTCTATATCTAAAAGATAATTTTCACTGTCAATAGCTCTAGGGATATTCACTATAAATTAAATAATTAGACTCAGTATCAATAACTTCCAAAGTATATTTTGTTTTAAATATATTTGTGTAGATAGCTTCTCCTTTTTATCAATAGACTTAGTTAATTTAATTATTTTTACATCAGTTAAATTTAGTTCATCAATTAAATCTTTAAATTCTTTTTGAATCATACCAAAAATTATATGTCTTTTTTTGTGGAAGTTCGGTAGTTAAATTAAATCTATATTCAAGCATTTCTTTAATTTTTATCTATTTCCATAATCTTATCCTTTCAATATCTTTCTAATTTTTAGTATATCTAAAAACAAAAAAACTGCAAAT